>Ga0208185_1000431_pt1 | contig 19596 bp, 25 predicted proteins | sample EasRivMeERMLT700_FD_187532 | JGI IMG/M metagenome (GOLD analysis project Ga0208185, IMG submission 187532) | Soil microbial communities from meander-bound floodplain in the East River, Colorado, USA - East River MetaG ERMLT700 (SPAdes) (version 2) | ecosystem: Environmental > Terrestrial > Soil... | reverse complement strand
GACGCTCTATCGGCAATCGCGCCAGATCGGCCTGAGCCGCGACGAGTTCTGGACGTCGACGATCCGCGAACTGTTTCGCGAGTTCGCGGTCTTCAACGCGCGACGCCGCGATGAGGCGAATCGTGACGTGCGCCTGGCCTGGCACATCGTGGCGATCTGGGCGCAGACGCGATCGAAAAAACGGTTGCCGGCGCTCGCCTCGCTCCTCGTCGGCGAGGACCGCGCGCCGAGTCCGAAGGAGAAGGTCGCGAAGATGCGCGGGGCCCTCGATATTCTCAGCGCCCAATACGGCATTCCGCTCCGGCCGGTGACGCCGCGGGAGGACCGGCCCGGTGGCTAACTCCGCGACCGTCGGCATTCTCCGCGCGCTGCTCGTGGCCGATACGGCCGACTTCGAGCAGAAGCTAGGCGCCGCCACGAAGGAAGTCGGCAAGCTCGAGACGGCGCTGAAGGACGCCGGCGGGAAGACCGTCGGCGCGCTGGCGCCGGCCAGTGCGGCGCTCGACCAGGCGGCGGGCGCGGCCACCAATTTCACGAAACAGCTCCTCGGCGTCGAGACGGCCGCCGGCGCGGTGGCGACGGAAACGGCGGCGGTGACGGCCGAGGCCACGACGATGGCCAGCGTCGTCGAGGCGTTCGTCGGGGAGCTGCTCGGGCCGGAACTCGGCGCGATCGCGGCGGGGTTTGCCGGGCTGGTGCTGCCGATCACGGCCGCCGCGGCGGCGCTCGGGGCGTGGGTCGCCTGGATCTACCAGTGGACCGATCTCGGGCCGGCCGTCGAGCGGCTCTGGGGCGACCTCACCTACCAAGTCACCGGCTTCTGGACGGCGATTCAGGACGCGCACACCGCGCTGGGGGAGTTCACCACCGCATTCCAGGGCCTCATCCCGGGCCTCGAGACGACTAAGCTGGCCCTCGGGGGTCTCCAACTCGCCTTCGATCTCTTCTTCACCACCGAGATCGCGAAAATCGACGCCCTCACGAATGCGATGGCCGTGTTGCGCGGCGTGATGGGCGACACGGTCGTGACGGAGCCGTGGATCCGGTTAGGCGGCGAGAGCGACGACCCGCTGGCCGGCCTGCACTTGCCGGCGAATTACGTCAAGATCGTCGAGAAGGAACTCACCGAGGAGACGCGGAAGCAAGCGCGGGAACGGGACGCGATCCGGCGGAAGGAAGCCGCCGCCTATGCGGCGCTCGTCCGCGGCGCGTATGCGCTCAGTACCAAACAGCTCGAGGAGGATCAACAGCGCCTAACGCGGGAAGTCGAGAAGGCGAACCAGGCCTTTGGCGGCCTGAGCGAGGAGGGGATCAAACAGGTCATCGCGCGATCGAGTGAGTACCTGGCGGCCGGCCTCAAGCTCACGCCGGCGATCCAGAACGTCCGGTACGCGCATCTCGACTTGTTGGCCGCGCTGATCCCGGTCACGGATAACACGAAGTTTCTGCTGGATCACACGCAGAGCGCCCTGCCCGCCTTCCGGGCCTATGGCGACGAGGTCAGCGGCCTCAGCGCGAAATACCAGCACTTCAACAACATCCTCGGCGATGCCCCGAACGGCATGGCGCGGATCTTCGCCCTCCTCAACAAGACGGGCACCGGGCCGCTCCCCGCGATCGGGAATCAACTGGAGGAGTCGCTCACCGCGGGGGCGATGCGCTTCGTGCAGGGGTTCCCGCAACTCCTCGCGGCGGCCACCACGGGCGGCGGACGCGGGATGGGCCAGGCGCTCGGGGCGATGCTCGGCGAGGGGATCAGCGGGGCGATGAGCGCGGCCATCAAGGACGCGCTGAAGGATACGAGCGCGCTCAACCAGGCCGGGGCGGCGATGGCGGCCCCGATCATCATCTCGGGCTTCACCGCCACGCTCCAATCGATTGTGGAAGGGCACCAGGCGGCGAAGAACTTTCAAGTCAACCTCCACAAGATGACGGAGGAGATGCACGCCGACCTCGTGGGGCCGGGGAGCCCGTACGAGGATTTCCAGGCGCTCGAGGCGGCCGCGAACGAGCTCGGCCTGACGTTCGTGGATGTCTGGAATCCGGACGGCGTCAACACCTTCGGCTACCACTTGCAGGAGCGGATCGACGAGTTCAAGGAACTCGAGCGTGCCGCGGAGGCGTGGAAGAAGAAAGTCACGGGCGCGATCGATGCGCTCGGCGACGCCTTGCACGACTTTGGCGGCTCGGTGCCCAAGTCGCTGCGGCCGATGATCGAGACGCTGCTCGAGTCCAAGGATCTCACTGGCGACATGCGCGAGGCGCTCGAAGGCATGGCGCGCGATCCCACCTGGCAGACGATCGCCGCGCGCGCCGAGGCGCTCGGGATCGAGTTGGCCGACTTGGGGCCGAAGTTCCAATCCGCGCGCCTCCATGACATCGCCTTCGGCTTCTTGCACGACCTCCAGGGCTTCGAGGACTGGGGCGTCAACATGGACGGTGCCCTGCGCGGGATGGCGGATGAGCTCTCCACCCTCTACCAGGAGGCGAAGACGAGCGGGGTCGCGCTCCCGGAGACGCTGCGGCCGTACATGCAGCGGCTCATCGATCTCGGGCTGCTGGTGGACGACACCGGGCAGAAGATCGGCAGCTTGGACGGCATCACGTTCGAGGACATGGAGGACACCGCGCTCGGCCAGATCAAAACGATTCTGGAGGAGATCGCGCAACTCCTGCGCGACGGGCTCCCGCGGGCGGCGGAAACCGGCGCGGAAGAGGTGGCCCGGGCCTTCAGTCGCAACCCGATCGTGATTCCGATTGTGTGGGGCTCGCCGGGCGCGCCGCCGAGCCAGGCCGTGCCGCGCGTGCCGGCGCCAACGGCGCCGACGCTGCCCGGGCCGGTCGTCCCGCGGATCGGCGACCAAGGGGGGGCGCAGGGCGAGTACGTCGACTACGGCGCGACGGCGGGCGGCCTCGAGGGGGGCGACGAGTTCGGCGGCGGCGACACGATGACCGTGATCGTCGAGGCCGATGGGCGCCAGATTTCGCGGATCGTCGCGCCGTTCATTCCCGGCGAAGTGCGGCGGCTGGGCTTGGCGCGCGGGTAGCATGGCCCTCCCAACACCCGTCGCCTACTGGCCCTTCAACGAGGGCAGCGGCACGACCGCCGCCGATGCGTCGGGCAACGGGCACACCGCCACGCTCGGTCACGGCACCTGGAACACCACCCAACGGATTTTCGGCGCCGCGGCGCTCGCCAACACGGATGGGGGCAAGGCTGGCGCCATCATCGCGATCAACCTCGGGACGACCTACTCGATCGCCTTCTGGATGAATGGCTGGGACGGCAGCAACGACGGCGTCCTCGTCGGGACGTACATCAATTCGACCGGCCTCTACCATGACAGCGGCGTCTGGACGCACGGCGGGCTGACCGGCGTGCATCACATCGTGCTGACGCGGAGCGGCACGAGCGCGACCGTCTACAAGGACGGGACGGCGATCTCGACGCTCACGATCGGATCGGGGGCGTTCAGCCTCGACACGATCAATGGGCAAGCGGCCGGGACGCTCCCGTTTGTCGGCACGCTCGACGATGTGCGGGTCTACGACGTGGCGCTCAGTGGCGCGCAAGTGGCCGAGCTCTACGCGCTCAATCCCGATCCGCCGGGCACGCTCGCGGTGGTGCAGACGGCCTCGGCGGGCACGTCCGCGGCCGCCTCGGTGGCGGTGACCTTCGCGACGCCGCCGCCCGTCGGGCAGGGCGTCGTCGTCGTGATCGTGGGCTACGCGCACGCGACGGTGACGACCGTCACTGACACGGCGGGCACGACCTACACGCTCGCGAAACGGGAGTACTCGGCCACGTATGGCGTCAGCACGGACGTGTGGGTCGCGCCGGTGCTGACCGCGACCGCGACCCCGTTCACGATCACGGCGGCGGGCAATAGCCCGACGCAGCGGCTCGCCGTCGCGCTGGCGGTGAGTGGCGTCGGGGCCGGCCTCGCGGTCGATCAGACGGCGGGCGGACAGACCATCGGGTTTACCTCGGGCGCGGGGCCGACCGCCGCGCTCACCGCCGCCGATGTGCTGCTCGTCGCGGGCGTGTCGCTCGCGGGGGGGACCGCGGGCATTACCGTGGGCGCTGGCCCGGCGCCCGCACGGCCGTGGGTGCAAGCGGCGGAACGCCTCGCGATCGACCCGGTCACCGGCGAAGTCGATACCTGCACGCTGACGGTGTCGCCGGGCGCGACGGTGAGCGTGAACTGGACGAACGGGGCCGCGCTCGCGGGCGCCGCGGCGATCGTCGCGTTCTATTCGACCGGCCCCGCCCCGCCCGCCGATCCCGTCTACGTGGTGAGCATTGGCGAGGTCGACGTGAATCCGATCCTGGCCACGTTCCGGATCCAGGAAACGATCGATGCGCCGGATACGCTGATCGCGGATGTGGAATCGATCGGGTCGCCGGCCTTCCGGCCCACGATCGGCCAGTCGGTCTTCGTGACCGAGAACGACGTCCGGATCTTCGGGGGCTCGGTGACGGGCGTGCGCGAGCAGGGGTTCTCGGGGCCGAACGCGGGCGATCTGGTCGTCGAGATCCAGGCGACGAGTTACGAGATCAACGCCAAGCGGCGCGTCGTGACCGCGGCGTTCAGCCAGGGCACGCCCGCGGAGACGATCGGCGACGCCTTCGCGGCGCTGGTCACGGCCTACTACGCCGAGCTCGGCGTTACGCTCCATCCTGATCAGGTGGCGGGGCCGGATCTGCCGGCGGCGACCTTCGAGCGCGCGCGCGGCGATGCCGTCAATAAACAACTCGCGGCGTCGGTCGGCTACCTCCAGGCGATCGACTTCGACAACCAGCTCCGCGCCTGGGCGCCGGGCGACGTCCTAGCCCCGGCCGACTACGACGAGGACGTGAACCCGGAGCTCCTCACGGGGGACATCCAGGTCGATCGGCAACTCCAGAACGGCTACGCCAACCGCGTGATCCTGGTGGGCCAGCCGATCACGATTCCCGATCACCAGGATCACTTCACCGGCGACGGCGTGACGGACACGTTCCCGATCACCTACCAGGTCGTCGGCCCGTACCCGTATTTCGTCGACGGTGCGGTGGCGTTTGGCATCGTCGTCTACACCGCCGGGAGCACGACGGAATCGATCGGCGGCGTCGAGGCCCCGCCGGGGTTTTTGTGGGAATACGATCCGATCGCGCAGACGATCCGGCGGCGGGGCGGGCCGGTCGCGGCGGGCGTGGCCTTCTACTTCCCGTACCACGGGCTCTTCGTTCCCGAGGGGATGGCGGAAGACGCGGGCGAGATCGCGACCTACGGCCTCTGGGAACACGTCGAAGAGGTGACGGCGGTCACGACCACGCTGTCGGCGCAAGGCTACGCCGACGCGCTCCTGGCCGCCAAACTCGCCAGCAAGGATGAGATCGTCACGCTCCAGACGCGGGCGCTGGGCTTTCATCCCGGCCAGACGATCGCGATCGTCTCGTCCTCGCGCCATCTGAGCGGTGACTTTCTCATCGCCCAAGTCGATACGGCCGCCGAGGGCGGGACACGGCTCCTCCGATCGATCACCGCGGCGAAGAGCCAAAACAATAACCACGACTGGCGGCGCGTGTATCAGCAATGGGCGGGCGCGTCGGCGAGTGAGAGTGGCGCGGCCGGGACGTCGTCGACGACCTCGGGCGCGGGCGTCGGCACGGGCCTGCACGCCGCGACGCATCAACTGGGCGGCCTGGACGCGATCAAGCTGGACAATCTCGCGACCCCGGACGATAACGCCGACCTGAATGCCAGCACGTCGGCGCACGGGCTCCTGCGAAAATTGTCGGGCTCCGACTTGCAGGTCTTGCGGGGCGATGGCACCTGGGGCAACTCCCCGCTGACCAGCGGCGTCTTCGCCTACACGTTCAATACGGTCACCACCGCGCCGCCGGCGAGTCAGCGCATTCGGTTCAATGCGGCCCACCCCTACACCGCGGTCACCAAAGTGTGGGCGGACTTCCAGAGCAGTAACAGTGAGGACTTGTATTTTGGCTGGATGCGGATCCGCACCGGCTCGATCCTCATCGTTCAGGATAAAGACGCGCACGCACAGTTCGCGGAGTTCATCACGACCGGCGTGCCGATCGATCAAGGCACGTATGTCGAACTGCCGGTCGCGTGGGTGAGCAATGGGACGGCCCTGGCCGTCCAGGCGGTGCTCGTGCGGGTCACGGCGCCGGCGCCAGGTGGCAGTACCGCCGTCCGGCGTCAGGTCACGGTCCTCCTCGATGGCGGCGGGTCGGTGATCTCGACAGGACTCAAGACGTTCCTGTCGCTGCCGCTCGCTGGCACGTGGAAGAAGTGGCGCGTGTTGTCCATCGATAGTGCCGCGACGAGTGGCAGCATCGTGATCGATGTCTGGAAGGACACCTACGCGAATTACCCGCCGACGGTGGCCGATACGATTACGGCGAGTGCCAAGCCGACGCTCAGTACGGCGACGAAGAACGAGAGCAGTACCTTGACGGGGTGGACCACGGCGTTTAGTGCGGGGGACGTGCTCGGATTCACCGTCGATTCGGCGACGACCGTGACCAAAGTCATGCTCACGTTGGAGTTCGAGTAATGGCGATCACGGCGGCGACCATGCTCAATCCGGTCTCCGGCGCCGCCAACACGAAGGGCGCGTACGTGCAGGTCACGGCCTCGACCCCCTACGCAAGTTCGCGGCTGTTTCTGATCTTTGAGTTCGGCACGACGGGCACGCAGCGGTACTACCTGATCGACCTCGCGACCGGCGCGGCCGGGGCCGAAACCGTGGTCGTGGCCAACCTGGCCGTCCATGTCGATCTGGAGCAGATCGCCAGCGCGTTTATTCCGGTCAATGTGGATCTGCCGGCGGGGACGCGCGTCGCGATGCGCGTGCAATGCAGCACCGCCACGTCCGGGATCACGGCGCATGTGTACCTGGAGAACCGGGCTATCGCGTCCCTGGCCAATCCCGCGACCTACGGCACGGATCTCACGACCTCGCGCGGCACCTCGATTGACCCCGGCGGGACGGCGGCGACGAAGGGGAGCTACGTGCAACTCTCGGCCAGCACGTCGAGCCGGATCGATACCGCCGTCCTCTGTGTGACCCACGATCCCACGGCGACCATTAGTACCGGCCTGCGGTGGGCGATCGATGTGGCGACGGGGGCGGCCGGCGCCGAAACCATCGTGATCCCAGACATCACGATCGCGGGCAATGCGATCACGACGGCCACCCGGCCGGGGGTGATGTATTTCCCGGTGGCGATTGCGGCCGGCACGCGCGTCGCCGTTCGATGTAATTGCAACGTCAACACGGCCAATATCCGCAAGATTTGCGTGACGCTCGTCGGGATGCAGGAACCGCCGGCGGCGGCGAGTGGGGCGAGTGCGGTCGCGTATGTGGGTTGAGGCCGAATCGAGGTGACGTGAAGATTCGCGTCCTCGCCATTGTGCTCCTGCTGGGGAGCGGATGCGCTTCCCATGCGTTGTGGCTGCGCGGGAGTCCGCCAGTGTTGGAAGACTACGCGGCAGTCCATGTGCGGATCTATCGCCTGGGGCTGGACTGTCGGCTCGAAGTCATCACGAAGACGGACACCGTGGTCACGTTGCCGACGCGATGCCTGACGGTCCCGCACGTCGCGCGGTAAGGGTCGGAAAATCTGTAGGGAAAAATGCAGGGAAATCGGCGTAATTCGTAATTCCTAGAGGGGCTTCGATGCCCGCCCCCGGCATTTACCCTGTAGTTCAGTGGCTTGTCCGTAAGCGTCCGTAAGGCGCCGCTGTCGTCCTGTCTCGCCTCGATTCTTCCTGAATCCCTAGCCAAAACGCCCACTGCAGGGAATCCTGTATAATCCGTAACGTGCCGCTGGCGTCCGTAATACACCGTGACAAGCCGGGCCATTCTGTAGGGAGAAAACGCGGTTTCCCTGCACGGAAGGCCCTCCAGCGCAAAAGTCCCTGCAGTGTGACCGAAAGTCCCTGCAGGCCCTAGGAGAACCCCACGCATGTTGACCGATGTCCTGATCACGAAAACGAAAGCCGACCCCACCCGCGAAGTTCGCCTCAACGACGACCAGGGCTTGCACCTGGTGGTGCTGCCGAACGGCCGCCGCTACTGGCGGTGGGACTACACGTTCCACGGCCGCCGCAAGCAACTCTCGTTTGGTAAGTACCCGATCGTCACCCTCAAGACCGCCCGCGAGCGGCAGCGGGCCGGTCAACTCCAGATCGTGGACGGCATCGATCCAAGTGAAGCGCGTCGCGAGGAGAAGGTCGCCGATAGCACGGCGACGTTTGACGCGCTGGCCACCGAGTACCTCGAGAAGGCCGCGCGCACGCTCGACCCGAAGACCATCACCAAGAAGACCACGCTCATCGCGCGGTATCTCTTGCCGACGCTGGCCCACAAGCCGATCGCGAAGATTGTCCCGGCCGATGTCTTCGCGGTGCTCACCCCCATCGACCGCCTCGGCCGCCACGAGACGGCGCATCGGGTGCGGCAACTTGCAAGTGAGGTGTTCCGCTTCGCCACCGCCAGTGGCCGCTGCCTGATGGACCCGGCCGCGCATCTGGTCGGCGCGTTGACCCCGGTCACGACCCGGCATCATCCCGCGCTCATCGCGCCGAAGGACGTCGGCCAACTCCTCACGGCGATGGATCACGCCGACGGCTCGCCGTTCGTGTGCGGCGCGCTGCGCCTGGCGCCGCTGGTGTTCGTGCGGCCCGGCGAGCTCCGCAATGCGTCATGGAAGGAGTTCGACCTGGACGGCGCGATGTGGCGGATCCCCGCAGCGCGGATGAAGGTCGACACCCACCTCGATCACCTGGTGCCGCTGTCGCGGCAGGCCATCGCGATCCTGCGAGACCTCAAGGCGCTGGCCGGCAGTAACCCGGTGGTGTTTCCGGGCTTGAAGCATCCGAGCCGGCCGATCTCCGACGCGACGCTGCCGACGGTCCTGCGCCGTCTCGGCTACAGCCGTGAGCAGCAGAGTATGCACGGCTTCCGCACGATTGCCTCGACGCATCTCCGCGAGCTCGGCTTCGACAATGACCTCGTCGAGCTGCAGCTCGCACACAAGATCGCCAACCCCGTCCGCGCCGCCTACGACCGGGCCGCGCGGGTGCCGGAACGGGTGCAAATGATGCAGGCCTACGCCGACCACTTGGACAGTCTGAAGACCGGGAAGGTGATCGACTTCCACGCTGCGGCGACGTTTGGTCTGAGCCAGACGAAACGTTTGGTCGCCGCGAGACGAAAGCACTAGTCGTTCAGGCCGAATCGAGACGGCTCAACACACAGCGGGCGCGCCCACTTGGTACGCGCGGTGCTCTTCACCCACCGCGGCGGCTGGTCGTGCATGGAATGACGATTTGAGGAGATGGATATGAGATTGGGACCGGGATTGAGTTTTTCATGGAAGCGAGCGGTCGGCCTGACCGCGTTGCTGTCGAAAGTGTCGCGCACGACGGGCGTGCCGTTCACGAAGGCGGGCCGCGAGCGCAAGCTCGGGGCGATCATCGTCAAGCTGATCGGAGGATTGTTCCGATGAAGGTCGAAGTGCGCTAGCCCGCAGTCACCGGCGGCCTCCCGGTGGCGGGAGCCGCCGGCGCCGCATCGCCGCATGAACGGCGGCAAAGGCCGGCGTCGTAATGCTGTACTCCAGGCCGGCCGGCTGGCCTTCCCACTTGCGTTCGAGCAGGGCGCAGGCCATCGGCACCAGCGTCTCGAGATCGGCCGGCATCTGGACCGCGCCGATGTTCTCCGCGTCGCCTGTCCCGCGGAGCTTCTCCCCCGGCCACACCTCGAATAGCCACATCGGCCCGTGGCTCTGGAACTGCGGATAGAGCCGCGGCAGTTCGATGTCGTGGAGCGCGATCCAGGCGCCGGGCCGCATCACCGGCGCCAGGTGCAAGACGTCGAGCAGCGGGAACGGGTGATGGTGGTTGGCGTCGATGAAGGCGAAGTCCACCGAGGCGAGTGGCATCGTGAGGCCCACCTTCCGGGCGTCGGCGTCGAAGTCCCGGATCCACCGCGTCGCGTACGTCGGGTACATCTCGTCGACGGCGGCGCCCACGGCTTTACTCGGGTCGAAGTAGCAGGTCGCGCGGACGTCGACGGAGTACAGCCGCCGCGGTGGCGGTAACTGATCGAGGGCGAACAGGAGCGCGGCCGAGCTGGTGCCAGCGGCGACGCCGAGTTCGAGGACGTGCGCGGGCTCGCGTTGGGTCACTAAATCGAACAGGAATTCGGCATCCCCAGCACTCAGGCCGCCCGTGACCCATGTGGGCGGCCGGTACATGACGCGGAGCGCGTCGCGATCGATCATCAGCATCGGAATTCAGCGCGTGACCGCGAAAATTGACTGGCTCGGACTCTTCAGCGGCTTCCCTTCAGGCCCTTTGAGGTACGGCGCCACGATAATCGGCAGGTGCTTTTCCTTTGAGGGATACCACTGCTGGCGAGTGTGCGCGCGCACGACCCACTGATGCTGCCACTCAACAAACCGGTGGGACGACTCGCGGGAGGTCTCCTTTTGGCGGAGCATCACCACCTCGATTAACGAGGCGCCCGTCCACGCTTCCTGCGCGATGCGCTTTCGAGCGTGACGTTCTGGCGGTCGTCGTTCAGTGGCGGCGAGTTTGGTTCGAAGAAACGCCCCGGCCGCGACCGTGAATTGTAGCAGCCTCACGTTGTCGTCGTGCTCTGGATTCATGTGCGTGGCGGCGGAGAGGGGTTGGCCGTTTTCCACGAACGCGATCCAGTGCGGGAGGTTTCGGAGGCGCGGCGGGCCCTTTAGCCAGCCGATGACGAGGAGACCTTCTCGATCCTCGTAGAGGCTCCAGGTCCAGCTGAGCGCGGTCTGCTCCGCACGATTACCATCAGGGTTCTGCCAGGTGAGCGGTTCTTCAAACCAGCACCAGGCCTCCGGGCAGTACAAAAGATCAGGCGACATCACGGTCGCGCCATCAATCTGCTTCGCCACTTCATAGACGAGACTGGTGGGAAGTTTGGCCCAAAACATGGGTTGCGTGCCCTTGAGCGCCTTCACGCACTCCAGAATTTGCATCTGGAGTGCCTGCATGGTCTTCACGCCTTTTTCTTCGAACTGAATCACCTCTCCGGTATCCCCCACGGGGACTCGGGCGCCCACCTTTGGGACGGGACCTTGGTTCTGCCCATCGCGAATTGTTCCAATCAACGATTCTAAGGCTTCACTAAATAGCCATCGATCCATGGTCTTCTCCTTCCCAAGCGGCTCGCCGTCCAACCGAGTGGTTTACGTGGGGTTGCGCCACACGGGCGTAAGCATCGCGCGTTCACCCTGCGGCAAGCGACACGAACACGACCACCCACCCGCCGACTTCGCCGACCAGGCTCCGGGCCAGCGCCATGCGCAGCGGCGCCGGGCGATCGACCGCGTTGAGCTGCGCGCAGTGGTTAACGGCGGCCAGTTCGAGGAGGGCGAACACTTGCGGGTCGCGCGTCTCGAGTTCGTGCATCCGCTGCGTGTGCTGCTGGAGTCTGGGTGACGGCGTTGAGCCATTCGTGCATGGAGTACAACTGGGTTTGGGCGCTTCGGAGCATCCGACGCAGATGAGCGGTCTCGGCTTGCTCGTGTTCGAGCGCGCGTTCCAAGTGCCGGATGTGGGCGCGTTCTTCCCGGATCTCTCGTTGGTAGAAGTGGATAGGGTCCTGTGTGGTGGGCGACGGGTGACGACGACGAGGCGCTGCGGCATTCCGGTCCTCCGTTTCGACTGTTCGGAAGGGGAGCGACGACTCATCCTCCGCCTCAGCCTCGGCGTGGAGCGTGCTGAGCGGGACGCGCAAAAACTCGGCTGCGCGCGGAATTAGTTTGGATTGGATCGGGCGGGTGCCCGCAAAGAACATACTCAGCCACCCCTCGCTGAGGCCGAGATACTCAGCCAGCTCGGCGCGGGTTTTCCCAGAGAGTTTCAGGTAGTGGGCCATCCGCTGACGCAGGGGCGCGAGGCTGGCGTAGTCCTGGAGCAACTGTTCTCGCGTGCGGCGTTTGCGCGGGCCTGGAGCCATGCGGCCTTCAGCCTAACGTAACTCCTAGTTAGGGTCAAAGCCGCGGAGGTCGTAACGCCTCGTCGCGCACGAGACGCCGCGCGAAGTCGCGCTTGACACCGGCTCATCATGGCGTTATCTTGGCCAACACCCTGTGAAGCTCTCTCGCCCTCGGATTCGCGTCCCCGGGGACCGTCTCGGGATCAAGGTCTGGCTGTACCAGCACGGCCGCACCCAGGCGTGGCTCGCCGACAAGATCGGGGTGTCGAGTAACTACGTCACCATGATTCTCTCGGGGACCCGGACGCCGTCGCTCCGCGTCGCCAAGCGCCTGCAAGAGGTCACCGGGATTTCCGCCGTCGAGTTCGTCGCGCCCCCCAGCACCTAATCAAGAAAGGCTCTCCGATGTCGGCCGCCGTGCGTATTCCTGCTACCGTCGCTGCCCGTGGGCCGGCTGGCGAGCCCAAACTCCTCACCCTGCACGACGTGTGTCGACGCGTCCGATTGGGCCACACGAAGATTTACGAACTCATTGCGGAGGGCACGTTTCCGAAGCCCATCAAGATCGGTCGGATGGCGCGCTGGGTGCCGCGCCGGGTCGATCAGTGGGTCGAAGAACAGATTGCCGCTAGCGAACGGTGATCGCCGATGCCGTCCGCCCCGCAACCGAAGCCGCCCGCCATGCAGTTGTATGTCCGGGACTGGCTCACCAGCACCTACGGTTGGCCGCTCGAGCTCAAGGGGTTGCACATGGATCTGCTGTGTTACGCCTGGGATAACGGGCCACTTCCCGACGATCCGCGGTGGCGTCAGCGGGTGGCCGGCGTGTCCGCGGCGAAGGCGGCGCAGCTCTGGGCCGCCATCAGCGGGCGCTGGAAGAAGACCGCGAAAGGCTGGATCAATCCCCGGCAGGAACGCCAGCGGCGCGCACTGGGCGAGTACCGCGCGCACGCGCAGCACGCCTCGAGCAAGCGTTGGGCATCGACTGAGCATCGATTGGGCATGGCCTTGAGCATCAATCGGGCATCGATTGAGCATGGCCTTGAGCATGCGTCGGGCATGCGTCGGGCATCGCCCCGGGGCATGCCCAAACGATCCACTTCTTCTTCATCTTCTTCTTCGTCTTCTGTAGATCAAGATCAACCGCGCGCGCAGCGCGCGGTTAGCGTTCCCTGGAAAGTTTATCGGGCCATCGCGACCAACGTGGTGCGCGAGTCGGCGACGGACGACCTCGGCGAACTCGCCGAAGCCTTCAAAAGCGCCTGCGCCAGACAAGGCCTGGAGTATCCCCTCGACGTCCCCCGCAAAGCGATCGACGGAGCCCTAGCGGCCCGCGCACGGAGGCGCGCATGACGGACATGCAACCACGATTCAGCGACGACGCCGAGTGTCCCTGGTGCGACGGTTCCGGCGAATGGGAGGTCGAGATCGCCGATGGGCAAGGGTTCAAAGTCGTCAAGGCGACATGCGAGAAGTGCCACGGCACCGGCGTGGCGCGGTTCGATCCAGCAGATCTCCTTGCGCGCTTGAGGGGGCAACCATGAAACGGCCGGCGATCGTGCAGACGGTCTTTGATTTCGCGATCCGCGAGATCAACGCGCTCGAGGATCGGATCGTCAAAGCCGAGGACGATGCCGACGCAATGTTATGGGAGCAGGCCGGCCAGGTGGCCACGCAACTTAAAGCTGGATCGTCTCTGCGAAAGCTCGCAGCGCAATGGATCAATGCACGAACAGGAGAGCCGTATCACTTCACCCACGTTCATCACGTGGCGCAAGTGTATAGTCAACTATACAGTTCCGTCCCACGCCCACGCTTCCGCGATGCTTACAACGAGATCGCGAATTCCGGATCCGACTCGGTCGCTCATGTCTCTCATAACAGCGGAGAAAATGAATGGTACACCCCGTCCGAGTACCTTGAGGCCGCGCGCTACGCCTTCGGTGGGGACATCGATCTCGATCCGGCCACAACTGAGGCGGCGAATGAGGTCGTCCAGGCCGCCCAGATCTTTACCACTGAGAACGATGGACTCAAGCAGGCCTGGAGTGGTCGTGTCTGGCTCAACCCGCCCTATGCCCAACCGCTGATCGACAAGTTCATCAGCAAGCTCGTGGCGCACGTCCGTGCTCGGGACCTTGAAGCCGCGATCGTGCTCGTCAACAACGCCACCGACACCGAGTGGTTCCAGAAGATGGCCCCGCTGGCCGACGCGATTTGTTTTAAGAACGGGCGGATCAAGTTTTGGGGGCCGGACGGCACGAAGGGATCACCACTCCAAGGCCAAGCCTTCTTGTATTTCGGTACGGATCCGCGGCTGTTCATTCAGCACTTCCGCGCGTTCGGGTCGATCCTCGTGCGGCTGTAACCATGGACGCCCGCGCCTTCTTTCCCAAGCGAGAGCCAGGGCTGATTCATCATCGGCCCCGTGCCCGGCAGATCAACTGCTTTACCGGTCTCAAATTCGGAACGATCACGCCGACGGATCTCGATGGTCTCATCGATTACCACAATGAACGCTTTGCCTTCCTGGAGTTGAAATTGCGGGATGCGCCGGTTGCAGAGGCGCAAGCGAAGGCATTCACGCGCGTTGTCGATGCGATCGAGATCGCAAAGAAGCGCGCATGTTTCTTCGTGGCTGAACACACGGCGGATGATCCGATGGTGGATGTTCCAGCGGATCGCTGTCTCGTCCGGTGTTTCTACACGCACCAGAAGTGGCACCGCGTCGTGGACGACATCACGCTGCTTGCGGCCCTTAATCGTTTTCTGGAATTTAGTACTGACCGCATCGCCTGCACCATCCTGACGTTTGAAGAAGCATGTCGCGGGAGACCTCTTCAAGAGGACTTGTCCGTCACTCAAGCAAAGTCACCCATTGCACGTGCACCGTCCGTAGACGAGATTTTCCGTAGTTCAGGAGGATTCAAGTGAACACGAATCTTGCTACCGTCGCCGCAGCTCCAGTGAACCCGTCACCCTATACGCGCGAGCAGATCGATCTGATCAAGCGCCAGGTCGCCGTCGGCGTCACCGACGACGAGCTGCGGCTGTTTCTCTACCAGTGCCAGCGCACCGGCCTCGACGCCTTGACGAAACAGATTTACGCCATCAAGCGCGGTGGCCGGCTGACGATCCAGACGGCGATTGACGGCTTCCGCTTGATCGCGCAGCGCACGGGCGACTACCGCGGCCAGGTCGGGCCGTTCTGGTGCGGCGCCAATGGGATCTGGGCGGATGTGTGGCTGTCGAACGAGCCGCCGGTGGCGGCGAAGGTCGGCGTGTGGCGCAAGGAGTTCCAGGAACCAGTCTGGGGTGTGGCGCGGACCGACGCCTATGCGGCGCGCAACGAGCGCGGGCAACTGTCGGGCCTCTGGCGCACGATGGCCGACACGATGGTGGCCAAGTGCGCGGAAGCCTTGGCGCTGCGGAAGGCGTTTCCGCACGAGCTCAGCGGGATTTACAGCGGCGACGAAGTCCAGGAGCAGGCCGTCGACCACGAGACCGGCGAGATCGTGCCGGCGCCGCGCGCGAAGGTCACGGCCGCGGCTGAGCGCATGACGCAGCGACACCAGGCGTCCCTGGACAAGCTCGCGGCCAAGTCGGCGCCTAAAGCACCTCCGGAGTATTCCGGCGAGATCGAGTCCACCACCGTGAAGGTGATCGGGATTGTCCAGCGGCCGATGACCGACGGCCGCGTCAAGTTCATCATCAGCGGCGACGACCAGAAGACATACCTGTCGCTCCAGCTCGAGCACGCCACCACCGCGAAAGACGCGCAGACCGCCGGGCTGCCGGTGGCGATCGAGTACACGACCACGACCGACGGCCGGATCATTCAGTCGCTCAGTGAAGTCGAGCCGGAGCCGCCGGTATGACGACGACCACGACCAGCCGCGGCGTCACCTTTCGCCGGCCGACGCTGGACGAAAAAAGCGAGCAGGCGAACATCAAGCTCCTCGTGGGGCACCTCGGCGGCCGGGTCTACACGCTCGGCACGCGCCGCGCGCAGTACTGCGGGACGTGCGGAGGCACCAACACCGACCAGGGCACGCGCCAGACGGAAGGGCTCGGCGACCTGGCGATCTATCTGCCGCCGTCGCCGCGGCAGGTGCGCCAGAACCCCGACGCGCCGTGGGTGTTCCTCTGGGTCGAGTGCAAAGGCCGCGGCGGCACGCTCACGCCCGAGCAAGTCGAGTTTCGGTACATCAACCAGCGCGCCGGCGTCGTGTCCTTGGTCGGCGGCCTGGACGCTTTTCTGGAGTGGCTGGCGATCGGCGGGTGGGCGCGGTGAGTCGTCGGATGCGGCTCTGGCGGTGGAAGCGCCGCGACGGCGGCTGTGGCGATTGCGGCCGGCCGGTGGCGCGGTACGCCCGGTGTGTGTGGTGTCGTGCGCGGGAGGCCGCCGGCCAGATGCGCCGCCGCCACCAGAAAGCCCAGCCGTGACGTATGCCTGCGCGGCCGGACAAGGCGTGCCGGGTGCTCGGCTGTCCGTATGTGGCGCCGTGTCCGGTGCACGGCCGCCAGGTCACCGAACCGCTGCGCCAAGCCGAACGGGACCGCGGCCGACTCAGCGCGCACCAGCGCGGCTACGGCGCCAAGTGGCGCGGCTTCGCCGAGCGGTACTTCGCCGAGCTCTGGCGGCTGAAGGTGCCGCGCGCCGGGCAGTGCGGCTGCCGCCATCCGTCGGCGCCGCTGACCGACGACTCGGTCTGTGCGCGCGAGGGGCTGATCCGCATGGCGACGCTCATCGACCACATCGTGCCGATCACCGGCCCCGGCGACCCGTTGCTCTACGACAAAAGCAACCTGCAAGGGCTCTGCGATACGTGCCACAACCAGAAACGCAAACGCGAATCCGACGCCGCCAAGCGCCGGAACGGGAGACGCGCATGACGCACCATCGCCCGCCGGGCCAACTCGTCGTCGCCCTGGCGCTGTTCGCGTTCGGCATCTGGGTCTTGACGTGGATCTGGCGGTAACGGCGTGGTGACTCATCAAGAGGGCAGGATGACTGAACAGCCAGTGGGATTCGCGGATGAGGTCGAGCGCCTCAAGAAAGCCCTCGACCGCGCGATCCTGATTGAGCTCGCCAAGTTTCGACAGGCCACCGGGACGACGCCGTCCCGCATCTCGGTCCAGATGCTGGAGACCACGTCGAGCCAGGACCCCGTCAAAGTGTTCGCGCTGGGCGGCGTGGCGCTGACGTTTGATTTCTAGCGGCACCACGCTTGAATGGAGGCCACGCCATGACCGACGCGCCGTTCACCGAGACGCACCGCGTTCTGAAGTACGGCATCGGCTACGACCTTGTGGTGGTCGAGAACCGCAAGCGGTTGGTGCTGGGCATTCGATGCCATGTCTGTCGCGTCGTGTCGTTTCATCCGAAGGACATTGACGAGCGGTACTGCAACGTGTGCGACGCGTTTCACTCGGACGGGCTGGGCGCTCAAATCGCATGACTGTACAGAACCGGCGCGGCGTACTACGCTACGCGCACCCCTGCCTGAAGGAGGGCGCATGATCCGACTCATCTTGCTCGTGTTTGCGCTGGTGTGCTTCGCGCTCGCGACGCTGCCGATGAGCCATCCCTACCATTCGCGTCTCATCGCCGCAGGGCTGGCGTTCCTGACGGCCTCGATGATTCCGTGGCCGACGACCTGACCCCGCCGTTGCGGTGGGCCGGTCTCTGGAGCCTGTAGATGTACACCCGCTGCGACGTCGCCTCGTCGGGCCGCTACGAGTACCAGGCGATCGGGAACTTCTTCCCGCGCGTGGACATCAATCCCGACGGCGTCTGGGTGGTCGGCGACTGCCACGCCGACGGCACCGTCTTCATCCGCACCTCGGCCGGCGAGCAGCACGAGCTCGGTGCGCGCGCGCCGGACAATCCCATCTGTGTGCGCTGGCTGCCGGAACGTGCGGTGTTTAAGGTCGCCTGGGTCAACGGGTACGCCCAAGGCCAGACCATCGACGTCGACGGGATCGGCCACCGGATTCTCGACAGCGAGGGCATGTTCGACGCCAGCGGCGCCGGCTCCCAAGGCATCCGCGACATCGACGAACACGGGACGATTTACTTCAAGGACGCGACGGATTACCGCGTCCTCGATGGCGTGGAACTCTTGCATTGGCGCGAGCGCGGCGATTACGTCGTCGGCGTGTGTCTCCACACCTGGCTCGGCGTGAGCGTGTTCGTGCAGTCGACGGAATCCTGGTACCGCGCCTACCCGCACCACGTTGACCTACTGCCCGGCATTGCGGAGAACGGCACCGTCGCGGCCAGTGGCGCGGAACCGGGTGGCTTTATCGCGCTGGCCGACTGGATGACGCGGCCCTTCGACCCGCACGCTACGACGCCACCCGAACCGATCGATCCGCCCATCGAACCGATCGATCCGCCGGACCCACCAGACCCACCGGATCCCGTTGACCCGACGGAACCCATTGATCCCATCAAGCCGCCGCCTGTGACCAGCCAAGTGCGTCATGCGCTGCTGATGTTCGAGGACGGGTTCGTCGAAGTGTACGAACGCACCCACCAGGACCACGGGCAGGACGGCCGTCCCTACTTGGCCCTGCAAGGGGTGGATGGCCGCGTGCTGGCCGCCAATGCCGACACGGGGACGCTCGAGTGGCGGGATCCGGGTACTGTGCCCGGCGTCTGGGAACGCTTTATCTCGGTGCCCGGTGGCTACGCGATCTTGCGTGACGGCTACGTGGGCCTCGTGGCCCGTGCCGCTTGGCTCGAAGACGACTAACCAATGGCGAGCAACGAGATCCGAGTGCCAATAGCTGACGTGATGAAGCGGGTCACGATGCAGATCACCGTCACTGGCACCACGCGGTGGCGGATCCGTCTGTGGCTGGCCGGCTGGATCCTCAAGTTGGCGGCGCGAGTGGCAGGGTGCGGGCTGGAGGTCCACAGCCAACGTCATCCTAATAATTCCAATCCTAATAATCCCAATCAGGAGACCCCATGAGTAGCAACGACCCGAAGCGTCCACCCCGTCCCTCGCAACTCCCGGCCGACAAGCCTGAGAAGCCCGACGTCGACCGGCCGGACCACCCCGAGGTCGACCCCGAGGATCCTGAAACAACACCGGATCCGAAACCTGGGGACCGGCCCCGGCCGGAACAGCCGATCGCGCCGACGCCACCCCCGCCCACGCCCGAGCCGCGGCGTGAGGCGAGTGGGCTGCAGTCACCTGGCGCCATTCCCGGTGACCGCCTCGGACGGTAAGCGGTCATGCGGGACGGCGCAGGCGACGCAGCGCGTGGGCCAGCACGGGGCGCCAGCACCGGGTGGGTCGATCATCTCGAAACCTCCGACTCGATCTTCAGCCTGGAACTTGCCCCGTGCCCCGCCTGCCAGCGGTCCCATCGCGTCACCCTCTCGCAGATCGGGTGGTTCGCCTTCCGCTGTGGCCGGACCGAGATGACCGGCCAAGTCGATCACTGGATCCGAACGCGTCGGACCTGGGAGTCGTCACACGCGGGGCCGGTCGTCGGCGCATACCCCCGATGAGTACCGCGCCCGCGCCCGGTACCCCGGGGGGGTACGCGCCGCGGCCGGGCCTCGAGGCCCGGGAC
>Ga0208185_1000429_pt1 | contig 19742 bp, 20 predicted proteins | sample EasRivMeERMLT700_FD_187532 | JGI IMG/M metagenome (GOLD analysis project Ga0208185, IMG submission 187532) | Soil microbial communities from meander-bound floodplain in the East River, Colorado, USA - East River MetaG ERMLT700 (SPAdes) (version 2) | ecosystem: Environmental > Terrestrial > Soil... | reverse complement strand
TCGCATGGCGAAGATGTCCGGCTTTTCAAGATCGGCAAGAACACCGAGCGAACACTCCGCCCATTCGGGTACGATCTGCACTATCAGAACATTGCGCTGGAAGACGCCGTTGAGCTTTCCGGGCGCACCCTAATCGCAGCAGCGGCCAAGAACTTCCGCGAGGCGGCGGCTGTGCTCATCGAAAATGGGGCCAAGCTGGTACTCCACGACCCTACAGAGCTAAGGGCTGGCTTGGCTGGCCTCGACATCGACAGGCCGTGGGTGATCCGAAAGGCTGTGCAAGCTCAGGTTCCCGGCAGCGTATTCATCAGGCATCCCTACGTCCGCCATGGATGGCCCGCCAAGCCGCCGAAGCGAAATGGCGTGATCGCCACCAGCCGCATTGACTTTGACAAGAATACGATTATGATACTTGATGCGAACCGTCTCGGTGCGAAGATCAAGATACACGGCTTTGAGAACCGTCTGTACACACGCTTCAAAGTCTGCCCCAACTATCCGGAATGGGAACAGTCTATTGCGGCGTACCCGCGAACACCGGAGGCCGCGTTCGAATTATTGCTGGCGGCGAAGGCTATGACTGATCTATCGGACATCAAGGGCGATGGCGGCGGCACCCAGTACACGTTCCTTGAAGCGTGGGACGCGGGGTGCATCCCCATCATTGGCAAATGGTGGCTACGCAAGAACGACGATATGGAGTCCGGCAAGAACTGCTTGGCTATTGAGGACGCCGAGCATCTTGCGGATACGTGCCGTTTGATGCGTAGCTCCGCGCATGACTTTGACTTCATCACTGAGGGAGGTTTCAAAGCTCTAAAGCGGCACAGGCCCACTGTCATCGTCCCCCAAGTGCTGGAGTGGCTCCATGACTCTTGAGGAAACGCTTGCTGTGGAGCGAAGCGTACTGGGCTATCTCATAGAGAAAACCCAAAGCATATCTATCGTTGAATACCCATTCACAGACGAGGGGCGGCTGCGCTTGTACATCACGACACTACAGCGCGATATCCAGCAGTCTCGCGTCACCGCTTTGGAGTTACTGGACATATGAGAGCCAAGGAACTAGCGGCGTTCATCAAGGAACGCGACTTAATCAGGCTACGCAAGGAGGACGGCGTAAAGCGTCCGTGGACTACAGACCCTATCTTGCACAAGTTCAGGTTCTGTAACATCAGGCGGGAGGATGATCGTGTCACGCGTTGGCTGCGGAATAATTGGTATTTTCATTTTGCTGGCGATCCTGACATTTGGTTCGCGGCTGTCGTAGCGCGGCTACTGAACTTTCCGTATAGTCTGGACGCTATACGCAATGAAGTCCTCCCATTCAACCCCAAGGTGTTTGCCAAGCTGCTCCATGCGCGCAAGGCTCTGGGACTGAAGAACTTCAATGCGGCGTACATTGTCAGCACGAACGGGGTAGCCATGGACAAGGTGGATTACCTCGTGGAGCGGGTGCTGACGCCGCTGTGGCACGATCGTAAGATGCTGCGACCCAAGCCCCATGTCACCCTTGAAATATACCACGCGTTGCTGATGCATTACGACGGACTGGGCAGCTTCATCGCCGCCCAAGTAATCGGTGATCTCAAGTACATCAGCGGCCCGTTGCGAGATACGGACGACTGGAACGCGTTCGCCGCCAGTGGCCCCGGCTCGAAGCGTGGACTGAACCGCGTACTGGGCCGCGCTCCAGATACCCCATGGCGCGAGATGGACTGGCGCATGGTATTGGAGGAACTGGCTGATAAAGCCTCTATCAAGAAATTCAAGCTCCACAACCAAGATCTCCAGAACTGCCTGTGTGAGTTTGACAAGTACGAACGCGCCCGCTTGGGCGAAGGAACCCCGAAGCAAATCTACAAGGAGAATGAGTCATGCTGGTAATCAACGCACGCACTGTCAGCGAAGCCCTGAGCCAAGGTCTCCACGCCATTAGGGTACACGGCATCGCCAAGCCCTCCCGCGTGGGAGACGTTCTGGTCATGCCTCGGCCTGTGCTGACGGAGTACAGTGATCCCACGAACCGCGTCCTGCTCAGCCCACAGCGCGACGCCAACCCGTTCTTCCATGTTATGGAGGCGCTGTGGATGCTCGCTGGCCGAAACGACCTGCCGTGGCTGGTACGGTTCAATTCCCGCTTCGCCAGCTACAGTGATGATGGTGGGCAGACCCAGCCGGGGGCGTACGGATACCGCTGGCGCAACTACTTCGGCCATGATCAGCTCCAGGACATCATCCTGGAACTCAAGCAGAACCCCGACACGCGGCGCTGTGTGCTGGCAATGTGGGACGGCGGCGCTCGAGCAAGCTGGGATGAAACTGGACACGGAGTACGTCTCAAAGAATATGAACAGCCCGGAGACTTCTACGCCGCAGTCGGGGGTTCCGCAGACGTACCCTGTAACACGCACGCCTACTTCGATACGATTGATGGGCGTCTCAACATGACTGTATGTTGCAGGAGCAACGATATCATCTGGGGAGCGTACGGCGCTAACGCTGTCCACTTCAGCTTCTTGCTGGAGTACCTCAGCATCATGACCGGCATCCCCATGGGAGTGTATCGCCAGTTCAGCAACAACTATCACCTGTACACGAACATCGTTTCGCGAGATGAGCTTATGCCGCTTTCGCGTGATGTGCTGAGTAACGATACCTATCTAGTGCGGGAAGGGCCAGCCGGGGTGCGACTGGTTCCCAGAGTACCGGCTATCCGCAAGGTGCCGCTGGTCACGGCTCCAGAGCTGTTTGACGGTGACCTTCACAAGTTCATGCGCTACAGTGATACAGGTCTGCAACTGGATGCTGAAACCTACTATGAGCCGTTCATGCGCGGCGTCGCCGTTCCGATGTATAACGCCTATAGGCTCTTTAAGGAGAAGCGTTACGATGAAGCAATCGACATTGCCGACACCATCAGGGCGGAGGATTGGCGCATGGCCTGCGTTCAGTGGCTCGAGCGCCGTCGTCTCAAGGCCAAAGTCAACGCCGAGCCTTTTACAGAGGTTGTTAAGCAAGACGATAGCGACATCGTCGCAGCTTTCGGTATGGAAAGGAAGTCAGATGGAGCAGCTTGATTTTCTACGCAACGCGGGGGAGACGGTGCGGTTTCACACCATGCCCATTCTCCGACCGCAAAATATCGCCGAACATAGCTGGCATCTAACGATGCTGCTGTATCTCATGTACGGGCAGACCGACCCCGGCATCACGTTTGAACTGCTCATGGCAGGACTCACGCACGACATGGCGGAACACCAGACTGGCGATCTACCTGCCCCGGCCAAGCGCGCCATGGACGAGCGGCTGGAGATCAAGGGCGCTGGCACGTTCCGGCAGGCGTGGAACGATATGGAGCAGGAGATTCTCAAGGAGCAGGGCTTCGATTGGGAGAGCCAGCTCAGCGCCGACGAGCTTAACAAGCTCAAGATCGCTGACGCTATGGATGGGGCGCTTTATTGTGTACGCGAGCGCATGATGGGGAACCAGCTTATCGCCCCGGCATTCCTCAATTTCAGCAAGTACATTGCTGAGGAATTGGGTGAACGCGCTGATGTCGGCCAGCACGCTATCGCGTGGCAAGTTCTGGATTACGTCAACACTCAATGGGAGATCGCTTGTGGCAACTAAAGCCAATGACCGCCAAGTAGGCGGCTACCACTACAAGGGCAGTGACTATCAGCACTGGGACTTCGCCAACGATATCAAGATGCTGTACCTCCCCGGCGTTGCCAGCAAGTACGTCGCCCGCTGGCGCAAGAAGAACGGCGTGGAGGATCTGGAAAAGGCTGTTCACTATCTTGACAAGTGCATAGAAGTCCAGATCAACGTTCTGCCGTCGGTAAATCGCTATGCCTTCTTCTGGCGCTTTGCGATTGCCAATAACCTCAACATGCGCGACGCTTGGGTCATCTGGCTCATCATGGAAGGTTGCTGGGATACAGCCCGTGAGGGGGTTAAGGGGCTGCTGGCTACTACTGAACTCGACGCCCTAGAAGCGTCGTAGGGCTGAATGGAAGGCCGCAGGGCTACCAGCCTAGCACCTGCGGCCTTCCGACTGGCTTGGGGCCAGCCTACGGAATGGGCGGAATACCACCTTCGCCTCCACCCCCGCCCCCGTACCCGGCACCGCTGCCAGAGCTGAAACCAGCTTGAACGAGGACGCTGCCAGTGTTCCCATTAGCATCTCTAACAGAGCACCTGAAGCTGGCTGATGCACTATCCTGATAATCATTCAGATGCTGCGAGAACGATGTCGTGTTAGAACTGGGACTCGTAGCACTCGGAGCGCCACCCCAGTAATCATAAGATACCAGCGTCCACTGATAGGTGTACGGCGGAGTACCGTTGGTCGGCGTAATGACACAGGGCGGCGTCGTTACAATATTGAACGGAGGCGCTGCCTTGTAACCGTAGAATTGAAGATAGTTCGCGCTCAGCGTCAGCGTAAACACTGGAGGCGGAGGAGGCGGCTCTTCCGGCGGTGGCGGCGGCGGGTCAACGGGCGGAGGTCCAGCCTTCGTGTAGAACAATCGCCAGCCCACGGTCACAGGATCACCGTGCGTATTGTATGAATGCGCGCGACTCACCTCTTTCCAAGCGCCGCTCTTGCGTACGCTTATCTTGGAGACGGTCTTGTAAACGCCGCCAACGAGGACTTTCATGGTCATGGGGTATATTCAATCCAGATGTCGTTCTCAGCAGGGCTGGTCGGGGCTGCCGCGCCCGCTGCGGTGATCTTGATATTCTCGCCCTTGCGGTAGCTCTTGTCATAGAATACACGCACGGCGGCGGCCTTCTTGCGGAAGCAATCATTGAAGTCCGCAGGCAGGCTGCCCTCGGCTACGTTGACGCCCTCAAGCGTGGTGTTGAGGTCTGCGTTAGTGTTCCAGTCTTGTACCGCCATTACTGTTCTCCCGGGAGTGCCACCATGCCACCGATGTGAACGCCGCCGACGCCCGCTATCGCGCGTTCCTGAGCCTGTCGCTTCAAAGCCGCTGCCTCAGCAACCCTGCCCTGAGCTACTAGCTCGTTGATCACGGTATCGATGGAGTTCGGATCAGTGAATGTTAGGCGCGGCAAAATCTGCTCGTTGACCGCCGCGTTACGATTGACACTGGCGCGCTGTGTCAGATTACGCACCCCGGCACCGAACCAGCCGGTCGGGCTTCCCACGTTGAATGGGAGGGCCATGTTAGCGCCAGCGTCTGCATCTTCCGCAGCGGCTAGGCGCTGCTGAGTACCTGAGCCGCGTAGCTCGTCGCTCAGTAGATTGAGCTGGCGCTCCTGCGTTACAGAACGATTGAGGTTGGCGAATTCGGGGTCTGTCAAGCCAAGAGCTTTTACCTGATCATTCGCAATATCGTCGTTCATGATGCGGTTAGCCGGATAGGCGTTGCCTCTTGTGCTGCGAAGAGAATCTTGCATATCGCGGGCAGCGCCGACGCGGTAGAACTCCTGCCCAGCTTCGGAACGCTTGGCTTGGCCCGCTACAATCTGCTCGGGGTCCAATTCTGTGTACTTACGACCTTCTTCCAGCGACTTGATCATTTCACTTTCGTCACCATATCTCCTGAGGTAATCCCCATATTCTGGCACGACTTCTTTCAGGCGTTCACGGAGCGAATCACGAATTGCCTTCACCTCGCTGGCCTGCGCCATCGTGAAAGTGTCAGACTGCCCACGGAAAGCGCGGGTGACTTCCTGATCAAGATAACGCTTGAGGTAGTCATACGTCCGCATATCTAGGCTACCGCCCCGAGTAAGGTCGGGAAGGTGATCAATAGACTGCCCCAAGGCTGCCAGACGAGCTCGCTCTGACTCAGCAAGATCAAGCGCCTTGGTCAGCGCTTTCTGCGCGAGTGGGAGCCGCGCCAGCCAATCAAGCTGCGGATCGTAAACCATGCGGCTTTGGCGACCCATGCCGCCCGCTTTTACTTGCCCCATATCAAAGGGAATATGAGCCTTCATAGGAGGGCCACTTCCGCCCATAGGAATGTCGTCTAGGATAGCACCGTCAAATCCTCTCTTCTTCAAAGCAGCAACTAGCGCATTAACGTCTCCTCCTTGCACAGCTTGGTCAAACATACTAGCTGGAGTAAGATTAGTATCTATACCGAGACGCTTCGCTTCTTGCTGAATTATCTCTAGAGGAGCAGGGTTCTGAATAGCGACATTAGCTTCGTGAACCGAGCCGGGAGTACCGAAGCGCATGGTATGCTCAGAAGCGTAAGTCTCAGCGGCTGCACGATCTGGCGTGAAGAACGACGGCCCTTGGAAATTAGGATCGTGAGGAGCGCCGCCTCTGTACAGCGTATCCGGTCCCGTTTCGCGAATAAACGTAGGATTGTCCGGTGTTTCCTGGCCCATCTGGCGCATCAGGCCCGCGTTCGGTGCTTCCTCAGCAACTTGGCCGGTTGGGACAACTTGCGACTTCGGAGGAGGCAACGGAGTTGGCGCATCTTCAAACAACGCTCGCTCCCGACCGATCTTGGCTGCCTCTTCTCGCTCAGCAACCAGCTCTTCATCAAGCGCGTGAACATCAGTACGCGGGGCCACGTTGCCGCGTACGTCTTGCATTATGCGACCGCCCTGCCCGCTAGTGCGTCGTTGCAGAGCTTCGATGGCAGGTTGCTGGGCTTCGCTGGGCGCACGTAGAGCGTGACCCGTGCGAGCGCGCGTTGCGCCGCCAATATCAGCCAAGCTGACAGGCTTGCCAGTAAAGGACTGTAGGACGTCCTTCAGCTTCTGAACACCAGAAGGGCTGACGATATCAAAGCCGTCACGCTTCAACGCCTTGATGATCTGCTTGACAGCCGCTTCCTCTGGCATTTTGTTCTTGAGGATATTCCAATAGTGAGCGACATGGGGAGCTAGTTGCATCGCTCCCGATGTAAGGCCGCCGAAGAACGTGCCAGCCAAGCCGCCAATAGCAGCCGACTGACCGCGCGTATCACCTTCACCAGCGCCAAAGCCCCCGGCAGCGCCGGTGACGCCGCCCGCGCCCATGCCCGTGAGAATGGGGTGGCTCTTAGCAAATGCGCCGATGGTCTCAGCCACCCGTGGGAGGGCTTGCGTGAACCGAGGAACTGCTGCGCCGACAGCACGAGGCCATGTAGACAAGACACCAGTGATCCGGCCTGCGGCGTCCATGTAAGGATGCTGCTCGGCGTCAGCCCGAGCCTGAGCGCTGGTATCAGCCATGTTGCCCGCAACGACTTGGTCGTAGTTGAGACCTTCGTCACCCCAAACACTCTTCTGGTTATTGGTCATGCCAAGCCAGTTATCCAGTGCCGCTGCACCGGGGATCAGTGCGTTGGCGCGTGCCGAGAATTCATCAGCAAGATTAAACGTGGCTTCCTTGGGCAAGGCGCGAAGGAACGTACCGCCCGCGCTGCTTTCTAGCTGAGGCTCCTGATCCTGTCCAGCCTCGCCTGCGATATTCACTTCGCTCGTTGGTCGATCCATGATGGAAGGTTCGTACGTCACCCCCGGCTGAGCATTAGCGATAATGTCATCCGCCATCGTCGTGATCTGTGCATCGGTGAGACCTTCCTCGGCCTCGAACTCGATGATCTCATCACCGGTGTCAATTTTGTAACGTACCTGTGCCATTTATCGCGCCTTTGGTGTACGTGAGATAACAGTGATCTTTGGACCTTTGGGAGCCGGGGTAGGAGGCGGCTTCTTCCCGTCACCCATGAGCTTCTTGGTGATATAGTCGCTGCTCTTGGCCCAGAGCTCGTCAGCCGTGAAGCCGTCTGGGCTCACGCCATTGAGTCCCCAGTTATTCGCAAACTTCGTATAGAAAGCCGCTTTGGCCTGCCGCCGACGAATTTGATCGCGGCCAGCGTTGATGATCTCCATGTTCGCTTTCATATCCTTGTTAGGGGAGATGTCAGCAAGCATCATGCGCTGTGCATCAGTATTGGTCTGTACGCCTTTCTGGAGAAGCTGGCGCTCCAGCACCGCCGCGTTCTGGATAGCGCGGGCCGTTTGATACGCTGACGTTTCCTTCGGAGTCACCGCACCGATGCCGCGCGCTACGCCGCCAAAGGTCGCCGCGCTGGCCCTGTCAGCCCAGCCGCCTTCCTCTTCTGGAATAGCAGGGCTGAGCAGGAGACTATTGCGATATGGGCCGGGACGAATGTCCGCCAAAGCCTTTTCAGCGCGATCGTACAAAGAGCCGACTTCCTTGGCTGCCGCTGCGTCTTCGCCCATGGTGTTCAGCCGCTGGCGATCCTCTTTGCTCATACCCGCTTTCTTGGGCTTCGCTGGATCGACACCTGTATAGGGAGCCCACTCCCCATTCGTCTGGATGCGTAGACTTCCATCTTGCATCTTGATAATAGTACCTTCGGCCATACATCACCTATTTCTTTACGACGACAGCGCCGGGGGGCAGAGCTAGAGCTGGCTTACCAGTCTTCGGCGGCGCGTTGGCGCGAATCTGGGCTGCTCCTGTAGTAGCGCCTGCTCGTGTACGTGCGACGTCCTTAGCTGTACCCGCCTTAGACTCCAGTACGTACGTCGCATTCGACTTGAGCAGATAACCCTCGATCAGCTTCTTCAGTGGATCGCCATCATCTAGCGAAGACCACTTCTTGGAGAGAGCCTCGAACTCAGACTCAGTACGCGGCGGTTGCATGATGTAAGCCTCGCCGCCTCCGGGGGGAGTAACGAGGATGCTGTTGCCGAAGACCTTGTACTGAGGCTGCGTCATCTTCTGCTTCAGCTCGTAGTTAGCCGCAGACCGCTCAAGGTCAAGAGTCTCCTGCTGCTGCTTGTACGCTTTCTGGTTCGCCTTGGCATCCCAGATACCGCCGCGCAACGCCGCCGCGTAAAGCGAGTCAGGCTCCGGCATGAATGCGCCTTCCAGCAAGCCGCCGATAGCGCCGAGGATACCGCGCTTTTTCTTCTGCGCGACTGCCTCAGGAGCTACCGGAGCCATTCCAGGTGCGACCGCCGAAGCCTGCACTGGCAGACTCGGCCCCGCGCTGCCCTGAACTGGCGCTGGCACCATGGGCGGCTCCGGAGGTAGATACGGAAGGTTCGGCGGATGCTGCGGAGGAGCAGCGTACCGCGGATCGAACGAGTCGTAAATATCCGGGCCGGTGTATTGTGACTGATATGGCATCGTCGCTACTCCTAGCCACCCATTAGCATGGGAAGCATCTTCATGATAGCGCCCATAATTCCGCCGCTACCTCCGGCCCCTGCGGCGGCTGCGGGAGCGCCCCCAGCGCCAGCGACGGGAGCACCGCCTGCGCCAGCGACGGGAGGTACTGCCCCGCCAGCGCCTCCCTCCGGCAGAGGAGCCAAGGGGTCGACCGCCTTGTTTCCCTGCGGACCTCCGCCCCCAGCCGTCGCCATCGTGTCGTCGACCGCCCTGACGCCAGTGCCTCCAGCGGCCTTGCGTTCCGCTGCCTGTCGTTCAAATCGCTGCTGAGGCGTTTCAAAGCCGCCAGCTTCAACTGGCGCAACAGAGCCAGTCGGCAAGAATTGCATTCCGGGCCGCTGCATCATAGCGGGCTGCCACCGCTGAATTCCGTCCATTAAAGGCATGGCCCTATCCTCCGAGATTAAAGAGTTTGTTGGTGAACGACGTTGCGACCTTACCGATCAGCCCTTGCTGATAACCGTAGTTCGTCTGTTGGCCTGTCGTCTTGCCCTGCTGGCCTAGCTGGGCAATGCTGCCTAGCGTGTTCCCGTACTGCTGATTGATGTCGTACGGGCGCGAGCTAATATTCTGACCTGCGCTGATCATGGCTTGCGGACCGAGGTAGCGTCCAGCCTCGAGCTGCGGAGCCATGCCAGCAGCCGTCATCATGTTACCACGCTCGTTCGCGTAGTTATTGGCGTAGACTTCGCCGCCCGCCTGAGCAGCGCCATATCCGGAGTAGTATCCGCCGAGCCCGCTGCCAGTGCGCCCCGAGCCGCTGAAAGAAGAATTGACGTTCGTCGCCGCTTGACCAGCCATGCGGTCGGCGATTTCCTTGATGTACGGGTTCGTATCCGGGTTGAGATAGTAGCCGCTCAGGGTCTTGTTGTTCGCAGCAATGGCAGGATCAATAGCCGTAGCACCCTGACCAACGATGTCCTTCAGCAGGTCATATCCCTCCTGCTCATAACCGCTGATCTGGGGCGCTCCGCCGCCGTACAACTCCGACGTACTTTTCAAGTAGTCGTTAATATACGGTATCGTTGGCTCGTAAGGATCGTAGTCGCTCGTTCCTTCCGACTTGCTCTTCGACGACTTCTTCTTGCCGCCTACGAAGAACTTGCCAATGCTGCCTAGAAGTCCCATGTCATTCTTCCTTTATGGCACTAGCTCATAGCCGGATGCGTCGGCCTTGACCTTAACTGTGTAGCCGCCCTTGCCAGCGAGATTAGTCGGTAGCTGAGGCGGCGGAACAACGGGCTGGTCAGCGTATTCGAAACTACCTCCGTCAGCCTTTACGCGAATTACCTTTAGTTCGTTGCCGATCAACGGTTGATCAATCAAGTCGGTGAGATGCCACCGCTGAAAGATCTCTATTAGCCGCTTCGCCCAGCCGTAGACGCCAGTAGGCGTCTCTGCTTCTATGCTGGACAAAAAGACGAATGGGCTACCTAGCATCAGAATACTCCCGTTGCTTTGCGAGAAATCTGTACACCATTCCCATGTGTCCACGCCGCACCGGCTGGAATGATAACCCGGAACCGCATGTAGCGAGCATCGCCGAAAATGGAGAATGTTCCGTCAGCTTCCTGCCATATGGCATTGCCCAGCTCAAGAGGCCCTCCGATAAGCTGGTCACGTTTAAGTACGCGCATCTGCGCGACCGGAGCGTTGATGTCCACCAATGGGCGCGCATGATTGATGAAGACACGCCTGCCGTCCGGCCCAGTGAACTCGCTGGTATCAATAGCGGCTGCCATGTTAGGTCCAACGAAGAGGCCATAGGTGTGAGCCGTGTCAAAGGCCGCCAGCCGCATACGCCCGCCCGCGCGGTACTGAGGGCTGTCGAAGCTGACAGTGTAGCTTTCGGCCGGGTTGGTCAGCTCTTCCGCCGATATGTTGGACACGGCGCTGCTGAACAGATATTCCAGTGGTATCTGCGTATGAGCGAAGCGGTTCTCGCGATAGGAGTAGGTGATGATTTCATCCAGCTCGCCCGATGAGCCGGTCGGGAAGGCCCAGTGTACGCAGCCATTGACAAAGTCAGCCGCGCCGACAATGCGATTGCGGAAGCTGTACTGGAGCTTGTTGAAGAAGTAGCGATTAACGCGGCTATCCCCAATGGGGACGGAGTTCGTACCGTTCCAGTAAAAGAACCCGTCCTCAGCAATGAAATACTGAAGCGGGCCAATATCAACAACGCAGTCGCGGGCAATAGCGCCGCGCTTGTCCTCCAGAGTAGCGATATCAAAGATGGTAGGCGGGCCGCGATAGGTGGCACGGCTGATCATACGCGCTTGGAAGATGGTGCCATGTTCTCGGCCAGCTATCGCTACGATTGGCCCGCCTTCCGCTGGCATGTCTTGAAAATCAGCCTGTGTGATGGGATCACTGATCCACGGCATGTCGATGTTGTTGAAGCCGCTCCAGCGGATACGACTTGGAAAACGTCCGCCGCTATCGTCCGGATCGATAAGCAGGTCACCGAGGAATAAGAAGTCGCCGACCTGTGCGCCGCAAGCAGCGCGCGGCGGGGTGCCGCCCAGTACGACCGGGGGAGTAGTGGTCGCGACAGGCGAACGCATAGGATCATGCTCGGGATGGATCATGACCATCTGCTCATTTACTCGTATGAACTTCCACGAGTTTATGATATTGCTGTTCTTGGAGATCAACTTGGTGAAGCCGCCGCCACCGAACTTCGTGTAGATACCGGCAATCGTACCCGCGTAGATTTGAGTAATGTCGGCAGGTGATATGACCGACGTAGCGCCGCGCACTACCTCCGGCAGAACCGTGCTGGTCGAGAGACTGGGAAACGGACTGTAGCCGCCCTCAATGGGTAGGACATTGAGAGCCTCCACCGCGCCGGGATTGTTCAACTCCGGGAGATCAGGCAGCCATTCGCCAAACGGAACGTCAGTCCGTTCAACGTCATCAACGACGATATCAGCAAGTTGGACAAGGGCGGTCAAAACTGGGTGCTCCTAATCTCGCCAGTGCTTGACTTTTCAGCCGTCGCATTTTCTAGCTGCTGCTTGTAATCTTCGGAAATAGCTTCCATGGCCCGCGCCTCGCCATAATCGCGTATGACATCGCGGAGCAAGTTGCGCTTTGCCAGCGCGCGAATGTAGAGCTCGCCCTCGTTGAGCCATGGGTTCGTATCATCATTGCCAACGAATGGGAACGGATCAAGCTGGCCGTGGCCGCGTAGATACAGCGTACCAGCGACGCTAGGAATGGGGTCGAGGTAGATCTTCCCTTCGTACCGCGAATAGAAATCTGGCAACCCATACTGAGCGTTGCCATTTGCGCGATCTTGAAGATCAAGGAAATTCATAGGGTCTACATTGTAGCGCGTGCTGCCGACGTTATAGTAGACCGCGTCAATAGTGACGAGAGTATTGATGTCAGGGTAGGACTCTGTGTTGGCAACGAGTGGGAAGTTCACCAGCATCTCGTTAAACCAGAAGCGAGATTGGGCCGCTTCCTTGATAGCGTCGTTAATGGCGAATTTAATATCCTCAGTCAGATTGGAGCGCCGAAGCTCGGTCGCGATACGTGTGATGGTTTCATTAAACGTAGCCACGACCGAGCCTCCTTGTCACTTACCTTGGCGCTTTGTTCCGCTTCGCCAGCTTGCGCGGCGTCTCGGCTTCTTCCTCCGGCTCAGTGGTGGCGGCTTCTTCAGGTTCGGCATCCGGAGTTTCAGGCTCCGGAGCCTCTGCCACTTCGCCACCGTCACGGTCTGCGCTCGGATTGTAAGCGATGTAATCATCATCGTCAACTTCATCATTGTCACCGACGATGTCGCCAACAGCCTTAGCCTCAGCAGCCCGCACGCGAGAAGCAACGGAGGCGGCTTTGCTAACAGCCGCCCCCCGCAGCGCCTCAACCCGTTGAGGATCGATGATCTCCACAGCCGAGCCGTTAATGCTGAGCTGCTTCTTGGCAGCATCCCATTTCTCGGCGTCGACTCCGTCATTGTAGAACCCATAGACGGGAGCCACAGCAGGCCCGTTGATGTGCTCTTCAACGACACGGATACCATAGATACCTCCGCCTCCATAGGCGTCCTCGATGATATCCTTGCGCGTCTCCTTATGGAGCCGTGACAAGTCGACCAACGTGTACGCCTGTTTCGTTCGTTCGCGGGTTAAGGTGCGCTGGACCATAAACCTTCCTTCCTACTGATCGTTGTTTGGCGCGTAGGCGATAAGAACATCGCCGAGGCCAGTGGTGGGAGCGCCTGTCGCCGCAGACGACACATAGAGATCGGTGTCGTTCGCGAACGCAAGGTTCGGGATCGTCGGGCTACGTGCGCCAGCGCCAGCGGCGTCCGTAAAGACCTCCACTCCCGTTGGCGTAGTGCCGACATTCAGAGCCGGCGACGTACCGTTGAACGCCGTGGTAACGCGGACGTTCAACGCGACCAGCATAGCTCCCGCCGGAACCGTACCGATATAGACGCCAGCAGCGATGCCAGCTTCATTATAGGTGACGCGCTTGCGGAAGTAATGAACCTGCTGCGTGTGCAGGACACGAGGATTTCTCGCCATGACTTATTCCTTTCTAGCAGCGATTACGGCTGCGGCGCATAGGTGGAGAAGACGATCGTGCCGTAGTCCAGATTGTTGAACTGCGTCTTCTTGAGGCCGGCGATCATGCCTGCCGCAACGCCGAGCTGATTGTTGTAGTCAAACAGCTCTTCGACCCAATTCATCTTCTCCGGCCCAGCCTCGTCGCGGCCAGTAGCCATGACGACAGCCTGCGCTCCGCACATCACAGCGCGGCGAGCATTGGCGACAGCGGCGCCAGTCGTGCTGTGAACACCATTGGTGACACGTGACGACTCGTGGATAACCACGCCGTTGTAGATACCGAGGAACGACCCACCCTGGAAGATGGGGTTATCCTCGCTACCCGTCGCGATGAGCTTGGACTTCTGGAGATCGGCCCACGCGCCCGCGTTGTAGTTGGAGCGAAGCGAGAAGGTCTGGTACGGGTGGATGAACAGGACGTAGTAGTCACCACCTTTGTACCGCACCGGCCGAATGGGGACGGGGCCAGAACCGCCCGCCGAAGCGAACGTCTTGGCACGCGCAATCATGCGATCGATGTGTGCCAAGCTGAACTCGTCACCGGCAGTCAGTGACTCGTCAGTCGTTTTGCTGTTCGGCCGAAAGATGTGGTTGCCGTCCGGTGCCAGCACCGGCTGCATCCCCGTATAACGGACATCGCCCTGTGCCGTGAACCCCGCCGCCTGATTGAAGAACCAGACATCGAGCCGGTCAGCCCACCAATCCTTCAGGCCGTCCATTGACTCCTGACGAACGCTGAACGGCACGCGCTGCTCGGACATCTTGCCCTTGCTGCGTACCGCGTGACGAAGCTGGTCGATGATGATGGAGTCGGCGAAGGTGCTGAGTGCCTCTTCGTTGCCTTCCAGCGTATTGTCGCCAGCCGTACCAGCGCCGACCAACTGCAGACGCAGGCCGAAGGTGACTTTGTCGCCGGCCGACTTCTTGAGTTCGTCGCGCATTTGGATGATCGAGTTCTTGTCGGACGTACCGATGAACCGATCGATGAACGTCTCTCTCAGACTTTCGATAAAGAGACGCTTTGCCCACAATTTCACCGCAAGCGGATGATTGGGGCCATATTCGGTCATAGCCATAGGATGATCCCTTTCAGGGTTTCGGTTTCAGCTCAGTCCAGTGCGCCGGACTACCGCGAAACCCCCTGTGCGCCGGGAGTATGCGCAAGACCTTTGAGGTCGTCTACACCTTGTCGCCTGTATCGTGCGGTGACTTACGAGGTTGGGGTGGCCGTGGCAACCACCCCAGTCGTGTATGATACGCGCGAGTGCCAGCCCGCGCAAGCCTTTTATCCGATCGCCGCAAACCGACTATTTGCGCCCTTTTGACCAAGGCCGAGATACTGTTCGAACTCATCGTCGGACATAGCAAGCAAGGCCTCAGCATTAAGCTCCTGAGTTGACAAGCTGACGCCTCCGCTGCCGCTCAGGCTGCGACTGGCCTGCTGGCCTGCTCGCACCGCGCGCACCGCTGCCTGTGGCTGGACGCCTCCACCGTTAGGCTGAGGCACAGGCAGCGGGGCGGGTTGCTGATTCATATTGGGACGATAGCCGCGCGCCGTGGCAAGCTGATAGATTACCTGTCCAGCCGACATACCGCGCTGCCATGCCTGATTAGCGATCTGTCGCGCTTCCTCGGTCATTATATTCTTGGCTTGGTCAGGCGGGTAGAACTGAAGCAGTTCCTGAGCACGGGAATTGACGAAGTACGTGCTGGCGTCGTCGTAGTCCGGTACTGACTGAGCGAACAACTGTTCGTCCTGTTCCAGCGCGTTATCGATCTGTCGGAATTGATGCTCCTGCGCTCGCTCATTCTGAAAATCAACGAGCCGCTGCTCCAGCGCCAAGATGTAGCCAGCCGGGTCTTGGTTGATATCCGGCATCGGCACTTCGTTCCCCGGCACCCGCTGTTCCCGCGCTGTCAGGATAGCGTTCAACCTAGCTGTCGCAAGCTGGGCCGTGCGGATAGCTTGTGCAGACCGTTGGCGCTCAGCATGGAGAGCTTCGTGTGGCACCATGCGGGACTGCGGCGGTTCGGCCGGAGGCTGAGCCTCCAGCGTAGCCTTGTCGGCCGCCAGTTCATCAGCCGACTTGAACGTGCCGTCAGCGCGATGGCGGCTGCCAAGTTCTCCGGGCTTCGGCTCAGCGGGCGGCTCCGCTGGTTCCTGTCCGGCAGGCGGCTCCGGCGGCTCTTGTCCCTCTGGCGGCTCCGGCGGCTCTGCTTCCAGTTCCGTAATCGGTTCGCCTCCCGGCCCTGCCGGAACTACGCCGTGCTGTGCGAACTCAGCTTCTTCTTCGGGAGTAAGGTCGTTAATGGCTGGCATTCTAACGTCTCCTATTCAAGCGGGGCAATGGGCTCAGACGGAGGAGGTAATGGCTCCTGCTGCTGAGGCTGTAGTCCTTGCAGAAGCTGCCCTATCATTCCTGCAAGCTGATCAACTTTCTGTGTGAGGCCGCTTAGATCAGCGCCCTGTCCAATGCCGGGGCCGGGAGCTCCGCCACCAATATCGGGGAGTTCCTGTGCCGCATCTCTAGGACTAACCGCGCCTGCTACGGGCTGGCGGGCCTTGACCTCCGCACCGAGGACAGCAGCTTCAGCGCGGGTGCCGTCAGCAATCATGCTACCGACATCTATCTTTGCCGCCCACTGTTCCTTGAGGCGTTCGGTTGCGGCGCGATACTCGTCGATCTCCAGCTTGAGCATCTCCACCGCGCGGTCATCTTCGGCAGTCTTGGCAGCCTCCATGGCTTTGTTCAGCTCTTGCTCAAGCATCTGCAACGCGCCCTCGGCTTGCTTCAGTTTCTCCTGAAGCTGTTCCGGCGGCAATTCAGCACCCATACCCATGGACTTCTTGATCTCCTCCACCACGCTTTCCGGATATGGGGAATACTTGAGGAGTTCCACGGCTGCCTGCGGCGGAAGAATACCCATTTGCAGAATTTGTCCGGTGATGGCCCAGATGAATTGCTTCTGGTCGGGCGAAGTAGGAGCCTGATCGATGACAACATCGAACTTCTCTACACTCTTACCTTCCTTCATCAGCGGGATATATTTGATCTGGCCCTTTTCGACCACGCGTACGAGCGTACCCTCGGGAAGCAACCAGATGAACTGGAGCATCAACTTGCCTTGGAGCTTGCGGTAGCGCCGCAGGCTGTCAAACATTGCTGCCAAGACTGTCATAGCGCTCTGACGACGCTGCGCTTCCAAGCTGGCGGCCTGCTCCCGGTCAGCCTGCCCCAGCAATTCCAGGTTCACGCCAGTAACGTCCCGGATGCTGCTAATGGCAAACATCATCAGCCCGTCAAGTCCTGCCGGTAACTGCCCCGGCGTCCGCTCCTTGACCTTGTTCTTCTGCAGAGCTCCGGGCTTTACCCAGACGATCTTCGTGGGGTTGCTCCAATCACGCTCGGCCTTTCGCACGTTCTGGAACGCGTCGGTCTCAGCTAGCAGTCCACCCTTCGCGTTCGTGTTCATAATGTGCATCGTCTGACTGAGCCACTTGTTCGCCCACATCTGCGGATCGAACATATCACGCACCATGCCGTAGAAACACTTCTTCTCGTGATCGCGGTAGGCGGTCATGGCCCGGAACTGGAACATGCCCATCTCGATCTTGCGCGTATGCAAAATCTGGTTGCCGATGAAGCATTCGTAGTACACCTTCTTCGTCACGCGCGCGTGCTCGAACTCAATTGGCCTGCCCGCCGCGCCTACTGCCTCAGCTCGCGCCTTGAACGCGGCGAATTCGTCATCCGTCATTTCCTGCACGGCCTGATCAGTAGGCGTTGCCACCATGTTGACCGGCTCGCGCTTCCAATACTGGCACTGTACGACGGTGACGGTTTTCAGCTTGCCCCGGCGCGCACCCTCCACGAATTCGCGAGTTTTCTCAGGGTAATCCTTCTTCTCGCCTGTACCGCCGTCTTCCGGGGTAATTTCCTCATCTAGCCACTTGGCATCAATGGCGGCGTCGTTAAGCTCTTCGTCCAGCTCTAGCAACGCCCGTACGTCATCCGGGTCCATCTGGCGAATGCGATACACCATGCGAGCGTCAATGTAGTTCTTTCGACCAGCGCCGCGGTTGACGCCCATCTCCAGCGGATTGATCCGCTCCTCAACCACTACGCCGCGCGGGTCTTCGTCGAAGTCCATGCGGGTTTCAGTCCAACCCTCGCCGCAAATAGCCATGTCGCGGAATGATTCGCTTTCCTCGTCCTCCGCATGGCATTCATCACGTATCCACTTGCCGGTGGAGGTGATCATCTCGTTTATACCAACGTCACCTTGTTCACGCGGGGAATACACAACAGTCTGCCGGTTGTTGACCTCCAGTCCGCACACAGCGTTAAGAATGGGGGCGACACGGTTGAACGTGATACTAGGGCGCTGCTGGTCATCAAGGACACGCTTATCTTCCTCGCTCCATTGATCGCTGGCAACAAACGCGAATGCCCGCTTGGCTTCCGAGCGCCACTTACTCCGCGCGCGTTGCCCATCCTTGATATCCCTTTTCAGGCGACGGAATTCAAAGTCGTCGGAGGGTTCCCCGGACTCGGCGATGGGATACTCGTCATCCCTTGCTTGTTCGATAGCGCTCATGCTGCCCATGCACTCCCTTTTGAATGAGTATCCCGCTTTGCGTAACGATCACGTCGCTCCCCTTCGGTATTAAGGAGCGAGTCGTACTCAGCGAATGTAAGAACAAAGGCATCCGCGCCATCTGGTGAACGACCCAAGCGTTCCTTCGTGTCCTGCTTGGGCTCCAGCTTGATCTTACCATTCGGGAGGTAACTAAACAATATATCTCGCATTTCGTCCACAATAGGCGACTTACGCGACATGCGGTACTCGGGGTCTTCGAAGAATTCTTCGTTACCCTCGTCAAGTATCCACATCTGGCGCTTTTCAATGTCGACCAGCATGGAGCAGTCCATCTTTTCAAACCAGCTACGAGCACGCCACCATAGCTCATCGCGCAGGCGCGAGAACTTATCGTGAATACCGGCTACTTCACTGACGTTAATTCCGATGATTTGCGTTCCTTCAAAATGACCCTCAGCGGCCATTTCGTTGAGGCGATCAACCACGCCAGCGCCGACCCCGATTGCATCAATACAGATCGCGCTCGGCTTGTCATCAACATCGGTGTTCTCCCACATTACTTGAATTCGTTGTGCCGTCTGCATCAGGTTCAAGCCTTGCCAGAAGACAATAGGCTCCATCAGCATACGATTTCGGCGCTTGGCTAGGGCGGTGCGGTCATCGCCAAACCGCGCAACGTCCAAGCCCCATATCGGGCGGTAGCGGTCGCAGCCAATGACCGGGCGGTTCAGTGCCTTGTCAAGCCACTCCGCTGGAATAAGTGTAGCGACGTCCTGCTCCGGGAACTGGCCCAGTACGCGCACGCGGGCATAGTCGCTGTCGAGGCCCCAATCCTCGATGATCTCAGCAAGGCGCTTCTTGTTCGCCATTGCAGCTTCGCGAGCATCAACGGTGAATTTCGTCCAGCGCCGCGCGAACTTGTGCCAGCAGTCATAGAAACGTCCCGATCTCTTCGTGGGGTTGCCGTAGACAAACCAGAAAGCATCGGGGTCGGACATCGCGCCTTCCGCGACCTCCCAAATCTTATCTGAAATACCTGAGGCCTCATCAAAGATAATAGCCTGTCCGCGTCCAGCGTTGTGCATACCGGCGAAGGCTTCCGAATTGTGATCGCTCCACGGAATGGCGTCGGTTCGCCACGTATCCTTGTATTCGACATGATGCAGGCTGGTCGCGTTGTACTTGAACCAGTGACCCGTGATGCAGCGTCGCCGCCAGACCTCCAGTTCGCGCCAAGTCTTGCGGGTTAGCTGATCCTTGGTATTGGCGGTGACCACCCCGGCGAAGTGCGGACGCGTGGACATGAGCCATAGGATGATCCATGCGGTGTCGGCCGACTTCCCGACGCCGTGTCCTGCCTTTGTCGCGTAGAACAG
>Ga0208185_1000428_pt1 | contig 19770 bp, 21 predicted proteins | sample EasRivMeERMLT700_FD_187532 | JGI IMG/M metagenome (GOLD analysis project Ga0208185, IMG submission 187532) | Soil microbial communities from meander-bound floodplain in the East River, Colorado, USA - East River MetaG ERMLT700 (SPAdes) (version 2) | ecosystem: Environmental > Terrestrial > Soil... | reverse complement strand
CAAGGGCTACATGAACCAGCGCGCGGTACTAGAGCGGCGCGCCGCGCTGGTGGAGAAGCTCTACGCCGGCGCGGACGGGGTGATCACTTCCTAGTTCTGGTTGCCTCGCCATTCGCCGAATGCAAGGCGATTGGCTTCCCAGGCGTTCGAATAGGCCATTGCACGGGCAGTCTTGGCCGCCACGTCCTCGCCAACGAAGCGCCGCAGGAGATGCAGCGTGGCGTCGATGCACAGGGTGACACCGCCGCCGGTGATCAGGCTGCCTTCATCGGCGAGGCGGGCGTCGACGACGCTGACGGCCGGATACTTCTGCTTCATCAGCTGCAACGGCGAGGGCTCGCCTTCGAAGCCGTCGCGCTTGGTCGTGGCGTGACGGCCGTCGAGCAGCCCGGTGGCGGCGAGGATCATGCCGCCGGTGCAGACCGAAGCGAGCGCCTGGCGCGGCCGGAACGTGCGCAGGAACTCGAGCGTCGCCGGGTTCGCCGCCTCGCGGCTCCAGCCCGGCCCGCCGCACACGATCAGCACGTCGGCGCTCGGGCACTCGGCCATCGCGTGGTCGGCGAGCACGCGCAGGCCGTTGGCGAGCTGCACCACGCCGGCACGCGGCGCCACCGTGAACATCCCGATTTGGGGCGCGATGCGCCGCGCCATCGACAGCACGCCGTAGATCGCCATCTCCACCGGCTCGACGCCGTCGTAGATGAATTGCGCGAAGCGCATGGGCGCGATTATAGGGATTGACTTTCTGTTTCCCGAAAGGAAAACTGGGTTTCCTGCCTACGTCCGGAGTGTCCGATGCCCGCCAAGACCGCCGCCGTCAAGACCATCAAGCGCAAGCCGAAGGTCGAGCCCACCGTCGGCGGCTCGACTTACGTCAAGCCCGACCAGATCGACTGGAAGCCGAGCCCGTTTCCCGGCATCCAGATCAAGGTGCTGTATGAAGACAAGGCCAAGGGCGAGCTCACCTGCCTGCTCAAGTGGGAGCCGGGCGCGAGCCTGCCGATGCACAAGCATCCCGAGATCGAGCAGACCTGGGTGCTGGAAGGCTCGTTCTACGACCACGACGGGGTCTGCAAGGCCGGCGAGTACGTGTGGCGCACGCCCGGCTCGATCCACGAGACGCATTCGGACACCGGCGCGGTGATCCTCGCGATCTACCGCAAGCCCAACATGTTCTACCGCAAGTCGGGAGAAACTACTTCGGGTTACGACACATGACACAGCGCGCATCGCGTCGCCGTTTCCTGGGAGCGGCGAGCGCCGGCACGGCGGCGCTCGGATTCCCGGCGATCGTCCGGGCGCAGGCGCCGGTCACGCTGCGCTTCCAGAGCACCTGGCCGGTGAAGTTCATCTATCACGAGTTCGCCGTCGACTGGACCAAGAAGGTGGCGGAGATCACCAACGGCAGGCTGAGGATCGACATGCTGCCCGCGGGCGCCGTGGTGGGCGGCCTCCAGGTGATCGATGCGGTCAACAAGGGCGTGCTCGACGGCGGCCATGGCATCCCCGCGTTCTGGTACGGGAAGAACACCGCGTTCGGCCTTTACGGCGCCGGGCCGGACTTCGGCATGGATGCGATGCAGATGCTGGGCTGGATCGAGTACGGCGGCGGCAAGGAGCTGTACGCCGAGGTCCAGGCCGCGGCGCAGCTCGACATCTTCAGTCTGTTGCTCGGTCCGGTGCCGTGCGAGCCGTTCGGCTGGTTCAAGAAGGAGATCAAGGGTCTCAAGGACCTGAAGGGCCTGAAGATCCGCACTTCGGGCCTGGCCATCGGCAACTACAACGGGCTCGGCATGTCCGCGGTGCAGCTGGCGCCAGGGGACATCGTCCCGGCGCTCGACCGCGGCCTGATCGACGCAGCCGAGTTCGCCACCGCCTACGACGACCGCATCATGGGGTTCCCGGACGTGGCGAAGTTCTACCTGCAGCAGAGCTATCACATGTCGAACAACGTGTGCGAGATCATGATCAACAAGAAGAAGTACGAAGCGCTGCCGGAGGAGCTCAAGACGCTGCTCAAGCACGCAAGCCATGCCGCGAGCGCCGACATGTGGTGGAAGGGCATGCACCGGCACTCGCAGGCTTACCTCGAGCTGCAGACCAAGGACAAGGTGAGGGCGTACCGCACGCCGCGCGAGATCCTGAGCGCGCAACTCAAGGCCTGGGACGCGGTGATCGCGAAAGGCGCGGCGGAGAACCCGTTGTTCGCCAAGGTCGTCAACTCGCAGAAGGACTGGGCACGGCGGGTGATCTACTGGCACAACGACATCCAGGTGGATCAGCGGACGGCGTACACCCACTACTTCGGCAAGGGGCCGCTCGCCGCCAAGCCCACGGCCTGATTTACTTCTTGACCCCCATCCAGGCGATCGCGCCTACGGTGACGAACGCGCCGAGTACCTGAGCAGGCGTCACCGCCTGGCCGAGGAAGATCCAGGCGAGCGCAAGCAGCGCGATCGGCTCGAAGTTGAGCGCCACCGAGCTTGTCGGCGGCAACCTCGGCATCACGACGAACAACGTGCTGAGCGCGATGCAGTAGAACGCGGTCACCAGCGCGAGACCGGCCCAGCCGGTGCCATCCCGCGGCAGCGCAAGCGCATCCGCCGCGGCGCCGCCGGCGAGAGCGAGCACCGCGGTGACGGCCGTCACCACGAAGGTGCGCAATCGGCCGTCCACGGGCTTGAGCGCGTAGGCATTCGCGTAGTAGACGAACGCGAAGCTGACAGCGCCGCCGAACGCCCATAGCACGCCGGCGCCGAGCTCGGCCCAGCTCGCGGCGAGCTGCCCGGGCCTGACGTCGAGCACCAGCGCAAGACCGGCGAGCGCCACCACCATGGCGGCGAGCGAGCTCATGCGCGGCGCCTCTCTGCCGCTCGCCCAGCAGATCAGCACGTAGAGCATCACGCTCGTCTGGAACACGAGCAGTGCGAGCGCCGCCGGAATCAGCGCCACGGCCGAGAACAGGCAGTAGCTCTGCACCGCCACCAGCACGCCGGCGACCAGCGCTGGCCCGCGCAACCCGCGCGGCAACGCGAGGGAGATTCCCTGAACACGCATCATGCAAAACAACACCAAGGCGGTGCCTGCGGCGCGCAGCACGACCGCCGCGGCAACGCTCGTGCCGTGGTCGAAAGCGATGCGTGCCGCGACGTGGTTCGAAGCGAACAACGTCGAGCACGCCAGCAGGAGGACGATCCCGGTCCCGGCGGATAGCTTCGCGTCCATGGCCCGCGGACGTTATCAAAGTGGTCGGCGGTTCCGCCGACCGGACGCGAAACTGACGGCTAGAATCTCAGGAAGTCAGCGAAATTCATGCCGCAGGTGCGCTTGATCATGAACGGCCACAGCATGCCGAAGTTCGCGCCCGCGCAGCCGTTCCAGTTGATCGTGCAGTCATTGCCCGGCTCGCTCACGAAGCGCGGATCGGTGTCGGGGTCCACCACCCTGCCGTCGATGAAGGCGAAACGGGGAAAATCGCTGGCGACGAAACTGCTGTCGTCGCTCATCTCGTCGAGGATGGTAATGGAGCGGATCGACCCGCCGAGGAACTCGTCATCGCCGTTGTCGAAGATGCCGTCCACCGGATCCTGCCCGACCCGCACGTCCGACGAGATCATCGAGCCGGTGATGAGCAGATCACCGAGATTGCCGGACGAGTACGTATCCTCGTCCGCGCCCGTCCCGGCCAGTTGCCCGTCGGCGCCGAGATCGGCGCCGATCAGGATCTGCGAATTCTCGAGATCGCCGAGGATGGCGATCCCCTTCACGCTGATCCCGAAGAACCGGGTGCCGAGTATCGTCGGGGCGGCGATAACGGCGCCGGTCGCGCTGCCGATTACGAGACCCGCGGTGAGCGCACCTTCCACCGCGAGCGTTCCCGTGAGATCCATCGTCGGGGCGATCACTCCCCAGAGCGGGCCGCTGACATGGATGTCGTCGACCGCTACGCGGCGGTCGCCGCCGCCCAAAGTCAGGATCGTCAGTACGGAGCTGCCGCTCGTGCCGGTCAGCTCGAGATCCCATTCGCCGTTTTCGACCGTGATCTCGCCCGTTCCGGACCCGCTCAGGGAGAAGCTGACCTTCGTCCCATCGGCGTCGCGCACCGTCAGCGTCTCGCGGCCGTGACCGGGCACGTTCCCGAACATCCAACGGAAATCGAACTCCTCTCCAAGCGCCACATTGTTCTCTTCGTTGCTTTCGGCCACCTCGTTCGCCGGGTCCACCTTCGCGAGAAGCAGATACTTGCCGGGCAGCAGGTTGCTCGGCAGATCGAAGCACGCGTGGACCGTCGTCGATGCTCCTGCAAGCAGGGAGCCGCACGTCTCGTCGGTATCGAGCAGAATGTCCGATGCATCGAGCACTCCGTCGGCCGACGCGTAAAGGTTGACCTTGACTCGATCATGCGTCGCCGCGTTGCCGACGTTCCTCACCACGATAGAGGCGTGCTCATGATCGCCCGGAATGAGCAGATCTTCCGGATCCCATTGCACCGACCCGACCAGGTCGGGACCTTGCTGCTGCTGCCCAAAGACCACCGTGTTGTCCGTGCTGGTCGAAGCAAGCGAGCGGTTGCCCGCGAGGTCGGTGGCGGCATCCGCCACGACTGAGGCCACCACGGTGCCTGTACCCCCCATACCGGTGACCGTTACCGTATAGGTGGCGCCGCTACCGCTCACCACGGCGGTAAGCGTCCCGCCCACCGTCGAGCCGGCGAAGGAGATGTCCTCGGCCGTGAAGCCCGTGATCACCTCGCTGAACACCACCGTGAAGAGGATCGGGCTTGCGTTCGTCGGGTCGCCCTGCCCCGCCGCCTGGTCGATCGTTGCCGTCGGAGCGACGTTGTCGAAGCTGACCGTGTTGTCGGTGCTGGTCGAGGCAAACGAGAGATTGCCCGCGACGTCAGTGGCCGCATTCGCCACGACCGAGGCCACTACCGTACCCACGCCGTCCATGCCGGTGACCGATACCGTGTAGCTCGCACCGCTGCCACTCACCGCCGCGGTGAGCGTGCCGCCCACCGTCGAGCCGGCAAAGGAGATGTCCTCGGCCGTGAAGCCCGTGATCGCCTCGCTGAACACCACGGTGAAGAGGATCGGGCTCGCGTTGGTCGGGTCGCCCTGCCCCGCCGCCTGGTCGATCGTCACCGTCGAAGCGACGTTGTCAAAGGTGACCGTGTTGTCGGTGCTGGTGGACGCGAGCGAGAGATTGCCCGCCAGATCCGTGGCCGCATCCGCCACGATCGAGGCCACGACCGTGCCCACGCCGTCCATGCCGGTAACCGACACTGTGTAGACGGCGCCGCTGCCGCTTACGCTCGCCGTCAGCATCCCGCCCACCGTCGAGCCGGCAAAGGAGATGTCCTCGGCGGTGAAGCCCGTGATCGCTTCGCTGAACACCACCGTAAGGAGGATCGGACTCGCATTCGTCGGGTCCGGCTGCGCATCCGCCTGGTCGATGGTTACGGCCGGAGCCACGTTGTCGAAGGTGACCGTGTTGTCGGTACTGGTCGATGCAAGCGAGAAATTGCCCGCCTGGTCCGTGGTTGCGTCCGCCACCACCGACGCCACGACCGTGCCTACGCCGTCCATGCCGGTGACTGACACCGCATAGACGCCGTCGCTGCCACTCACCGCCGCGGTAAGCGTGCCGCCCACTGTCGAGCCGGCGAAGGAGATGTCCTCAGCTGTGAAGCCTGTGATCGCTTCGCTGAACACCACGGTGAAGAGGATCGGGCTCCCGTTGGTCGGATCGACCTGCCCCGCCGCCTGGTCGATCGTTACCGTCGGAGCGACGTTGTCAAAGGTGACCGTGTTGTCGGTGCTGGTGGAGGCAAACGAGAGATTGCCCGCCAAGTCCGCTACCGCCCCTGCATCGATGGAGGCCACCACCGTGCCCACGCCGTCCATGCCAGTGACCGACACCGTATAGACGAGGTCGCTGCCACTCACCACCGCCGTGAGCGTGCCGCCCACGGTCGAGCCGGCGAAGGAGATGTCCTCGGCCGTGAAATTCGTGATCGCTTCACTGAACGCTACCGTGAAGAGGATCGGACTCGCATTGGTCGGATCGACCTGCTCCGCAGCCTGGTCGATCGTTGCCGTGGGAGCGATGTTGTCTTCCCTGTATACCAAGTACAAACCCGCGGCATCGCTCTCAACGGCGAGGTTCGGGGGGAGGATAGTGGTGCCGAAGAACTCCCCCTCGGTCCGCGAGCCGAATGTCATGAAGAGGATGCGATCCTCTGGCGCCGGCTCGAACCGGTTGACCGCTTCCACGTCCAGCGTCCCGCCAAGAGTGACCTGGTCGAAGATCGCAATGTTCGTGAATTCGCCCGCGGAGGTGCTGCCGACTTCCACGTTCAGCACCGAGCTGGCCGTGAAAACGACGCCCCCGGCGGGTGCCATGAGCCTTACGTCGTTCATGCCGGCGTCCAGAATGCCGCCGAGCGTAATGGCGCCGGACAACGACATCAGGGTGATATCGCCCGAACCCTTGCTCTCCAGGATAGCGCCGTCATTGACGCTGATCGCATCGTTGGCGATGACGCGGATGAGACCGGCGACCACGGAGAGCTGCGCACCGCTGTTCAAGGTCACGCTGGCGGTGCCCTCGGTGCCGCCGAAGTTCACGACGATGCTGCCAATGCCGACCGCCGACACGACGGATTCATTGACCACCAGGTCGTTGCCGTTGAGCGTGATGCTGCCGCCGCTCGTGCTGACGTTGGCGTTGACCGTCAGGTCGTCAGCGTCGTCATTGCTGTGCGCGGCTCCGGCCGTCAGCCAGATGTCCCCGCCATTGGCGTTCGTCACCGCCGCATCCACGCTCAGCGATCCGGAGGCAGTCGCCTCGATGCTTCCGCTAGCCAATTGAGACAACCCGGTGACCCCATCGACGCTGCCGATGGAAAGCACGCGGCCGTTGAGGATCTGGATATTGCCGCTTTCGCCGCTATTGGACGCGGCCAGCGTGGCCACGAAGGTCTCCAGCGCGTCGCCCGAGCCGATGCCACCCATCGCCTGCAGCGCCAGGCTGGCCGCGATGATGTCAAAGTCTTGTTCGTTGCCGTCGACCACCGCGCCGGCCGAGGCAATGCTTACCGTGCTTGCGATGCTGGTTCCAACCAGCACCGTGTCCGAGTCCTCCGAGATCTTCACGTCGCCGGTCGCACGGAACGTGAGCGAGCCGAAGTCGGTCACGTCGTCCGCGTTGTCGCCCAGCGTGATCGAAGAGCCCGAAAAGGTCGCATTGCCGTCAACGGCGAGGCTCGTGCCCGATGCATCGGTGACCGAGCCCCCGACGCTTACGGCGAGAGTGCTGAATGTCGTCGAGCCCGTGAAGGTGACCGTATCGGCGCCCGCCTGGCCGTTGATCCTGAGCGCCCCGGCGAAATCAGGGAGCGAGGCCACCGTGAACGACCCGCCATCGCCGCCCATGTTCACCCTCAGGCTCGCGCTGGAAGCTGAAAACCTCGTCGTCTCGAAGGTCGGAACCGCGTTCTGACTGCGGATCTGGAAGATGCCGTTGCCTGCGATGCCGTCGTCTTCCAGGATCGCCTGGTCGTCTATGCCCGGCAGGTTGACCACCAGGTCGGTCGCGGTGCTTCCGCTCAGGTCCAGCGGCTCGAGCCCGGTGTAGCTGATCGCCAAAGCCGGGTTAATACCGTCTTCATAGACGATTTCTCCGCTCCGTCCCGGGCCGGTCGTCGTGGCGGTGTGCGTGACCGTCGTAAACGCGCCGCCGACCACGCTCAGTCCGTCGATGCCGTCCGAGCCGCCGTTGTAAGTGATGCCGTCGGAGACGGAAAAGAAGCCGCCGAAGCCAAAGTCGAGCGTCAGGCTGTCATCCCATCCGTCCTCGCCGTTGATGACCACCTCCGTGGTTGCCGTCAACGACTGGCTGGCGACCACGGTCGTGCCGTCGAGCAGCTCCAGGTCTCCGCTGCCTGCATTGAAGCGCAGCGTGTAGCTGTCCGCGGCCGCGTTGGCCGGAGCATCGAACCTGAAGACCGTGTCGTGCAATGCTGGCGTCGCTCCCGGCTCCTGCGGCACGTCGCCGATCAGGTCGGCGGAAAGGAGCAGTCGGCTTTCCAGCGGCTCGAACTGAAACCGCCGGCGCGCCGGATTGCCGAGCTCCTTGCGCGCTCGAGCGCGCTGGCGAACCAGATTGGCAAAGCGGCTGGAAAAGATCTGCTCGAGACTGAGCGACCACGAGTCTTGCGGAAGTTCTTTCATGCGTCCCTCCTCGCACTTAGAACGGAGCTACTCCTACGTGCGAGAAGGAAGTTCTTTGATGCTTCCTTCTTCGCATGTAGACGAGGGCACTCTACGCTCTGTCAAACTTGAGGAGCGTGACGGATGCCCTGCGTTCACCGGGATATGATTCGAAACCGTGAACAAATTGCGACTGATTCTGGCGGCGTGGACTCTTGGATACGCCATCACAAGTTGGAGCTGTGACTTTCCCGACGAGGGCGGAATGCCGCTGCGCCGCGCGGTGACGCGCATCGAGATGCTGCCCGAAGTGGACGCGTGGGCGCGCGCGATGCAGAAGAACGGCATCACTCCGCAATACGTGGTGCGGCTGGACGCGCCGGTGCGCGAAGCGGGAAAGTGCTACTGGCCGGTCGAGGTGCGCGGTGACGGCAAGCTCTGGTGGCGCTTCCTCATCTCACCCGACGGCAAGAGCATCCGGCCGCATGATTGACTGGCTCGCCGGCCTCGACCCGCGCGCCCTCATGATTGGCATCGGGCTCGTCGGCTTGCTGCTCGCCGTGCCGCTCGAGCTCGCCGCCATCCGGCGCCTGCGCCACCTGCAGCTCGCGCGCGGCACGCTGTTCCTTCTTTCCGGGGCCTTTGTCCTGGCGCTGGCGGCAGGCATGGCCCTCGTCGCCATGAACCTCTACACCTACGCGCGCCTGACCCATGAGCAGGTGGCGGCGTGGGTGTCGATGCGCCAGCTCGGCGAGCGCCATTACGCAGTCAGCGTCCAGGCACAGAACACGCCGCAGCGCCATTTCGACGTGCGCGGCGACGAATGGCAGATCGACGCGCGCGTGCTCAAGTGGCGCGCCGCCGGCAACCTGCTCGGCTTCGACACCGTCTACCGGCTCGAGCGCCTTTCGGGGCGGTACGGAGACATCACGCAGGAGCGCAACGCCCCGCGCACCGTGTACACGCTCGCGGAAGACCCCGGCCTCGATTTTTGGTCCTTACTTAGAAAGCATCATCAGTACGTGCCGCTCGCCGATGCGCTGTACGGCTCGGCCGCGTACGTGCCCATGGCCGAAGGCGCGCAATACTCCGTCACGGTGTCGACCACCGGACTCGTGGTGCGGCCGGCTAACGATGCGGCGCGCAAGGCGGTGGGGGGTTGGAAGTGAAGGCCGCCGTTCTTTTGCTCCTGGTTTTTCTTCAAGGGTGTGCAACCCAGTATTTCCACGACGCGGGCCCAGCGCCCCAGCCCGCCACTCTCACGTTGGAAAGCTGGCCGCACCGCGACCTCTGGACCGGGGTGGTATTCAACGGCGAGAAGATCGGCTTCACGCGGCGGCAGGTGCGCGCCGCCGATGCGCCCGGGCGCTGGGAGATCGAGTCCGAGGCGGTGATGCGCCTGCAGTTCCTCGGCGTCGACAAGCGCATCCGCCTGCACGCCGTGGATCGCGTGCGCCCGGACCTGACGCTCGAGAGTTTCAGCTACGAGCACGAGATCGACGGCAATCGCATGCAGGTTTCTGGAAAGGTCGAAGCCGCCACGCTGAGCTTCTCGGTGAAGGCAAGGGGCAGTGCCGAGAGCAAGACCCTGAAGATCGAAAAGCCGCTCTATCCTTCAAGCGCGCTCGCTTTCCTGCCCCTGATGCAGGGGATACGGATCGGAACGAGCGCCCGCTACGCGGTGTTCCACGGCGAGACCCAGGCGATCGCCGACGCCGAGCAGGACGTGCTCGCCTACGAATCGAGCCCGCTGTTCGAGGGGCCGGCGTTCAAGGTGGCGACCCGCCTCCTCGGCCTGGAGACGACGACCTGGATCGCCGCCGACGGCCGGCCGCTGTTCGAGCTCGGCATGCGCGGCGCGATCATCTCGGCGCTCGAGGACGAGAGCCGCGCGCGGCGCTACCTCGTCGAGGCGAGCCTGAACAAGCGTGATGCGTTGGTCGAGTTCAGCCTGCTGCGCGCCGGCCCGATCGAGCAGCCGCGGCGAGTGTCGCGCATGGTTATCGTGCTTGGCGATTTTCCGAAGACTTTCGAAGTCAACAACGACGCGTGCCGCCGCGTGTCTGATCGGCTGGAATGCCGCATCGACCGCAGCGCCCCGCTCGCCCAGGGCGATCCGCAGCGCTACCTCGCGCCGACGCTCGCCGCGCCGAGCATGCTCAGCGAGATCTCTTCGCTCGCGCGCAGCATCGCCGGCGACGCGGCGAGCGACGACGAGCGCATTGCGCGCCTGCTCGCGTGGATGGACGTGAATATCGCGAAGGAGGCGGTCGATGCGTTCACCGCCGCCGACGTGCTGCGCGCCCGCCGCGCCGAATGCCAGGGGCACGCCTACCTGTTCGCCGCGTTCGCGCGTGCGCTCGGCATCCCGACGCGCATTGTGAACGGCATCGCTTATTCGGAGCCGCACAGCGGCTTTCTCTACCACACGTGGAACGAGGCCTGGATCGCCGGGCGCGGCTGGCAGCCGGTCGACGCGACCTTCGGCCAGGCGCACGCCGACGCCACGCACGTCAAGCTGCTCGAAGGCGAAACCGCGGCCGAGCTGGTGCCGCTGGTCAACCTCGTCGGGCGCGTGCGCGTTCAGTCGGTTTCCGCGCTCGCTCGCTGGTAAAATCAGGGCTCGCGCATGAAGTTCCTGTTCGACTTTTTCCCGATCATTCTTTTTTTCATCGCCTTCAAGGTCGCCGACATCTATGTGGCGACAGGTGTGGCGATCGCCGCGACCTTCGTCCAGGTGGGATGGCTCAAGCTGCGCGGCAAGCGCGTGGAGCCGATGCTGTGGGCGAGCCTCGCGATCATCGCGGTGTTCGGCGGAGCGACCCTCGTCCTGCAGGACGAGACCTTCATCAAATGGAAGCCGACCGTGCTCTACTGGCTGTTCGGCGCGGTGCTCGCCGGCGCGCTCGCGTTCCGCCGGAACCTGATCCGGGTCATGCTGTCCGAGCAGATGCAGCTGCCCGATCTGGTGTGGTCGCGGCTCAACTGGAGCTGGATCGGGTTCTTCGCCTTCATGGGCGCGCTCAACCTGTACGTGGCTTACAACTATTCCACCGACCACTGGGTCAATTTCAAGCTGTTCGGCGGCATGGGGCTGATGCTGATCTTCGTGCTCGTCCAGGCGATGGTGCTGAGCCGGTTCATCGAAGAGAAGGATGAGCGTCGCGGCGAGAATCCGTGAGCGGCTGGCGGTGCTCGAGCCGGTAAACCTCGAGCTCGTCGACGAGAGCGCGCAGCACGCCGGGCACGCCGGCGCGCAACCCGGTGGCAGCACGCACTGGCGGCTCACCATCGTGTCGCCGCGCTTCGCTGGCCAGCCGACCGTCGCGCGCCACCGGATGATTTATCAGGCGCTCGGCGAGCTGATGCAGAATCCCATCCACGCGCTCGCGATCACCGCGCGCACCCCCGAAGAAACGAAAGGAAGCCAGTGAATTTCCGCCTTCTCGCAATTGCCGCGCTAGCGGCCCCCGCCATGGTCCTCGCGCAGGCGCCGCTGCCCGGCAAGGACGAGCCGGCAAAGGCGCCCGCAAAACCCGCAGCGAAATCCGCCGCCAAGCCGGCCGCCAAGCCCGGCGCCATCGCCACGGTCAACGGCGTGCCGGTGCCGCAGGCGCGCGCCGACTACCTGATGCAGCAGCAATTGCAGCGCGGAGGCGCAGACACCGAGCAGATGCGCGGCATGGTGCGCGACGAGCTGGTGAACCGCGAGGTCCTGATGCAGGAGGCGCAGCGCACCGGCATCGCGAAGCAGGCGGAGGTGCAGACCCAGCTCGACATGGCGCGCCAGGAAATCATCGTCAGCGCCTACCTGCGCGAGTACGCACGCAAGCACCCGGTCACCGACGCCGAGGTGCAGAAGGAGTACGACAAGGCCAAGGCGCAGCACGGCGACAAGGAATACCGGGCGCGCCACATCCTGGTCGAGACCGAGGATCAGGCCAAGTCGGTGATCGCGGAGCTCAAGAAGGGCGGCAAGTTCGACGACCTGGCGGGCAAGAACTCCAAGGACACCGGCAGCGCGCAGCGCGGCGGCGACCTCGACTGGAACGTGCCGGCGACCTACGACAAGCAGTTTTCCGACGCGATGGTGAAGCTCGAGAAGGGCAAGTACACGGACACGCCGGTGCGCACGCGTTTCGGCTTCCACATCATTCAGCTCGACGACGTGCGCCCGGCGAGGTTCGCGGCGCTGGCCGAGGTCAAGCCGCGCATCCAGCAGATGCTGGTGCAGACGAAGATCGAAGAGCTGGTGAAGGGACTCAGGGCGAAAGCCAAAGTCGAATAGGAGTCCGCATGGCCAGGAAGTACAGCAGGAAAGCATCACGGAAAGTGAAGCAGGCGATCGCGATCGGGCTGTCCCAGGCGCGCCGCGCAGGCGCGAAGGTGCCACGCAAACGCAACAAGTCCTCGCGCAGGAAGAAATAGCCCCCGCCGGCGGCGGGCACGGCGTGTTCGAGGTGGTGCGAGGAAGCCTCCTCGACGAGCCGGTCGACGCCATCGTCAACGCCGCCAACGGCCACCTCGCCCACGGCGGCGGCGTGGCCGGCATCATCGCGCGTGCCGCCGGACCGGCGTTGCAGCAGGAATCCGACGCTTTGATTCGAAAGCATGGTTCCCTGCCGACCGGATCGGCGGTCGTCACCACCGCCGGGAAGCTGCCTTTCAAGGGCGTGATCCACGCCGTCGGCCCGCGCCAGGGCGAAGGCGACGAAGAGAAGAAGCTCGTGCGCGCGCTTACGGCTGCCTTTGCCTGTGCAAAGGAAAAGGGTTGGACCTCGGTCTCGTTCCCGGCGGTCTCCAGCGGCATCTTCGCGGTGCCGCTCGACGTCTGCGCGCGGGCCTACCTCAAGGCTGCGCGCGCCTCATCATTGAGTAAGGTCCGGCTATGCTTGCGCGACCAACCGGTCATCGATGCAGTTCTCAAGGAGCTAGGGAAATGAAAAGGCTGATTTTCGTGGCGCTGCTGGCGCTGGCCCTGCCCGCACAGGCACAGAAGACCGAAAAAGCGACGTTCGCCGCGGGCTGCTTCTGGTGCACGGAGGAAGCCTTCGAGAAGGTGCCGGGCGTGGTGTCGGCGGTCTCGGGCTATATGGGCGGCAGGGTGAAGAAGCCGACCTACGAGCAGGTGTCGAGCGGCAGCACCGGCCATACCGAGGTCGTCGAGGTCACCTACGACCCCGCCAAGGTGAGCTACGAGAAGCTGCTCGATACCTTCTGGCTGAACCACGATCCGACGGTCAAGGACCGCCAATTCTGCGATTCGGGCTCGCAGTATCGTCCCGAGATCTTCTGGCACACGGAGGAGCAGAAGCGCCTTGCCGAGGCGTCCAAGGCGAAGTGGGAGAAGCAGAAGCCCTTCCGCCAGCCCATCCTCACGCCGATCACCAAGGCAGCCGAGTTCTGGCCGGCAGAGGACTACCACCAGGACTACTACAAGAAAAACGCCTTGCAGTACCGCTTCTACGTCACCGGCTGCGGGCGCTACGCGCGGCTCGACTCCCTGTGGGGCAGCCTGAGAAAGTAGGTCCTACAAAGCGGTTTTACGAGGCGGTTCTACTTCTTCCGCAGCGCCGGGTCTTCGCCCTTGGCGCGCTCCCTGCCGATGCGCTCGGCCTTCTGCATCGCGTGCTTCTCTTCCTCGGACTTCGGCTCGGCGTCGCGCGCAGCCTTGTCGACCTTGCCCGAGTCGATGAATTTCTTCGTCCGCTGGTTGTAGTCCTTGGTGCCGGTGTAGCTGCCTTCGCCTTCCACCTTGTCCTCGCCTTCCACCTTGTCCTTGCGTTCCATGCGCGTGCTCCTTGAGGGTATCGATGCCTCCAGCAGCAAGCGCCGTGCCCAAGTGGCGGAGTCCGATCCGTGACACCGGAAGCACGAAACGCCTGACATCCATCGTGCGCCTGCACGCGTACGCTTCAGCGTTTCGAGTTTCCGGGGGCGGCATGACCGCGCACAACGCCGATTTCATCGCCAAGCTGCGCCAGATCGAAGAGCTCGCCGCAGCGGTCCACGGCGAGCTGCCACAGAGCCTTCTGCTGCTGAGAACCAGGATCCAGCACATCGTCGTGCTGACGAAGACGCTGCGGGGGCGGCTGGAATTCGGCCCGATGGCGATCGTCCGCGTCGAGCGCGGCGCGCCGTCTCCGGGCGAGCCGGACAAGCCGCCCGCCTAGAACTTCCGCACGCGCTCGATTTGGTTGATCCGCCCGCCGATCACCGTGATGGTGGTCGTGAACGGATCGCCGCTGGTGGGCAGATAGGTGTAGTTCTTGGACGCGAATACGTCCGAGAACAGCAGATCGGGCGCTCCGGCGACCGTCAGGAGCTCGCCCTCGGTCATGCCGCGATGGAGCGAGATGTACTGGCGAAAGTCGAGCCCGCGGGGGCGCGGCGGCGTCGCTGCGGCGCGCTCGGCCGCGAGCCGGGTCTCGAGCTCCTCGCGCCGCGCGAGGCGCTGCTCGAGGCGCTCGCCCTGGCAGCGCACCGTGTAGCACTCCGTGCTTTCCGGCGACGGCGAGCCGGCCTTGGCGTCGGCGTCGAACAGCGTCGCCTTGACTCCCTGCGGCGGCTTCGCGTTCGAGTAGTGCACCGTGCCCTTCTCGTCCACCCAGCGGTACACCTGGGCGGACGCGGGCATCGCCACCAGGAGCAAGATCAACCAGAAAAACCGCATCTCAAACATCATAACGCCCCAATCGCACCATCGTATTCCCCGGCTTGACGTGCGCCGTGGAGGGCATCACCACCACGCAATCGTCGTAGGGGGTGCGCCAGACCTTGTCGCCGTCGGTCGCCACCACGGTGCCCGCCTTTTCGATGACCTCGAGGCCTTTCCAGGGCTTGGCGAAGCGGAAGCCGGTGCTCGCGGCGGTGACCGGCTGGGTCACACGCACGACGCGCTGCTCTTTTGGGGGTTGGAGTTTCAACTTCGGGCTAACCCATGCGGCGTCCACGACCCCGGTGACCTGCAGGAAGCGCAACGTCGTGTCGATCGCCACGTCGACCGAGCTCTTCTCCCAGTGCTGGCCGGCCTCGATGAGGAGCGCGTTCTTCGCGCTCGCCGGGTCGCCGAAGCCGCCGCGGTCGCGCATGCGCAGGCCGGCCGGATGCCCGGTATCGATCAGCAGATCCGCCGGGACGCCGACGCGCCGCGCGAACTCGGCGCCCTTGTCGAGCATGCCGCACACCATGATCGGGCGGCACGCCTCGGTCATGGTGTGCAGGTCGAGCAGGTAATCGGCGGCGTCGACAAACGGGCGCAGCTCGCGCGCGCGCCGGAGCTCCGCCGAGTCCCGCGAGCCGCCGAGCACCGCGTCGGCCCAGACCCGGTTGTAGTCCTCGTCGATGTAGCGCGAGCGGTCGGGGTCGTCGAAGTCGAAGCGCGCGAAGGCGGCGACATTGGCGAATGCCAGGGTCAGCTTGCCTTTTGCAGGTCTCAGCTTCTCCTTGAAGAGAGAATCAAGCGCGATCGCACCCGAGAATTCGTTGCCGTGGGTCAGCGCCTGGACCATCACGCTCGGGCCGGGCTTGCCCGAGTCGAGAACGTGCACGTATTCGACGCTGCTTTTGCCGTTCCGGTACGGCGTGATATCCGGAGGCTTGATCTCAATCCGATATTTCATCGACCACCGCCCGCAGCAGCTCGCCCAGATTCTTTTGCAATTGATCAAACCCTGAATTCTTCTGCAGGGTGCGCTCGTTCATGTAAAGCCGCTTGTTGATCTCGATCTGCAGGCTGTGGCGCCCTGCCTTCGGTTCGGAGTACGCGCGCACCAGCTCCACGCCTTTGTATGGATCGTTCACCTTCACCTGGTATCCCATGCCGGCGAGCGTGGCGCGCACGAACTCGGTGAAACGCGGATCGCAGCTCGTGCCATCGCGATCTCCGAGCACGAAGTCGGGCCGCACGCTCCCGGCGCCGTCGTCGCTCTGCTTGCCCGCCACGCAGCGCATCGAGTGGCAGTTGATGTGATACACCTTGCCGAAGCGGCCGTGCACTGCGTCGAGGTGGTCTTTCAGCTTGCGGTGGTAGGGCGTATGCGCGCGCTCAATCCGGCGGCGCACGGCTTCGGGAGAGAGCCTGCGCGCATAGATCGGCCGGCCGTCCTCGAGCGTGCGCCAGATGAGCGACTTGCCGATGCGCGCCTTGCCGCTCGGCCGGTACTGCCACGGCCAATCGGCGGGCAGGCCGCCTTCGATCAGCTCAGGATCGAGGTCGCCGGCGTTGCGGTTGGGGTCGAGGTAGGTACGCGGAAACGTCGCCGCCAGGAGCGGCGCGCCGAGCTCGTGGGCCGCGGCGTAGAGCTCGTCGACGTAGCAGTCCTCCGATTCGCGCAGCTCCGCCTCGCTGACGACGGCGCCGAAGTCCGCCGGAAAGTCGTGGCCGGAGTGCGGCGAATCCAGTACCAGGGGCGGAACTCGCGGCACCATCGCGGTAGGATACTTCAATGGAAGCGTATTACGCCCGGCGCGCCCGGGAGTATGAAAGCATCTATGAAAAACCGGAGCGCCAGGCCGATCTTGCGCAGCTCCGCAGCGGATTGCCGATGCTGTTCAAGGGCGAGCGCGTGCTGGAGATCGCCTGCGGCACCGGCTACTGGACGCCGCTGATCGCGGCGCACGCCGAGTCGGTCCTCGCCATCGACTACGCCGAGGAAACTCTGGCAATTGCAAAATCAAAAGCGTATGGGAAGGCGAACGTGCGCTTCGAGCGCGGCGATGCCTATGCCCTGCCCGCCTGGCCGCAGAAGTGCTCCGCCTGCTTCGCCGGTTTCTGGTGGTCGCATGTGCCGCTCGCCAGGCTGGATGCGTTTCTGCAGGGACTGCAGGAGCGCCTCGAGCCGCGCGCCCGGGTCGCGTTCCTGGACAACCGTTACGTCGAGGGCTCGAGCACACCGCTCTCGAGGCGGGACGCCGAAGGCAATACCTACCAGCAGCGGCGGCTCGCCGACGACTCGAGCCACGAGGTGCTGAAGAACTTCCCGACGGAGCAGGAGATGCGCCTGCGGCTGCGGCGCTTCGGCACGGACATCGGCTTCTCGGAGTACGAGTACTACTGGGTGGCGACCTATCGCATAATGTCTCCAGGGAGGACGCAAAGATGACTTTCTTTCGCTGCATCGCCACGGCAGTCCTGTTCTTCTTCGTCGGAGCTGCCGCCGCGCAGGACCTGCGCATCGGCCTCGCGTCCGAGCCGACGGCGATGGATCCGCATTACCACAACCTGTCGCCCAACAACTCGCTGCTCTCTCACATCTTCGAGAGCCTGGTCGGCCAGGACGAGCGCCAACGCATGACCCCCGACCTCGCCGAGTCGTGGAAGACGATCGACGCCACCACCTGGGAGTTCAAGCTGCGGAAGAACGTTCGCTTCCACGACGGCACGCCGTTCACCGCCGACGACGTGGTCTTCAGCTTCGAGCGCGCGCCGAACGTCGAGGGCAGCCCCTCGAGCTTCGGGATCTACGCGCGCGGCAAGACGTTCACCAAGGTCGATGACCACACGGTGCACATCAAGACCGCGGCGCCCTATCCCCTCATGCCGAACGACGTGTCGCAGGTCTTCATCGTGTCGCGCAAGCACGGCCAGGGCGCGAAGACGCCGGACTACAACTCGGGCAAGGCCGCGATCGGCACCGGGCCGTTCAAGTTCGTCGAGTACACGCCGGGCAACCGCATCGTCATGCAACGCAACGACCAGTACTGGGGCGAGAAGCCGGCCTGGCAGCGCGTGATCTTCCGTGGCATCAAGTCCGACCCCTCGCGCGTCGCGGCGCTGCTCGCCGGCGACGTCGACCTGATCGACGAGGTGCCCGCGACCGACATGGCGCGCCTGAAGAAAGAGCCGAAGCTGACGATCGCGCAGACGGTCTCGAACCGGATCATCTACCTGCACCTCGATCATTTCCGCGACGACTCGCCGTTCGTGCGCGCGAAGGATGGCGGCCCGATCAAGAGCCCGCTGCGCGACCCGCGCGTGCGCAAGGCGATCTCGATGGCGATCGACCGCGACGCGATCGTGAGCCGCGTGATGGAGGGCCAGGCGATCAAGGCGGGGCAGCTCCTGCCCGAGGGCTTCTTCGGCGTGAGCAGCAAGCTCAAGCCGGTCGCCTACGACCCGAACGGGGCGAAGAAGCTGCTCGCCGAGGCGGGCGTGCCCAACGGCTTCCGCATGACGATCCACTCGCCCAACGACCGCTATCCGAACGACGCCAAGATCGCCGAAGCGGTCGGGCAGATGCTCTCGCGCCTCGGCATCGACACGCAGGTGGTCACCATGACGCAGGGCGTGTTCTTCCGCGACGCCTCCACCGGCTCGCCGGACAAGGGGCCGAAGTTCAGCTTCATCCTCGTCGGCTGGGGCTCGGGAACCGGCGAGGCGTCCTCGCCGCTCAAGTCGCTGCTCGCGAGCTTCGACCGCGAAAAGGGCATGGGCGCGTCGAACCGCGGCCGCTACTCGAACCCGCAGGTCGACAAGCTGATCAACGACGCGCTCGCCACGGTGGACGACGCCAAGCGCGCCGAGCTGCTGGCGCGCGCCACCGAGGTTGCGATCGAGGACGTCGGCATCATCCCGCTGCACTACCAGGTGAACACCTGGGCGATGCGCCGCGGCTTCAGCTACAAGCCGCGCACCGATGAATACACGCTCGCTGGGAGCATCGCCAAAGGAAACTGAGGCTACCTGATGGTTTTCGTCATCAGGCGCGTCCTCCAGAGCCTGATCGTGGTTCTGGTGATGTCGCTCGTGGTGTTCATCGGCGTGCACGTCGTCGGCGACCCGGTGCACATCCTGATCTCCGACGACATGACGCAGATCGAGATCGAGCGCTTCATCGAGAAGCTCGGCCTCGACCGGCCGGTGCACGAGCAGTACTTCCACTTCCTCGGCAACGCGCTGCGCGGCGACCTCGGCAACTCGTTCGTCTTCGGCGAGCCCGCGCTCAAGCTCATCCTGCAGCGCATGCCGGCGACGCTCGAGCTCGCGTTCGCCGCGTTCCTGCTCGCGATCGTGTTCGGCATCCCGCTCGGCATGTACGCCGGGCTGCGGCCCGAGTCGCCGGCGAGCCGCGCCATCATGGCGGGCTCGATCCTCGGCTTCTCGCTTCCCACCTTCTGGGTCGGCCTGATGCTCATCATGGTGTTCGCCGTGATGCTCGGCTGGCTGCCCTCGACCGGGCGCGGCGACTTCATGACCTGGGACGGCTTGAGGCACCTGGCACTGCCCGCGCTCAACCTCGCGCTCTTCAAGATGGCGCTGGTGACGCGGCTCGCGCGCGCCGGCACGCGCGAAGCTGCGCTGCAGGACTACGTCAAGTTCGCTCGCGCCAAGGGCCTCTCGCCCGCCCGAGTCGTGCTGGTCCATGTTCTCAAGAACATCCTGGTGCCGGTGGTGACGGTGCTCGGCCTCGAGCTCGGCGGCCTGATCGCATTCTCGGTGGTCACCGAAACGGTGTTCGCCTGGCCGGGGATGGGCAAGCTCCTCATCGATTCCATCCAGCGCCTCGACCGCCCGGTGATCGTCGCCTACCTGGTGATCACCGTGCTGATGTTCGTG
>Ga0208185_1000425_pt1 | contig 19873 bp, 10 predicted proteins | sample EasRivMeERMLT700_FD_187532 | JGI IMG/M metagenome (GOLD analysis project Ga0208185, IMG submission 187532) | Soil microbial communities from meander-bound floodplain in the East River, Colorado, USA - East River MetaG ERMLT700 (SPAdes) (version 2) | ecosystem: Environmental > Terrestrial > Soil... | reverse complement strand
ACTGAGCGACGACTACACCGTCGTCCGCGGCAGCCACCAGGTATCGCTTGGCGCGAGCGCCGCGTACTGGCGGTACTACTTCGAGACGCAGGCACGCTCGGGCGGCTTCTGGACCTTTACGGGAGGGCTGACCGGGCTGGGCCTGGCGGACTTTCTCATGGGCCGCGTCGGCCGGCTCGAACATGGCGGCCCGGCGATCCTGCCGATGGACCAGTGGTACATGGGCCTGTATGGCCAGGACACCTGGCGCGCGACGTCGCGACTGACGATCAACGCAGGCCTTCGGTGGGAGCCCTATTTCGGACAGAACGTCACAAGTGGCGCCGTCTATAACTTCAGCCGCGAGAACTTGCGCAATAACGTGAGGAGCCAGGCGTTCGTGAACGCGCCAGCCGGTCTCCTCTATCCGGGCGATCCTGGGTTCCCGCCGGGCAAGCGCGGGCTGTTCACGCAGTGGCTGAATTTCTCGCCGCGCGTCGGGCTTGGCTGGGACGTGAGCGGAAATGGCAAGACGGCGGTGCGTGCGTCCTACGGGCTGACGTACGACTTCCCGAACGCCGAGTATCAGCTCATTAATGCGAACTCGCCGCCGTATGGCAACCGCTCGATCGTGGAAGATCCTCCCGGCGGGTTCGATCGGCCCTACGCCCATCTGGGCGGGGATCCGCACCCGATTCTGACGAACCGCAACACGCAATTCCTCCCGTTCGGCGCGTACGGGGCGACCGATCCGAACATCAACTCGCCGCGCATCCAGCAGTGGAACGTCACCCTCGAGCAGCAGCTCGGGACGGTCTGGCAGGTGGCCGCGAGCTACATCGGCAGCCACACCGATCGTCTGTGGGAGCAGGTGGCGATCAATCCCGGCGTGTTCCTGGGATTGGGTCCGTGCGCGCTCCAGGGAGTTTCTTACCCGATCTGCAGCACCAACGCGAACCTGAACCAGCGGCGGGTGTTCTCGCTTTCCGGCGAGAACCCGGCGGCGGCGCGGCTCCTGGGCAACATGGATATCCACCAGGCCGTGGGGACGCAGGACTACAAGGGGCTGAAGCTGTCGTTCCAGCGCCGGGCCGGCGACGGCGTGAGCCTCAGCGGCAATTACACCGTGTCGCGCTGCTTTGGCGATCCTGCGCTGCAGACGGGCGGCTTCCCGCAGATTGCCAACGGCTATACCAACCCCGACGATTTTTCATTCGATCGCGGGATCTGCGACCAGGATCGGACGCACATCGGCACCCTGGTCGCCGGCGTGCGAACACCGCGGATGGACAACGGCGCGCTGCGTGCCGCATTCTCGGATTGGCGGATCTCGGGCATCTTCAGCGCGCGTTCCGGGCAGCCGCTGAACGTCATCGCCGGCCAGGACCGCGCCTTCACCGGCATCCAGAATCAGCGGGTCGACCAGGTGCTCTCGAACCCATACGGAAAGAAAACGCTGAACGACTGGCTCAACCCGGCCGCGTTCGCGCTGCCGGCGCCGGGCACGCTCGGCAACTTCCGCCGCAACAGCGTGCGCGCGCCGGGCTACCGATCGATCGACCTGGCACTCTCGCGCCTCATCCCGTTCGGCGCCAGCCGGACGGTGGAGCTCCGAGTGGAGACGTTCAACCTGCTCAACACGTTCAACTGGGGCGCGCCGATCGCGGGGCCCATCCAGGGTGGAAGGATCACCGATACGAATTTCAGTGCGGGTACGTTCGGCCGGGTGACATCAATCGCGGGCACGCCGCGTGTCCTGCAGTTCGGCGTCAAGTACGGCTTCTGAACGACAGAGAGTCATCTTGGGAGTTGGGAGTTGGGAATTCACGTTACGATGAGAACGGGCCACGGAGGTACGAAGACACGGAGAATAAAGGTACCTCGTACCCTCCGTGACTCCGTGCCTCCGTGGCCCGTAGTAGTGAAAGCGGTTTAGGGAACGCGATTCCCCAGGTTCAGGTCCCCGCTGCGCTGGAGGACCACCACGACCCCGGTCTTGTCGAGCGTGCCGGCGCCCAATTTGAGCAGCAGCTCGGCGGTGTCCTGCCGGTATCTGCGCGGAATCTGCAGGCGGCGGGCCCCAATATCCTTGGTGAGGACGGACAGGGAAATGCTCAACGGTGTCTGCCCGAACTCGTCCTTCTGATCGATCTTTGCACCCTTGCTGACCAGGTATTCGATGACGTCGTTCAGTCCCTGATACGTGGCCGCGTGCAGTGCGGTCCAGCCGTACTGTCCCGCGGCATTCACGTCGGCGCCATGCTCCACCAGGAACTTCGCGGTTTCGACCGCCGTGGCCCGTTCCGGGAGCTCTCGTTCCCTTTGCACGTCCGTGCCGGCTCCAGCCGCCATCATCAACGGCGTCGTGCCCCGCTCGCTGGCGATGAGCGGATCCGCCCCCGCGTCCACCAACGCCTTGATCACGTCGAGGTTGTTGACTTCCGCGGCGAGGAAGAGCGGCGTGGCGCCCTGGAGAATGATTTCATCGACGGTGACGGCGGTGCGTTTCCCTTCGATTGCGACGTTGCCGTTCTTGATTTCCTCGGCAGCCTTTTCCTTGTCCTGGCTGAGACGGACATTCGGATTCGCGCCGTGCTTGAGAAGCGATTTGACAATGGTCAGGATGTCGTCCTTAGCCGCCAGATTGATTCCGTAATCTGAATCGCGCACGACGCGGTGCAACGAGGTGTACCCGCTCGCATCGGCGAGGTTGGGATCGGCGCCCTTGTCGAGCAGCACGTCCACGGCCTTCACCTGCGCCATGGCGCTGGCGATCATCAGCGCCGTCAACCCAGTTTTCGGCTGCGCGTCGTTCGGTTTCGCGCCGGCGCGGAGCAGGATGCGGGCGCTGTCCTGATCGCCCTGCTGGGCGGCGAACATCAGCGGCGTGAAGCCGCTTTTCGAACCGGCCTGGACGTCGGCGCCGCCCTTGATCAGCTCCTCGACCACCGCCGACTGACGTTCCGAGAGCGCCCACATCAAAGCGGTTTGTCCGCCATTGGACTCCTTGACGTTGGGGTTCGCGTGGTTCGCGAGCAACACACGCACGTCCGCGAGGTTGCCTCGTCTTGCAGCTTCCATGAGCGGCGTCTCGCCCGACATCAGGGCCGCATTGGGATCGGCGCCGGCCGCCAGCAGCCTTTCGGTCATGGCCGGATCCGCGTGTGCCACGGCCGCATACAGCGGCGTTGCGCCGAATTCGTTCGCCGCCTTCACGTTCGCGCCGGCGCGCAGGAGAAGATCGGCCATCTCCAGGTCGTTGCGGGTGGCCGCCCAGACCAGCGCGGCGGTCCCTTCGGCCCCGGCGACAGCGTGCTTCGCACGACCGTTCAACAGCGACTGCACGGCTGCGCGGTCCCCTTGCTTCGCGGCAGTCACCAGCGACACATTGCTTGCGTCGGCGGCAAGCGCGGCGCCCGCAAAAATCGTCGAGCCCATAAGTGCTGCCAGAATCGTTGCTCTCATTTTCATCGCCATTCTCCCGCTGAACGCCATCCAGGGGCGATTGCTTACATCTTACGTTTCCAGCCAAAGGTCCCTGCGATCGCGGGGACCTTTGGCGAATGGCTAGACGGTCGGCAAGTCCAACCTTCCCGTGCTGTCGCCCAACTTGTCCACGTGCGGAACATCTGCCTTGTCCAGCATGGTGAGCAGCAGATTGGCCATCGGCGTGCGGTTGGGATAGCGCACATGCTGTCCGCCCTTGATCCCGCCAACACCCCCGGCGACGAGCAGCAGCGAGAGATCGGTATAGAGGTGCAGATTGGCGTCGCTCAACCCTGCGCCATAGAGGACCATCGAGTGATCGAGCAGCGAACCGTCGCCGTCCTGGGTATCGCGCAGGCGCCCGAGGTAATACGCCAACATCTTCGTGTGGAGGATGTTGATCTTCGTGGTCTTCTCCTGCTTCTCCTTGTCGCCCTGGTGATGCGTGCAGGGGTGATGGGCGTCGCCAAATCCCAGCTCGGGATAGGCGCGGCCGCTCATTTCATGGCCCATCTGGAACGTGATGACGCGCGTCAGGTCGGTCTGCCAGGCGAGCACCATGAGATCGGCCATCAACTTGTAGTAGTCCGAGAAGACTTCCGGGGCACCGGTCGGAGTTCCAAAGGTAATCTCCTGGTGCCCCTGCTTCTCAGCCAGCTGCATGCGCCGCTCGATGTCGCGGATGGCGTCCAGGTACTGGTCGATCTTGCCGCGATCCGATCCACCGACCTTCAGGCGCAGCCGCTTCACCTCCACACCGATGGCGTCGAGGATGCTGCGGTCTTCCTGTCTGATGGCCAGACGCACCTTCGGATCGGTGCCCCCGTCGCCGAACAGACGCTCGAAAAGGGCACGCGGGCGGTTCTCCATCGGCAGCGGCGTGGTCTCGTTGGCCCATGAGATCGTGTCGTAATAGGCGCAGCCATACGCGGACTCGCAGGCGCCGACGATTTCGGGGGCTTCCAGACCGATCTCGAGCGAGGCGAGCTGGGTGTATTTCCCGAACTCCTTCGCGGCAATCTGGTCGGCGGATATTCCGGCGTGCAGATCCGCGCCGGAAGTCATCTTCGCGTGTGTTCCCGTCAGCCAGGCGGTGCACGCGCGTGGATGGTCGCCGCCTATTTCGCCCGTGAGGCCCGCGGCTTGCTGGTTATCGAGCCCAGATAGCACCAGCATGCGGTCCTTGAAGGCGGCGAGCGGCTCGAGCGTCCGGGTCAGCTCGAAGTTGGCGCCCACGGTCTTGGGCGTCCACTCGCCGTTCATGTTGAAGATCCCGTTCGGCGTCTGCATGAACGCCATGCGCGTCGGCCGTGTCGAGGGGGCCGCAAACGCCGGCGTCATGGCGTCAAGTACCGGCAAGGCGAGAGTAGCACCCACTCCGCGCAGGAACGTGCGCCTGGGAATAGCTACCTTAAAAATTACCATCGCTAGCCCTCCTCATTCGAAATGGTGTGCTCTTGACGATGCCCAAAATGATTGATGACCACTTCTGATTGTCCGCGGCAGCCTCGCGCGAGATCTTGCGAAGCGCAGCGTAGTCGTACTCTTCCACGCCGCGACCCAGCGCATAGGTCATCAGCCGCTCCGTGAAGTTTTCGACGAACATGTCCTGTTTTTTCATCAGGACGTCGCGCAGGCCCGCCGGCCCGTTGAACGCAGTGCCGTCCGGCGTGGTGCCGGACGCATCGATCGGTCCCGATCCGGGTGCCGTGGAGACGCGCCAGTTGCCGAGACCATCGAAGTTCTCGAGCGCGAACCCGAGTGGATCCATCAGCCGGTGGCAGGCCGCGCAGGTGGGATTGGCCCTGTGCTGTTCCATGCGCTGGCGCATCGTCATCTGCTGTGCGGTCGAATCATCTTTCAGCGATGGAACATTCGGCGGCGGCGGTGGTGGCGGAGAACCCAGGAGCTGCTCCAACACCCACTTTCCGCGTATCGTCGGAGCCGTCCGGTTGGGATACGAGGTCACCGCCAAGATGCTGGCCTGTCCGAGCAGCCCGTACCGGTTCGGGTCTTCGAGCTTCACGCGGCGGAATTCGCTGCCGTAAACGCCCTTGATCCCGTAGTGCTCGGCCAGGCGCTCATTGAGGAACGTGTAGTCGGTCGTCAGCAGGTCGGTGACGGGGCGATCCTCGCGCAGCTGGCTTTCGATCAGGAGCTCCGTTTCCTTCGCAAGGGCCCCGCGCAAGTTGTCATCGAAGTTCGGAAAGGTCGTCTGATCCGGCGATATCCTCGCGATATTGCGCAAGTACAGCCATTGGCCGGCGAAGTTCTTCACCAGCGCCCGCGAGCGCGGATCGGCCAGCATGCGCTTGACCTGACCCTGCAGGACCGACGGGTCGGAGAGACGCCCGCTCTCCGCAACGGCGAGCAGCTGGTCGTCGGGGATGCTGCTCCACAGGAAGAAGGACAAACGTGAGGCAAGCTCGATGTCGCTGACCTTGTAGACCGTCCCGGGTGCCGCGCCCGACGGATCGACTTCCGCGCGGAAGAGAAAGTCGGGCGACACGAGGATCTTCTGCAACGCGAGTCTCACGCCCGGCTCGAAGCCACCATTCTGTGCGCCCGTCTTGTAGAGCGCGAGCAGTTGCGTCACGTCGTCGGGACGTGCCGGACGCCGATAGGCGCGGTGGGCGAGATTCGCCAGGATCTTGTTCGCACACGCCTCCTGCTCGGCGGCCGCCGATGGATGACAGATGAAAATCCTGTCGCGCGTGACTGTGTTCCCAGACCCTTGCACGTTGAACGGACCGGCGACGGTAATGCTGCCGACGCCTTCGAAGTACGTCAGCACGTCGTCCCCGCGAATCCTGTCGATGATGCCTTCCTTGATCAGCGTGTCTTTCAGGAACGTCGCAGCAAGCTCTCGTGTGCCAGCCTTCACGGGCACGCGGATCTTCATGTGCGCATCAGGTGGGGTGCCGCCGCCGAGCACGACTTTCTTCGGGTTGGCCGCGATGGTGAACAGTTGCAGCCGTTGATCATCGAGCCTGAGATCGACCTTGCGTTCCCGCTGGAGGCCCAGATATTCATCGTCTCTGTTCCGTGCCAGGGAGACGGAAATCTCATACTCGCCGTCCACCGGGAACAGGTGGCGCACGATGGTGCCGCCGCGCGAGCCGACCGGTGCGTCTTCGCCCAAACGATCGTCCTGAACCAGGCGATGAGGAACCTCGTAGGTCTGATACGACACCGGTATCGTCGGATCGCCCACTGCGGTTCGGCTGATTTTGCGAGCCACCGAAAGGTACCGCTCCAGCAACACCGGCGACACCTGCAACACGTCTCCGATGTTGTCGAAGCCGTAGCCGATGTCGTCGGCCGGCAACAGATCGGCGACGTCAATCTCTAACGCCAGCAAATCGCGGACGGCATTCCCGTACTCCGTTCGGTTGAGCCGATGGAGCGTGGGGCGTCCCGGATTCGGCTTCGCCTCCGCCAGGCGATCGCGCCCGGTCTCGATGTATTCGACGAGCGACTTGTAGGTGGCCTCATCGGGACGCCGCATGTCGGCCGGCGGCATCTCGCGGTTGCGAAGCTTGCGCGCCAGCTTTTCCCACGTGGCGCCGTTGGTCTCGAAATTGGAGATGTCGAAAGTGTCCAGGTGCAGTCCCGCAGTTGGCGTGGGACCCCTATGACAGGTGATACAAAATCTATCGAGTGTCGCGTGATGGGCGGTTGCGGCCGCAGAGGAAGACCCTTGCGCCGGGGAATTTGGCGCCGCGGAATTTTGGGCCGAGAGTGTTACCGCGGACAAGAAAACCCCGCCCGCGAGTGCAATGCCTAGTGACGCCAGGGATCGGGTTCGAATCATGGGTCGCTCCCTCCCACCCGCAAACAGGTCACATAACTCGGGCAGAGTACACCAACGGCATGCCTCCTTACAAGCGTTTCGTGTGGCAGTTTTGCCCGCAAGTAGCGCTTGTCTGCTGCCTGGTACGGTCGCTATCCTCAGCCTGAATTTCGAATGTTGAGCCCTCTGTCTGCGCTCCATGCAATGCACGTCCGCGATTCATTCGAAGGGGTGCGCGGCGTCTGCATCGCCTTGATAGCACTCGTCTTCGCCTCACCTGCCATTGCTGAACAGGGGAAGCTCCGCGAACGGCTCACGCCCGAGGTCATGGCGGTGGTCTATCCCGGTGCCGAACGCCTCGGGATGGAGGAAGGCTCGCCGCCTGCAATCGCGGTCTTCAAGGGCGACCAGATTGTCGCCTATGTATTTTCGACCCTCGACATCATCGCGGCGCCGGGTTATTCGACGACACCGTTCGACGTCATCGCCGGCGTCGATCTCAGCGGCCGCATCACGGGGGCCAAGGTCGTCTTCCACCAGGAGTCCATGATCGTTCACGATCGCGTGCGTCAGCGCCAAATCGATACGCTTCTCGCCCGCGAAGCCGGCAGGCCGCTGCGCGGCGGCACCAACGCGCTGCCGCCCGACTACGTCGACGGTGCAACCATCAGCGCGCGCGCCATGCGCGCCGCCGTCCTCACCACCGCGAGACTGGTTCTGCGCGCGCACGCCGCGCGCACCGCTGTGACCGCTCCGACTGCTGTGACCACTGTGACCGCTGCTTCGACCGCAGAGACCGTTCCCACCCTCGATCTCGAGAGCTTCAGCATCAAGTCCTGGGACGACCTCCTCGCCGGGGGCGCCGTGGTGCGACGGCGGGTGACCTCGGGCGAGGTGGCGACGGCCCTCACCAACGCGGGCGCGGCCGCCGTAAAGCTCGACTGGCCGCTCGGCACGGGCGACGATCTCTATATCGAATTCATGACGGCGCTGGTCACGCCTCCCGCCATCGGCGGCAACCTGCTCGGCCTGCTGAAATTCGAGGACTATAAGCGCGAGCTGCCGCGCGGCGCCCAAGCGATCTATGTCGCCTCCAACGGTCCGTACGATTTTCTCGGCACAAAATACTTTCGGGAGTCCGAGGGCAACCGCTTCGATCGCCTACGCGTGGTTCAAGACGGGAAAACTTTTGGCTTCGTGCAACACGACTATTCGTATGCCACGCCCATCGAGGGGCAGCAAGTTACCGGGCTGTTCGCGCTACCGGCCAATTCCGGCTTCGATCCGTTGAAGCCGTGGCGACTGGAAATTTTGATCGCTAGCGTCGGCACTCCCCCGCTGACGGTCGCGTTCGGGCTCGACTACAAGATCCCGGACACCTATGTCCTCCAGGTCCCGGTCCCTCGTGTCCTCAAGCCCCAGCCGCAACCGCAGCCGCAGCCGCAGCCGCAACCGCAGTCGGAGCTGGAGCCGGAGCTGGAACTGCTGCCGCCCGTCCCCGCCTGGGTCGAGGCCTGGAGCGACGCGCGGGTAAACATTGCGATTCTGGCCGTGCTCCTGTCGGTGCTGACGCTGATCTTCATATTCCAGTCGACGCTGGCGCGCTTTCGCGTTGCCCATCGGCTCGTGCGCACTGGATTTCTGCTCGTTGTTCTGGTTTGGCTCGGTTGGACCGCCGGTGTGCAGCTCTCGATTCTCAATGTCATGAACTATGTCAGCGCGCCGTTCAATCACTTCGAGATCGGTTTCTACCTTGCCGAGCCGCTGATGGTCATCATCGCCGGCTACACGCTCGTCTCGGTGGTGTTGATTGGGCGCGGCGTGTTCTGCGGCTGGCTGTGCCCGTTCGGGGCACTGCAGGAGCTGCTTGGCCAGCTCTCCCGCGCGCTGCGCGTGCCGCAATGGAACCCGCCGGTCGCGCTGGAAAAGCGCTTGTGGATGGGCAAGTACATCGCAGCCGCAGCGGTGCTGACGTTGGTGATGACGCAGATCGACGCAGCGGGGGCCACGTTGGAGATCGAGCCGTTCAAGACGGCGATCACCACAAGATTCACGCGCGCCTGGCCCTATGTGATCTATGCCGGCGCATTGTTGGCCATCGGGCTGTTCTCGGAGCGGGCCTATTGCCGTTTCCTGTGTCCGATGGGTGGCGTGCTCGCATTCCTTGATCGGCTGCACCTTCTCAATCTGCTGAAGCGTCGTCCCGAATGCGGCAGTCCCTGCCACTTGTGCGAACACGCGTGCCCCGTGGGGGCGATCGAGCCGACGGGCAGAATCGTCACGGCCGAGTGCTTTCAGTGCCTCGATTGCCAAGTCGAGTATCACGACGAGAAGCGATGTCCACCGCTGGTGCGAACCGTCAAGCTGCGCCGCGAGGCAAAACCTAGCGAGGCTTCGCCTCGGCAGCGGCAATGAGTGTCGTGCAGCTCCGCCTCGCTAGTCACAGTGTTTGTTTTGCATTCAAAAGAATCCTAGCCATCAAGACGTCTAGCGGCGTCAGGGTGAACAATGCCTGAAGAGAAACTCGCAGCTCGAGCAGGCACGCCCGATTGTGCTCGCGCGGAAGGACGTCCGACGCGCCGTCGTTTCTTGCGCGTCGTTGCGGCGGTTGCCGGCCTGCCGCTGATCATCGCGGCGGTGCGCGCTACCGCGTCGAAAGCTCAGTCGCACAGCTGGCACGGCGAAGTGCTTGGCGCACTGTCTGAGCTCACTTTATGGCACCCCGACGCCGCATTCGCGCAACGTACGATCCTGCGTGTACGCCATGAGATCGAGCGCCTCGAGCGGATCTTCAGCCTCTATCGGCCGGACAGCGAAATCTCGCGCCTCAATGCAGCCGGCAAGCTGATGAAGCCATCGCCCGAGCTGCGAAAACTGGTCGAGGAGAGCCAACGCCTCGGTGAGCTGAGCGGCGGCGCTTTTGACATTTCGGTACAGCCCTTGTGGCGACTTTACGAGGCACATTTCTGGTCGCATACCGAGATCCAGCCGGACATCGCGGCCCGCGCGCGCGACGTTGCACACACCGTGGTGGATTTCCGCCGGATCGAAAGCGGCGCGGCTGCAATCGGGTTCGCACGCGCCGGCATGGCCATTACGCTGAACAGCATTGCCCAAGGCTTCATCACGGACGCCATAGCCGATATGCTGCGCAATGAAGGCTTTGAGGGGGCGGTGGTCGATTTAGGCGAATACCGCACCATCGGCCGCCACCCGGATGGGCGTCCCTGGCGCATTGGCATCCGCGACGGCAGGGACTTCGGCAGCATCGACCGCATGGTCGATCTTGAGGACATGGCCCTCGCCGTGTCTGGTGGGTATGGCACCACATTCGAGGCGAGCGGGCGCTTTCACCATATTTTTGATCCGCGGACCGGCGCGAGCGCCAACAGCTTTGTGGACGTGGCGGTGATTGGTCCGAGGGCGACGGCAGCGGACGGGCTCGCAACCGCGATCTGCGTCGCCGGCGAGGCTCTCGCGCCGGCGCTGCTCGCGGCCTATCCACAGATGCGGGCCATTCTGACTCGGTTGGACGGGACGTCGATTCAGCTCTGAACCCATAGCACCGGCTTGCCTGTTCAATCGTCAGTCCCTTTGATGTACCAGTTCTAGCCCAGAGGATCGTGATCCATGGTGGTGACGAAGTCGAACGGTGCCTGGAATTCAATGTAATCGAAACCGGTCTCGGACGCGATCAGCTGATGCCATTCGCCAGCCGGAATGAACACCAGGCTACCGGGACCCACTGGAACTGACCCGGCGCAGACCGTAACTTCTGTGCCCGGCTCCTGTATAAGAAGAAGGACTTCGAGATGTCCGCAAAGCGGCACCGAAAGCCGGGGGCGCCGCGATCGGTCACCACTCTTCTGCATCCAGATAGCGAGAGTTATGTCATGAACAGCACTGAACGCACATCAGCATCCTTCATCCGGTGGGTCGCGGTAAGTTGCTTCACTCTCGTCCTGGCGGTGCCGGGATGGGCTGAGGCCCAATCACGTTTCTTGGGAATCGTGGTCTTCGGAACCAGCTTGTCAGACCCCGGCAATGCGTTCGTATTGGTCGGCGATGCAGGTAAGCCGCCGGATTTCATGCTGAATCCGTTCCTTATTCCAGGTGCACCCTACGCGAAGGGCGGCCATCACTTCAGCAACGGTGCGACCTGGGTTGAACAGTTCGCACGCTCGGTCGGGTTGAGCGGCAGCGCTCGGGCCGCCCTGGCGGACCCGAACGCGACCAACTATGCGGTTGGCGGGGCTAGGGCCTACAACGACGGCATCAATTTCAACCTGACGCGTCAGGTCGATACGTTCCTCGCACGATCCGGCAACGTGGCGTCGGTTCAGGACCTGTTCGTCATCGAGATGGGCAGCAATGACATCCGCGACGCCTTCGCAGTGTATGCCGTCGGCGGAAATGGCGGCCCGATTCTCACACAGGCACTCGGTGCCATCGCCGCAAATATTCAGCGGTTGTACGTGGCAGGCGCGCGGGAGTTCCTCGTCTGGGCGGCGCCGAACGTGGCGCTGACACCGGCGCTTCGCTCCCTCCCTCCAGCCGCGCAGGCGCTTGCGACGCAACTCACGCAGGTCTTCGACAACAATCTCACCGCCGTGCTCGCGCAGTTATCCGCAAATCTTCCCGGGACGAGTTTCGCCCGGCTTGATGCCTATCAGCTGCTGAACGCGATCGTCGCGGATCCCGCGGCGTTCGATCTCACGAATGTAACGGATGCGTGCGTGACCCCCAATGTCGTCCCGTTCAGCTGTCACCATGCCGATGAGTTCCTGTTCTGGGATGGCATCCATCCGACCAAGGCCGGCCACGCCATCCTCGCCGACGAGGCGGCCAGGGCAGTTCAGTAGCCGTCACCCTCTGACAGCCGACCACGGGTGGCGCAATTCACCGTCGGTTTCTTCCGGAGACGACACGGTCTGAGCGATTTCGTCGCGCACAACGTCGCGGATCTGACGACGAACGCGGTGAACCGCGACCGTACGGTCGGCCCTCCAACTCAATTCGCGCTGTAGAGGAGCCCTGTGTACTGCATCTCCTCCCACGTCTGGTCGCCCCAGAACACGTCGCTATCAGGATTGGGATTGAACCGATTTGCCGCGGAGTTGTCGTACCAAGCGCTCGACACGATGCGGGATCCCTTCGGCACCTGAAGCGGTTCCCGGAACATGTAGTAAGTCTGCCAATTGAAGTCGTAGCGCGGCACCGCAAGAATCATCCGCTCGGTGCCGTCAGCCATCACGAGGCGGTATTCCCATCTTTTCCCACGCAAGTGGGTGTGGGGAAAGAGGCCCCACACACTCGCGTCCTGCTGAAACGCGAGCTCCGCGTCCACTCGAACGTCGCGCGCGCGAGCAGGTATTTGGAGCTTCGCGTTGAAGAACTGCCCCGCTTGAATCTCAACGGGTGTCTCATCCTTGGAGAAGATGAACCCGATCTTGGTTCGATCCGTGCCGGCCGTGCCGTTGGTCGAATAATGCAGTTGCAACTCGATCTCTCCGGCGGGTTCGAGCCGCATGGCCTTGCCAGCCGGGAGAACCTGCGGCAGCGTCCCCGGTGCGTAAGTGGCAATCAGGCGTGAGGGCGTGGAGTCGCTGCGGCGGGGACGGAGACCGGGCGTTCGCGGCGCAACCTGCTGCCGTTCCTGATCCATTCGGAGAACTGGTGTGCGCTGGCGATCTGGTTTCGACCGGTAATACGCCAGCACATGGTGCACGAGCTTGCGATTGCCCGGCCGAATCTCGATGGCCTGAACGTACTTCGCGTCAGTGAAATTCGTCGGAATGTACGTCCACTCGTATTGGACGGTCCCCTCCGCCGGCACGGCATAGGGCTCCATTTCGAGGACAAGATCAGGCTCACCAATTTGCCAACCATCCATATACCAGGGAGGCGGTGGCAAGTCGGCTGGATTGCCCTCCGGCGCGCCGGCGGCCACCCACCGGGCGAGGGTCGTCTTCTCTGTCTCCGTCAGGCGCCTCGCGTTGGCGAACTCGCCGTACGTCGGATCCGCATGCCATGGTGGCATCGCGCCTGTGAGCACAGCGTTGCGGATAGCTCTCGCCCATGGACGCGCGTCGTTGTACGTCAATAGCGACATCGGCGCAATTTCACCCGGCCGGTGGCACTGCGTGCATTGACCGAAAAAGATGGGCGCGACATCCTTGGTATACGTCGGAGCATCCGCCGTATCCGGCGCGCCCTGTCCCGGTGCGGCCTCCAATGCGGCGAACAGCGCAAAGGCGGCACACAGCACAGTTCCGACGATCGCGACGATCTTGTTCATACGATCCTCTCAGTCGGGAGCTGCGTTTCTGGCGCCAGCACATTGCCAGCCCCCTCACGAATGGGGTCGCTCGGACGATTCTAGCCCGTTTTCCTTGCGCCTTGGACCGCTGTAGTCGCGACCCGATTTCGATTCGCCGGGACGATTCGTATCTCGATCGCATGTGGATCGGCCACCCGTTCACGGCCGCGGTGCGCGGGACGATCGTGAGACTAGATCGCAGAACGCGTTGCAAATTCGCGTCTCCTGTAGACTCGTGCCGCTCGCACAAGGAGACGTCATGAGAACACGCTTACTCGTCCGATCCGTGCTGTTGCTCTTATGCGGCGCCGTCATCGGCGCCGTCGTTATGCAGTGGAGGTATTCAGTCGCCGCGCAGGCGCCCGCACAATCAGCGGCCGGTGCGCCGCCGGCAATCGATCTGAAGGCGCTCGACGCCGACGTGACACGGCTCAAGGCGCTCCTGCCGTCCAACTCCCACATCATGATGGACGTGCAGTGGCAATGGACAAACCTGTGGTTCGCCGGCCAGGCGAAGAACTGGCCGCTCGCCCAGTTCTATTTCAACGAGACGCGCAGTCACATCCAGTGGTTGATCAAGAAGTCGCCCAAAATCAGGTCCCAAGGTCCTGACAAAGAAGAGGTCGACGTCCAGGCGATCTTCGACGCGGTCGACACGAGCAGCCTTGCCGATGTCAAGAACGCCATTGCGGCCAAAGACAGCGCGAAGTTCGCGGCGACCTACAAGACGATGCTCGACAGCTGTTATTCGTGTCACAAGAGCGTCGGCCGTCCGTACCTCCGGCCGATGATCCCGAAGATGCAGGTGCAGTCGGCTCTCGAGATGGACCCGAACGGCACGTAGCGACACGGGCGCCCATGCGAGCGGAGCGAGTCCCCCCTCGACAATGCTCAGGCGACGCTGAGGGCAGTCGAAGCGTCCGTAGCACCTGAGGTCAGTAGGCGAACAGCCGTGTGTACTTGATGGTGAAGGAACGACCGAGCAGTTCGTCGGGAGTGAACGGCGACGTGTCGCGCCGATCGTTGTAGACGACGAAGAACCCGGTGCCACTCCGATTCAGCAGCGCGAGCCGGATGTTGGACGAGACGGTCGATGCCTGCTTGTTGTACTGAATCAGTCCCTGCACGCTGGCAAGGCTCGTGAACGAATAGCTGGCTTTCACTGGGACCAGGTCGTTCCTGAAGCGACCACCCGGGAGCGTGACATCGTCACGTGTCCATCCAAGCTCCGAAAGCAGCCTCGCTCCCGCGCGCAGGCCGAGCGTCAATCGCCAGCCGTGGTAATCACCGTCGTAATAGTTGCCGATTTTGTGAACGAGCGCCGCCGAGATCGGCGCGCTTTGATTCGTGTTGCCTTCGAATTCGCCCCATGCCCACCCATAGTGGCCCGCGGGAACGACGACACGCCTGCCCGTGACGTCCTGATAGATGGTGAACGGCAGTCGCGGGCGGTCCTGTCCGGAGATGATCACATAGCCGAAGCGGGCGCCCGACAGCGTCTGGATATCGAAGAAGTGCCAGTGTCCCTGTGAGCTTTCCAGGCGGTTCTGGAGATCCACGTACCCGTTGTAATTGGCGTGCGGGCTGATACGCCGGATCCAGGGCCACTGCTTCGGCTGGTAGCGCATGTTCGAACGCAATTCGAGACGGCGGTAGCCTTTTCGCTGAAGGAAGCCGACCTCCGGGTTGAACCGGTCGCCAACCTGGGTAAAGCCGACACCGTTGTTCCACATTTCATTGGTGTACCCGTATGACAGGGCGCCTGCGTAGTCGGACCCGCCTTTGGTCTCGGGCGAATCAGTCCGTGCCAGAAACGCAGTCATCCGTCCGTTCGTTGACGCCTGCCAGCCGAGATCGAGCCCGTACGCGCGGTTGTAGTCGTTGGCCGGCGCCCGGCTGCCGCCTCCCTGGCGGCCCACGTACATCGCGCCGAAGTTCGATCGACCCAGTTCGCGCTGCAGCCGCAGCACGGTGAAATTGCTGGCGGGCGCCACGGTCTGCCCCAGTCGTTTGTCGACGGCCGCATCGGTCTGCATGTTCAGAAGCCCGACGTTGTAACCACCGAGTTTGCCGCTCAGCCTCCCGCCCGCGATGATGTCGATCGGCTCGCCGGCACCCGACAGACCTACCCGGCGCGAGAAGAACAGATCGACGGCCCGCGGCTGTCCAAGCTGGAAGAGCTGCGCGTTTTCGAGGAAGAACGGGCGCTTCTCCGGAAAGAACAGCGGGAACCGCGTCAGGTTGACCTGCTGCTCGTCGGCCTCGACCTGCGCGAAGTCAGTATTGACAGTGACATCGAGCGTCAGGTCGGCGCGCACGCCCCACTTGACGTCGAGGCCCACGTCGCCGGTTCGACTGACGGTATCAGTTCGAAGCGTTGCGTCGTCGGTCACCGCGCCTGACGCGTACGGCAGGAATTTCAGGTCGCGCCGAGCGGGAAGGCTCAGGCCGTGCAGCTTGCCGGCGACCGACACACGGTGCAGGTTGTAGCCGCGCGGCACCGGCGCAAGGAACACCTGCTCGTTCTTGCGACGGATGTTGCGCATGGCGTTGATGCCCCAGGTCCGTTCCTGCCCCGCGCTGTACCGCAGCGTCTTGAGTGGAATCGCGAACTCCGCCTCCCAGCCGCGGTCGGTCATCCCGGTGCGGACGGCCCAGTCAGCGTCCCAGTCCAGATTGAATCCGCCGCGGTTCCCCTGGCCTGCCTGCCCTTCGGCCATGACCTGGCCGTCGTATTCGATGCCGAACGGATTGGTCCCGAAGACGAAGGCGTTCTGGCCATCGTTGAACGTGTCGAGAAGGATCTGAATCGAGTCGGTGTCGTCGAGATCCGCATCACGGCGGCTTTGGCTGACCAGAATGTTTTCTGGATCGTCGTCGAAGCAGATGACGCCTATGTACAAGTTCTGGCGATCGAGAAGAAATCGAATCTCCGTTCGCTCGGTAGCGGGCGCGCCGTCGTTGGGTTCTTGCTGGACGAATGCGCTGAAGGACTCGGTGGTCGACCAGGACATCTCGTCAACGTGGCCGTCGATCAGCGGTCGCTCGCCCTCGCCAAGTTCATGCACCGTGATCTGGGGGACGGCGGCAATCGACTGGGCTGCCACCAGCCGTTGTGCGCCGAACGCGGCGGCCAGGGCGAGCACGGGAACCCAAGGCTTAACTGCCATCCGGTTTTCCTATTTGGAAAGTGACGCGATCAAACCAACCTATCGCCGGGCCACATGGTAGCGCACGAGGACCTCGATGCGGTCGCGTTGAAACTATCGTTGCGTAGCGGGGCCAGAAGCGTATAATCCGCGGTCACACGAATACTTCGTCGGCTGCAAACGGATACGAATCCTCGGTTCGATAGCGACGTCCTGATTGTCTTTCCAGGGTGAATCGTTGATGTAAGGAGGATTGAATGTTCGTACAAGTCGTCCGGCGGCTCCTCTCGGTTGGCGTCCTCCTCGTCCTGCCGGCTCTCGCATCCGCGCAGGAAGCCACACTTGGCGGCACCGTGGTCGATTCAACGGGCGGCGTGCTGCCCGGGGCGACGCTCACGGCTGTTCATGAAGCGTCAGGCAATACGTTCGAAGGCTTCACCGACGAGCGCGGTGTCTTTCGAATCTCCGCCCGCGCCGGTGTGTACCGCCTGGCGGTGGCGATGTCCGGGTTCCGAAGCGTCAATCGCCAGGGCATCGAGCTGCTCGTGGGGCAGCAGGTCCTGGTCAATTTCGAGCTGTCGCCGTCGAACGTGCAGGAGTCGATCACGGTGACCGGCGACGCGCCGCTCCTCGACATCACCTCGTCGAGCATGGGCGGCAACGTCGACCCGCGGCAGACGCAGGAGCTGCCGGTCAACGGCCGCGACTGGATGGCGCTCTCGACGCTGGCGCCCGGCATGCGCGCCAACGCCACCGACCTCGGGCCGACCTCTGGCGAGCGGATGGGGAACCGCGAGTTCCAGCTCAACATCGACGGCCAGGAGGTGTCGGTCGCGCAGGGCGGCAACCGCGGCCAGCCGCGTTTCAGCCGCGACGCGATTGGCGAATTTCAATTCCTCTCGAGCCGGTTCGATGCCACGCAGGGGCGCTCGACCGGTCTTCAGGTGAACGCCATCACGAAATCGGGCAGCAACGTCTCGTCAGGATCCTTCTCCGGCTACTTCCGCGACGACGCCTTCAACGCGGCCGACTTCCTCGCGGGGAGCGTCCTGCCGTACTCGAATCAGCAGGTCAGCGCCACCTACGGCGGGCCCATTCTCAGGGACCGGCTGCACTACTTCGCCAACTACGAGTACGAGCGCGAGCCGGGAACGCAGACCTTCAACACGCCCTATCCCAGCTTCAACATCCAGCTCACCGGCACGCGTCGCACAGACATGGCGGGGCTGCGGCTCGACTACCAGTTCTCGCCGCGCATGCGCCTGATGACGCGTGGCAACATGTTCAACTACACGAACCCGTACGAGGCGCAGCAGACCGGGCAGCAGGTCGGTGGTCACCCGGCAGGCTCGGAGAGCTTCAAGCGGCACAGCGATGAGTTCTTCGCGACGCTGACGCAGGTTGTTTCGGGCGGAGTGGTGAACGAGATCAGGGGCGGGTTCAACCGCCACTATTACAAGACCGGCAACTACACGTATCGGGCGGATCACCCGCAGGCGGCCAACGGCATCACGTACGGCCACCCACGCATTACGTTCCGAGGTTTCCAGATCGGCGGCAACGTCCGGACGCCGCAGAACAGCGGCGCGGACGTCTATCAGCTCCGCGACGACATGACGCTGTCGTTCAACGGCCGCGGGCGGCACGACGTGAAGCTCGGCGGGGAATACCTGTACGGGCTCAACGCCGCGTTCGGCTGTCTCTATTGCATGGGCGCCATCGATGCGCAGGGAGGACCCATTCCCGCAAACATCGAAGCCCTGTTTCCCGTGTGGAACGATGTGTCCACCTGGAATCTGGCGGCGCTCTCGCCCATCGTCCGCCGCTACACGTTCGGCACTGGCCAATTCCAGAATTCGCTGCCCGAGTACAACTCAGCGGCGTGGGTGCAGGATGATTGGCAGATCACCTCGCGGCTGACGCTGAACCTCGGCCTGCGGTACGACCTCGCCCTGAACGTATTCGCGAACAAGGTCATCCTGCCGCCGATGATCACCGAGCCGCGTCCGAACGACACTAACAACTTCCAGCCGCGCCTCGGCTTTGCGTATAAGTTGACCGATAGCACTGTCCTGCGCGGCGGCTACGGGCGGTACTACGGCGACCTCATCACGGGACCCGCCGGCCAGATGAACGCGCTGGCGAACACGGCGGTCGTGGACATTCCGAACGACGGCCGGCCCGACTTCCCGGCCAACCCGTTCAACGGGCCGTGGCCGACCAGGGAGCAGCTCGAGCGACGGTTCTGCTCCACTGCTCAAACGCCCACGTGCATCCGGCGCGACACGGGCGAAAACTCCGTGTCGCCGATCGCGGAGTTCACGAAGATGCCGTACGCCCATCAGGGCTCGATCGGCCTGCAGCGCCAGGTGGCGAGCACGATGTCTGTCGAAGCCGACTACGTCTACGTCGGGGGGCGGGACGAGCGATCCAACCAGGGCGCACAACGGAACAATGTCAACATGACCTACGATCCGGTCACCGGCGTCAACTATCCCTACACGGATATCAGCCGGCGCCCCTTCCCCGACTGGGGTCCGATATACATGAACGTGATGGGAGGCCGCTCCAATTCGCACGGCCTTCAGACGGCGTTCACCAAACGGTTGAGCAACCGCTGGCAGGCGTCGGGCACCTACACATTGTCATGGCTCTATGACATGTCGGCGCCGGCCTTCAGTGGCGTTCGGCCCGTGCCGTTCCGTGTGCAGCCGGATCTCGGGAACGACTACGGGTACTCGGCGTCCGATCAGCGTCACCGAGCGACGCTCAACGGCATCTGGCAGGTGGGTCGCGGGTTCCAGATGAGCGGGCTGTATTTCTACGGCTCCGGGCAGCGCTACAGCACGACTTACGGCGGTGACCTGCGCCTGTGCGGCCAGGGGTGCGATCGCCTGCGACCGGACGGGACCATCGTGCCCCGGAACAACTTTATCGGCGCTCCCCTTCACCGTGTCGATCTGCGATTCCAGCAGCGGTTGAAGGTTGGCGGGCGGGTGTCGCTCGATGGGATTCTGGAGGCTTACAACCTGTTCAACCACGAAAACTTCGGCAACTACGAGGTGCGCGAGAGCAACGCGAATTACGGCAAGCCGATTCCTCTGCTCAGCCTCGTGTATCAGCCGCGGATGCTGCAGCTCGGGTTCC
>Ga0208185_1000423_pt1 | contig 19903 bp, 20 predicted proteins | sample EasRivMeERMLT700_FD_187532 | JGI IMG/M metagenome (GOLD analysis project Ga0208185, IMG submission 187532) | Soil microbial communities from meander-bound floodplain in the East River, Colorado, USA - East River MetaG ERMLT700 (SPAdes) (version 2) | ecosystem: Environmental > Terrestrial > Soil... | reverse complement strand
GCACGTCCAGTCCGATCTTGGTGTGGCCGACTACGCCGCGCAGGAAGGTCTCGTCGATCCGATGCACATTCTCGAGGGCGTCAGCCACAGAGAATCTGGGCTCGATTCCGAGGAACATTGCCGCGTCGCCATAGGCAACGTGCAGATCGATCAAAAGAGCCGATGGTGCTTCTACTGCGGCGAGCACGGTAGCCACGTTGACGGCCAGCGTCGTCGTGCCGACACCTCCTTTGCCCCCGACGAAGGCGAAGATCTGCCCTGTGGGGCGCAGAGGCTGTTTGGACACGACGCGATCGAGCGCCGATTTCAGGTCCTTCGACGTCACCGGCTCGGTGATGAACTCGTTCACGCCTGCGCGCATCGACTCCAGCATCAGCGTCGGATCGAGATGCGACGCAACAATCAGCACACCAGTCATCGGGTGCTGACGTTTGAGGAGGGCGACGGCGGTTGGCACTGATGCTGCCCGACCGCGAAGGTCGAGCACCACGACGTCCGGCTGCTGAGTCGAGGGGTTGGCGAGCGCGGCGAGTTCCTCGCCGGACGTCACGGTCGTGCGAACTCCGCACGCGTGGAGCAACTCCTCAACGTGACGATCCAACGATCCAACGAGGTACGCGTTCATGGTCTGCTCTCCGTCATCGGACAAGAGTGATGGCCGGCAAAAAGGAGGAGAGGGAAGTCAGCGTCGGACTGTCCGTCCAGACGCGGCCCGGGTACCTCGCCAACCTGCCGGTAATGACTCCACCCGCGACATCCTCAATAAAGAGACCGACGATGTTGACGACTTTCACGCATTGTCCACTCGGTCCCGTAACCGCACACGCCGCCCAGTTACCCGTTGCACGCATGAATTCGTACTGTTCGACGTCGAAAACCGCCAGCGCCACCAGACGCGGGCTGATTGGTGCGCATACGGGCGCGCAGCTGTTAACGTTGTTGTTGACCCAGGAAGCCGCTGGTTCCAAATCGAATAGAGCCTGAAAGCCCGCATTCGTCGCTGCTTCTTCTGCTGACGTGCCGACTCCGATCGTCTGGTCAAATGTGGCCATTTGGCCGTTGCAGCCCGCGATGTTCTGCTCGTAGGTACCCGGCAAATCGAGCGGTAAGAGGAAGCCTGCCGTAATAGGCTCACTCGCTTCCGGATGCGCAAAAGATAGTGTGACCAGCTGGCCGAGGTCGTCAGGGAAGGCATACCCGCCAGGCGGATTCGCAGTAGGAGGACGATAGTCGTCGGGATTCGGACCCGCAGCATGCTTTTTGAAGTTGTCGTCCGCCGGTACCGACCTTTCGATCCATTTGTCAGGAATCGCCCACGGTTTGAGACAGGTCGTCCCGTTGCCGGCGGCCACTTGCGCCGTCGCTGTCGCTCGAACAGGTTGCGACGTGATCCCCAGCACAGGTCCGAAAAACACTGGAAGCGTGGCGCTACCCGAGGTTCCGTCTCGAAATACGTCGACCTTGACGCAGCGATCCGCACCAGGCGGACATGCGTACGACAAACCGGATGTGGTAAACGCCTCGTTGAACCACACGGGATTCCTGCGTACAACCTCCGTGACGGTGTCATGGACTATGCCAGTGCTCGCAGAGGGTGCGGCGTCAATATCGTCGTAGGCGCGCGCAATCGCGCCTGCGATGGCCCCGGCATCCGCCGCATTCTGGGCCTGCTCACGACCCAACCAGAGGACGCCGTGGTCCACGACGAACGCGCTCAGGCCGAGCAGCACGAGCATCGTGATTGCCGCCTGGACGATCACAGTGCCCCCTCTTCCGTTGCGAAACGTGATGGCATCATCAGGGCTCTCTGCTCAACGCGGGCTCTGACCAGTCGCGGGAGGAGCGTCCACGGTGCCGCCCCCACCTTCGAGCTGCGACCCGATGTCGCCCACTGGCGCAGGCAGGAATTCCCGAGGCCGCGTCGGCAGCGGCGGCACTTCGTCCGGGTCGAGTGCCCGGACCAGGCGCGGCGTGATCAGCACCATCAGCTCGGTTCGCTCGGCACGTTCAGATTTGCTCTTGAACAGGTTGCCGATGATCGGCACACGGCTCAGAATAGGCACTGCCGCGGTGGTGTCCTGCGTGATGTTGTCGAGGAGGCCGGCAATCACAAACGACTGGCCGTCACGCAGTTCGACATCGGTCTCCGCTCTTCGGGTCGACAGCGCCGGAATTCGAAAACCCGAAAGCGTGATGCCGTTACCGAAATCGAGCGTGCTCACTTCAGGCCGCACCTTGAGGCGAATCACGTCGCCCGCAATCGTGGGCGTGAACGTTAACCGAATCCCGAATTCCTTGTACTGAACTGAAACGCTCCCGGTGTTTCCCTGAACGACAGGGACTGGAATCTCACCACCCGCAAGGAAGCTCGCCTCCTGACCGTTGTACGCAATCAAGTTCGGCTCGGCGAGGCTCTGGAAAAAGCCGGTCGACTGCAACGCCTTGACGAGAGCGCCGACGTTGTATTTCGTATTGAAGACGAAGAGGTTCAAGAAGTCGCTGAAGGTGAGTTCCCCTGACGCGGTCACCTGCCCGTTCTCTTCCGTCCGGCTCAGACCGTCGAACTCCGGCGCCGGAAACTGTTGCGTGGTCGCCCGGCCGACGTAACCCTTGTAGCCGGTTGGTCCGGTAAAGAAGGACACACCCAGCTCGGTCATTGCCCGGCGGTTGACTTCAGCAAAGCGGACTTGAAGGATGACCTGCTGACTCTCCGCCCCGCCCGGAAGCTGCAGCATGTTGATGACGCGGATTTTGGAGGATGTTGCCTGCGCAATCTCTCCCGCGCGCAACATCACGGGATTGCTCGATACCTGACCCGAGAGGATGATCGCTTCGTCGCTCGCCGTCACCCGGATGTCTTCGCCCGGGAACAGCGTCTGCAACTGCTGCTGGAGGGCGGTCACTCCCTGCTCGACCACCAGGTCGTACTGCTCCCGGCGTGCGTCACCCCACACGATCAGGCTCACGGTCCCGGAAGACTTGCCATCGACCAGGATCTCTCGCGGCTGCACGACCACCGCGTCCGCGACCACCGGATTGGTAACCGCGATACGGGTAATGTCAAAGTCCGTGACGAGGACCGTCGAACGCCCAGCGGTCAGCGAGACACGTCTGATTTCGGGCGCCGCCTGCTGCGGCGCCTGGCCACCCGCCGCGACGAGCGGGAGGCCGGCGATCGTGACGAGCGTGACGACAATCGCCGCCCGCCGGATCGCGATATGCGGCTTGATCACCGGATCACCTCTTCGGTCCGCTTGGCGGCGCGGATCGCCTCAACGGTGTAAATCTTCGGAGCCGAGGGCGCAACCGCCGCGGCGACCACCGGCGGTTTCCGCGGGGCGACTCTGGCCGCGACGGGGGCAACCGGCGCCGCGGCATCCGGACCGAACAGCGCCGTCGCGTGCACGCCCGACGTGGCGGTCGTTTCGGTGTCCATCGGATTGCGCAGTACGAGCATGATCTGGCCTTCGGCCTGCGCGAGGGCAATGCGCTCGGCATCCTGCGGCGTCACGAGAAGTGTGACCACGGCGGCCGCCGACGGGGTCGCGCCGGTCCGCGCCTTCTCCTGCTCGAAGCGTGTGCCCGCGCTGAGAACCTGCACGTTACTTACGGCCGTCCGTGACGTGGTGTCATCCTTCTTTCGAATGGTGACGACGAGATCGACACGCGTGCCTGGGTCAATGAAGCCAGCGACACCGATGACCTCGTTCACTTTCACGGACATCGCGCGCATGCCCGGCGGGATTGACGGAGGCAATCCCGCCCCAGCCTCGAGGCGCGCGACCTTACCCTGGACGAGCGGCTCGTTTTCCACGACCGACGCCAGGAGCGCGCGGTTCACCACGGCGTCGACTCGTGAGAAGCTTTCGGGAACGGGGCTGCCCGACGGCCAGGCCGCCAGTCGCACGTCGTTGGCGCCAAGTCGGACACCCGGCGGGAGCGATCGTGTGGCGACGACCACGAAACTACGCGCCACCTCGACCTCGCGAACCGGGATCCGGGTGACCGCGCGGTAGACGCCGAAACTAGCGAGGCAGGCGGTGGCAACCGCGATGCCGACAATCAGGATGTGACGATTCCTACGATTCATGGACATTCCTCTCCGCTAACAAACAGACTCGGCAGTCGCCGTCAGGGGCCGGCGCAACTGTCTGCGGCGGCAAGCTCGCTGCGCATCGCCGCGGTTGCCTGCAACCCGGTACGGCTGAAGCCGACTCCGTCGAAATACGAGGCAAATGCTCCGATCGCCGAGTACGAGTACGGATATTCAACCGTGACAGAGACAACGTTGATCGATCCGCCTGTGGGAAGGGGCTCACAGGTTCTCACTGGCGTCGGGGCGGACAACAGAGGCTCGGTGAGCCCCGCAGCCGTCAGAAACTCGGTTACCCTCGCTTCAACATCCTCATCTCCGTAGCTCGGTAGCACTGCGATGCGCGCTCCCTCGCGCGCGGCATTCGTCACGACCTGATAGCGCTGAAACAACATTCCGAAATCGAGCGTGCCGAGTAGCACGAGCAGCATCAGCGGCAGGACGATGGCGAATTCGATCAGGGCGGCGCCATCCTCGGCCTGCCATCGTGTTCGTCGTCGGCTCAGCGCAGCCATAGGGTCGCCACCGTTCCAACAAGAATTGGCGCCGCGTACGCCAGACGTGGTCCATTGCCGCTCTCGAGCGTCAGCGCCGCCATGGGTCTGACACCTGACACCCGCCAGTAAAGAAGCAGCAGCCAGATATTGCGATATGCCTGTCGGAGATACCCATGGCCCGCAGCCACGACGAGGGCAAGCGCGCCTCCGGCAATGCCCGTATACAGGCCCAGCCATAGGGTGTCGGCCGGGCCCAGCCAGGCCCCGAGAGCGCCGAGCAGTTTCACGTCTCCGGCTCCCATGCTGCCAAGGACGAAGGGTACGAGCAGCATTGCGACCCCGACGACCCAGCCGCCCGCACTTGCGACGCCTCCATCCACGCCGCTCGTGGCAAGGTGAAACAGCACACCCGCCACGGTCGCTCCGAACGTCAGCACGTTCGGGATGCGCCGGGTCCGAAGATCCGACACACAGGCAAGTCCGGCTATCACGAGAACCGAGATGTGAACCAGTGTCATATCAGTGTCACGGAGAGGATGGCGGCGGCGTGTCCCCGGAGGCGGCGTAAACGGCTGCGATCCAACCGTCATATGCCGTGCCCATCTGATCTCCAAGCTCCGAAAAGACGACAAAGCCACCCAGGCCGATGAATCCGCTGAGGAGCGCGTACTCGATCAAATCCTGACCGGCGTCGTCGACAACGAGCCGGACAAGCATTTTCGTGACATTGCTCCTGCTCATCACCTTCAACTTCCAATTTCAGGCAATCACGATCGGTCCGCTGCCGCTCGCGTTACGGCGCTCCTGCTCCGGGCGGTGGCGGGATCGCGGTGTCGAGCGCATCGAAATATCCCAGTACCTTGTCACCGACCGAGTTAATGAACACGATCACTCCGGTGGTCAGAAGTCCGGCCAGCAACGCATACTCGATGACGTCTTGACCTTCATCCTCACGGACAAACCTTGCGAGCAGATCCTTCATGACACCTTCTCCCGTTGACACCGAGTTAACGATGGGCGTGGCGGTGATCGCCTTCGCCCTCCCCCCATTTTTCGAAAGCTTCTTCGCGGGCAGCGGCGTGTCCGGCTCCACCAGGCCGCGCAGGATGCCAGTTACCGCGCGTCGGATCGACCGTTCCCCAGGCCGGCGCGTCTGCACGAACTCGGCGCCGACGAGATAGCTCGATCCGGAGCCTTCCACCAGCACACACCGCGTGACTCGAACATCGTCAACGAGCAGCTCGCCGCCAACCTCCAGCCGCAGCTCGCCGACGATTCCGTCCCCGACGCGGTGGCTGCTCTCCAGCAAACAGCCTGAGCGACTGATCTCGATCAGTCTTGCGGGAATGCCTCGCGCGAGCACTCCAAACACCTCACCACCCAGCGCCTCGATCGATTGCGTCACTGGTTCCATTGCGTCACTGATTCCTTTGAAATCCTCGCCTCATGTCACGATCGCGAGTCGCAACCGATGCCGGACCGCGCCATCAATCGGTACCGGGACACTGTCGACCACACGAACGTTCATGGTCATGGGTGGTCCGGAACCAGCTAAATCCAGCGTGAGCAACTCGCCCCGATGCGCCGGGCTCGTACTCACGACCCACACCTCGCCGCCGCTGCAACGCTCGACGACCACGTCGCCCGGAATCCGCAGCGAGCCCTCCCACGGGACTGATAACGCAAACCTCGGGTCGCGACGTGATCCGCGCATGATTTCGAAAACACTCTTGACGATTAAGCCGCAGGGCGAGGGAGCAACGAATGTGCCCCGTTGAGCCGGCGAGTTAAGTGCCTGTTGGCGTGGACGATGCGCAGTCGATCGTCTGAACGAAGAGTAGGTTGTTATCTGGTGGGAACCAGATAAAGGTCGCGGCACATGCGTCCTACTCGATCGCGAGAAGCAGCTGATCTCCGCGCCTGGTATCGGAGCGCTCGACGGTGCCGGACGGGAGCTCGATGGCCGCAAATGCGCGGAGGGCGAACGCGATACGCCACGCGGGCAGGTCCGAGTACGTCTTGAGGACCTCACCGCCTCGCGAAACGAACACCACGTCGATCGCCATGCGCATGAAAAAGGTGTGGATACTGTTGCAGGGCGCGATGATGAGCGCCGCCCCCTCAGCGAACGCCGTGCGTCCGAGCAGCCCGCGCCGGCGGCTCGCCGAATCGAAGGCGGGCTCGATGCGTGTGGCGATCGCGTTGTTGCCGCGCGCATGCCGAAGGACGAACCGCTCCTCCGGCGCTTGAAGCAACGGAGTCAGAAATGAGGGCAAGAGACCGTCAGGCGGCGGGTCCCGAGCGGCGCGTCGAGGCCAGCATCTTTCCCGGCCCCGGCAATTCGTCGAAAGGGAGCGAAGGGGCAGACGCCGCCGGAGCGGCAGCTCGGGAAGGTGCCGTCTCGAACCGGAACGGGTGAAAATCAACCGCGCAATCGTGCGCCGCGAGGAAATTCATGAACCGTTTGTAGTCGGAATCGGGCATGCCGAACAGCTTCAGGAGTGCGCGGTAGTTGCCGCGCGTCGCCGAGAGTCCCCGGCGCATGAGTTGACGCAAGTCGTGTCGCGTCATGTCGCGCTTGAGAAACAGCGGGTGCATGTGATCCCAGAACGTGTAGTGCCCATCGACCAGCGCGACGTACAGATCATCCGCCAGCTGGCGGCGGCGTTCATGCTTCCGGCGCAGGCCGGCTGTTGGCGATCGGATCTGCTCGGGCAGATCCTTGAGAGACACCTCGTCTGACTCCGACAGCCAGGCAGCCTGTTCGACGACGTTTTGCAGCTCGCGGACATTGCCCGGCCAACTGTAGCGCTCGAGCGCCGTCAGCGCGTCCGGGGTCAACCGGATCGGCCGGCCCGTACGGGCAATGGCGCGCTCGACGAGCATCCGGATGTCCTCGCGGTGTTCCCGCAGCGGAGGAATGTGGAGGTGCACCACCTTGATGCGGTACATCAGATCCTTGCGGAACAATCCACTCGCAACTCGCTCCGCCAGATCACGATTCGTAGCCGAGATCACGCGCACATCGACGTGTACGCGCGGGCCGGTGCCACCCACTCGTTGAATCTCGCCGTTCTCGAGGAAGCGGAGCAGGATGGCCTGCATCTGCAGGCTCATTTCGCCGACCTCGTCCAGGAAGATGGTGCCGTGATGCGCCAGCTCGAAACGGCCAGGCTTGTCGCGATACGCGCCGGTGAAGCTGCCCCGCGCGTGCCCGAACAATTCCGTTTCGAGCAGTGTGTCGGGAAATGCGGCGCAGTTCACCGCAACAAAGGGACGGCCGGCGCGCGACGAGCGTGCGTGAATGTACTGCGCGATCAGGTCCTTGCCGACGCCGCTTTCGCCGGAGAGGAACACCTTGGCGTCGCCGGTGGCTACGCGTGCGGCGGTGGCACACAGCTCCCGCATCGCCGGACTGGCACAGACGATGACCGGGTCTCGATTGCGGGAGCCCACCCGTAGAACGGCTGATGACACAACGCTCCTTCAGCTCGGAGGTCAGCTTGCAATGTATTGCGTGGGGTTTCGCGCGGTTGCACAGTGCGCGAAGCGGGCTGGCTGAGCAAAACAGCCGCCAAGAGCTTTTTGCGGCTAGTTTCGTAACTTAGCGCGATGGATAGCGGCTGAAAGACATCCCAGGGGGCGACTTTAGCCGCCCATATCGCCGCGTCGCATACGCTTTTGGTTGTTTCACAGAAAAAAGATCACTGACCGGATCGGAAGACCAGACCGGCGAGAAAGCGTGACTCTTTGCCGTTGTGCCCTTGCGTGCGGATCACCCGGTAGTCACCCTGAAGCCGAATGCCGACTCTCGGCGTGACGTTGACGTCGACGCCCGCGCCAGGCTGATACGTGAAGCCGGTCGTCAGCGCGCCGTCGAACATGAACCCGCCGCTTGCGTGCGAGCCGCCAAAGAGGACCTGCCCAAACGGCGTGATAGCCGCAAGCGCGTGCGAGGCGAACCGAGGCCCGGCCATATATGTGTAGACCTTGAGGTGGAGATCGGTGCCTCTGAACGTTTGGCTCGTGAACGGGCCCCGGTCACACTTAGGACACGTCCTGTAGTTGCCGCCAATCTCAGTGGCAACGCCGACCCAGTTATTGATATTTCCTATAGCGGAGGCGTACCACCCGGTGGAGAAGTCCTCACCCCGATCCGCATCGTGCATGAACGAGTATCCCCCGGAGAACTCGAATCTTGGTGTGCCTTGCGCATACAACGGCGCCGCGCCCAGCAGGAACAGACACACCACCACTCCTCCGACCCTCATATAGAAGCTCCTTTCAAAAGGAAAAGACGTGTGCGCGCTCGGAAAACTCCCAACCCCCAATTCCCAACTCCCAAGGTTCGCTCCGGGCGCCTTGGAAGTTGGAAGTTGGGCGTTGGGAGTTGACTCTCGCGTCAGAAGGTGTAATTCACACCAAATTCGACAATCCTGGGCGGGATGACGCCCGCCGGTCTCAGGAAATTTGCTCCGGATAGCTGGGTGACGCTCTGCTCAGTGTTGATGTTCGTCACGTTGAAGACATTCACTCGGAGCGCCACCTTTTGTCCTCGCGCCATGCGAAGCGACTTCTCGAAACGCATGTGCAGGAGATTGATATTCGGCAGTCGGCGGGTGCCGATCGGTTCCACCCGCACGACCTGCGACGGAATCTGCGTGCCGCCCGTGAAGGACACCGTCCGTGCGTACGGAGCGCCGCTCCGGTGCTCGAAGTTCGCCGACACGAGCATATCGTGCGGGAGGATATAGGCACCGTCGAGCCTGCCTTGCCATTCCCGCAGGTTCATCTTGCTGTTGATTTCCGCGTTCGGATCGAAGGTGGCGAGGAAGACCTGCAAGCCAGGGTTGGTGAAGTCGTTGCCCGTACTCGCCGTGTTCTGGACGTTTGGAATGTAGACCTTCGTCGTGGAGTAGGACGCCAGTAACGACCAGCGGTTGGAGAGTCGCTTGCTCGCCGCAAGTTCGAAGCTCTTGTACTTCTGGTCATCGGCGGCGCTGCCGTTAATGAGCATCGGTTGCTGGAACCTTCGTCCCCGGTATGCGGCGGGATAGTCGTAGTACGTGATCAGTTTCCCGGGGTCATCGGCCGTTCCAAGCCTCCCATCGGGGCCCGGATCCGGATTCGTGATGGGAATCGAGTACACGTCGTACGGCCGCAGGTTGTTCTGCACCCTGAACACCTGCTGGCGCGAATAGATTCCAGTCGCGCGTATCGCAAAATCCCGTATCAGCTCCCGCTCGAGAGAGACCGAGAACTCGTTGCTGAACGGCTCTTTGATGTTCGGGTTGGACACGGCACCGGCGAGCCCGTCTTCTCCACCGGTAAAGAGGCTCGTGGATACGAAATCCGTCCCGTTCCGGTCGAAGTTAATCTCGCCGGGGTTGAACAACCTATTGCCGTTGAGGTCGTGCCACAGGAACAGCGTGGAGAGGTGGACGTTCTCATTCGCCATCTGCAGCTCGTCAGAGTGCCAATTGTGGGCGAACCGTCCCCAGCCGCCCTTGAGCACGGTCTTGTGATCACCGGCGAGGTCGTACGCCGCGTGGAGGCGAGGCACCAGCGAATTCCACGTTCGGAACTCAATCCGCGGAAAACACTGGGCCGGGTATACGGTGTCCAGCGGCGCCTCCGACGCCAGGCGGCATTGCTCTGGAATGAACCCGACCGCGTGCGCAAAGCGCGCCCCCAGATTCAGGGTGAGCTGGCGCGCGATGGTCCAACTGTCCTGCCCATAGACCCAGGTCGTATGGGTGAGGTCCTTCGGCACGCTGTCCGGCTGGCCGTCCTTGTAGCTGTTGTTCCAGGCGGCCATCTCGAACGGGGCTCCGTTTCTGAAAATGAGCTGGTAGTTGCCGACGGGCCCTGTCGGCAGCCCCGTTTGCTTATTCTTGGTCCCATCGCGGGAACTGATCTTCCGATCTGCATGCGCCGCTGCGTAGTCAAAACCTACCTTCATATCGTGGTTGCCCACGAACAGATTCGGCTTGTACCAACTCATCGAGCCTTTGCTGTGGTTTCGACCCTCGAAGGAATCGATCCCGTAGTTCACGTTGCATCCCGTCACCTGGCTGTTCAACTGATCGATCGTCGCAACGTTGTTCGAGTAGCATTGGCGGCTCACGTTCCAGATCCAGGCCCCCATCTGCAGCGACACGAACTTGTTCCCTCTGATGGTCTGCCATTCAATCTTGCTCGTGGTGGACTGCGTGGGACTGTACATGCGGTTGTCCCAGGTCGTAAACTGATTCCCCGGCGTCATCCCTCCCTGACGGTCGTACTGGACAAAGCCGATGAACTTGTTCGCCGCGTTCATCTGATACGAAAGCTTTGCGGTGTGGAAATATTGAAACTGGTCACTCTCGGCCGGCGAACCGTCATCCTGGAACGCATTCAGCGTTTGGACTTTCTCCTCGCGCCGGCGCGTCGAGTAATAAAACCAGAGCTTGTTCGGGATAATCCGGCCGCCCAGCTCGCCGCTCGCATCCCACCGCGACTTGACCGGAGCGCCGCTGGTGATGCCCCTCGCCCTCAGCTTGTCATTGAGGTTGTCGCTCTCGAAACGGTGGCTGGTGTCGGCAAAAAAGCCGCTGCCATGAAAGTCGTTACCACCTGCCTTCAAGAGGACGTTGATCTGAAGGCCCTTGGTGGGGGCTTCGGCCGTGTTGCCGACGGTCGAAACCGTGGACTCCTCAATGGCTGCATAATCATAATGATTGCCGCCTTGGGTGCCCGTTTTTGGCCCGCTGGTCACCACGCCTTCGAGCGCCACCCATTGTTCGCCGAGCTCTCCGAACACTTTGAAGAACGGGTTGCCGGTGACAAAGCTCCAGTCCAGCTGCGGGCGCGCGCCGGGCGCCTGAATCATGAGGCCGACGATGCTGTTCCGGCCCGTGGGAATCAGCTCCAGCGTCTCTCTCGTCAATTGGGTGCGAGAGGTCGTTGATGTGACGTCCACCACGGGCGCCTCGCCGGTCACGGTGACCGATTCCGACAGCGTGCCGACTTTCATCACGATGTCCACTTTCGCCTGGAACCCGATCGTCAGGCGCAACTCCTGCCGTCGCACGGTCTCGAAACCCTCGAGTGCGTACACCACGGCATACGTCCCGATAGGCAGCGACGCGAGGCGATATTCGCCGCGTTCGTCGGTGGTGCCGAGCACCTGGGGAACCTGCAACGCCGGACTGGTCGCCGTTACTGTCACGCCGGGCAGGACGGCCCCGGTGTCATCCGTCACCCGCCCGAGGATGACCGCCTCCTGCGCATAGCTGGCGACAGGCGCCAGACACAACAGGAACACCAGAATCAGAAGGACACGACGCCGACGGGATCTGTCGAATGTTCTGTCCATGACCGATGCTCTCCCTGACGTGGCTGCACGACGCAGCGGTATCTAATTCAATGGCGTGACGAGATCCTGACGAGCGCGTATGAAGAAGGAGACCAGGATCGGGGCGCCCGCTCTCATACACTGACTCCCCTCAAGTACTTGCTTTTCGCTCTGCGACGACGGAATATACGGTCCCGCAGAAGATGTCAAGTCTGAATAGCTGATTTGGAGCTATCGTTCATGCAACGTCATCGGGTGTGCGCGGTCGTCGGAGTCGCTGTCTGCCTCCTGTCTGTCGTCTCCGTTCTTGGGCAAGGTGCGCCGCCGCCGCCGCTCAGAATCGAGACTGTGTATCCACGACACGTGGCACGCGGTCAGACAACCGTCATCAACGTGGCGATTGTCAACGGGGACACGGCCCAGGCAGCCGAGATCTCACCTTCAACTGGTGTGACGGTGTCGGGTATCAAGGGGAAAGGGAGCGGGACTGAACAGGCAGTTGGATGGTGGGAGATCACCCTCGATATTGCGAAAGACGCGGCGCCGGGAGATCGATCCGTGGTACTCGTGATGCGGATGGGTCGTCGCACCGTTCCCACAACGATCTCGGTTGCGACCCACGTTCCCACCATCTCTGATCTCAGGATCGCGCCGCCACAGTCGAACCAGCCAACGGTCGAACTCCAATTGGCTGCAGGTGACTCGGCTGGCGATCTTGGTGATTCACCATATGTCTGGTTTACGGCCGGCTGCGGCGGTGAACCGATCGTCGGCGCAATCAAAGGTAAGGTGAGCGCTGGCGTCGTACGCGCCGCCCTTCCCAACTTGAGCAAAGTGGCTGGTGGTGGGGCCCAGGCCGGCGGTAAATGCGATCTTCAGGTGCGAGTCACGGATTCGACCGGGATCGACAGCAATACATTGAAGACGACCGTCGAGTTCAGAAACTGAATCCGGTCGCGACGCCGAGGATCAATGATGCGCCTTATGCCGCTCATGTCGTCAGCCCTGGTACTGGCAATGTCGGGGACGTCGTTCGCCCAGGAATGGAACGAGTTTTCCAGCCGGGAGGATCACTTCACCATCGCCTTCCCGGGTCAACCGAAGGTCACGGAAACGACCTGGACGTCGCAGTTCAGCGCCATCCTCCCGGCGCGTGTGTATAGCGGCACGCAAGGTCCCGGCCGCTACTCGGTGACCGTGGTCGATTACAACCCGATCGAACGTCTCCTCTCGGAGCGATCCAGGACCCTGCCCGCACTCGATCTGGCAATCCACGTTTATGGCCTTGGATACTGGAAAACGGACGTGCGAAGCGCGGTGGTCTATGCCGCGTCAAAGTACCTGGAACGAGATGCCAAGATCACGAACATCATGTCGAATTTTGCGGACCTTGTTGCAGGACTGCTGGTGGAGCTCACCAACAACGCCGATCAATCCCGCACCTTTGCCTCAATCTACATGCACGAGAACAGGCTTGTGATAAGTGAGGCGACCGTACCCAAGGGTTATCCCCCGCCGACGATCTTCCAGCAGGGGCTTGGATGGCTCGACAAGAACGGGATGAGGATCCGCTATCCATTCATCCAGCACAACGATCCCGAGCCCCTGGAGCCGCCGATTCAGGGTCGTTGACCGCACGCCCGATCGTCTTCTGCGCGCCGGTGACGGGGCCAGTGAAGCCGCCCGCCAGTCGAATGGTCGTTCTTCACCGGACGATCGCAGCCCGAAGAATGCCCTCGATCGTGCCGGCGTACTGCGCGATGAGTGCAGCCTGGTCGACGCCGTTGATGATCCGCCGCGCGTTCTTGTAGTCGCAGCCGCTCGCCGAGATGTAGTCTCCGAGCTTCTTACCGGTGAACAACCCCTTACGCATCCCAACCGACATGATCTGATAGGCGATCGCTGGTCTTAGCGTCTGCTCAGGGTCCTGCACCAGATCCGCATCGGGTGCGAGTCCGAGCTCCTTCGTCATCCGGGCGTAGTTGGCCCGCCCGGTGATTTGGACATAACCGCGCCCCCGAAAGCGCCATCCGTCCCCTGGCTCCTGGTTGCCGAGGCGGCGACCAATCGGCGTGCCTGTTTCGTACTTGTCGAAATAACTCTTCTGGCCACGCTCGACGATCGGCTGCCACGTTCCCGCACATTCGTGCTTCACCGTGGCAAGCATGTACGCCGCCCACTGGAGGTTCTTCAGGTCGGGATCGACCTCCATGTTGCGACCTATCAGCTCGAGTCCGGACACCACGCTCTGTGTCAGCCGTCCGTACTCTGTCCTGTACCCGTTGAAGAATGCCGTATGGTCGATAATCACGATGCCCTCACTGCCGTGCGTTCACCGGCTGCCATCCGCGCGGTGGCTCGCCGTTACTCGATGTGGCTGGCGCTCCGGGACGTGTCGCGCAGGGAGCCCTTCGCGCGTCGACCATCTCCGGGAGGTCGCCGCCGATGTTATACCGGGTCCAGATGCCGCAATCGCCGGTCTGACGCGCCAGGTTCAGAATGGTCAGCTCCCGTCGTGCCGGCGAGACAAACGGCTCGCCCCATATTTCTGACGCCTTTGCCGACTCAATCGACACGCCGTCTGACGACTCGTAAACAGGAAAGATGAGCAACCTCGCGATAGGTATTGTCGAACGCTCGTCGAGTCGCACGTAAACGAATGAAGGCTGATACGCGCCGGCGGCGCAGAGCACCTCGACAAACGAGATCCCCGGTGAGAGCTCGTTGAACACCAGGCCCGCGTCGTCGCCCACATGGCTGGCTTGAAACGCCTCCTCGCAGTCATTGGGCCAATTCAGCACGGAACGCCAGTCGGTCCTGTCGCCGAGCGTCAGCTGGTTTCTTCGCGGGGGAGCGGGCGCCGGTCCCTGAGGGATCGACGCGCGGGTGTCGCGCCCGGCACGACCAGCGCTCTCTTCCTCAACTCGCGGCGACGAGCAACCTACGGCGGCAATCGCACCGAGGATCAGCAGGACACGGATACGCCTCATCCACCCCGCACTATTGCACACGCCGGGCGCGATACGCTTGGGGCGCGCTCAGACCACATGAGCCTGACTTAAGTGGCACTGGGCGATGCGCGCCTCAGGTTGGGCAGTGTGGCCATCGCGTCGGCGTCAGCGTGCGTTCGGCACGCGCGCGGCGGCAATCGGGTCGATGATGTGGCGGGAGAGAATGTCGAATATCAGCTGCCGGTGCCCACGACGCTCCTCGCTCACGTCCGGGGACGCCGTGGTCACGATGACCAGATCCAGTTTCGGCACGACGAAGACATACTGGCCGCCGTAGCCCCAGGCGAAGCAGGTCTCGTACCCGTCGATCTCGTGCACCCACCAGCCATAGCCATAACGGCGATCGCGCATGGGATCGACCGGCTGATTCGGACCGAGCCTGCGGTCTCCGGGCCGGAACTCGCGCGCACGTCCCTCGCATGATCGTGCCACCCAGCGCTCGGGGACAATCTGTTGACCGTTCGCGCGCCCGCGGTTCAGATACAGCTCACCGAAAGCCAGCATCTGTCGCGGCGTCATGAGCATGTCGTTGCCGCCGAAGTAGATGCCCTGCGGATCGCGTGGCCACTGCGGAAGGCTGAAGCCAAGCGGCTTCGCGAGCACCTCGTTCGCGAACTGCCACGTACTGCGGCCCGACGCCTTCGTCAGGATCGCGGAGAGCAGGTGGGTGTTGCCCGTGCTGTATTCCATCGTCTGGCCCGGTGGCGCGAACATCGGACGCGCCAGAGCGTGCTGCACCCAGTTGCGGCTCGTGACCCACGCGCCGTAGTTGCGGTTGCTCGTTCCTTCGAGGCCAGACCGCATGGTCAACAGGTCTTCGACGGTGATCTTCGGCTTGGCCACATCAGGGTCGCGCACGAGTTCGGGAAAGAAAGTCACGATCGGCGTGCGGACGTCGCCGATCAGGCGGCGCTCAATGGCGATCCCGACGAGCGTCGAAATGACGCTCTTGGCTGCTGACTTGATATTCGCCGGACGGCTCGGCTGCGTGCCGTTGTAATAGCGCTCGAAGATCAATTCACCGTGTCTGCTCACGAGCAGGCTATGGAGCCGCGGAAGGGTTCGGGCGGCCGAATCGATCGTCTCGATGCTGAAGGCCGCCGCGCCGGTGCTCCCAATTACGCAGATCGCTGTAGCCGCCGCAAGCAGACAGGCGCACCTCCTGGTCGTCATTTCAACTCAACGAAACATTCCACGGGAGCAATCGTATTCAGAACACCGCAGTCGAGGACCTTGGCCGATCCATTTCGGTCCGCTGCGAGGGGCACTAAATAGGCCCGCCCGTTGTCGCATCTGACGTTCCACATCGCCGTCAAATCGGAAGAGAACCCCTGGTAAAAAGTGTCGATTCCTTTGGGACATGGCTTCCCGCTGCTCGTCACGGCCTGACTCAGTACGGCGGCTCGGTATTCCTCTGACAGGCTCATCAGCATGTCGTGGGCATTGTTTCCTGACCCTGACGCATACGAGGGGCGTGCCGGCGCGATAGCGGAACCGACTCCAAAGAAAGTGCGAAAACGATCCTGGACGACTGTGACTGCGGCCTGTACCGTATCGATCCTCTGCGCGGCCTCCGGAAAGGTCTGCTCGAAACGCTCCCATGTTGGCCAGGCGTATACGATCACCGAGATCAGGACGATGCTCGGGCCCAGTTTCCAGAGCCACCGATAGCTGCGAGGTTCTGGCCGGTCCTCTGGTTCCGGCTGCGATGGAATGTCGATGATGATTGGTTCATGGCGGACGTGGGTGTTATGGCGCCAGGCGCCGGTGCCCTTACTGAAGTCCGCCGTAGCTCCGCAGAACCTGCAGAGGACAGCTTCGTCCCGAAGTTCCTCGGCGCAGAAAGGGCAACGTTTCATTGTGGGCGGCTCTGGACGGTCTGGGAACGGCGCAGATCATAGATCAGGCAGCGGACACCATGCATGAATTCGAACGGTCGTTAAGCAGCCTTACCCTGGCGCCGTACATCGTCAAGGCAATGGCCTTGATCGGCGTCAAGCGCCGGAGTGGCAGCAACATGTTTCGCCACCAGTTGAGCACGATGGCGATCCTGCTCGACTACAAGATCATCGATCCGGTCCTGCTGAAGGCGTCGGTAATTCACGATCTCTTCGAAGATGCGCCAGCGATGCCGGGAGTCACGGAGGACGAGATCGTCCGGCTCGACTCGGACGGCCCGGCGGTGTACGCGCTGGTGATGGAGGTGACGATCCGATCCATCGACGGAATCCGGGAACCGAAGCCGGAATACCTGTTGCGCATCATGCAGAGCGGGAGCCCTCGAGCCCGGGTCCTGAAGCTCGCGGATCGCATCAGCAACCTCACGGCACTGGGTTTTGTCCACGATGTTGAGTTCGTCAAGAAGTACCTGGAGGAAACCCGAGCCTTCGTCCTTCCGCATGCCGAGCGAGTGAATCCTGACATGTTTCGAGAACTGTCGGACCTTGTCGAGAGTCGGGGACACGCCTTGTCCATTCGCGCGACCTGACGAAGGCGTTCCCGCGCTCTCACGCGGCACTCGAACGTCGAGGCATCTGTTCACCCTGCGCGCGCGCGGCAACCGCACCGGCAATCCGTGCCGCATCGCGTCCGACGCCGTGGATCATCACGGAGGACAGCGCGTAGAGAAAGTGCAGACCCACGAAATACAGCCCGGGCTCGTTTGTCACAACGCCGCGATCGTGCTGAGGATCTCCATCCGGGCCAAACACCGGCAGGTCGAGCCAGGCAAACCCGGGATGGAATCCGGTGCACCAGACGACGTTTGCGACGTCGAGCACGCGGCCGTCCTCGAGGAGCGGCAGCCCATTTCGTACACCGGCCACCCGCGGAACGCGCTGAATGCCGGCCTCGGTCAGGTCTCTCGGCTTGACACGCACGAGCGGTCCGCCACCGTGCAGCATCTTCGGGCGCGCCTTGCGGCCGATCGGGGTGGCGACGGTCAGGATGCGGTGGAACAACACACGCAGCACGAGGCGCACGAGCACCAGCCGCGCCGCGAGACCTTCGATCCGGAACGGGACGTGGCCAGTCTCGCGCCCAGCCATCCAGGTCTTGTGTTCACGCGCGGCTTCGAGCGCAATCTCGGCGCCCGAATTGCCCACACCGACGATGAGCACGTCGCCGTCCTGCAGTTGTGTGAGGTTACGGTAGTCGAAGGAGTGGAGTTGCACGATCCGTGGATCGAGATCGCTGGCGAACGCCGGCGTGCGCGGTCTCTGGTAGTTCGCCATGGCAACAACGACGTTGTCCGCTTCGAACCGTCGGTCGCCGGCGACGACGAGAAACCTCGTGCCCAGCCGCGACACGCGATCGACGCGCACGCCCAGACGGACTGGCAACGCACACTTCCGGGCGTAGGCTTCGAGGTAGTCCCCCATTTCGTTCTTGGTCGGGAAGGAATCCGGCGCCGCCGGAAAGGGCATGCCGTCGAGACCCGCAAACCGCGCAGGCGTGAACAGCCGGAGGGAATCCCAGCGCCGGCGCCAAACGTCGCCGATTCGTTCGCTGGCGTCAAGAATGACGAACTGGACGCCCTGGCGGGCCAGGTGATACCCGACCGAAAGCCCTGCCTGCCCGGCGCCGATCACGACCGTGTTGACCTGCTCTGCGCTGTGGACGTTACGCATGGTTCTGTCTCCGTTGCGCCTCGAAATACGCGGCCGACATGGCCGCTGTGTGAAAGGTAAGACAAGGCTGGCATCGCGCGCATCGGCCAAACTGCGCAGACGGTCCGTCAGGCAGGCGTGGGTAGTTCTATGTAGGCCGCTACACCAGCTTGTGGCTGTATGCGTAAGCGGTTGCCGCCGATCGCGACGAGAGATCGAGTTTTGTGAAGATGTTGCTGACGTGGCGCGCGACCGTCTTCTCGCTGATCACCAGCTCGGCGGCGATCGCGCGGTTGGTCTTTCCCGTCGCTATCAGACGAAGTACCTCGACTTCTCGACCGGTTAACGAACCGGACGCCTGAGGCGACACAGGCGTGAGAAACCCGGCCACGCGCGAGGTGTCCGGCGCGGCGCCGAGTCGATCGAACGTTTCTCCTGCGGCCTCGAATTCCATTTGCGCACCATCGTCATCGCCGAGCTGCCGGTAGGCCAGGCCCATGAGCGCTCGTACCCGCGCGACCTCGTACGGTGCGTCGAGCTCCTGCCAAATCGTCCACGCGTCGCGTAGCCATGAGACGGCTCCGCTCGCGTCACCGGCCGCGAGGGCCACGGCGCCCGACGCCTGGGCCGAGGCCGCACGCAGAAAGGGTGCATCGAACTGACTGGCAATGAGCGTCAGCTCCTCGGCCGCAGCGCGCGCGGCGGGGAGGTCATGCCCAGCCAGCATGATCTCGACGCTCGCGCGCAGTATCTGTGCGCGCATCTTGAAGGCGCGGACCTCCTGCAGGGCACGGTGAATGGCAACGTTGGCGGCATCGATCTGGCCTTGAGCCAACCGAAGAAGTGCGAACCCCGGATACGGCTTGCGCCCGGCCTGGCCGGCGCGTCGATACGCCTCATCAGCCTTCTCGAATTCGCCACGCAGTCGATACAGTTCGGCTTGCTGGTAATACGCTGCGCCGGCATTGGATTGGCTCGGACGCGTGGCCAGTCGCTCGCACGCTCGTTGCGCCTCATCGATCGCCTCCTGCCATGCGCCGTGCAGTTGCATCAGCTCGGATCGGTGAATGAGGCACTGCCCGCGGAAGGGCACCATGTCCGGGTGCGCTGCACACCATCCTGCGAGTGCCGTCGTCCATTCCTGCGCGCGACGCAGGTCAAACATTTCGTGACAGGCCCCGATGACGCTGCAGTACACGACGCCAGCCACCATCGGAGCGACCTCGCCGCATGTGACGGCTACCATCACTTCATCGAGCATTGCGAAGCCGTCGACGGTCTTCTCCATTCGCAGAAGCGCGCGACCCTCCCCATGCCTCGCGAGAGCGGTGAGGTCAGGATCCTTGAATCGGGCTCCA
>Ga0208185_1000422_pt1 | contig 19946 bp, 19 predicted proteins | sample EasRivMeERMLT700_FD_187532 | JGI IMG/M metagenome (GOLD analysis project Ga0208185, IMG submission 187532) | Soil microbial communities from meander-bound floodplain in the East River, Colorado, USA - East River MetaG ERMLT700 (SPAdes) (version 2) | ecosystem: Environmental > Terrestrial > Soil... | reverse complement strand
TTCCACCTGTTCCAGCAAGGGCTGATCTCGTACGAAGAGGCGCTCCGATGGGCCTCGAATGTCGACGAATTCAAGCTGAGAGTCCAGGGTATTTCGACCACCTCCGACACGTCGCGCGACCAGATGGCGAGCGTCGGCCAGGGGTCGCCGGAGATCACGCGTTTCGGCGCCTAGGGCGCGGAAGCGCCAATGACAGACGACACGGATCGGGCGTATGTCACGGCGCTGGGACTGCTTGCCCGACGCGAGCTCGCCGAGGCCCAGTTGCGTACCCGTCTCGCCAAACGCAAATTCACAGAAGACGAGATCGACGCCGCGATGACGCGGCTGCGCCGCGAGCGGGCGCTCGACGATCGCCGGACCGCGCTGGCGTGCGCCCGCACACAGGTACGCATCAAGCATCGCGGCCGCGCGCGCGTCGTCCGCCACATCGAAGCGCTGGGGATCAACCGCGACATCGCCAGGGAGGCGGTCGCTGACGTCTTCGCGGAGCTCGACGAGAACGCGCTGCTCGAACAGGCCCTCGACCGCCGGCTCCGTCACGGACTCTCGCTGAGCGACCCGGCCGTCTTTCGACGTGTGCACAGGTACCTGCTCGGCCAGGGTTTCGATCCCGGCCGTGTCACTGAGCTCCTTCGCCGTCGGGCGAAATCCCTGTAACCTGTACCCTGCAACCTGTAACCTTCGTAGCCTCCGTCATGACAGCGAACGAGATCCGGCTTTCTTTCCTCAAGTACTTCGAGCGCAACGGCCATCGCATCGTCCCCAGCTCGCCCCTCGTGCCACACGAGGACCCGACGCTGCTGTTCACCAACGCCGGGATGAACCAGTTCAAGGACGTGTTCCTTGGCAAGGAGACGCGCGACTACACGCGGGCGACGACGGCGCAGAAGTGCATGCGGGTAAGCGGCAAGCACAACGACCTCGACAACGTCGGGCCGTCGTATACGCATCACACGTTCTTCGAGATGCTCGGCAATTTCTCGTTTGGCGACTACTTCAAGCGCGAGGCGATCCCATTCGCGTGGACGCTGCTGACCGAGGAGTGGAAGCTGCCGGTCGACCGGCTGTGGGCAACGGTCTTTCATGGCGATGCCGGCGTCCCGCGTGATGCAGAGGCGTACGACATCTGGCGGAAGTTCCTCCCGGTGGAGCGGATCGGCGAGCTGGGCGCCGCGGACAACTTCTGGCAGATGGGCGACACCGGGCCGTGCGGCCGCTGCTCGGAGATTTACTACTTCCGTGGCTCAGAAATCGGATGCGGCGAAGAAGCGGCGGGTGGTGTCTGCCGCGGGCTCGAGTGCAGCTGCAATCGCTTCGTCGAGATCTGGAATAACGTCTTCATGGAGTTCGATCGGCAGGCCGATGGGATGCTGAAGCCGCTGCCCGCGCCGTCGATTGACACCGGCATGGGGCTCGAACGGGTCACCGCGGTCATCCAGGGCACGCTCTCGAACTACGACACGGATCTCTTCACGCCGCTGCTGCGCACGATTGGTGAGCGCGCGGGAACGACGTATGGTGGCTCGATGGAGCCCACTGACGTGTCGATGCGCGTCGTCGCCGACCACATGCGCGCCATGACGTTCCTGATAGCCGATGGCGTCGTGCCGTCCAACGAATGGCGCGGCTACGTGTTGCGGAAGATCATGCGGCGCGCGATGCGCCATGGCAAACGCCTCGGCGTCAGCGAACCGTTTCTGTACGCGCTGGTCGACGTAATCGTCCGCGAGTTCGGGGACGCGTACCCGGAGTTGAACGCCGGGCACAAGGCAATCGCCGAGGTCATCCGCAGCGAGGAAGAACGCTTCAACGTCGTTCTGACGGATGGACTCCCCCGGCTCGAGGAAGTGCTCGACAAGGCCGCCGCGGGCACCAGGCTGGTCGACGGGGACGCCGCGTTCCGGCTGTACGACACGTTCGGCCTACCGCGCGACTTCATCGAGGACATGATCGAGGACCGCAAGCTGACACTCGATCGCGACGGGTTCGAGCGCGCGATGGAAGGCCAGCGCGAGAAGGCGCGCGCGAAAAGCAAGTTCAAGGGTGCCGCGCGCGAGGACGCCGCCTTTGCGGGCTTTGCGGACGTGCCTGCGACCAGATTTGCCGGCTACGACAATGCATCGGTGAAGACACGAGTGCTGGCGGTCGCCAAGCTCGAAGGGGACGAGGAGACACCAGTCGAAACGTCGACACTCTCAACCGGCGATACCGGCTGGGTCGTGCTCGAAGAGACGCCGTTCTATCTTCAAAGCGGCGGGCAGGTGTCCGACATCGGAGAGCTGCGAAATGATTTCGGCTTCCGCGGCGCCGTGAGCGAGGTCGCGGCAGTGAGCAGCGGCGTTCGCGTGCACACCGTCCGCGTCGAGAGCGGGGAGATTGCCGCGGGCGCGCCGGTGATCGCCGAAATTGACTCGCAGCGACGCGCGGCCATTCGGCGCAACCATACGGCCACTCACCTGCTCCATGCCGCGCTGCGCCAGGTCCTCGGCACGCACGTGAAGCAGGCGGGCTCGCTCGTCGCCCCCGATCGTTTCCGCTTTGACTTCGTGCACTTCAGCGCGGTTACCCGTGAGCAGCTTCTCGAGATCGAGCGGATCGTCAACGAGCAGGTGTTGACGAACACGCCCGTGCAGACCGACGTCAAGGCCACACAGGAAGCAATCGCGGCGGGCGCCATGGCGCTCTTCGGCGAGAAGTACGGTGACAAAGTGCGCGTCGTGTCGGTACCGGGGTTCAGCGTGGAGCTGTGCGGCGGCACCCACGTGCGCGCGACGGGCGACATCGGCCTGTTCGCGATCGTGTCGGAGAGCGGCGTCGCCGCCGGCACCCGCCGAATCGAGGCGATCACGGGACTCGAGTCGGTGAAGGCCTTTCAGGCCCAGCGCGAGCTGGCGTCGTCGCTCGCGGAATCTCTGAACACGAGACCGGAGGAGATCGCCGCGAGGGTGATTGCGCTCCAAGAGGAGACAAAGCGCCTGAGCCGCGAGCTGCAGACCGCGAGAGTAAGGGTCGCCATGGGCTCGGGTGAACTGCACATTCCGGGTCTGCCGCCGACGGTGCAGATCGACCAAGATATCGACGGAATCAAGCTAGTCGCGCGCGAAGTCAGCGGTATCGACAAGGACGGCCTTCGTGCGCTCGTCGATCAGCACCGCGCCCGGATCAAGAGCGGCGTCGTGGTGCTGGCGGCGCCAGGCGACGACAAGGTCACCATCGTGGTGGGCGTAACGCCGGATCTCATCAAGAAAGTGCCGGCGGGCCAGGTGGTGAAGCAGCTCGCCGCGATCGTGGGCGGCGGGGGTGGAGGGCGTCCCGATTTCGCGGAAGCCGGCGGCAAGGACCCGTCGAAGATCGGTGAGATGCTCGCCGCCACGCGTGGCATCCTCGAGAAGATGATCACGGGCGGGGCGTAACGACTCCTACGACGCGAGAATCGCCTCCGCGCGCTTCGCGTCGTCGGCCCTCACGAGCAGGTCGACACCCCTCATCTGCATATCCGGCCGAAGACCGCCGGCATCGTCCGCGCGAACCAGGCACTCAATCCCCGCGGCTTCAAGTGCACTTTTCGCCATATCGGACTCGAATCTGTTCAGAAATGTACGTACGCGGACAAGAGTGTGATCGCCGGGGTGGCACGCCATCACAGCATCATGAACCAGTTTCGTCGCTAACGCTGCACCCTTGCCCCACCGATATCTTGATCGCCTGCTGCCCCGCACTCTCGTCCTCGCGCTCGCCGCTGCTCTGCTGACGCCGCTATCGGCGCGTGCGCAGATCTACGCGTGGCGCGACGTAAACGGAACGCTGGTCCTGTCGGATCGGAAGCTCAGTAACGGCGCGTTGACATACGCCGTGCCCGATGCGCCAACCATCCGCGCAACGACGCCGCTTGCGGGGGCGAAGTACCGCGACAAATTCGAACCGCTCGTCCAGGAGCATGCGCTGCGCCACGCACTGCGCCCCGAACTCGTGCGGGCTGTCATCCAGGTGGAATCGGGATTCAACCCGCTGGCGCGCTCACCGCGCGGCGCAATGGGCCTGATGCAGCTAATGCCCACAACCGCCGCCGAGCTCGGCGTACGCGATGCCTACGACCCGGCAGAGAACATCCGCGGCGGGTGCACCTACCTGCGCAAGCTGTTGGATCGCTACGACGGCAACGAGGAGCTCGCGCTGGCCGCGTACAACGCCGGCGCCGAGGCGGTCGATCGCCACGGAAAAACCGTTCCGCCGTACCGGGAAACGCGCGACTACGTGAAGAGAGTCGCGGCTCGCGGCGGCGACGTCCGCCAGGTCGCGCTCACCAGGAACGCTGTGTACAAGACCTTTGAGATCGTCGACGGTCGGGCCATCCCGCATTACTCGTCGCAAAGGCCCCCCACCGGCACGTTCGAAATCATCGTAAAGTAAGCGCATGAGACGCACGCTGGTGATGGTAACCATGGCCGCCATGGTTGTCGCTGCGCCGGCGTTCTCGCAAAGCCTTGCGTTGACCGAAATGGTCAAGGCCGAGCAGATGTTCGCGGCGCGCGCGCTCGTCGTCGGCTGGAAGCAGGCGTTCCTCGAATATTTCGCCGACACGGCCGTCGGATTCGACGGCGACCAGGCCGCGCCGGCCAAGAGCCTTTTTCGCAAACAGCCGGACCCTCCGAAGGACCAGCGCATCCTATGGGAACCTCGGTACGGAGATATTGCCGCGAGCGGTGACCTTGGGTATCTGACGGGACCCGTGCGCACGATCAGCCCGGCGCGGAACAACGGTCAGCCGAGCCATTCGATCTATGCCTCCGTCTGGAAGCGCCAGGCGGACGGGGCCTTCAGGGTTGTGATGGACATGGGTGTGCCGACACCTGGTCCCGTGCCGTTCGCGGACGGCTTCACGCGAGCACCACGCCCCGACGTCTACACCGGCAATGCCTCGACAGTAGCCGCCACCAAGTCGTTGCGCGATACCGACGCGGCGCTGACGAACGCAGCACGGGCGGGTCAGGCCGACGCCTATCGCGGCCACCTGGCCGAAGGCGCGCGGCTGCACCGGCCGGACGTGCTTCCCCTGGTCGGCCAGGACGCGATCGTCGCCTGGCTGACGGGTCAGGGGGCCTACGCGTCGGGCGAATCAAGGTTCGCCGAAACAGCCCGCTCGGGCGACCTGGGATACACCTACGGCAGCTACGCGATGAAGGCCGGCCCTGCCCAGCACGGCTTCTACGTCCGCGTCTGGACCCGTGGCCGCAACGGGGTCTGGCGAGTCGCCCTCGACGTCCTCCAGCCTCAATAGCGGCGGGCTCCCACGACAATACCGGGTCCAAAAGGACCCGGCCTACGCGACGCGTCCTTTTGGACCCGCCACGGCGTGCCCGGACCAGCCGTCGTATAATTACGTTTTCTCAAAGTAGCGAGGATCAGTGGCAAAGCGTACGAAGTCGGCTCTCAAGGCAAATCGTCAGAACGTCAAGCGCCGGGATCACAACCGGCAGATGCGCTCGAAGCTCCGCAGCGCGCTCAAGTCGATCCGCGTCTCGCTCGACGCGAAGGACCTGACCGCGGCGAAAGCGGCGCTCAGCCAGACGGTGTCCATCGTCGACAAGATGGCCACCAAGGGCATCATCCACCGCAATACCGCGGGGCGCTACAAATCGCGGCTCGCCTTGCGGCTGACGAAGACCGCCCCCTAAATGGCCGGCGGCCTCCTGCAGCGTCTGCTCACGCGCTCAGGGGTCCTGCCGCTCCTGCGCAACCAGTGGCGAGAGGAAAACGCACAGGTCAACGCCAGGCTCGAGAAGCTTGACCGCGATGTGCGGATGCTCCGAGAAACCCTGGCGCTCAACGTCACTCAACGGGAAAAGGGAACGAACAATCCCGGGCTTTTCGATCCGGAACGCGTTGGCGCTCACGTTCAACAGGCGTTGGCCACGGCGCCGATGCAGTCCGATCCGACCGCTCACGTCGTCATCACCGGCCTGATCCCCGACGACACGTATCAGGCGCTGCTCGACGGCATCCCACCACGCGTGTTCTTCCCGCAGAAGGGCGACGCGAAGCAGAATCTCAAGCTCTCACAGATCGACATCGCGCCTGAGTGGACGTTGAAGACGCTGAGCTTCCTCGAAACGGTGCTGATCCCCCGAATGGTCGTGCCGGCTCTAATCAAGAAGTTCGAGCCGCACCTCCGCGAGTTCTATGTTCGCGAGTACGGACCCGAACGGGGACCGCTATGTGCAGCCCTTCCTCATGAAGCGACCGGAGGGAGGCTGATGCTGCGGCGGCCGGGCTACCACCTTGATCCGCATCTGGATCCCAGGCGGGTCGTGGTGACAATGCTGATGTATTTCGCGCGCAGGGGCGACAGCGAAACCTTTGGCACGAGCTTCTTCCGAATCAACGGAGTCCCGACGCTTGATCGGGCGAACACCTTCTATCCTGGACGCCAGGGATTGACCTGCGACCTTGTCAAGACGGTGCCGTTCAGGCCGAACACCGCGGTCGCGTTTCTGAACGCCGGTGCGGCGCATGGCGCGGACATTCCCAGGGATGCTCCCAAAGACACGGAGCGATACGCGTATCAGTTCTACGTCAGCCCCGAGCCCGGTGCCCTTGCAGCGATCGTCGGTGAGACGGAAGCGGCGTCCGCCGGGTAGGCCCTTCACCGAACGCACAATCGCACACACGCCAGCTGATCAGACGCTGTGGAAACTGCGAGCTCGCGGCTGCTATCAGCTGAATGTCCAGTGAGATCCTCGCGGTCCCCATTCTGCTTCGACGATGTAGAATCCGGGTCATGCCGACCCGCCTGTTGGGAATGCAGGTTGCGGTTCTGCTGGCGGTCGTGTCTGCCCTCGTCGGCGCGTACTTCCGCTAGCGACGGCCGTACGCAGCAGCAGGGTTACCTGGGACGCCGAAGCCTCGTGGCGAAGGCGACAAGTGGCCTTTGGGCTCACACAGCTCCACGACGAGACGCTCGAGCAGGACCTTCGGATCGCCTGCTGAAGACTTGAGCGCCAGGTCGGTCCGGAAGACAGCTTCAATCGCAGCTCTCAGCCGCGCGGGCGGCATCTTCTCCGCCGCCCACCGCAACTGGCCCATGAGGAAGAACGGCGCGGCACCCCCCTCGAGCGCAGCCGCGAGCTCATGCAGTGCCTCGGCCGCATCGTTGCGCTCGATGGCGTTGGCGATCCCGAAGTTCGTCCCCTCGGCAGTCACCTGCACAATCTGCCGCACGTCGTCCGCAGTGATTTTCGCCTGGCCCATCGCATACAGGGCAACGCGTTCGATGCCTGAGCGCAGCCGGACGACGTCGATGCCGGCGCGTTCCACGAGGGCCGCGATGGCTGATGCGTCGAGCGGCACCTTGTCGCGCTCGGCACGCGCCTTCACCCACCGGTGCGCGCCGGCAGCGTCGACGATCGTGCCGCAGTCCACGACCTGGGCCTCCTTCAGCAGTAACTTGACGAGACGGCGGCGCTGATCGAGCGGACCGCACACGAGAACGACGGTGGCGTGGTCCGGCGCATTCCTGAAGAATGTCTCCAGCCGCTCCTGCTCCGCGTCGGCCGCCTTCCCTTCGCGCTTCGGGATCAGAAGCCGCTCGGCGTCGTGCACGATCACGATGCGGCGCGGCGCCATCATCGGCAGCGTCGCCGAGGCGTCGAACAGGTCGTCCGCCTTGATCTCGCCTCCGAAGAGACGATCGACGTTGAAGGCACGGAGGCCCTCGTCCACCATTTCAGTGAACTCGTTCGCGACGGCGGACTTCTCCGTGTCGTCGGCGCCGACGAGCAGATAGAGCGGCGCGGTCTCGCCGGCGGCGATTTGTTTCCGAAGCGCTGCGGGAGAGAGAGGCGGCACGCTCAGAAGGCTTCGAGGATAGCAGTCACGACGGTCCGGGCGACGTCATTGGCAATGCGATCGAACGAGCCACGCTGCTGGTCGACGAATGACGCGCCATCTACCGTGCCGGTCCCCACGTTGAGCTCGTACTCACCGGTGAACGACAGCGCATCATTGGCCCACAGCGACCGGCTCACACGCGCATCTGTGAAATCGACCTTCATCGTCAAGACGAACTGATAGCGAGATGCGAGCTGCGTGTTGGTGAAGCCGACAGGGGAGAGCGTGATCGACGTGATTTCGGCGCTAAGCACCGCGTCGGCGTCCGTCGTTTCGGGTATGACCCGATACTTGCCGCGGCCGATGAACTCGTTGCGGATCTTCTCCGTCAGGACCTGTTCGACCTCGAAGAAGGTCGTGCGGTTCACGAGTGGCGGAATCCCGACGACGCGGATGTCTGTCGGAAGAAACGCCCCCCGGCCGGCCAGCGCATACCCGCAGCCCGACGAAGTTGCCGCAAAAAGCAACGCCAGCCCGAACAGAACCTTCTGAACCCTCTGCACCTGCTGAACCTCTGAACCTTCTAAATCTATTGAACGACGAGCGACACAAGGCGCCCTTTCGCGACGACGACTTTCTTCACCGTCTTCCCGGTCGTATGCACGAGGACCGCGGGGTCCGACAGCGCCATCCGACCCAGGTCCTGCTCCGAGGTTTCGGCCGGAACAGTCAGCCGGCTTCTCACCTTCCCATTGACCTGCACAGGGATGACGATTTCCTCTGCCTTGGCGACGTCGGCGCTGAATTCGGGCCATCGCGCGGCTATGAGACCGTCGCGGTGTCCCAGCATCTCCCACAGCTCCTCGGCGATGTGCGGCGCGAACGGCGACAACATCCGGACCAGTGCTTCGATCGCCTCGCTGACAACCGCCAGCGTTTCCGGACGCTCGGCGGGTTCGCCGAGCGCATACAGGTCGTTGACGAGCTCCATCATCGCGGAGATCGCGGTATTGAGCTGCTGTCGCTGCTCGATGTCGCCGGTCACGCGGCGGATTGTGTCGTGCGTCTTTCTTCGGATGGCCCGCTCGGACGGGTTGAGCGCGCCAGCCGTGATTCGAGATTCGGGATTCGGAATTTGCGAGATCGCGTCGCGCCATTGATCCACGAGCCGCCACACGCGCGTCAGGAACTTGAAGCTTCCGAGGAGGCCGCTGTCGGTCCATTCGATCTCCTTCTCCGGCGGCGCGACGAACATCACGTAAAGACGCAGCGCATCGGCGCCGAACTTCTGGAGCATCGTGTCGGGATCGACGACGTTGCCTTTCGATTTCGACATCACCGCGCCGTCTTTGAGCACCATGCCCTGCGTGAGCAGCTGCGTGAACGGCTCGCTGTGCTCGACCAGGCCGAGATCGCGGAAGACGCGCGCGAAGAAGCGCGAGTAGATCAGGTGCAGGATCGCGTGCTCGATGCCGCCGCTGTAGAAGTCGACCGGTAGCCAGTACTTCACCTTTGCGGGATCGAAGGGCTGCTTGTCGTTCCGCGGATCGGCAAAACGGTAGAAATACCAGGAGGAGTCGACGAACGTGTCCATGGTGTCGGTCTCGCGGCGCGCGGGCCCACCGCATTTCGGACACGTCACGTTGACGAACTCGGGGACCTGCGCGAGCGGTGAGTCTCCGCGGCCGGTGAATTGCGCGATCCTCGGCAGTGCCACCGGCAGCTGATCGTCGGGCACCGGCACGATGCCGTCCGTCTCGCAATAGATCATCGGGATCGGGGTGCCCCAGTACCGCTGACGGGAGATACCCCAGTCCTTCAGGCGGTACTGCACTGTGCCCTCGCCGATACCGCGTTGCTTCGCCACGGCAATCATGCGCTTCTGTGCTTCCTCCGATGTGAGGCCGCTGAACTCACCCGACTCGACCGTGCGGCCGTACGCCGCCACCGCTTCGGGCATCGTGTCGGCATCGGGGGTTGCTTCGCCTTCCGGCACGATGACGACCTTGATGGGCAGATTGAACTTGCGGGCAAACTCGAAGTCGCGCTGATCGTGCGCGGGCACCGCCATGACAGCGCCCGTGCCGTAGTCGCCCAGTACGAAATTCGCGACCCAGATTGGCACTGGTTTCTGCGTGAACGGGTTGATCGCACGGAACTCAGTATCGAAGCCCTGCTTCTCGATCTCGCCGCTCATGCGCGCCGCGCGATCCTGCGTTCGGAACGTCTGCACATGCTTGCGGAATGCGGCGGAATCAGCCGTCCTCTCGGCGAGCTCCATCACCAGTGGATGTTCGGGACCGAGCAGCACGAAGGTAGCGCCGTAAATCGTGTCAATACGGGTCGTAAACACCTCGATCTGCGTCGAGGAGTCTCCTTCGAGCCCGAAATTGACTCGCGCGCCTTCGGACCGCCCAATCCAGTTCTGCTGCATCGTCAGAACTCTGTCGGGCCACATCTTCAGCTCAACGGTCGCGTCGAGCAGTTCATCGGCGTACGCCGTGATGCGGAAAAACCACTGCTCCAGGTCGCGCGTTTCGACCGGCGTGCCGCAGCGCCAGCAGCCGCCATCAACCACCTGCTCATTGGCGAGGACCGTCTGGTCCTTCGGGCACCAGTTGACCGACGAGCGCCGCCGGTAAGCCAGGTCGCGCTCGAACATGCGGACGAACAGCCACTGGTTCCACTTGTAGTACTCCGGGTCGCAAGTGGCGAACTCGCGCTCCCATGCGTAGCTGATGCCGAGGCGCTGGAGCTGCCCCTTCATGTGCGCAATGTTGGCGCGTGTCGACTCCTCGGGATGGATGCCGTCCTTGATTGCGGCATTCTCAGCGGGAAGGCCGAATGCGTCCCAGCCAAACGGATGCAGCACGTTGTAGCCGCGCATCCGCTTCGTGCGCGCCATCACGTCGCCGATGATGTAGTTGCGGACGTGGCCTACATGGGCGTGCCCAGACGGATACGCGAACATCTCGAGGCAGTAGTACTTCGGCTTCGACGGATCCTCGACGACTTCAAAGGCCCGGGACGACGCCCAGCGCTCCTGCCACTTCTTGTCGAGTTCCTGGGGACGGTAGTCAGCCATTCAGAATAAGGAATCGGGATCGGGATCCGGGATCCGGAGTCAAGAGACCTGCCTCGATTATATCGTCCACGCCTTGCGGAGATGTGGAAGCACCGCGTCGATCGTCGCGCGGCCGCGCGGCGCGGGACCGCCAGGCGGCGCGCATTGTTCGAGCGTCGTCTCTCCGGCGAGCACGGCGGTCACGACGCGGAGCGACGCCGCAAGGCCGGCGAGATCGTATCCACCCTCCGTGACGGCCACGATGCGGCCGTCGCAGCACTCGTCGGCGACCTCCGCGAGCTGCGCGGTCAGCCGCGCGAATCCGTCCGCCGTCGCGCGCATCCCGCCCAACGGGTCGTCAACAAACGCATCGAAGCCCGCCGAAACAAGAATCAGCTCGGGACGGAACTGCCGAAGCGCTGGCAGTGCGATGCTCGCATAGACGAGGTCGTAGTCCGCGTCGGTCGCGCCCGCTTCGAGCGGAAGGTTGATCGTGAAACCGATCCCCCTGCCGGTCCCGGTGTCACTCGCCGCGCCGGTGCCAGGGTAGTAGGGGTATTGATGCGACGAGACGAACAGGACCGACGGATCGTCATAGAACGCCGCCTGGGTTCCGTTGCCGTGATGGACGTCGAAGTCGACGACGGCGACGCGCTGGAGGCCACTGGCGCGCGCGTGTGCTGCGGCGATCGCGATGTTGTTGAACAGGCAGAAACCCATCGCCCGGTTCCGCTCGGCGTGATGTCCTGGCGGCCGAACCATCGCAAGCGCGCGCCGGCCCCTGCCTCCCAGGACGTCATCCACGGACGCGAGCGCTGCGCCGGCCGCGAGCAGGGCGACCTCGTAGGAATCGGGCGACGTGAAGGTATCGAGGTCGAGCGCGGTCGCGCGCCCTGCCGTCTCCCCGATCAGCGCGATGTACTCGCGCGCGTGGACACGCGCGAGCTCCTCTTCCGTTGCCAGTCGCGGCTCCCGCACGTCCCCGCCGCGCCGGCGGAACTCTGAGGCGACGACCTGCATGACCTCCGCGCGCTCGAGGCGCTCGGGATGCCCGGGCGGCGTGAGGTGATCGGCGAAACGATCGGACGTAACAATTGTGAGACTCACGACGTCATTATCATTGTGTCGTAGGGGCCGGCTTCAGCCGGCCCAGCATCGCCAGGGCGCGACTCTCGAGTCCAGCCAGGCGCCGCTCTAGCTCCTGCCTCGCCGGCTCGAGCTGTTCCTCGGGCGCGCCCTTCGGCACGTCGAGCGGCTCACCAACCGCCAGCGCTACGGTGCTGAACGGCTTGGGGATCTGCGTCCTGTCCCAGCTCCTCGTCGTCCAGTAAGACGAGGCCTCGAGGTGAAACGGCAGCACTGGATTCCCGGTCGCCCGCGCGAGCCAGATCGCCCCCGGCTGCGCGACGCGCGCCGGCCCGCGAGGGCCATCGAGGGTGAACCCGGCTGGCCTCCCCTGGTCCATGTCTCGCACGAGCTGCAGGATCGCCTTCCGACCGCCGCGCGTCGTCGATCCGCGCGCCGTCCCGTAGCCGAAGCGCTCGATGATCCGCGCGATCCATTCGCCATCGAAGTTTGCGCTGGTGATGACAACGATGCCGCGACGGCGGAAGTAGTAGGTGGCCGGAAGGATACGGCCGTGCCAAAAAGCCATGACCGGCTGACGGCCGGACGCGAGGATCGCGTCGAGATGATGCAGTCCTTCGACGCGCCAACGCAGCGTGTGGCCAAGCGCGTTGATCAATGGATAGCCGAGGCCCGCGATAATGGCGACTTCGGTGCGCTTGCGCCACGACGCGCGCCACTCGCTCACGCGCAAATCCCAAAACCCAAACCCCAAAACCCAAACCCCAATTCCAGTGGCCTTTGGATTTGGGATTTGGGATTTGGGATTTGGGAGTTGTCGCTACATTCCATTGTATTGGGGACCCCCACCACCCTCCGGCGGCACCCAGGTGATTACCTGGTAAGGATCCATGATGTCGCACGTCTTGCAGTGCACGCAGTTCGACGCATTGATCTGCAGACGCGGCGTGCCGTCGGGGTCCTGGATGATCTCGTAGACGTTTGCCGGGCAGAATCGCACGCACGGGTGACCGTATTCCGGTCCGCAAATCGAGCTGCAGACGTCCGTGTGCACGAGAAGGTGCGGCGGCTGATCCTCGTCGTGCGACGTGCCCGAATAGTGCACGTTGGTTACCTTGTCGAACGTCAGGCGGCGATCGATGGTCGTGGCGTTGCTCGCGGCCGTTGGCGCGAACTGTGTTGAGCCGTAGTACCACGCGAGCGTCTTCATCCGCTCGTGACCCGGATGGCCGTGCAGGTCCTCCGGCAGCCAGCCCTTGGTCACGACGGACAGTCCGGCGAATGCAAGTCCCGGGAGGAGCCCATAGCCAAACGCCTGATGGACGTTGCGAACCGGATAGAGCTCCGCTTTTACGGAACTGTTGTCGATGCGATCCTGATAAGTCTTCATCGTCGCGAGGGACGTGTCGCCCTTGCGCACCGCCTCGAACGCGGTTTCGGCCGCCAGCATGCCGGTCCGCATCGCCAGGTGAATCCCCTTGAGGCGCATCGAATTCATGTAGCCGCCGGCGTCACCGGCGATCAGCCCGCCGTCCATGAAGACCTGCGGAATTGTGTTCCATCCCCCTTCCGGCAACGCCTTGGCGCCGTACCGAATCATGTGACCGCCCTCGAGCAGCTTCGATACGAACGGATGCTGCTTGAAGCGATTGAACGCCATGTGCGGATCGAACAGGGGATCCTTGTAGTCGAGCCCGACCACGAAGCCGAGCGACACCTGGCCGTCAGGCATGGCGTAGATGAAGCCTCCGCCAAACTCTTCGTGCCGCAGGGGGTAACCCAGCGTGTGAATGACGGTGCCCGACTCGAGGCGATTGCTCGGGATCTCCCAGAGCTCCTTGAGGCCGAGCGCGAACTGCGGCGGCTCCGCGTGGCGGCCGAGCGGCAGTCGGCGCATCAGCTCCTTGGTCAGGTTGCCGCGCACGCCGTCGCAGAAGATCGTCACCTTCGCCAGGATGTCGACGCCCGGCTCGAAGGTCGCCTTCTGCTCTCCGTGCTTCCCGATGCCGCGATCGCCGGTGCGCACGCCAACGACGCGCGCGCCATCCATGAGAATGTCCTGTCCGGAGAAGCCGGTGAAGAAGTCGATGCCTGCCGCCTCGACCTGCGTCGTCAGCCAGCGCACGAACAGGTTGAGCGAGATGATCGAATTGCCGTGGTTCTTCAACGGCGGAGGGATGATTGGCAACGGGAGCTTGCCCGACTGCGTGAGGACGTAGACATCCTCGTCATGGACGTCGGCGACCAGGGGCGCACCCTTTTCGCGGAAATCTGGAATTAAATCGCGAAGGGCGGAGGGATCCAGGATCGCGCCGGAGAGGATGTGCGCTCCCGCCTCACGTGCTTTCTCCAGCACCGCAATCGACAGCGGCTCGCCGCCCTGCTGTTCCTGAAGCTGCGAGAGCCGAAGCGCGGCAGACAGTCCAGCCGGACCGCCGCCGACGATCAGGACATCGACTTCAAGAGTTTCGCGGACCATCAGTCTTAACCACGAAGATCACGAAATACGACGAAGGTCACGAGCACCAAACATATTATTTTCGTGTTCTTCGTAGGCTTTCGTGAACTTCGTGGTTATTTTTTCTCGAGTTCCGCGATCAGCGCGGGCGCGATCTCGAACAGATCGCCGACGATGCCGTAGTCGGCAACCTCGAAGATTGGCGCTTCGGCGTCCTTGTTAATCGCGACGATCGTTCTCGCGCCCTTCATGCCGACCAGGTGCTGAATGGCTCCGGAGATCCCGAGTGCCACGTAGAGCTTCGGTGCCACCGTCTGACCGGAGCTGCCGATCTGGCGCTCCATCGGCAGCCATCCGTTGTCGCAGATCGGGCGCGACGCCGCCACCTCGGCATCCATTGCCTTGGCGAGCTTCTCCGCCAGCGAAATGTTGTCCTGCGACTTGATGCCGCGACCCACCGCGACGATGCGCTCGGCCTGCGCAAGATCGACCGCCTGCTTGGCTTCGCGAAATGGCGCCTCTGGCTTCTGGCGAATCGAGGAGGAATCGATCTGCACGTCCACCTTCCTCACCGCCGCCGAACCGCCCTTCAGCGCCGCATCAGCCCTCAGTGCCCCGATCTGCATCGTCACCAGTGCCGGCGGCCCCCCTTGCGGCTTCACTTGCGCCGCAAGCTTTCCCTGGAACATCGGGCGTGTGAAAGTGGCGTCCGCGCCGGTGCCCACGATACCCGTCACGTCAGTAATGAGCGGCTTGCGAAGTCGCGCGGCCAGCAGCGGCGCGAAATCGCGCGTCTGGTAAGTATGCGGCAGGAGAACGAAAGTCGGGGAGGTCGACTCGATCAATGCGCGACAGGCGGCAGCGTACGCGTCCGGAGTGTAGGGATCGAGCGCGGGGTGCTCCGCGACGAGCACCTCGGACACGGCGGCGGACGCCAGCTCCTGGGCGACGTCTCCGGTTCCGGCGCCAAGCACGGCGATTGTGATCGGCATGCCGCCCGCGAGCTGCTGCGCAGTACCTGCCAGCTGCTGCGCAGCTGCGACGGACTCCCACGTCGCCCGATTAAGCTTACCCTCGCGTTGTTCGGCGATCACAAGAATCACAGGGCCCTCGCCTCTTCGCGGAGCCGGCGCACCAGCTCTTTGGCGGCGTCGGCTGGCGAGCCCGTGATCATCTGGGTCTGCTTGCTCCTCGTCGGGACCGCGAGGCCGACGATCTGCTGCGACGGTTGAAGACCGTCGGGTAGCGACGCTTTCCGGATCTCTTTTTTCTTGGCCGCCATGATGCCCTTGAGCGTGGCGTAGCGGAGCTGGTTGATACCGCTCTGGATCGTCAGCAGCGCCGGCAGCGGCATCGCAATCCACTGGAACCAGCCGCCCTCGAGCTCGCGCTTGACGCGCAGGGCGTTGTTCTCGATCTGCACGTCCATGATGATCGTGGACGAGGGAATGCCCAGCCGCTCGGCGAGGATCACGCCAGTCTGGCCGTGTCCCTGGTCATCGGACTGCAGCCCGGTCAGCACCAGGTCGAACGTCTCATCCTTCATCGCAGCCGCAAGCGCGTCGGCGAGTACGAACGCATCGGCGGCGCCCAGACTGTCGTCCTGGACGTGAATCGCGCGGTCCGCCCCACGCGCGAGCGCCTCGCGAATCACGGTCTGCACGCGCGCCGGACCCGCGGAGCAGACGACCACCTCGCCGCTGTGCTTCTCACGCAGCCGGAGCGCTTCTTCCAGCGCATACGCGTCGGGCTCGTTCATCTCGTAGCTGACGTCCTGCTCGCGAATCCACGTCTTCTGATCATTCAGACGCGGCTGCCACTCGCGGGTGGGTACTTGCTTGATACAGACGGCGATCTTCATGTCTCTAAATTGTCACTGAGACAAGCCACGGAGACACGGAACCACGGAGAGCGTTGTGGACAATAACCCTCCGTGTCTCCGCGTCTCCGTGGCCCGTCTCTGCAGATTACCCTTCGAATTTCTTGAACATCAGAGCCGCGTTCGTGCCGCCGAAGCCGAAGGAGTTCGACAGCGCGTAGCGGATCGGCATCTGCCGGCTCGTGTGGGGCACGTAGTCGAGATCGCAATCGGGATCCGGCTCGTCGAGGTTGATCGTGGGCGGCACGATCTGATGACGCACGGCGAGGGCGGTGATCCCCGCCTCGAGGCCGCCGGCGGCCCCGAGCAGGTGACCGGTCATCGACTTGGTCGAGGAGATGGCCAGCTTGTACGCGTGATCGCCGAAGCAATTCTTGATGGCGAGCGTCTCCAGCCTGTCGTTGTATGGGGTCGACGTGCCGTGCGCGTTGATGTAGTCCACGTCCTCGGGCGCGATGCCGGCCTTCCGGATCGCGTTGGCCATGACGCGCCGGCCACCATCGCCGTCTTCCGATGGCGCGGTCATGTGATACGCATCGGCCGACATCCCGTAGCCGACGATTTCGGCGTAAATCGGCGCACCGCGACGCCGCGCGTGCTCCAGTTCTTCGAGGACGATGACGCCCGCGCCCTCGCCGATGATGAAGCCGTCACGATTCTTGTCGAAGGGACGACACGCGCGTTCGGGTTCGTCGTTGCGCGTCGAGAGCGCGCGAAGCGCGGCAAAACCTCCGACCCCCATCGGAGTGATCGCCGCCTCACTGCCCCCGGCGATCATCGCATCGGCGTCGCAGCGCCGGATGATCTCGTAGGCGTCGCCGATCGCGTGCGCCGAGGCGGAGCAGGCGGTGCATGTGGCTGAATTCGGCCCTTTGGCGCCAAAACGAATCGACACCTGGCCGGCTGCAAGGTTGATGATGGCAGAGGGAATGAAGAACGGTGAAATCTTCCGGGGGCCGCCTTCGAGCAGCGCCTTGTGCTCGCGCTCGATGGTGGTGAAGCCGCCGATGCCCGACGCGATGTAGACCCCGATCGCGTCTGCGTTCTCGGGCGTCACCTCCAGCTTCGAATCGTCCATCGCGAATTGCGCGGCCGCGACAGCGTACTGGATGAAGACGTCCATCTTCTTGACGTCTTTCTTGTCGATGAACTGCAGCGGGTCGAATCCCTTGACCTCGCCCGCAATCTGCGCGGCAAAAGCGCTCGCGTCGAATTTGGTAATCCGGTGGACACCGCTCGTGCCCGCCACCAGCGCGTCCCAGTTCGCCTTGGTGCCGATGCCGAGCGATGACACCAGCCCGATGCCGGTGATGACGACTCGCCTGTTCAAAATCCCTCCGTGGGCCTTACTTCTTCGTCTTCGCGTGCGCCTCGATGTAGTCGACGGCTTCCTTGACGCGGGTGATCTTTTCGGCGTCCTCGTCAGGGATCTCGATCCCGAATTCCTCTTCGAACGCCATCACGAGCTCCACCGTGTCGAGCGAGTCGGCACCGAGGTCGTCCACGAACGAGGCATCCGGCGTCACTTCCTCCTCATCCACCCCGAGCTGCTCCACGATGATGCTCTTCACCTTGTCTGAAACTGCCATTCTGCCTCCTACATGTACATCCCGCCGTTGACGGCAAGGACCTGACCTGTAATATACGACGCCTCATCTGAGGCAAGAAAACAAACCGCCGCGGCCACATCAGCCGTCGTGCCGAGCCGTCCGAGCGGAACCTGCGCCGCCCAGTCCACCTGCGCCTTCTCGGTCAACGCCTTCGTCATGTCGGTCTCGATCAGACCGGGCGCGACGACGTTGACGGTGATACTCCGCGACGCGAGCTCGCGCGCCAGCGCCTTGCTGAACCCGATCAGGCCGGCCTTGGACGCAGCGTAGTTCGCCTGACCGGCATTGCCCGTCTGACCGACGACCGAGCTGATGTTGACGATCCGGCCGCTACGCTGCTTCAGCATCGGCTTGAGGACCGCCTGACTGCAGACGAACGCGGACGTCAGGTTCGTCGCGATCACCTGGTCCCAGTCGTCCCGCTTCATCCGCAGCATCAGCTGGTCGCGCGTAATGCCGGCGTTGTTGACGAGGATGTCGATGCGGCCGTGACGTTCGAGCACCGTGGCGATCATTGCCTCGATCGAACCTGCGTCGGTCACCTCGAGAGACGCCACCTCGGCCTGCTTCCCCGCCGCATGGATCTCCGTCACCGTCGACGCCGCGTTGTCACCACGGGCCGCCGCCACCACGCGCGCGCCACGCGACGCAAGCATGGTTGCCACGGTACGCCCGATGCCTCGCGACGCTCCGGTCACGATCGCCACTTTACCGGACAGATCGATCATTGAATCCGCAAGTTCGAAGGTGAAAGTGCAACGTGCACAGCAAGTGGTCAGTAGCCTGACGTACTTTGAACTTACTTTGCACTTTGAACTTTGAACCTTCCACTTGCAGAGATCTCCTCGAGAGCGGCCAGGTCTTCTGGCGCCGCGAAGTTGAATACGGCTGCTTCCTTGTGGATCTTCTTGACGAGACCGCTGAGCACCGTTCCCGGGCCCACCTCAACATACGTGGTGACGCCTTCCGACGCAAGACGGCGGACGACCTGCTCCCAGCGGACGGGCGCGGACACCTGTCTGACGAGCGCGTCGATCGCCGACGCCGCGTCGCGTTTCGGCTCGGCGTCGACGTTGGCCACGACCGGAATACGCGGGTCACGCACGTCAAGGGCGCGAAGCTCGGGCTCGAGCCGCTCTTGCGCCGGCTTCAGCAGCGCGCAGTGAAACGGCGCGCTGACCGCAAGCGGGATCACGCGCTTGGCGCCGAGCGCTTTCGCGCGCTCGCCGGCGCGCGCGACCGCCGCCGTTGTCCCGGCAATCACCACCTGTCCTGCGCCGTTGATGTTCGCAGGGCTGACGACGTCGCCCTCGGCGGCCTCCTGGCAGGCGCGCGTGACCGTCTCGGCATCGAGGCCAAGGATGGCAGCCATCGACCCTGCGCCAACCGGTACGGCCTCCTGCATGTACATACCGCGCCGCCGGACGATACGTACCGCATCCGCAAACGCGATGGTGCCCGCCGCAACGTTGGCCGAGTACTCACCAAGGCTGTGGCCGGCGACGAAAGCCGGGGTGATGCCGCGGGAGGCGAGGACCCGGTACGCCGCGATGCTGACCGTCAGAATCGCCGGCTGCGCATATTCGGTGAGGGTGAGATCGCTCTCGGGACCATCGAAAATCAGCGCGCTCAACGGGCACACTTCGACGTCTGGCTCGAGTGTCGGCCGAAGCGCGGCGTCCGCCTCGTCAAACACTTCGCGCGCTTCGGGGTACGCTTCCACGAGCGTCCGCCCCATACCGACTTTCTGTGAACCTTGTCCCGGAAAAATGAAAGCGATCAATGGTTCGACACCGTTGCGCCCGCGATTTCGCGCTCGACGCGATAGAGGAAGTCGCTGGTCGCGAAGCGATACGCCATCGCGATGGCGTTCCGCACCGCTTTGGCGGACGAGCGTCCATGGCCGACAATCGCGAGGCCGGCGACGCCAAGCAACGGCGCCCCGCCGTACTCCGAATAGTCGACACGACGTCTGAACCGCCGGAACGCACGACGCGACAAGAGGTAGCCGACCTGGCT
>Ga0208185_1000421_pt1 | contig 19997 bp, 15 predicted proteins | sample EasRivMeERMLT700_FD_187532 | JGI IMG/M metagenome (GOLD analysis project Ga0208185, IMG submission 187532) | Soil microbial communities from meander-bound floodplain in the East River, Colorado, USA - East River MetaG ERMLT700 (SPAdes) (version 2) | ecosystem: Environmental > Terrestrial > Soil... | reverse complement strand
CCCTGCGCCGCGGCCTGCAGCTCGGCCGCGAGTACGGCTACGCGCATTTCCTCTGGTGGCGGCCGGCGGCGGTGGCGCGCGTGCTCGCGGACGCGCTCGCGTCCGGCATCGAGCCCGACTATGCGCGCAGCCTCATCAGGCGCCGCGCCCTCGTTCCCGAGCAACCTGCGCTCGGCGTGGAAGGCTGGCCGTGGGCCTACCGCGTGCAGACTTTCGGCGGGTTCCGCTTGTTGCGCCACGACGAGCCTCTCGGCGCGGCGGAAGGAAGAACGGCAGGGAAGGCAAAAAAACGGCCGCTCGAGTTGCTAAAGCTCCTGATCGCCTACGGCGGCGAGCAGGTGAGCGAGAGCCGGGTCACGGATGCGCTCTGGCCGCGCATCGACGGCGACTCGGCGCACCGCTCGTTCACGAGCACGCTGCACCGGCTGCGCAAGCTGCTCGGCGAAGACCGCGCGGTGACGCTGCACGAGGGCCGCCTGTCGCTCGACCGGCGCTACTTCTGGCTCGACACCTGGGCCTTCGAGCAGCTCGCGTCGGACCTGGAATCCGCCGACGGCGAGCAAATCGAAAAGCTCGTCGAGAGGCTGCTTGCCCTATATCGCGGCAGCTTCATGTCGGACGACGCCGACGCCGCGTGGATGATCCAGGCGCGCGAGCGCCTGCGCAGCCGGTTCTCCCGGGTCCTCGCGCGCGTCTGCCGCCACTGGCAGGAGCGCGGCGAGGAGGAAAGGGCCCGCCTCCTGGTCGAGAAAGGCCTTGAAATTGATCCACTTGCCGAATTTAAGCCAAGCGTAAGCGATCGGTAAGCGATCGGGCTGCGCTCCTCCCCGATGCTGGGGTCACCAGGGCAGGGGGCCCTGGACTCACAGAGGAGAGAAGCATGAAGCTTACGGAGCGCAGCACAAGACTCACAAAGTTGGCCATAGCCGTCGGGCTGCAGGCGTGCTCGCTTGCCGGCTGTTACGTCGTACCTGTGGACCAGGCCGGCAACTACGCGATCTACATCCCGACGCATCCGGCGCCGTATCCCGGCGGGCCGTCGCAGCCGGCGGCACAGGCGGCGCAGCCCGGGATGCCCAAGGTGCTGCACGCGCGCCTGTATCCGGAAAACGATGTCGCCACCCAGACCGGCATGGTCGCCGGCACGGTGACCAACATGATGACCGGCAAGGGCCGCTTCCAGCTCCAGTACGCCGGTGAGGTCCTGACCGGTGAAGCGACCCGCGTCTCGGGCGACGACCGCAAGGGCATCGCCAGCGCGTGGGGGCCGAGCGGGACGTTCATGAGCTGCGAGTACCAGATGCATACGCCCATGCAGGGCGCGGGCACTTGCAACTTCTCGAACGGCGCGCGCTACAAGGTCCATCTGGGGAACTAGGGAGGCCGCGATGCTCACCTTGCGCGAAGCTGACGTCGTGCGGTTGCTGGCGCGCGGCTGCTCCTACGCCGAGATCGCCAGGCAACTGGGGATCTCGGCGCACACCGTGGCGAGCCACGTCAAGAACACCTACCGCAAGCTCGACGTGCATTGCGCGGCCGCAGCGGTGATGCGGGCGATCGAGCTCCGGGTACTGGCGGCAGGGGGACTGGGGGATGGCCGGATGCTCCACGGAGAAAGCATGGGTAATTCTGACTAGTCAATTCGGATCGCACGTTTGTGGGATGGCGGCGGCGGCCGCCGCCACCTACGATCTTCATCCCGAGAGGGGCCGCCGGTACAATGGGCGCGCTGACCTCTGGGGAGAGGCCAGCATTCTTCAGCACCGCATCTGCTTTGAGGGGGAGTCGAATGCACAAGGTAACTGGTCGTCGCGCCCTGCTGCGCGCTAAACCCATTGCGCTCGCCGTCGCTGCAATCCTGCCTGCCGGCGCCGCATTCGCCCAGACCGCGCCGAATACGGTACCGACCAACGGCACTTACACCGCAGGCACCGGCACCATTCAGCCGGTTACCCCCGAGAACCATCTCCGGGTGGACCAGGCTTCCCAGAAGGGAATCATTGAATGGGGCACGTTCTCCATCGGCTCCGCCGCCAGCGTGCATTTCCAGCACGCTTTCGACCGCCAGGGCCTGACGCTCAACCGCGTCATCACCCCCAACAGCCCCTCGGAGATCTTCGGCCGTCTCACCTCGAACGGCCAGCTCTTCCTCGTGAACAACGCCGGCGTGCTGTTCGCGCCCGGCGCGTCGGTCTCGGCCGCGGCGCTCGTCGCCTCCACCCTGTCGATCACCGACCAGAACTTCCTCAACGGTAACTACGTCTTCGAGAATCCCGGCAACGCGGGCAGCGTCGTCAACCGGGGCTCGATCGTCACCGCCGGCGGCTACACCGCGCTCATCGGACCGCAGGTACGCAACGACGGCGTCATCCTCGCCAACTCGGGCAAGGTCGCCCTCGGCGCCGGCGACCGCGTCACCCTCGACATCGTCGGCGACGGCCTGGTCAGCATCAGCGTCGATCAGGCGGCGTTCAACGCTTCGGTCATCAATACGGGCACGCTCCAGGCCGATAACGGCACGGTGATGCTAAAGGCGAGCAGTATGAATGCGCTGCTCGACACCGTCATCAACACCTCGGGTGTCATCCGCGCCAGCGGGCTCGGCTTGGAGAACGGCCAAATTGTGCTCCACGGAGGCGATGTCGGCACGGTGCAGGTCTCCGGTCTGGTGCAGGCCGAGAGCGGGCGCATCGACATCTCTGCGGGCGGGGCGCTTAACGTCGGAAGCACCGTCTGCTGCTCGCCTACGACCATCATCGCCGCGACGCAGGAGATCAGCGCCGGATCCGTCACCGTCGGCGGGGGCGCCCAGATCATCGGAAACACGGGCGCGGGGAGTCAGACGATCACTACGCCTGGCACATTGCTCGTACGCGGCGGCGTCCTGTCGGGCAACGTCGGCATCTTCCACAACGGCAGCGGCGAGCAGCGCGTGACCGCGGGTAACGTTGAGGTACGCGGCGGGATTGGAACGAATACGGCTGCGTTCATCTCCAATGCCGGCGGCGATCAGACTATCACCGTGACCGGCGAGCTCAGGGTCACTGGCGGTCCCAGCGGCACTGGAAACCGTGCGGGGATCGTCAGTTCGGGCAATCAGACGATCAACGGCAATCCGGACATCGTTCTTACTGGCGGCGCAGGCGGTGGTGCGGGCAATGCGAGCAACAACGTCTTCATCCAGGCGACCGGTCCCGACACCACGCAGCAAACCATCAACGCACGCACCATCCGGCTCAACTCGGGCACCGGTGTCGATGCTTCTGCCACCTTCAACGCCGCGCGGCAGGTCATCACCACGATCGGCGACGTCTCGATCTTCGGTGGCGCGGGGCCCGGCGGCAGCAATGGCGCGCGCATCGGCGGCATCGGCGGAACGACGCTAGGGCCGACCAACCTGATGCTCAGCGTCGGCGGCGACTTGCTGCTGCACGGTGGCACTGCCAACGGCGCCAGCCTTGGCTCGAGCGGAGCGTCGACGCAATCCAATACCATCACGGTTACGGCGAACAACGTCACGCTGGAGTCCGAGGGCGCCGGCGCGCGGATCGGCAGCTCAAGCCAGGTCGGGGCCACCCCCGGCAACATCACGGTGACCGCGGGCGAAAGTTTTCAGCTGGGCAACGGCACGGCGGTTCGCGCGAATGGGCCGATCACGCTGACCGCGAACGGCCTGGCCAACGACGGCACGATCACCAACGGCGGCGGCGCGAATAGCGCCAACATGATCCTGAACGCCAACGCCTTCGACCTGGCGGGGGGCAACATCCAGGGCGGGGCGGCAGCGGTGATCCTGCGTCCGCGCGACGGGACGCATTCGTTCGGTATTGAGGCGGCCGGCGACACCACGCTGACGAACGCCGATATCGCGAGCATCAACACCAGCAACTTCGTGGTGTTCGGCAGCGGCATCGGCACCACCTTCACCGGCAACATGATGATTGGCGAGAACGCGCAGGTGAACGGCGGCGGCAAGCACCTGGCGTTCTTCAGGGGCACCGTCGGGGGCACGACGACAATCGGCAGCCAGGGCGTGGCCACGACCGGCGATGTGATCGTCGGCGCGGGCGGCGGCGCCATTCAGAGCAACGGCGGCACCGTGAGGGGCGACGAGGTTCAGCTCAGGGCGGGCCAGAGCATCGGTGCGTCCGGCGCACGGGTGCAGACCGCGGCGAATGCGCTGGCAATCAACAGCGGCAACGCCTTCGTCTCCGAGCTCGACAGCGTGACGCTGCGCGACATCACGCTCAATGTCGGCGGCATCACGAACGTCGGCAACAACGTCCTGGGCGGCACGCTTGATCTGACCGCGGGCGGCGCGCTCAATGTAGCCGGCACGGTGCTGAGCATCGGGCAGAACATCAACGTGGCAGGTGCTCTGACCTTGGATGGCACCACGCAGGACGCGGTGCTCCAATCGGGCGCCGGCCAGAGCATCACGGCACAGTCGATCACCCAGATCGGGCAGAACAACCGCCGCGCCAACATCGTGAACACCACGATCCCGGGCGGCAACCAGACCGTCACTACGACTGGGGGTGGGCTTACCCTGCAGGGTAACGGCGGCGCGGGCGTGGCGCAGATCATCAACAACGCACCGGGCGGAAACCAGACGATCACCGTGAACGGGCAACTCACAGTGATCGGCGGCGCCACCTCCACCGGCTCCACGAATTCCGGCATCTTCAAGAACCAAGCGGGCGGGATGCAGACGGTGAAGGCCTCGGGCATCACGCTGCAGGGCGCGTCGAGCGGCACGAACGCCGGCGCGCTGATCGTTTCCCGGGACGAACAGCTTGTCGACGTCACGGGCGGCAACATCAACCTGATCGGGGGCGGCGGCGGGACCGTCAACAATGCGTCGATCTCGGCGCTTCAGCTCACGCCGACCAGTCCCGTCAGGAAACAGACCATCCGGGCGCACGACATAAGCCTGACCAACAGCTCGGGTGGCACCGATACGGTGGCCGGCATCTTCGGCAGCGACCAGACGATCAATGCCACGGGTAACGTGACGTTGACTTCCGGCGGCGCGCTGGTCGGCGGCGCAGCGGGCGGACCGGGCGTACGCATCGGCGCCCCCGGAGGCACCACCACCGGCACGAAGCTGGACATGACCATCGGCGGCAATCTCGTCCTTAACGGCGGTACCGCGAACGAGAACGGCGCGGCCATCGGCTCGAGCGGCGCGGGAGTCCCGCAGCAGAACAACATCACCATCGACGCGGGCGGCAGCGTGATCCTGAACGCGGGCACCGCGCAGAACACCGGCGTGCGCATCGGCAGCGGCTCGAGCGGCACCGCCGGCGGCAACATCACGATCCTGGCCGACGGCAGCATTCAGCTCAACGGCACGCAGCGCTCGGCGGCGATCCGCACGCTCGACAACGTCACTCTCGAAGCCGCTGCGATCAGCGAGGCGGGCAACGGCTTCATCCTCGCCAATACGCTCACGACCAGAAGCACTGGCGGCGATACCACCCTCACAGGACCTAACCAAGTCTCGAGCTTCAACGGCTCGAGCAGTGGCGACCTCAGCCTGACCAACACCGGCGCTCTGACCGTCACCGGGCTGAACGCCGGCGGCGATGCCACGCTGACGAACACCGGTGCGGTCAACGTCACCAGCCCGTGGTTCTCGTCGGGCTTGACCAGCGTCGAAGCAGCGGGCGGCGGCCTCACGGTCACAAACTCCCTGACCAGCCTCGGCGCCATGACGCTCGAGGTCGGCGGTACCCTGACGGTTAGCGCCAACGGCCCGCAGACCGCATCCGTCCAATCGAGCGGGGGACAAACCATCACGGCGCAGTCGGTGGAAGTGGTCGCCCAGAACGGCGGTTTCGCGTCGATATTCAACAACGGCGGCGATCAGCGAATCACGATCAATGGCGGCGGAACCGGCGCGGGGCTCGACGTGCACACGCTGGCGAGCGGCGGCGTCGCACAAATCGGCCTGAACACGCCCGGGTTTACGCAGGCGATCGAGGTGACCGACGCCAACCACATCAACATCAACGGCGCCGGGCCCAGTCCGTTGCCCGGTCCTGCCACCGGCATCTTCGCGTTCGGGAGCACGCAGACGCTTTCCATTACCGGCAGCGGTGCCAACGCGGTCACCGTGGGCAGCCTCGGCGCGCGCGGCGCTTCCAACGTCGGCGCCGGGTTCACCCAGAGCATTACCGCCGGCCTCGCGGGGCAGCAGGGCTCGATCACCATCGTGGGTTCGGATGCCCAGGGCGCGCTCGCAGGCTTCGTCAGCAACCCGAACACCGGCGGGACGCAGACCGTCTCGACCTCCGGGACGATCAGCATCACCGGCGGCCGCGCGCCCGCGCAGCTCGGCAACTTCCCGGCGGGGATCTTCCATAACGGCACGGGCCAGCAGACCATCAACGCCGCCAGCCTCGTGCTGACGGGAGGCCCGAGCGGCAACAACAACGCCGCCCTGATCAACGTTCCCGGCGGCGGCATTCCCGCCAACGCCGCGGTTCAGGTGATCAACGTCAGCGGCGACATCACGATCGCGGGCGGGCCGGGCGGAAACGCCGGCATCCTGGGCAGCGCGAGCCGCCTGCAGACCGTCCGCGCCAACAACATCAGCCTCACTAACTCGGCTGGTGGCGGGATCAACAGCGTCGGCTTCATCCAGGGCGGGCATCAGGACATTGGTGCCACCGGTAACGTGACGTTGACTGCGCGCGCATCCGGCGGCGACCTGCCGGGCGTGCGTATCGGCGGACTTGCCGGCAACAACCCCACCGCGACCGACCTCACGCTCCACGTCGGCGGAGACCTCATCCTGACCGGCGGCACCGCCGTGAACAACGGCGTGGGCATCGGCTCCACCGGGGCCGCGGGCGCGCCGGCGCTTGCGAATGACATCACCATCACCACCGGTGGCAGCGTGATCCTCAACGCTGGAACGCTGGCCGGGACGGGCGTGCGCATCGGCAGCTCGGCCAACACCGGCACAGGGCCTGGCGACATCAGCATCGCCGCGGGCGGCGACATTCAGCTCAACGGCGTGGATCAGACCGCGGCGATCCGTACGCTGGACACCGTCACGCTCAATGCGGCGAATATCAGCGAGGGCCCACGGGGCCTGATCATCGCCGGCACGCTGAACACCACGACGAGCGGAAACACTCTTCTGACCGGCCCCAACGGGGTTGCGAACTTCAGCGGCTTGAGTACCACGGGTGATGTGACGCTAAACAACAGCGGTGCTCTGAATGTCACGGCGCTCAATGCCTTCAATGCAGCGCTGACCAACAATGGCGACGTAACGGTCAGCGGGCCGTGGAACTCGTTCGGCACCACTGCGATCACCACGATCGGCGCGGGCTCCGATCTCACGGTGACAAACAACGTCACGTCCAACGGCGCGATGAATGTCAACGTCGCGGGCGACATCGCGGTGACGGCGGGCGGGGCTCAGACTGCAATGCTGCGATCCTTCGGCGGGCAGAACATCGATGCGCGCTCGCTCGCAGTGACCTCCAACGACGGGCGCTTCGCTGCGGTGTGGAACACGGGCCCGAACGCGCAGACGATCCACCTCACGAACGGCGCCGGCCTCGACGTGCAGACCCTGTCGCCCGGCGGCTTCGCGCAGGTCAGCGCCGACGCCGGCGGCAACCAGACGATCAATGTCGTCAATGGCGACCACATCAACGTCAACGGGGCAAGCGGCGCAGCGGTGATTTCGAACTTCGGCGGCACGCAAACGCTGTCGATCACCGGTAGCGGCGCGAACGCGATTACGCTCGGTGCCGCAGGCTCGCTCGGGCCCTCGCAAGTGTTCGGCGGCGCCCAGAACGTTACCGCGGGTGCAGGCGGGGAGTCCGGGTCGATCACCATCGTCGGCGGCAACGGCAATGCCACGTTCACCGGAGTCTCGAGCGGCCAGATCATCGGCGGCACGCAAACGGTGGCGACGAGCGGCACGTTGCGCATCAGCGGCGGCGACGCGCCCAACCAGCCGCCCAGCGGCTTTGCCACGGGTCTTTTCCACAACGGAAGCGGCGAGCAAAGGGTGAGCGCGGCGAATCTCGAGATGCAAGGGGGCTCGAGCGGCGTCAACAACCTCGCCATCATCATCTCTTCCGGAGGCGCCGGCACGATCGCTTCAGGCAGTCAGGTGATCGACGTCGCCGGCGGCAATGTCGAGCTGACGGGCGGCTCGGGGGGCACGAACAACACCGCTATCATCGTTTCCTTCGCGGATCAGACGCTCGCCGGCGGCAGCGTCCAATTGACGGGCGGCGCGGGCGGCGTGAGCAACAACGCGTTCATCAACATCGCCGGCCCTGGGGGCGGCGTCGGCAGGACGCAGACGATCGATGCAGGCACGATCGATATCGTCTCTGGCGCCAACAGCCCCGTGGGGATCACTGCCGCGAAGCAGGTCATCACTACCGTCGGCGACTTGCGCATCACCGGCAATCCTGGGGACGGGGTCTCGAGCGGAGCGCGGATAGGCGGCGCCGGCGGCGCCGTGCCCGGGTCTTCGGATATGACGCTCAGGGTCGGGGGCGATCTCCTGCTTACGGCCGGTGGTACGAACAATCCCGCTACCATCGGCGCGCCTACGCCTCCCGCCGGCGTTGCCCCACCGCCGCACGTCATCGACATTCAGGCGCAAGGCGATGTGATCGTCCGCGCGTCTGCGAAGACCGGTGCGCGCATCGGCACGAGCTTCCTGGCTCCGTCGGCGGCAACCGGCAACATCTCCATTACAGCGGGCCGGTCCATCCAGCTGCACGGGTTTGACCCGACGCTCGCACCAGCCGGAATCCGTACCGCGAGCGATGTAGCGTTGGTCGCCGGCACGACGATCCTGGAGACCGGCAGCGGGATGATCCTGGCGAACCGCCTCACCACGACATCGACCGGGGATACGAGCCTCACCGGCCCGAACCAGGTGTCGTCGTTTACCGCGTCGAGCGAGACGGGCAACGTCAGCCTGCGCAACACCGCGCCGGTGCTCACGCTCGGGTCGATGGAGCTGCCGGGATCGCTCTCAATCGTCCAGGCGGGCACGCTGTCGATTCCGGGCACGGTGAGCGCGCTGTCGCACGCGATCGAAGCCACCGGCGACGTCCTGGTCGGCTCGGCGGGCGCTACGGACGCGGCGCTCCTCTACGCCTCGAACGGCATCTCGATCAGCACGCCGGGCTCGGTCGTCGTCCGCGGCAGCGATGTCAGGCCGCTCGGGGCGAGCGCGGTGCTGGCGGAGGGCAACCTGCGGGTCGCGGCTGGGAACGTCTCGATCGTCGGCGGCGGCGCGCTACTCGCACCGGCGGTAATGAGGGGCGAGGCCGTCGAGATGTCGGTCGGCAGCGAGCTGCACGTCACCGGCGGCAGCGGCCATCTCTCGCCGGCGGTGCTGTCGAGCGGCAGCAACATCGATCTCACCGTTGGCACCGCGGTGCGCGTGACCGAGGGCAAGGGCCTGCTTTCCCTGGCGCGGATCCAGACCGAGGTCAAGGACGGCGTGATCCACATCTCGTTCCCGAACCTCGAGGAGGGCGGCTATTTCGTGAACGGGATCGAGGGCAAGACGCACCACGGGCAGACCGGCTTCTTCACCATGAACAAGCCGGCGAAGGTCGGGAAGACGCTGCTGCTGGAGTACGGCGACTAGCGGCCAGCGCCGCGCAGCGTCGCCAGGATCGCCGCCACGCACTCGTCCGTCGTGGCGGCGACGTCGATCGCAATGGCTTTCGCCGGCGGCTCGAGCGCGGCGAACTGGCTTTCGAGCAGCGCCGCGGGCATGTAGCGATGCTGGCGGCTTTCAATCCGCTCCCGGATCAGCGGGAGGGCGCCGTGCAGATAGACCACGGTGAAGTGCGCGATGCCCTGCGCCAGCCGCTCGCGGTAGCTTTCCTTCAGCGCCGAGCAGGCAAGCACGGCGTTCGATTCGTCCTTCAAGACTTTATTGAGACGAGAAAGCCAGGGCCAGCGGTCCGCGTCCTCGAGCGGGGTTCCGGCCTTCATCTTGGCGACGTTCTGCGGCGGATGGTAATCATCGGCGTCGATGAAGCGCCAGCCGAGCTCTCGCGCGAGCGCCTCGCCGATCGTCGTCTTGCCGACGCCGGCGACGCCCATCACCAGCACGATCATCCAGGCCGCGGCTTCTCGGTGGCGTGGCCGCCGAAGCGCGCGCGCATCATGGCGAGGAGTCGCCGCCCGTAGTCGGAGCGGCCCTGGCTGGAAAAGCGGTTCATCAGCGCCGCGGTGATCGCCGGCGCCGGCACGCCGAGCTCGATCGCCTCCAGCGCGGTCCAGCGTCCTTCGCCCGAATCCGCGACGACCGGCGCGATGCCGTCCACGGTTCCATCTTTCAGGATGTCGGCGCACAGATCGAGCAGCCACGAGCGGACCACGCTGCCGTGGCGCCAGGTCTCGGCGAGTCGGCCGATGTCGATGTCGAGCTCGCGCCGTGCCTCGAGCAGCGCGAAGCCTTCGGCGAGCGCCTGCATCATCCCGTACTCGATGCCGTTGTGGATCATCTTGGCGAAGTGGCCGGCGCCGCTCGGCCCGCAGTGCAGCCAGCCGCGCTCGGGAGCGGGCGCGAGCCGCCGGGCGAACGGCTCGAATAGCTCGATCGACTTGGCTGTTCCGCCGAGCATCAGGCAGTAGCCGTTTTCCAGCCCGTGGATGCCGCCCGAGACGCCCGCATCGATGTAGCGCAGGCCCTGCTGCGAGAGCGCAAGCGCGCGGCGCTTCGAGTCGCGGTAGTAGCTGTTGCCGCAATCGACGATGGTGTCTCCCGAGGAGCAGAGCGGCAGCAGGTCGCGGATCGTGTCCTCGACCGCCGCCGCCGGCAGGGAAAGCACGATCACGCGCTTGCCGGCGAGGCGGGCGCACAGCGCCGCGAGGTTCTCGGCCGGATGGATGAGATGCGCGATGTCTTTGTCTTCCGCCAGCGCTTTCCGCGCCGCCTCGGCCTGGTCGTAGCAGACGACACGCGCGCCGCCGCGCGCGAGGCGCCGCGCCATGCCCGCGCCCATGCGCCCCAGGCCCACGATTCCGATTTCCATGAACTCTCCTGAACGAGTGGACGCATTCTAGGGTCTGAGCAAGTCACATGGACACTCTCGACTATCTGCAGTGGCCGCCGCACAAGCGCGCGATCGGCTTCTGGTGCTTCCTCGCGTCCAACGTGCTGTGGACCGCCTGGGGCATCCACGATCGCGCCTACGCCCTGGTGGGGCTGCAGTTTTTCCTGGCGGCGCTTAATATCCGTGGCGTGTATAAGAATGAATGAAGACGAACGAATGAGGCCAGCGATGAAGATCGTGCTCGGGGCACTGATGTGCGCGCTTTCGCTTCCCGTGTGGGGGCAGTACCCCGCAAAGCCCATTCGCGTCGTCGTTCCGTTTCCCGCCGGCTCGGCGACCGACACGATCACGCGCGTGCTGGCGCAATCGGTGTCGCAGTCGATCGGCCAGACGCTGGTGGTCGAGAACAAGGCCGGCGCCGACGGCGCCATCGCCGCCGCCGAGGTCGCGAAGGCGCCGCCCGACGGCTACACGCTGATCATGGCCACCAACAGCCCGATGTCCGCGGTGCCGGCGATGAAGAAGAGCCCGCCCTACGACCCGGTGGCCGATTTCACGCCGATCACCGACATCGGGCGCTACAGCTTCTTCATCGTCGTGCACCCGAGCGTGCCGGCGAAAACGCTCGACGAGCTCATCGCGTACGCCCGCGCGAACCCGGGCAAGCTCAACTACGCCACCGGCAACACCACCGGCATCGTCTCGACCGCCTACTTCGCGTCGCTGGCGAAGATCCAGCTCGTGCACGTGCCGTACAAGGGCGAGCCGCAGGCGCTCACGGACCTGGTCGCGGGGCGCGTGCAGATGATGTTCTGCTCTTCGAGCACCTCGATGCCGCAGATCCGCGAAGGGAAGCTGCGCGCCGTCGTCACCACGCTCGGAAAGCGCAGTCCACTGCTGCCGGAGGTGCCGACCATCGGCGAGGCCGGCATGCCGCAGTTCTCGATCACTTCCTGGGCGGGGCTGTTCGGCCCGGCGAAGATGCCGCGCGAGGTCGTCGAGCGCCTGAACAAGGAGTTCATCGCCGCGATGGGCCGCGCCGACGTGCAGGCGGCGATGGACCGGCAGGCGTTCTCGCTCAGCCCCTCATCGCCGGAGCGCCTCGCGGCCTTCGTCAAGGAGCAGATGGAGAGCTACCGCCGGATCCTGCGCGCCGCCGGCGTCGAGCCGGAGTAGGTCGGGGAAGCTGCGCAGCCAGGTGAGCTGCCGTTTCGCAAGTTGTCGGGTTGCCGCCACGGCGCGCTCGCGCATCGTTGCCTTTTCGGTTTTTCGCTCAAGGTACTCCCACACCTGGCGGTAACCGACCGCGCGCATGCTCGGCAGGGCGGCGTTCAGCCGGTATTTCTTCTTCAGGCTCTTCACTTCGTCGATCAGCCCCAGGCGCAGCATGGCGTCGAAGCGCTGCCCGATGCGCTCATGCAGCACGGCGCGGTCGGGGACGAGCGCGATGCCCTTGAGCGCGAAGGGCAGGTCTTTCCCGGCCATGCCCTGCAGCGCCGACAGCGGCTTGCCGGCGATCCGCCAGACTTCCAGCGCGCGCTGGATGCGCTGCGCGTCGTTCGGCGCGATGCGGCTCGCCGCCTTCGGATCGACCTTCTCGAGCTCGGCGTGCAGCGCGGGCCAGCCGTGGCGCGCCGCTTCGGCGTCGATCGCGGCGCGGATCCGCGCATCGGCCTGCGGCAGCGCGTCGAGCCCGGCGGTGAGCGCGCGGTAGTAAAGCATCGTGCCGCCGACCAGCAGAGGAATGGCTTTTCTCGCGAAAATTTCGTTGATTTTCGAAAGAGCATCCTCCCGCCAGCGGCCCGCCGAAAAGCTCTGATCCGGGTCGATGATGTCGATCAGGTGGTGCGGCACCTGCGCGCGCAGCGCCGCGCCGGGCTTGGCGGTGCCGATGTCCATGCCGCGGTAGACCAGCGCCGAATCCATCGACACGATCTCCAGCGGCAGCTTCTCCGCCACCTTGACGGCGAGCGCCGACTTGCCGCTCGCGGTCGGCCCGAGGAGCGCGAATGCAGTACCGGCCAAGCTAGCGCCCGCCGGAGACGTCCAGCAGCGCGCCGGTGATGTAGGAGGCCTCGTCCGAAGCGAGCCAGAGGATCGTGCGCGCGATTTCGTCGGCCTCGCCCGGGCGTTGCAGCGGTGCCGTGCCGCCGATGCGCTCGACGCGCGCCGGGTCGCCGCTCGTGAGGTGGATCTCGGTGCGGATCACGCCGGGCCGCACCGCGTTCACGCGGATGCCCTCGGCGCCGAGCTCCTTCGCGAGCCCGATGGTGAAGGTATCGATCGCGCCCTTGGAGGCCGCGTAATCGACGTACTCGCCCGACCCGCCGAGCCGCGCGGCCACCGAGGACAGGTTGACGATGGCGCCGCCCTTGCCGCCGTGGCGCGTCGACATGCGCTTCACCGCCTCGCGCGCGCACAGGAAGCTGCCGGTGACGTTGACCGCGAGCATGCGCTGGATGCGCTCGGCCGACATGGCTTCCACGCGCGAGCCGCGATCGACGATGCCGGCGTTGTTCACCAGCGCGGTCACGCGCCCGAGCTTTTCGTCGACCGTCTTGAACAGGCGCACCACGTCGGCTTCCGAGGCCACGTCGCCGGCCACGGCGATCGCCTTGCCCTTGCCGATCTCCCGCACCACCCGCTCGGCCGCCTCGCCGTTCCGGAGATAGTTGACCGCGACCGCATAGCCGCGCTTGGCCGCGAGGAGGGCGGTCGCGGCGCCGATTCCGCGACCGCCGCCGGTGACGATCATGACCTTCATTTTCCGCGCATGAACAACCTGTCGAGGTCGGCCATCGTGAGCTGGTACCACGTCGGCCGGCCGTGGTTGCAGCTTCCCGAGCGTTCGGTCTCCTCCATCTCGCGCAGCAGCGCGTTCATCTCCGCGATGCTGAGCGCGCGATGCGCGCGCACCGCGGCATGGCAGGCCATGGTCGCGAGGAGCTCGTTCTGGCGCGACGACAGCGCCTGGCTCGCGCCGTACTCGCGGATCTCGCCGAGGACGCCGCGCGCCAGCCCGACGATGTCGCCGCCCGCGAGCGCCGCCGGCGCCGCGCGCACCGCGAGCTCGTTCGGCCCCGACACCGTGAGCTCGAGCCCGAGGCGCTCGAGCGCGTCGCGGCTCTCCTCGGCGGTCGCGATGTCGAGCGCCTCCGCCTGGAACACCGCCGGCACCAGCAGGCTCTGGCGTTGCACCGCGCCGGCGTCGAGGTTGGCCTTGAGCTTCTCCATCACGATGCGCTCGTGCGCCGCGTGCATGTCGACCAGCACCAGGCCGGCCTCGTTCTGGGCGAGGATGTAGACGCCGTGGAGCTGGCCGAGCGCGTAGCCGAGCGGCTGGGGCTTTTCTGCTACCGATGATCTTATGAACGACTCATAGGCTGCCGTCGGCTGCGCAAGTCCGAAGGCCGCCTGAATGGGTCTCTCCATGCCCACAGAAGCGTAGGAGACGGGCGCCTGCGCAGCGCTTGGGGATAGCGCTCGCTGCAGCGCGTGGTACACGAACTGGTGCACCGCGCGCGGGTCGCGGAAGCGCACCTCGGTCTTGGCCGGGTGCACGTTGACGTCCACCCCGCGCGGATCGATCTCGAGAAACAGCACGTAGGCCGGCTGGCGCTCGCCGTGGAGCAGCTCGGAATACGCTTCGCGCGCCGCGTGCGACAGCAGGCGGTCGCGCACGTAGCGGCCGTTGACGAAGAAGTACTGTCCGTCCGCGCGCTCTCTCGCAGTCTGCGGTGTGCCGGCGCGGCCGAACAAGCGCAGCGTACCGGTTTGGGTTTCTATGGAAGTACTCTGTTCGAAAAAGCCGTCGCCGAGCAATGCAGCTGCGCGCTCGGCGGCGGTTTGGGTCCGCAGCACATGGCTCACGCGGCCGTTGTGCTTCAGCATGAACGCGGTATTCGCGTGCGCGAGCGCGACGCGGCGGAACACCTCGTCGCAGTGGCCGAACTCGGTCGACTCGGTGCGCAGGAACTTGCGCCGCGCCGGCGTATTGAAATAGAGGTCCGAGACCGCGACCGTGGTGCCTTGCGCGCGCGCCGCGGGCTGCACCTCGCCGATCTGCGCCCCTTCGGCCGAGAGCGCTGCGCCGTGGGGCGCCTCGCGCGTGCGGCTGGTGATGGAGAGCCGCGACACCGAGGCGATCGAGGCAAGCGCCTCGCCGCGGAATCCCATGGTCGCCACGCCCTCGAGGTCGTCCAGGCTCGCGATCTTGCTGGTGGCGTGACGCGCGAGCGCAAGCGCCAGCTCATCGCGCGCGATGCCGCCGCCGTCGTCCTCGACCTGCACGCGCTTGATGCCGCCGGCTTCGAGCACCACCGTGATCGCCTGCGCGCCGGCGTCGACGCTGTTCTCCAAGAGCTCCTTCAGCACCGAGGCGGGGCGCTCGACCACTTCGCCCGCCGCGATCTGGCTCACGAGGAGCTGCGGCAGGACGCGTATGGCGGTCATGCGAGATCGGCCTCGGCGCCGGCGGTGATGCGCAGCAGCTCGTCGTAGGTCAGGCGAAAGACCGTGTGGGGATGGCCGGCGGCGGCCCACAGCGCCCGGTACGAGGCCAGGCTTTTTTCGACGAAGGTCCGCGTGAGCCCATGGCCGACCGGCGCAACGCCGCCGATGACGAACCCGGTCCGGCGCCGCACGAAATCCGCATCCGCCTTGCCGATCGGCTCGCCGACCAGCGCCGCCAGCCGCGCGACATCGACGCGCTTCGCCCCCGAGGACATCACGAGGAGCGCAGCGTCGGTGGCCTCGGCGCGAAACACGAGCGAGTTCGCGATCTGGCCGACCTCGCAGCCGAGGTAGTCGGCCGCGGCCCGCGCGGTGCGGGCGGCGCCCGGGAGCTCGACGATCGCGGCGCCGAGCCCCGCGCGGGACAGCGCGTCGCGCACACGTTCGACGCTCGGGGAAGTGAGAACGGCCGGCATGCGGGGGAGCGCGCCGATTATACAATCGCGTGATGGAGCTGCTGGCCTGGTTCTGGGATCTGGTGGTGCATCTCGACGTGCATCTCGCAGCCTTCGTCGCGGCGCACGGCATCTGGGTCTACGGCCTGCTTTTCGCGATCGTGTTTTGCGAAACCGGCCTGGTCGTCACCCCGTTCCTCCCGGGCGATTCCCTGCTGTTCGTCGCCGGGGCGGTCGCCGCGGCGGGCGACATGAGCATCGCCGCCGTCATGGCGACGCTGGTCGCCGCGGCGCTCTGCGGCGACAACGTCAACTATTGGGTCGGCCGCTGGATCGGCCCCCGGGTGTTCCACTTCGAGCGCTCGCGCTGGTTCAACCCTGAGCACCTCGCCCGCGCCCATGCCTTCTACGAGCGCCACGGCGGCAAGACCATCATCCTCGCGCGCTTCGTCCCGATCGTGCGCACCTACGTCCCGTTCGTGGCCGGCGTGGGCACAATGCCCTACTTGCGCTATCTCGGCTTCTGCATACTCGGCGCAATGGTCTGGGTCGTTTCGCTGTGCCTGCTCGGCTACTGGTTCGGCAATCAGCCGATCGTCAAGAACAACCTGACGGCCGTCATCCTCCTCATCGTCGCCGTCTCGGTCTCGCCCGGGTTCTTCGCCTGGGTGCGCTCGCGCCGCCAGCCGCGCGTTTCTCCTCCCTAGACGGGGAGCACGCGCCAGGCGATGGGACGACCGACGAAACCCACCGGACTGCGGGGCATCCTGATGCAGCGCGGTCAGGGCCTGCCGCCGCTCTTCATGCCGCTCGGATTTGCATCCTCGGGGGAGGGCATCGAGGGATTCATAGTCGCGGGGGCTACGGCAACCGCGGCGAAGGAAGGCGTCCGGCTATTCGGCCAGACCGCGAGACCGGTCAGAGACACGGCGAGCTCCTTCGACTTCACGGTTCCTACGGAGTCCGGCGACCAGTATCTGGACCTGATCGAAGTCGCGCCGCTCTCGTATATCGATGGTTCGCACGAGAAGGGGCCCGGGCCGTACTACCAAGGCGAGATGGCCGATCGGGTCTGGTCCGAGATCCAGCGCAAGGCGTCGAAATGCGGACCGGTCATCGCCGCGATTCACCTGCTGATTTATCCGACCGATTGGCGATTCCACTTCAGCGACGGCACGCTGCAGCTCATCGCCTTGCGCCTGGCCAAGCGGCGGCATCCGTTCTCGACCGTCGTCTACTACGCGCCCGACGACGCCGGATGGGGTGATCTGAGAGTCGTGCATCCGATCCGCGCAAAACCGGACGACATCGTGACCTTCGACGAGGGAACGGCGCGTGCCGTCCTGGTGGACCCGCCGCGCTAGTTGCGCAAGGCGAGCGGAATCGGTGAAGCAGTCACCGGCCCCTGCGGGCGCGGCGGGTGCTTGGCGATGTACTCGCGAATTCCCTCGAGGAGGGCGCGCGCGAGCTTGTCCTGGTAGCCGTTGTCGTTCAGCCGCCGCTCCTCCTCCGGGTTCGAGATGAAGGCGGTCTCGACCAGGATCGAGGGGAATTCGTGCGCGGTGAGCACCGCGAAGCTCGCCTGCTCCACGTTGGGCTTGTGCAGATCGTTCACCGCCCCGAGCCGCTTCAGCACGGAGTTTCCGAGACGCAGGCTGTGATCGATCGTGGCGCTCTGCGACAGGTCCTGGAGGGTGTACCTGAGGTGGTTATCCATGCCCTTGAGCGGAACGCCGCCGATCAGGTCGGACTCATCGGCCCCCTTCGCCAGGGCGCGCGCGAGCTCGGAGGTGGCACGCTTGTCGGAGAGCGCGAACACCGAAGAGCCGCGCACGTTCGATCGCTTGAAGGCATCGGCGTGGATCGAAACGAACAGGTCGGCTTTGACTGCGCGGGCTTTATCGACGCGCGCACCGAGAGCGAGAAAGTAGTCGCCGTCGCGGGTGAGGAGGGCGCGCATGTTGGGCTCCTCGTCGATCAGCTTCTTGAGGCGCCTGGCGATGTTCAGGGTGATGTCTTTCTCACGCGAGCCACGGCGGCCGATGGCGCCGGGGTCCTCGCCGCCGTGGCCCGCGTCGATGACGATGGTGGCGAGACGGGCGACGCCGGGCTTCCTTGTTGGGCGCGTTCTCTCGGTTTCCTGAATCAGTTCCGCGAGCGGATCGATGGCGACCAGCGGATGGATATCCAGGACCAGGCGATGGCCGTAGTCGGCGATCGGCCGCAGCGCGAAGATGACGGGCCTGACCTCTCCCTTGAGGTCGAGCACGACGCGGATGACACCGGGGCGGTTGCGCGCGACGCGCAGGCCCTGGATATGCGGATCCTCGGCGGCGACCTTGCCGTTCAGCTCGGTGAGCGCGGCAGACAACTCATCCGTCTCGAGGTCGAGCACCAAGCGCTCCGGATCCTTAATGCTGAAGACGCTGTACTGGAGCTGTTCCTTCGATTCGAGCGTGAGGCGGGTGTAGTCGCGCGCAGGCCAGATGCGCGAGGAGACGACCTGGGCCTCGGCGACGCCTACGAAAAGCGCAAGGAGGAAAGCCAGGCCTCGCCAGCTTCCGAGCGCGCTTCCACCTCTGCATGGCGCGCCTCGCCGTCGAATCCCAGCCTGATTCTCAGGTCCGGCGGCGCAAGCAGGTCCCCGGCCTTCTCCGGCCACTCGACCACGCACAGCGAGCCCGGGTTGAAGTGCTCCCGGAAGCCCGAATTCAGCCATTCAGAGCGATCCTTGAAGCGATAGAAATCAAAGTGATATAAGTCTAATCTCGAAAACGTATAAGGTTCAACCAGAGCATACGTCGGGCTCTTGGCCCGACCGGCATACCCCAGTCCCCGCAGCAGGCCCCTGACCAGCGTAGTCTTGCCCGCGCCAAGGTCACCCGAGATGAAAAGCACCCTTCCGGGCGCCGCTCCCGCTGCCAACGCCTCTCCCAGGCGCAAGGTTGACGCCTCGTTGGGCAACTTAAGCTCGAGCATCAAGCGCTGGGGCCGGGAGCTCGGGTTCCAGGCGGTCGGGATCGCCGACGCCGATCTTTCGGCGGCCGAGCCGCGGCTCCTCGAATGGCTGGGACGGGGCTGGCATGGCGAGATGGAGTATATGGCGCGCCACGGCACCCTCCGCGCGCGCCCCGCCGAGCTCAAGCCCGGCACGCTGCGCGTGATCTCCTGCCGGATGGATTACCTGAATGACGAAGCCCAGGGAATTTCGGTAGACCCAGAGAGAGCAAACATAGCCCGCTACGCCCGAGGCCGCGACTATCACAAGGTGCTGCGCGACCGGCTGCAGAAGCTCTGCGACCGCATCGCGCAGGAGATCGGCGAGTTCGGCTATCGCGTGTTCACCGACTCCGCGCCGGTGATGGAAGTCGAGCTCGCCGCGCGCGCCGGCATCGGCTGGCGCGGCAAGCACACGCTGCTCCTCAACCGCGATGCCGGGTCGTGGTTCTTCCTCGGCGAGGTGTACTGCGATGTGCCTGTCCCCGTAGACGAGCCTGAAAAAAACTCCTGCGGGACCTGTCAGCGCTGCATCGATGTCTGCCCGACGCAGGCGATCCGCGGGCCCTACCAGCTCGACGCACGGCGCTGCATTTCCTACCTGACCATCGAGCACAAGAGCGCCATTCCCGAGGAGCTGCGGCCGCTCATCGGCAACCGGGTCTACGGCTGCGACGACTGCCAGCTGGTGTGTCCATGGAATCGCTTCGCCCGGCTTACAGTAGAGGATGATTTTCAGACCCGGAACGGGCTGGACCAGGCCTCGCTCGTCGAGCTCTTCGCTTGGACCGAGGTCGAGTTCGACAGCCGCCTGCGCGGCTCGCCGATCCGGCGCATCGGCTACGAGCGCTGGCTGCGCAACCTCGCGGTCGGGCTGGGCAATGCGCCGACTTCGTTACACGTCATCGCCGCATTACGCTCCCGGGCGGACCATCCTTCCGCGCTAGTCAGGGAGCATGTCGGTTGGGCACTCTCTCGCCATGCAAGCCTGGCAGCCTGACCGCTTCCTGCCCGGGTTCGAGGCGCT
>Ga0208185_1000420_pt1 | contig 19999 bp, 15 predicted proteins | sample EasRivMeERMLT700_FD_187532 | JGI IMG/M metagenome (GOLD analysis project Ga0208185, IMG submission 187532) | Soil microbial communities from meander-bound floodplain in the East River, Colorado, USA - East River MetaG ERMLT700 (SPAdes) (version 2) | ecosystem: Environmental > Terrestrial > Soil... | reverse complement strand
TTGAACTCGACGCCGAAGATGATGAGGACGAAGACGATGAAGATAGCGAAGATGAAGACGAAGAAGACGATGATGACTTAGATGACGATAGTGATGCCGAAGGTGGCTATATTGAAATCGACGAAGACGCCGAAGACGACGCCGACAAGGTGATATAAGTGGCACGGCGACCAACTAACCTTGAATTAGAGTTTAGCGCCGAAGATATTGCCAAACTCTACAAGCCAGTTTCACCATCACACGGATTTAGCATAGCATTCTGGTTTCTTACGCAAGTTGGAAATGCAGAACGTGCAAAGGCTTTACTGGATATCGCAATTTATGCGGACAGTAAATTGAAGCAATTGACAGAGCCACAAAAGCCTGTTGAAACCAATAACTTAGCCGAGCCGATAGCTCAGAAAGATAGTAATTAATAATCATGGCCGCTGAATTGCCGTTTCTAAATATGTCCGTTGACGATGTTAAATCTTTGACGCCCGTCTCGTCTCAATGCACGGTTCTGTGCGAAATCGATAAGATTTGGTCCAAAGAAAGCAAAAATGGAGGAACGAATGTCTTCTTCCGTTTTGTCTGCGTTGATGATAATTCGCCGGAGAAAGGTCGTCCGTCCATTAAGTCTTTCCCGCTGGGTTATCCGACGATGTTCGTTCCGTTGCTGACCGCTGCGTTGCGCATTACGAAGGAGGACATAGTCCCTGGCGCTATTGATCTCGGTTCTCTCGTTGGAAAGCAGGTTATTATTAAGTTTGATCTGCGTGACAATGGACGGGACGAGTTTACGATTCAGCCCGTTGACTTCTTCCGCTCCGATGAGCCTGCGGCAAAATAACACTTAGCAAATAGCTATGCAAAGCAAGGGCCTGTCCAATAAAATGGATGGGCCTTTTGCATTAACAATGGATGGTACTCAAATGTACATCAAATATAGCAATCCAGGCCGTTGCAGATTTTGCGACGACTTAGCACAATCGCCATTGAGCACAATTTGTCTTGAGTGTGCTCGAATCAATAACAATCTCCGCATGAATCAACGTTACGACGAAAATATAAGGAATGGGTACACCGCAAATGGCACAGACAGACAAAGAAGTTACAAAAAACGACGCACCTAACGACTCAGAATTTGTACATCCGCTTCCAACGCTAGGAAGTGACGCGGACCTTGCAATTAATGTCCCAGCCCGTGATAACTTCGAGCGATTTATTGCAGCACAACCCGCACTTGCCGGAAAAGAGATACCAGGAATTGACATGATTCCAGTATATTCGCTCTATCGTATAGGAGAAATCTTTGATGAGGGAATTGCGAGTGGTTATCCAAAGGAAAATTGGAAGAAAGGTGTTGGTGATAAAACATATCAGATCGCTAGAGCAAAGCACGCCGCTAAACACCTCTGGAAATGGTTGAATGGTGACCGTAGCGAAAATCATTTGGCTAAAGTCGGCTGGTTTATTGTTACACAACTTGAACTAGAACGACTAGAAAAGGACGTAAAATGACCCAAGCCGATAAAATTCAACATATTGTAGGTAATGCGTATGAAGGTTCTCAACCCGCTACCTTTTCTTATGACGATGCTACTAATACTTACCATTTTAAGTGTGGCAATATTTGGTTTCACGGCCCATCTGTCGAAAATCTTTTTACGCAGATTGACCACTTGTTTATTTTGTTGCAATACGAAGCAAATAAACGGGCTGGGTTAATAAAATCGAAGGATACGCAGCATGCCACTGATAATACGTAGGAAATTGTCAACAGCAAAGTGGGCAGTTCAAGCGGCCTACGCTGGTGCGCTTCAAGATATCGGTAAGTCACCAGATCAAATTGCAAAACAAATGCAGTACGGCGTTGCATATGTCGCTCAATTACTCGATTTGTGGGAAGGTTATAACCAATTTCCCTCACTACTCTACGAAGTGTCAATTGAAAACGCCCAAAGAAAATTAAAACAATTGCGATACGATGACTTGATAAGGAGAATAGCGCCCGATGCCTAAAGAACATCCAGAAACTAAATTGTCGGACGGTACATTTGTATACATCGACATGGATGGAGACTTGCAAATATTTAGCGAACGTGGAATTTACATTGAAAAGAAAGCAATTCCAGAATTACTTCAATTTTTGATGGGACTTAATCTTGATGAAACTAGTAAAACCAAACGGTAATGCACCGTCACGAATTATGCTCGTTGGAGACTATCCTACGGCGGCGGAACTTGAATCGGGCCTTGCATTTAACAGCAGCACCGGAGATAGCGTCGAACGTCTGTTTAAGGCAAGCGGCTTACCTTACAACCAAGCATGGAAGACACATTACTACAAAACTGACATTCCTGGGCTGTTTAGTCACAAGAAAAGTGACAAAGAAGCCGCTCTACTCAAAGTACAGCAGGCCGCTGACTGGGCCGCTCAGATTAAATCAGAAATCGATGTCATACAACCCAACTTGATTATAGCAATGGGGGAGCTTGCCCTTCAAGGACTGACAACAGAGCACGGAATAATGAAACGTGCCGGCTCAATTTATCCGCTGCGCGCTGCACTTCAACAAAAGAAACCCGTCAGAGTACTCGCAATTCACAGTATGCGACACTTATACGTCGCTCCAGAAGAAAATCAACTAACGCGCCTTGACCTTAAGAAAGGATTGCCATTCATTGACGCTTGTCCACCTTTCAGCGAAGACTTTAACTTAGTAATTGGACATAAACCTTACCATGTTCGTGATTGGCTCGCCCACTTTTCTGCGAATGCTCAATTCGGAGTGTTTGATGTAGAAACAACCAAAAATATTTGTACCTGTATCTGTTTTTGCTTCGACGGCAAAAATTCAATGTCGGTGCCGTTAGGATCTTCTGAGAATACTCGAGATGAGCGAGCATTAATCTGGCAACTCGTTTGGCGTACGCTTGTCGGTCCAATTCCTTGGGTAAATCAAAACATAAAATATGACATGAATCGTCTTGAGGCAATGAAGTTCCGGATGGGTCGTATTTTAGGCGACACGATGTTACGGACAAGTTTAATTTACCCGGAACTGCCAAAAGGCCTCGATTTTCTAACACGACTCTACACAAACATCGGCTATTATAAAGACGAAGGCAAGGAATATGATCCTCGTATCCACGATTTTAAGCGTATGCTCTTATATAACGCTAAGGATGGTATTGCCACCCACAGGGTATATACGGCACAAGAGAAAGACATTGCTGCGTTGGGCTTGGCTCCCATTAATTCTAAGCTCCATCATGCTTTCTTTATTTATCGCCGTATGGAGGATAATGGCATAAGAATTGACGTCAGTGAACTGGCTCGACTCAAAAAGTATTACGACCGAGAAATCCTATTCCTCGAAGCGGAACTGAATACTATCGTTGGGCGCCGCGTTAATGCAAAATCTGGAGATCAAATTGGTCCAGTACTTATCGAGATGGGCTGCGACCCAAAGATAAGAACTTGGGATGATGACCGTTCCAAATTTAAGTACCGTACTGGCAAAGTTGAGTTAGAGGAATTATTTGTTCATGTCTCTGATACTCCACTACTCGCGTATGTTGCAAAGTTAGCCTTAGTTATCAGAAAGCTGTACAAATTAAGACAGTTCTGTGACTTTATTCCACAGCGCGAATATAATCACGATAGGTCACTAATCTACACCGTTGCTCGAACATCATATAAATTACACGGAACTGAAACTGGAAGGTCAGCTACTGGTGAACTTCTGGAAAGTATTTACTATCAATTTGAAGGCGATAAGTCGCCTGACTGGTATCGTCCCGGCTTGTCAATGCAACAGCAGCCGAAACATCCGTGGAAATATCAAGGTAGGGAATATGGTAAGGAATTTAGAAAAATCTTCATCCCCAGACACAATTTTAAATTTGTCGAATTCGATCTTTCACAAGCCGAGGCAAGAGTCGTTGACGTTCTCGCTGAGGATTATGACTCGCTTGAATCGTATGGGAAAGTTGATCAACATTGTCAGACTGCCGCAATTGTCAACAAATTGGATTACACTCGACTGCATGACTTATACAAAAGTGGGGATAAGTGGGCAACTGAAGAGCGTCAAAAAGGCAAGTCATATAAACATGGTTTCAATTATAACGAATCTCCGTATAACTTATCGCGTAGAACTCACTTACCATTCAGGGAAGTTGAGAGCGCAATTAAAACTCTCGACGCCGCGAAACCAAAAGTTCGTAATATCTTCCACCGTACTGTCAAATCCACGCTCGACAATACACGAACTCTCGGAACACCGTTTGGGCGTAAACGAACTTTCTTTGGAAATATGAATGACAAGTTGTATAAGGAAGGATACGCACATATACCACAATCGACGATACCGGATCACTTACGTTTTAACTTACTGTTTCCACTTGAGGCGCAATTCAAAAATGTCAATTTCCTCGTAGAGTGGCATGACAGCCTTCTGGCTGAGGTTCCGACGGAACTGGTCGAGACATATGTCTCCGCTGCGATTAAGTATTCTGGCACTGCTATAAATTTTAGCGAAGGCACTTTCATCAGAAATTATCCTCTCGTAATTCCAATAGACTGTTCAACCGGCAATAATTGGTTAGAAATGGAAAAGGTCAAAAAATGACTTATGGTCCTTCCGATGGCCCATTCAATTTTATAAATTACTTCTTGAATTACACAGCAGCCGGAGAATCTCCTACGGACTTTTTCCGTTGGGCGGCGCTTTCAGCCTTATCTGCAATAGCACGAGACAACGTATTCCTCGAAACGGACGTTATAACAGTCCACCCGAACATATACGTCCTCTTATATGCAAAGTCCGGTGTGTGCAAGAAGTCCGTTCCACTTAAAAAGATACTGCCTATTATAAAGGCCGTAAAGAATACAAAAGTTATCGAAGGGAGAACGTCGCTCCAATTTGCAATTTCAAACTTAGGAAAGGGTCAGATTGGTCACAACGGGGAAGTTATACCGGGGGCTAGCGGGTTGATTTACAGTGAAGAATTGTCATCGATGATCATTAAGGATGACATGACTGTTGATTACTTGACGGATCTTTATGACTATCACGACGAATGGAACAGTGGTACTCATGCGCGCGGCGAAGAAAAGTTAGAACGCGTTTGCCTAAGTATTCTCGCTGCAACAAACGAGAAGCTCTTTAAACAAGTCTTCACTGCTACAGCAATTTATGGAGGACTGCTTGGAAGAACACTAATTGTACAAGGGACTTCGGCACGGTTAAAGAACTCGCTGATGCACAAAACGCATAATCCTTATACAAGTAAACGCCTGATAGAACACCTGTTCTTAGTCTCTCGTCTCTCTGGTCCAATGACAATGCAACCAGAGGCCGCTGAGTATTTCCATGAGTGGTACATGGCTCAGGATTTTGAGAAGCACGACTCGGAGACAGGATTAGAGAGCCGATTAACAGTTCATATGCTTAAGGTTGCTCTATTATTATCACTAGCCGAAGAAAGATTAGATAAAATAGTAACACTGACGCATCTAAAAACAGCAATGGACATGGTACTTAGACTTGTACCCAATTATAGGATGCTCTCAACGAATGTCATGTCAAGCGAGGAACAAAAACAGAGCGTTCTTGTCATGCAGGCTGTACTTAAACGCGGCGGTGCCTGGATAGACAAGTCAGAACTTATCAGAAATCATTGGTATGAGATTGACATGGCCAATTTGAACACAATTGTGGAGAAGTTGTCAATGGGAAATATGATACGGACTGGTTACAATCCCCAAAACGAGCCATGTTACCAAGCTACGGAGTATGCGATTGAGAAGTTCCTTAACGGCAGTAACCGAAATGGCGCGTCGCATGATGACTAATCTATTTCGGAACCGGCTCAAGTTTCTTAGTATCAGTGTCGTATAAGTATTCTTCTTTGTCTGCACGAATAAGGAGCTTTGCGCCTTGAACATTTTTGATAATCTCAGCTATTTCCTTACCCATTCCAGGACGATTAGCAGGTTTGCCCATAGCATTTGCGATCCGTCTTGCAAATTGGTCATTTAATAAGTACGTATCAGTGAACTTTCCCGCACCCAACATGACAGATACCAATTTACCGCCCGTTTTAAACAGGCCGCCGGGTTTACCACCGAAAAGTGCATTAGCAGCGTCCGATGGTAAGTTAAGCGCCCAGCTCCCTTGCTGCTGTTCTACTGCAAGTTGCCCTAGTTTAGAAATATTCGGATTTATCTCCTTACTTCTAAGCATCAAATACCGCAATTTTTGACGTTCTGCCTTGGTAAAAAGCTGTTCCGCGATTGCTTTTGTATTACCAGACTCCCAATCGGCCAGTGCTTTATTGCCAAAAAGCTGTTTTGTCTCAGGATTCTGATACTTTTCCAGAAATTGTTGAACGAAAGCTGCCCGAGCATTACTATTCCCGCCCGTTTCTGCCAATCTTTTTGCTTGCTGAGGAGATTTAAGTATATCCGCGAAATAATCCGGCGCTATTCCACCGCGTTCACCTGGCCTGGTAACAATATCACCACCGGCCTTTTCCATTGTCGCCTGAATTTCCTCAGGAAATAAATCGTGTTTAGCAACGGTCGCCGCTTTAGCATCCTGATACTTATTCAAAGCGCCAGGTTTCCAATGCGGCGCCGTTTCTTTAATGCCGCCTGAGAGATTCTTCTCAATATCTGCTACTAGTGTTGCGCGGATACCATTTAATTCTTGTTTAAGCGAAGGGGGAAGATTAGGATTGCTGGAAAGCCGCCCCATTTGCGTCTCCATCTCCCGAACAACATCCCAAGGCAATATACGCTCACCTTCACCAACAGCCATTCTTGCACGAATAATCTTTAACTCAGCGGCAAGTGCAGGGTCAGGAATAGCTGCAATCATTTCATCAAGTTTCTTACCTTCAGTCGCGGCTACTGTTTGTGAGCGAGTTAATTTGATTGGACCTACGATGTCTTTTGACGTACCAGGAGAAGATGCTTGTGGCGGCAATCCATTGGCAGCTCTAAACCTATTAATATCTGACGTAGGATCAATAACCGGCGGTGTAGTAACCTTCATCGTCGATCCAAAACGAGGAATTTCATTATACAAACGAGATTCTGCCGCAGACATCGTTGCTTTACGCGCGTTGGCCGCTTCAATTCCACGCTGCCCAGTAATTTGCGCCGGACTTACACCAAGTTGTGCATCAGGAACACCAGTAAGTCGTCGATAATCAATTAATTCGTTACCCAATTCGCCTTCTTGCCGCTTCATCTGCGCCGAAGTTTCTTCTCCGCGCAAGAATTGCTGCATTTTGTTAAACCAAGAATTCTCGTCGAGTACCTGCCCAGTAGTTGTCGAGACGTTTGGTGTTGCATTCAGAGCATCAACTTCCTCGGCGGTTAACGGAGTAGCAGTCGGATTTTTACCAGCAGGATTGTACTTACTAATCATCGTCCTTTCAACTAAATCGTCCCAAGCAGCTTTTCCAGTTGGCGAATTAGTAAAGTATTTCCCTACTCGCTGAGGAGTAACAAAAGGCGCAACTTTACCGGCGACACCAAGACCAACATCCATAGCAGTATTAACAGCGGTGTCTCTTACGGCATTACTCAAGGAAGGAACAGTGCGTTCTGGACCATCAATTGAACCATATCCAGATTGAAACAAATCTGGCGCCGCAGCTTCCAATTCTTGTCCAATTCCGCTGCCAATTGCACTGCCTGCACCATATCCTGCAACAGAAGTCGCAATAGCACCAGGGCCACTTGGAAGACCTAGCAATGCGCCAAGACCTAAACCTAATCTACCACCCGTATTTGTTAAAATGTTTCGTGTTTCACCAGTGCCCATTGGAATACCTGCGGTAACATCCCCAACTTTACCAGTTACCATATCACGAATAGAATCGATAAGAGCAAGCGGAGGAAAGTATGCGTTGGTTTTAAAGTCGCGAATGGCGCGTTGAACTGTAACCGCGTTTGTAACACCTTCTTTTGTTACCTGCGGTGGCGGAGTGGCAAGCGGCGCACTTTTGTCTTTTTGCAAAGTATCTTCAGGAGTAGCATCGACATCAACCCACTCGCCATTAACTTTTTTCTTACCGCGAATAATGAGTTCTTCTTCGGGAGGCATTATTTTTTACCTTCTGCCTTTCTTTGCTTGTCTCGTTCGTGAACAGCTTTCAACGCTTTGGGATTAATATTGAACCGTTTTGCCGCGCGTTCGATTTGAGTAAGGTTCGTTCCCTCAGGAAATTGCTCTAAGAAAAGATCCGCCTGCATTTCAAGAAGAGCCTGTTTACGTCGTTCGTTTTCAGCTTTAACACCAGTTCCCCACGTTTCAACTAAATTACCACTAGCAATCTTTGTGTCTTGATCTGATTGTGTACCTTTAACTGACGTTAGTTTAGCAAGAACTGGTTTATAAATGTCCAGGGCTTTCAATTCTTTGCCAAGTTCTGTTAAACCGCCCGTCGCTGCTGTAATCTCTGCGCCATTTCCGATCATCTTAGAAATACGCTCTACTTTGTCGTAGATTTTGTTAAGTTGCTGCAAGTCATTTAACGTACTGATCTGTTTCTCATCGTGAATCATGATACCTTTTTTAGCGGCATTAGCATAAACAGCTTCACGATACGGTTTAGACAACCCAGCAATACGTTCTTTTGATGTTAAACTATTCATTACGTTAGTGTCAACGTAATTATTAACGTCATCAGAATCGGTCATGTTCTTTGCGTCGATTGCAAGTTGAGCACGTTCGTTAGCGCCAGTTTGTTGCATCTCAGCGATGCCCCAGTGACTAGCGCGATTCAACTTACCTTCAAGCTCTTGTGCTTTTATTCTTAGATTCGCTTCTTCTACACGCGATTTACGGTTAGCTTCGTTTTGCTCTGATGTGAAAAGTTGAGTATCTTCACGATTTAAATTCTGTTGGCCAAATGTTTTATCTAAAATACGACCTTGACTTGCTTCTTTAATATTTGACTCTCCTTGTGTAAGCGCCAATTTTGGTGCATTCATTGCCACTGCATTAGCAACCTTAGTCGCTGTCATTTCCTCTGGACTTACAATTTCATTACGATTCATCATAACGCCACCGCCAATGTCAAACTTCTCCGGAATACCCATCGTCGGTGTGCGATTTAGCATCCCCTGCATACCAGGCGTCGCAAGTTCATCATTCCAATCGCCAGTCATCGCAGCTTCTCGGGCCGCCTCAATAGCAATTTGTGGTACTTTACGACGACCTTCTGCTACATCAGTCAGGAATGAATGTTTCAGGTTATTTTGTGCAATGGCGATTGATGCTTTTTTAATTTGATCTTCTAACTCAGCGTTCTTGTCAAAATGCGCAATTTCTTTTGAGAGTTTCTGCGCTTGCTGTTGACGAATCTTTGACTCATCGTCTTCTTGGCGTTTCTGAAGCTCAAGCCGTTCCTTATCTTGCTTTACTTTACGACCAGCAAGAAAAGCAGCAATTACTGGCGATACAACGTCTTCTAGTGGCACTAGCGTGTCCCCCAAGTTGGCTCAAAAGTGGCCTTTGGATTCAACCAATCCCAATTTGTTGGATTACTGTTTGTTGGTAATCCTGGAATAGTTCCATTACCATTTCCCATTCCACTACCATCTCCGCCACTGCTATCACCTTTACCAAAAGCATCCTGACCATAAAGAAATGCGCCCATTTGTGACAATCCGCCAAGGCCGCCGGCTAAAGCATTATTAGGCGTTGTCGAAGTCCCTTGCATATTTCCAGTTGTTGTAGACGTTTGGTTTTGAGTAGTGCCGACTGGTAACGAACTGAAGAACTTTGCAAAATCGTTCATTCTCGCTCGTTTCATTTCTTCCATCTGCAACGGGACTTGATTTTCAAACGTTGACAATTGCCCAAATCGAGCATTTTCATTGGCAATTTCTGGCGATATACCGGCGCTAGTCCTACCTAAACCTCTCCCCATCATTGCTTGACGAATTTGCTCCGACGTTCTATCTGCGCCTTTGTTAATGTTTGAGATTCCTTGCGCTCTGTAGCCAGCTTCATAACCAGGAACCGCCTCAACATTACCCATCATTTCACGCAGAAGGAAGTTTCTAACATCAAGTTGTGCCTCATCGTAATTGGGCATACTTGAACCAGACATAGTTTGAGTCTGTTTCGTGTCTTGAGTACTCGTAGTCTTTTTAGACCTGTTAGCTAGTGCTCCACTTAGGGCTTGAGCACCCATGAGGAGAAACGGAACAAATGCTGCTGCCATAAGTTAGCCTACCTTTATCGCTGTGAAAGTTGAGTTACCAGCAAAGAAACTTGAAGCTCCAGTGCCTAATTTAAACGCCTGCACTTTTACAAGACAGGGATTTGTTGCGTTGAAAAGCCATTGTTGCACACCATGAGATAAAAATGTCGGGGCTGAGATAGATTTCCCAAAATCGATGCCTCCATTTAGTTGAATAAACGGACCAGCTTGATTATGAAAAAGGCCAGCTCCTGCATCGCTATCGTTTAATTGAAATTGCAAAGTAAGATTTACTTGAAGCAAAAATGGTACGTTAGCGGGCAAACTCATTACAAGACCAGGAACATCTGTAAACGTACCGTTTGTTAATGTTGGACTACTTGTTGCACGAACTAATTGACTTGGAGGATTTGCAGCCCATTGAGCAGCCCCGGTGTTATCAACGGCTGTAAGAATTGAACCTTGAACTGGAGTTGGACCGACGCTTGGAAACACCGATAAATCAGCGGTCGATACTTGCTTAATACGTCTACCAGGTTCACCAATATGACCATCAAAGAAAATTTGTGAATCAACCAAACTCGGTTTTGCAACGTATTCCATTGTGAATACATCAACATCAACGAAGGAAGTAACGAGCGTATTGTTAGTAGTTTCATTACCTATTTTCCAAAATGATGCCTGAGCAGGTTGCTTAATCTGAATGAATTGAAAAGGATTACCACCTGTTGCTGGCAAACCAGTTATAGTACCAGTAAACGTTACATCGTCGAACGTTACATCTTCAAGAAATTGATGAACAAGATTATGAATGATTGTGCCACTGTGATTGGTCGAGTCAATATCTTCCGGTTGGAACTTAACAGATTGTGGCGCATCAACTTTGACTTCTCGTATACGACTGTTAATTAGTGCAAGGACCTGTTCTGTTGAAACTCCAGCGGCGATTACTTTCTTGGCTTTGAGTTCTTCAATTGCAGCTAAAAGTTTTTTTAGTTCAATTTCAACGTCACGGATTGTTCTGAGGATCACGTTACTTAACCTTTATCCAAGTGTTGTCAGTGCCGTTACCAGTCAAACGGCAAAGTACTTCTGCGTACATCCTGTGAAATTCGGTCGCGCTCCTTAATTCAAGGCGAACAACTTCACCCATAATGAACTTAGGAAACGAAATGTCAAGTATCTGGTCGCAATTAACATCAGTTTGCCAAGTACCTTCCGCAGCAGTAACACAATCGACGATTAACTTGTAACTCATCGAAGTACCAGTGGCGACTACTCGTGCGCGCGCTTTGTATATGCGACCAAAGCGTCTTAACTCAAGCGGCCCGAGTTGATCAAACTTCTTTGCAACAGGGAGAACTTCAACGCTTTCCGGCAACCCTGTAGTGCCATTACTTCCGCCGAAGCCATAATATTCGAAATCTGTTGCACTAGTAAGTATGCCACAGTAATCAATTCCGAATGCGTCGGTTTCAAAGAAGTGCAATACCGTTCGCTTGTCATTAGTAACGTGTGTAGAACTCGGAAAAGTTACTCCATCTACGATTGGAGTGAATGTTACCGTCCCGCCTCTAGTGTCAATGACAAGTGGTATAGTACGAACTCTTTTACGAGAGGCCGTTCCGAAGTTATTACAAGGAATTTTAAAGTATCGTGCAACAGGAGGCAATTTCTCAGAGATGCATTCGCCAAGATCTACACCATAATATTCGAATGTAAGACCTGGCGTTACAATATCAAGCGCGCCACCTATATCGATACCAATTGCTTCTGTAGCAAACGTATAAAGAACAGTTTGTTTTTTAGATGTATTGTAAGTTTGTGTAGGAAAGAAAAAATTATCAACAATCGGATGGAATACAACGTCATTACCTTTAGTATCAATAACGAAAGCAAACTGAATGAATCTCTTCCGACTGCCGTTGCCAAGATTTGTGTACGGAATCCTGATAAAGTTAGCAATTGGAGGAAGAGTCTCCGAGATGCACTGACTTAATTCGACGCCATAGAACTCGAATTTAGCATCAGTAATTAGTGAATCCAAAACGCCACCAATTTCGATGCCTATAGTTTCGAGGTTAAATACATGAATTACGGTCTGTTTCCGCGCCGTATTTACTACAGTTGTAGGATAAGTCACGCCATCAATTGCTGGCGTAAATACGACATTCTGACCAAAAGTGTCAATAGTAAAAGCGTACTGAATGAATCGCTTACGTGCTGCGTTACCCAAATTGTTATAAGGAATGTGAGTGAAATTAGCAACCGCCGGAAGCTTCTCCGTGATGCTTTGGGTCAGATCGATGCCGTAAAATTCAAACGCTCCTGCAGCATCAGCAATGTCTAATGTACCACCTATCATTATACCAACTGCATCGAAATTAAAGAGGTAGATTACAATCTCTTTACGGGTTGTTGTAATAGTCATCGGCGCGTATGTAGTATTATCAATTTGAGGAGTAAAGACTACCGCAGCACCTCGCGTATCAATAGTCAGCGCCAACTGAATAAATCTTTTTCGACTGCTATTCCCCAGATCCGTATAAGGAATCCGCATGAAATTAGCAACGGGCGGTAATACTTCAGAGACGCATTTGTCAAGCGCCAGTCCATAAAACTCAAAATTGGTTTCTGGCGTAACTATATCTAAAGTACCACCAATTTCTATACCGGTTGTTTCAGTTGCAAACGTGTAAATTACAGTTTGCTTCCTTGCGGTATTATAAACCTGCGAAGCACCGGCTACACCATCAATTATTGGAGTGAAAACGACAGGATTGCCGCGCGTATCAATAACAAAACCAATTTGAATAAACCTCTTACGAGCATCATTTCCTAAGTTGTTAAACGGAATTCTCGTGAAATTAGCAGCTGGAGGCAATTGTTCAGAAAGACAATGCTCAAGCAAAACGCCATAAAACTCAAATGTTGGCCCTACAGCAACTATGTCAAGTGTTCCTCCAATATCAATTCCAGTAACTTCGATCGCAAATACATAAATACAAGTTTGCTTGCGATTTGTATTAAACGTTTGCGGTTGATATGTCACTCCGTCAACAAGTGGCGTAAATGTGACGTCATTCCCGCCGGTGTTTATAGCAAAACCAAATTGGATAAAGCGCTTACGGCACGTATTTCCAAGATTAGTATATGGAATGGCAAGAAAATTAGCAACAGGAGGTAATACTTCTGATGCACTCTTATCAAGGTCAACACCGTAGAATTCAAATACATCACCAGGGGCTGCTGCATCAAGCGTACCGCCAATATCAATACCTATTGCATCAGAATCTGGGAAAGTATAGATAACGGTTTGCTTACGGAAAGTGTTGTAATTACGGCCAGGAAACGAATTACCATCGATGGATGGCGTGAACGTAACAACGCTACCTCGCGTGTCGATGATAAATGCAAATTGGATGAATCGCTTTCTCTCAGAAGAGCCAAGATTATTGTAAGGAATCCTCAAAAAGTTTGCAACAGGTGGCAACACTTCAGAAGCGCACTGGTCTAAATCAAGACCGTAATACTCAAATTGCTGCTGAGAACTACCATTATCCAAAACGCCCATTATTTCAATGCCAATTGTTTCAGTAGTAAAGACGTAAATAACGGTCTGTTTACGATCAGTACTATAGCTTGCTGTAGGATAAGCAGTTCCATCAATAATCGGCGTGAAGCTAACAAATTGGCCATGTGTATCAATAATGAAAGCGTATTGAATAAACCGTTTTCTTGCGGCGCTTCCCATGTTATTGTAAGCGAGACGCAAAAAATTGGCCGCAGGAGGTAGCACTTCAAAAGCGCATTGACTTAGTTCGATACCAAAGTATTCAAATTTAGCATCAGCAGTCAACGAATCAAGAATACCAGCCATTTCTATGCCAATTGCATCAGCATCAAAGACATAGACAATTGTTTGCCGTCTGTTAGTAACAACACTGATAGCTGAAAATGCAATTCCGTCAACGGATGGAGTGAACGTTACACTATTGCCAAAAGTGTTTATAGTAAAGGCAAACTGTGTAAAGCGTTTCCTTGCAGCGTTTCCCAGATTAGTGTAAGGAATATGTTTGTATGCAAGTGGATCCGGAAGTTGTTCAATTTCCCTCGGCGTAACAAGGCCGTAATACTCAAAACGGTCACCAAGATTAGCGGCGCGCAACCATCCACCAATAACATAACCAGCCTCTTCCTGATTAAAGACAAAGTGGTAGATGTCTTTAAAAACAGTGTTGAATGTTACTGCCGGTTTTAAATTACCATCGATAATTGGCGTAAAAGTGACCGTGTTACCCATCGTATCGATAGTAAATGGGATTTCTGGTATACGTTTACGACCTGCTATTCCCCAATCGGTTGGTGGGAGACGATAAAAGTTTAATTGCGTGGGCCGATCATCATACTCGAACGAATACTCATATACCTTAAAGGTATGAAAATTGCCCGTTAGCGTTAATCTGTACGCTTTTTTAGGCCCAAGCCCACTACAATCAAAACCGAAGCGTTGACGTTGATTAAAGGCTTGAGTAAACGTAATATCAGTAACAATCTGATCTTCACCCATCGCGCTTAACTTAATTGTAAGCGGGAGATTACCAGTATCTGCATCAATAAATAACGTGTAGACATCTTTGCGATTATTCGGCTTACCGTCGTCGTCAAAAATGGTAATTAATTCAATGTTCTGAGCGACCGCGTTAGCATCATAAGAAGTACCAACTTCCAGCTGATGTAACCACTTGTCACCATCGTCTGCCGTTCCAAATAAAATGGTTCCGTCTTCCTCTACAAATAGAGAATAAGGATTATTGGCAAATTGCTGAGAGTTCCTGCGATACTCCCAGCGGCGATTTATAACATCATAGATCAGCAAACAACGGCCGATGCCAATATGCTCCATTGAGAAGTACAACTTGGAGCCAATAGTTACGGCCGCTAACTTAACACCGTTCGCTGGTTCAATACGAAATGGTGGTAATCCAAATCGCGTTTCTTCCCACGGCGGAAACAAGAATCGTAGATTGTCAGTTAACAGACCGCTTTCAGTACCGTTAATAAATCGTATACCATCCGCAGCGAAATAGTACAGAATGCTGTTATAGACAGTGAAGGCCGAGTTAATCGGCGGCTGCTCTATTCCAAGCGTATCCAATTTGAAGTTAATAATTGAATCAACAACCGTACCGTCACCAACAAGAGAATAGAATCCTTTCGTAGTACCAATAATCATCGTTCGTTCAGCAATCTGAGCGATGAATAAGTTCACTTCGCCAGTGTCCGCGGCATTTTCAATCACGTACCGAAGATCATAACGAGACGGATCATTTTGCTCACTCGGATAAATTGCTTTATATCCGAGATAAAGTACACGGCCAAAATACGGTGCAACCATTCCGATGATGTCATCTGGGAGGAGCGACTTATTACGATCTAGTCTGTTAGCAGCGCCGCCGTATAGAGCATCAGCATCTGACATCGAATCGTTAAACGCAGACATCTTAACAAATGATATATCACCAGTCATGACGCCATAAGTTGTCGTATCAATTCCTACTGAAAATGTATTACCACCAGTTACAGTAACAATTGCAGTTACATTAGCAAAGGCCCAGTTTCCATAACCGTCGCGAAATGATACTTTGTCGCCAGTAACAAGTTGATGATTTGGCGCTGAAACGCTAGAAGGCATTCCATTCGACCAAGCATCAACTCGCTGTTTCTTTGCATGATAGACTTGATAAAAACCATCAGTTGCATTACTAACACGATAAATCTTAAAACCATTTGCTTGAGGGTCAAGGTCATTAGGTATTACATGAATACTAGTTCCATACGCTTTCATCTCAGCAGTTTCGGGACTAGGCATTCCAGCTTCGATGTATGAATTGGTATCACGATAATCTTGCTGAATATACCAAAAAGCGCCAGTTAATTGACCTTGATCGCCACCAATAAATCTGGCTTCGTTGAACAAAATATCCATGTTTTGAGTGGTGTAATATGTTATACGAATGCCTTTTACAGTATTCCACCCAAGTGAATCATCAGTGCCAACTCGATTAAAGTCTCCCCTTTTGCATGTTAACGGCGTCCAAGTATCGCGGCCTTCACGAATTGATGAGACGAACGTAACGCCGGAATTAAGTAATTGGAGTTCATTAATCTGTTCCTGTGTCATGTCAACAGGAATGAAGTCAAAAGCGCCGGTTGTTGCAGTAGTATCAGCTGATATTCGATTGGTCCATTCGTGCCAAAAATAATCCTTAACTAAACCGCTAGTTGACAACATATACTCGACACGAACTTTAACAAAATACTCACTGTATTGCAATCGTAAATTAAAGGAATAGAAATCTTCACTGGTTCCACGACCAACAGGATTCATCGCATCAAGATCAAGATTCGTTGTTGTCAAAACGGCCCGTTGAAAAATGGCCCGAGAAAAATTCTCAAGTGGTTGTGTAGTAATCGCAATGTAATCTGCTGCCTTACTATAGTTAATTCCTTCAACCGAGGTTGCATCCCAACGAGAATAAAAATTACTTCCATCAGGATCATCAGCACGAACGGTTGGAGGAACATTTGGAGATATTCCAGGCGCAAGTGGAAAGGCTTTAATACCAAGTTCGTGTTGAAGATCCCCACGATCTTTATACTTAGCGCGGCCGCTAAACATCAAGGTGTGACCAAATGCACTTCCTAAGGCATAAATACCATTTGATCCATCGGCGGCTGGATTAAATATTTCAATTTCAAAATCTTGCAGCGATTTGGCTATATTACCATAATTACGAACTAATTGACCATCTTGTAATCCAGCATATCGAACTCTTGCACGACCAGGAAATGCTGCCCCTATAAGGGTAGTTAAATCAAAAACGGTGGAATAAATCGCCGCCGTACCACGCAAAAACGGTCCCGACGATTCAAATTTCGTACCTTTTGATAAACGAATTATTCCCTGTTCGTCAAAGGTAATGTTTGTAGCAACAGGAAGTCCATTAGGGTCGCCATTGTACTCATTAGTTCCTGGTGTGAATCCAGCGGGCCAGTTAAGTTTGCGGAGTGTCGGCACAAGTTATCCTTTAACGAACGCGAATTCCAAGATCGTTGCCAAAATTAGGACGGCGCATTATCGGCGCTGGTTGATGCGATTGATTATTCATTGAGTGCTTATTGGCGACAAATACATTACTTGCTAAAGCCTTATAAAGATCAAGACGCGCCTTAAACCGTTTACGAAGCATAGCAGCCTCTTTAATTTGCTGACCTTTGCCTTCAATAGCAAAAGCCTCTGATAACACATAGTCACGTACTAAGGCGCGGACCAATCGGTAAAGCGGCTTATTTGTGTCATGCGAAATAGTCCGATACTCAACAACACAATAGTTTGGAATGTCAACGTCCCAAAGTCTAACCGGATTAATGTTATGCCCAATCGTTTCATCTGGATTCGGATAGAACTGTATTGTAGTTTCCTGATATCCGCTGTACCACCAGAACTTAGGAATTCCTGATGGCATATCACTAATTTCTACTGGGTATTCGCGGAAGATAAAAAAGGCGCCCGGTTCAAACGCCGACGGTTCAAATGCACCCTCCATCGTCATCGACGCGTCGCCAACAACACTCCCAGGAAATAAGTCATGCGCCTGTTGTAATGTAAGCGGCTGTACTATCTCGCCCTTGTACGTTATCTGATTAATTCCAAGCGACGCAAGAGAAGGTATGTGTGCAGGCGGAATATTATAAAGTGGAAGTCCAGCGAATATCGGAAGTTGCGCTCTTACAATAACGGAAGGATGTACGCGGCAAATTTCATATTCGGCGCGCATTGCCCAACGTTCAACTTGCGCGGATGTCCACAGTTTTCCGTTATCGTTTAAGTACCGGCGTAAGTATACCTCGTAAGGTGTAGCCATAGCAACTTAGATCTCTCTATTAATTTTCTCGGTTATATCATCAACAGAATCTGCAACCTGAATAGAGAATCCACTGGTCATGTGAATTATAAGAGAAGGCGGCACAGGAACAGGAAGTTGTGGTATTGGTATTCCATCATCACCAATCACTGGCGGCGGTATAGAAGTGGAAGCAGGTGTAAAAGTAACTCTGCTTATTTGCAACGGATTCAACCAATGCTGTGATCCGTTCGTTCCGGTAAATGTTATTAGTTCCATAAGTATCTCCTTGAAATTAGATCATCACCACCAAAAGCTAAAATGGTACGTTAATGTAATGGACGATCCATATGCCATTGTGGCTGTTTTAGCAATTGCACCAGGTGTAACACCACCAGCTACTAAGCCACCAGGAGCCGCATTAACAAAAATTATAGTTAATCGGCGGCCCTCCCATCCACCCAAAATCCTTGTAATAGGCGTTGTATCGTCAATACGAACTACTTCAGATGCACCGGGGTCAATTACTGCACCGGCGGCCATAAATGCAACTACATCAGAAACATTGTGATTACTCCTAATCACAAGATTTGCACCAGCCGCTGTAATTAATATCGGTTTTGCAACTAACCCAGTAAACTTATTTCCAATGATTACCGATTGATCTAACGAAGCGAAGAATATACCGTAGTATGTTAACGCTGGAGTTCGTTCTGTAAAAGAATTACCAGTTATTGTAAGTCCAGTTACAGGGCCGGTTCCTCGAATTGCAGCAGTTTCAGAGACATTAACAACGCCATTGTTATAAAATTGGTTCCTAGAGATTAAAATGCTTTTACGAACAGTGCCTTGAAAATTGGGTTTTCCTTCAATAAACATTCCGTGTAAATAGAAAGCAGAAATATCATTATCAGCAAAAATTAAGTAATCGGCATCTCCATTAATCAAAATTCCATTGTTAGCATTATTCGCCGCCCCAATAATACGACAATTAGTTACATGAATATTTGCAAAAGCCGCAGAACCATTACTACCAGTAAGAATAATACCCAAATTACTTATTTCGGAAAGCAAGCAATTATGAACATAAACAAAATTAAGTACTACGCCAGCTTGACTATCAAACGAAATGCCAGTTTGCGCGCGAATACGGCAATTAGAAATTACAGAACTTGTTAATCCTCGAATATTAATTCCATTAACCAGGTAATTAGCGTGAGTCGGTGTTTCACCAACAAGTCGGCAATTATCAAAAACGAAAGAAGAACAACCAAGGTCACAGTAAATTCCATAAGTTGATGCTTGAATTGGAGTATACGCAGCCTCCTGTGTGAAGATAAAATTTCGGAGACTAACATAAACGGCAGCAGATAATCGAAGTCCACCAAGGCCATTTGTAACTTCAACATCAGCTATAACCATATTTGAACAATTTTGCATGTTTATAGCAGCTTGAGTTGTAGTAATAAAAGAGCCGTCTAAAACTTGACCAGCCGCTATTTTCAAACTCTTTAACGTAAAATGCATTTCGCCTAAACCAGCCGAATCATAATGAAAAAACGGCGTTGCTGTTGAACCAACTGTTGCACGACAAAGAGTAGTTACTCTAGTGCCACCACCTTCAACGGTAATATTACTTGCAGATGCGTTTGCTACATAAATCTGTTGCCGAATTTCATGACGGCCAGATGGTACATAAATGTGAGCACCTTTACCAGTTCCAGATACTGAATGAATTGCTTCTTGTATACCAGAAGTGGCAGATGACAGTCGCCAATTTCCTGCCCCGTGCGCAAATGCACAAGTAAAGGCGATCTGTTTTAAAGCGGTGCTTACTGATGTAAGAGGAACTACTTCATGCTGACCACTTACAGTAT
>Ga0208185_1000418_pt1 | contig 20169 bp, 17 predicted proteins | sample EasRivMeERMLT700_FD_187532 | JGI IMG/M metagenome (GOLD analysis project Ga0208185, IMG submission 187532) | Soil microbial communities from meander-bound floodplain in the East River, Colorado, USA - East River MetaG ERMLT700 (SPAdes) (version 2) | ecosystem: Environmental > Terrestrial > Soil... | reverse complement strand
AGCACGAGCAGCCCGCAGGTCGCGACCGCCGCGGCCGCGAGGGGCGCCAGCACGTCGAACACGCGCCGCGGCGAGCGCAGCGCGGCGAACAGAAGCGCGACGATCGCCGCAGCCCCCAGCAGCGAGTTGATCTGGGCCTCGCGCAGATAGCCGCGATAGAGCTCGTCGAACTCCTGCCGCAGATCGAGCAGCACCCCGGTTCCCGCAACCGCGTGGGCGATGGCCTTGACGTCGCTCACCCCGCGCAGCGGCAGCATCGCCGCCCAGTTCGATTGCCGCTTCACGAGCAGCGAATCCAGCCGGAGCGCGAGGCTCGTCCCCTGCAGGCTCGCCCGGTCGAGCAGGGGCATGGCACGGGCGGCGGAGACGTCGCGCACGAAGGGCTCGAACACGTTGGCGCGGAAAGGAAGCCCTCGCTGGGCTTCCTGCAGGTTTTGCCGCAGCGTTTGGGCGGCCGGCAACGCGGACTGGCGCTCGCGCTGCGTCGCCTCGCTCGGCAGGTACGCGGCGGGCGAATCGAAGCCTTGCAGCCAGCCCTTGGCCACCGCATTGCGCAATGCCAGTGCGGCCTGCTCGCTCGCCTGCAGCGCGGCCTGCTCGTCGGGCGCGGGCACGACCACGAGGTAGCGTACATCCGGGGCGCCAATGTCCTGGCGCAGCTGCCGATCGAGTTCCTGCTCGCGCGGGGAGACCGGGCTGAGGGTCGCGAGGGAGCCGCTCCACAGCGGCTGAGGGCGTACGAGAAGGAATACGAATGCGGCCGCGAGCAGGATCACCAGCGGATACCGCAGCCGCGGCGCCGCCCGCGCGAGCGCCATGACTTTCGGCGCGAATGCCGCCACGGCGGCGACGGCGAATCCGCGCGGCAGCCACGCGGGAAGGACCCACCGCGTCACCGCGGCTGCGACGATGAGCCCGGCGATGGAGAACAAGCCGAGCTGCGCGAGACCGGTGAAGCCGGAAAAGAGCATTGCGCTGAATCCGCAGACCGAGGTCAGCAAGCCGAGCCGCAATGTGGGCCAGATGCGCTCGAACGTGCTCTGCGCCGTCGCTCCCGGCGCATTCTGGGTGAAAAGGTAGATCGCATAGTCCACGGCCTCTCCGATCAGCGTCACGCCGAAGGCGAGCGTGATGCCGTGGACCGAGCCGAAAGCAAGGCTGACCGCGGCGACGCCGGCAAGCGCGCCGCTCGCCACCGGCAGCAGCCCGAGGCCAAGGACGCGCACCGACCGGTAAAGCGCAAGCAGCATGGTGGCGACGAGCGCGGTGGCGATGAGAGAGAGCCGCCACGCGTCCGCACGGATCCTCTCTCGGCTGGTGACCGAGAACACCGCCGGGCCGGTCACCAGGAGCCGGGCTTGGCTGCCGGCCGCCGCCTGCGCGAAGGACTCTCGGATCAGCCCAAGCGCGCTCTGCTGGGCGTCGATGTCCGAGGCCGCGGCGCGCGTCTGCGCCATGAGGAGCGCCCGGCTGCGATCGCCGGAGAACCATACGCCGCCGTGCAGCCGAGGGCGTGCTTCGGGCGCGAACTGGTCGAGCAGGCCGATGAGCTCGCCGCCGGGATCCGATGCCGAGACCCGCTGCAGCAGCACGCCGGCCGGCGAGGCGAGCTGCAACAGGAGCTCTTCCAGGCTCGCGCGCAAGCCGGCGGCCGAGAAGCGCTCGGCCTTGACCGCCGGGCTGAGAAGGTAGCGGTGGCGCCAGACGAGGTCGCGGTCCCTCTCGAAGCCCGCTTCCTCGCCGTTGTTCACTGCTGCGAAGCTCGGCGACGCGCGCAGCGATGCCGCGAGGCGCTTGCTGATCTCCGCGAGCCGGTCGGGAGAGTCGCCTTCCATCGCGACCAGGGTCAGCCGCGACACCACGCCGTCGCGCAGCTGCTCGACCAGGACCTGCTGGACGGCGGAGGGCGACCGCGGCAGGAAGGCCGACAGGTCGGTCGTGAACTCGGTGCGCGCGATGACCGCGGCGCAGGCTGCGGCGCCGGCGAGCCACGCCGCCAGGACCCAGCGCGCCGGCGGACTCACCCGGCCTCCCGCGTGATCGTGGTCATCGAGCGATCGCCGCCGGCTTCGTCGATCTCGATCAAGTTCACCCACGTGCCGCTGCCGCCGACGCGGATCTCGCTCGCCGCCTGCCGCATGCGCGGCTCCTTGGGCTTGAGCCGCAGGCGCCATGCACCCGCGTCGCCTTCCAGGCGCACTTCGTAGAACCGCTGCAGCGTGGGCAGGTCCCCGGTGAGCGTTGAACGGATGCTTTCCACGAACGCCCAGAGCACCGGATGCTCCTGCAGCGGGAAGGTGCGGCGCTGCCCCTTGTCCTTGTTGTCGATGATGAGCTGGTCGCCGTCCAGGATCAGGCTTTCCTGCCGGGGCGACAGCATGTGCTTCTCGAGCCTGCCCGGCGCGACGTAAACCAGCGTGCCGGAGGATTCGAGCGGCGCGTTGAGCATTGCGAAGTGCTTGCGTTCGACGAACCTGCCGCGTGCGCTCTTGACTTGCGCAAGGTCTTTCATCAGCTGCTCGAGCACGAGCGTGGACTTGCCCTGCGTTTGAGCGGGCGCAGGCACCAGGCACCCCAGGACGACGAGGCCAAGCGCGAGCCTATGCCCAGTAATCATAGAAGTTGAACCAGTTGTACGGGGCGGCCCGGCAGTGGTGCTCCAGCCGCCGCGCGAAGCGCTCGACCCAGGGCCGCACCGACGCCTCGCGGTTGCGCCGGTCGAGCGGGATTGCATCGGCGAACGGCTCCAGGTGGATCTCGTAGCGCCGGCCGCCCCGGTAGATCCCGTAGAACAGGACCACCGGCGCCTGCAGCAGCCCGGCGAGCAGCAAGGGGCCCAGCGGAAACCTGGCCTGATCGCCCAGAAAGTCGCAGCTGCAGGTGCGTTCATTCCTCCACGCCCGGTCGCCGAGCATGCCGACGATTTCTCCGCGCCCGAGGCATTCGTGCACGCGCAGCAGCGCGTCCGGGCTGCCGAGCGGGATGATGCGCGACTCGATCTCCGGCGCGAGCGCGCGCAGCACGCCGTTGAGCTTCCCGGCGTTGTCCACGTACATCAGGATATTGACGGGCGGCACGCCGTCGATGGGGCCACGCGAACGCAGGACCTCGAAGCTGCCGAGATGGGAGCCGAGCAGGATGCAGCCGCGGCCCTGGCGCAGCAGCGCCCGCGTCTGCGCGGAGACGTGGACCGTCACGTCGTAGGAAGAGTACTTGCCCGCCAGGAAATAGACGCGATCCTGAATCGTCGAAGCGAAGGCGTGGTAGTGGCGAAACACGTTGCCGAGCGTCGCCCGCCTGCCGAGAACGCGCCGCAGGTAGTCGACCGAAGCCCTGCGCGCGCGCGACGAGAACAGGACGAAGTAGGCGCAGATTGGATAGAGCAGGACGCGTCCAACCGGCCGGCCGAGGTTCAGCATCAGCCAGATCAGCAGGCGCATCGCGAGCAGGCTGCCGCGCTCGGGATGCCCGACCCATTCGGGTCGCCCCCCCGGCGAGTCGGGCCGCGGCGCGGCTACCCGGTCGAGCTGGCGGAGCATTCAACTTCGCCCACGAGCACGGTGTTGCCCTTCACCGCGCAGGCGAACTTGATGGAGCCGGGGGCGGAGTCGGTGAACTCGATGAGCACATCGTCGCCCGGCCGCGCGGGGTGAGGAAACTTGGCGCGCCGGATGCGGTACGGCGCGAGGCTCACGCCGAGGCCGGCCTCGATGAGCCGCAGCGTCTCGCTCAGCAGGACCGCGCCCGGAATGATCGGATTGCCGGGAAAATGGCCCTGCGCGGCCGGATGCCGATCGGACAGGCGCTGCCGGATCGTCGCCACGTCAGCTGATCTTCGCGGCCAGCGTGTCGAGCTGCGCGCGCGGCAGCTTCCCCGTCTCGTTGCGCGGCAGCGACTCCACGATGCACAGCGGGCGCGGCAGGAACGCAGGATCGATGCGCTGCCGCAGCTCCGCCAGGATGAACTCGCTGCTGAGCCCCGGCGCCACCGCGAAAGCGGCCAGCCGGGTGACGCCGCTCGGGTCGTCGGCCGGAACCACGAACGTGCCGTCGTGCACGCCCGGGATCGAGTTCAGATGATGGTTGAGGCTGGCGAGCGAGGTGCGCTTGCCCGCGACATTGACGAGATCCGCGGTCCTTCCGTGCAGCAGGAAGCGACCGCGGCCGCGCAGCTCGATGACGTCGCTCAGCAGCAGCTCCGTTTGCGCATGTCCGCCCTTCACCCAGGTGCCTTTCTCGTCCTGGCGCATTGCGAAGCGCGGGAAGAGCTGCCATTCGGGCGATTGGGTCGGGCGCCGGGTCGCAAGCTGGCCCGCTTCGGTGCAGCCGTAGATCTCATGCAGGGGAGCCGCGAAGCGCGCTTCGGCTTCTGCGGCCAGCCGCTCGGGCAGCGGCGCGGTCGCGCACAAAAGGAAATCGACCGGGGGCGGGGTGGCTGCTTCCGCCAGCAGCGCGCGCAGGTGCACCGGCGTCGTTACCAGGCACCGGGGCCTCGGCAAGGCCTCGAGCTCGGCGCAAATATCCGCGGAGAAGAACGGGCGCCCGTCATGCATGATCAGTGCGCCCTGCATCGGCATGAGGACTGTCGATTCCAGGCCATACATGTGCTGCGGCGGCACAGTGCCGAGGACCGCCATGCCGGGCAGCCCGCTGACTCCCAGGCACTCCATCTCGGCGATCGCCGACGCCACCAGCCCGCCCCAGGACTTGGGATGCGGCAGCGGATCGCCGGTGGAGCCGGAGGTAAACACGATGGCGGCGGTGCGCTCTTCTGATATCGCGGGAACGCTCAGCAAGTGCCCGCCGCGCTCGGTTTGCGCCGCCGCCGCCGCCGCGGCGTCGTCGTCGAGGCAATAAAGATCCGGGTAATCGCGCACCAGCCTTTCGATCGCGTCGGCGGTGTGGCTCGGCGGCATCAAGCTGATCTGGCCGCGCAGCAGCGCGGCGGCAAAGCCGGCGGCGAAACGAAAGCGATCGGTGCAGAGGTTGATGACGTAACGGCGGTCCGGAAGTCGGTCCGCGAGGCGCGAAACCTCGGCGAGGAACTCCCCGGCCCGAACCAGCTGCCGTTGCCGGAACGCGAAAGGGTCGTCCGGAGCGTGGCGAACGAGCGGCAGATCGGCCATCGGCGAAGCGCTAGCGCGGCAGCAAGCTCGACGCGCGGTCCTTCGCGTAAGCCTGCACTGCGTTGGCAATCGACGACTGCGGGGCGTCGCGGTAGCGGATCACACGGTAAAGGTAGTCGCCCGCGAACATCAGCGCGACGAGCGGAAAGCTGAGCACATTGATGAACAGCGACCAGCTTTCGATCGATCCATACCGCAGCAGCAGCCCCGAGCCCGCGAGCTGCGCGGCGAAGAACACGCACCAAGCGAACGTGAGGTTGCGCGTGTAGCGCTCCATCGCAGGCGGCAGCGTGCCGCGCGTGTGGCGCGCAAGGCGCGTGATGATGGCCTCGCGCCCGGGGAGTAGCGTTCGGCCGAACAGCCAGAGCATGAAGAGATACGCCGCTGCGTGCGGCACGCCGTAAAGAGCCGTCTTTCCGAGCCCCGTGCCGTACCCGAGCAGCAAGGCGGTGCCTGCCGCGGCTGCCAGGATGGCTAGCCACAGCAGGCGATGCCGGGAGCGCAGCAGGATCCAGCACCCGACCGCGGCCATGGGGGCCATGAGCAGCGCAGCGCGCACCGGGTCGGCCGTGCTGCTGGTGACTCCGAAATGCACCAGGACCTGGTAGGCGGCGACGCCGGCGACGGCCAGCACCGTCCACGCGATGCGGGCCGCGCGCGCCATCTAGGCAGCCCGGTGCGCCCGGATGTGCTGGCTCAGACTGCGCAGCGAACTGAAGATCTTTGCGTTGTTCTTGTTATCGGAGCGCAGCTTGACGCCGTAGGCTTTGGAGATCGCGAGCGCGATCTCCAGCACGTCGATGGAATCGAGCCCCAGCCCCTCGCCGTACAAAGGCGCCGTGGGGCTGACTTCCGCCGGCTCGATCTCCAGCTTGAGCGTCGTGACGATGACGCGGGCCAGCTCGAGCTCTTCCGCGCTCAGGGCGTCCGCCTGCGGCGCAGTCTCTGTCGTGACCATGTTCATCCTGCCTCCCCCTCGGCCCTCATTCGACCATCATCGACCATCAGGGTCTCTGGCCCCGATTATACGGGCGTCGCTCGCTTGATTCGGCCGCTGTCAGGGCGAGTAATTCCTACAAGGCATTCACGTGCGAGCGGATGATCAGCTCCAGGTTCTCGACCCATCCGTTGTAGTTCTGGTGGATGGTTTGGCCTTGGCCGTCGTACTTGAGTGCCGGATCGCCGGTCTTGAAGGTGATGTCGTAGGTGGCGGTGGAATAAGTCACGTCGACCACCGCCGTATGGCTCCGGATCTTGTAGGTGGCGAGGATGTGCCCCGGCTTTATTTCGCTCATCTGCCAGCCGGCGGCCGTACCGGCCTTGACGATCGTTTTGCCTACCTGGTCGAGCGTCGGACCCGACTTGGTAGTGATCGGAACGGCGGAAAAGTTGTGCACAGGTACGCTACCTGACGCGCAAGCGGCGATCACGATTACCGCCAGCGAGCAAAACAAGAACCTAGAAATGGCTTGCATGAACTCCCCTTTTTTTGGCCTTTGACACCCGGCAGGGCGAGGATACCAGCCGCCCGCGCCCCCGGCTACAATGTCCCAGGCGAGACATATGCTCAAGTCCGAGGTAGTCGTCATCGGCGGCGGTCCGGCGGGCTCGACCGTGGCGGCGTTGCTGGCCGAGCGGGGCCGCGACGTCGTCCTGCTGGAGAAAGATCGGCACCCGCGCTTCCACATCGGCGAATCGCTGCTGCCGCTCAATCTGCCGCTGTTCGAGCGCCTCGGGGTGGCGGCCGAAATCGAGCGCATCGGCATGCCGAAGTTCGGCGCCGAGTTCGTGTCGCCATGGCACAAGAAAGCAGTGACCTTGGATTTTGCCGACGCGCTCGACAAGTCCTACCCCTCCGCCTATCAGGTGCGCCGGTCCGAATTCGATCAGATCCTGTTTAACAACGCCGTGCAGAAGGGGGCGCGCGCGCTCGAAGCGTGCCGGGTCTCCGGGGTCGAATTCAATGCCGCCGGCGCCGTGGTCAATGCGCGACTCGAAGACGGCGCCGAGCGGCGCTGGGACACCCGGTTCGTCGTCGACGCTTCCGGCCGCGACACCTTTCTCGCCAGCCGGATGGGCACCAAACGGCGTAGCAAGAAACACAATAGCGCGGCCATCTTCGGACATTTCTCGGGCGCGACGCGCTCGCCGGGCAAGGCCGAAGGCAACATCACGGTGTTCTGGTTCGACCACGGCTGGTTCTGGTTCATTCCGCTGTCCGACGGCGCAACGAGCGTCGGCGCGGTGTGCTGGCCCTATTACATGAAGACGCGTACTACGGATCTCGAGCGGTTCCTGCTGGACACCATCGCTTTGAGTCCCGCCCTGACGGAGCGGCTGCGCGGCGCAAGTCTGACCTCGCCGGTCACGGCGACCGGCAACTATTCCTACGCCGCTGAGCGCTCGATCGGACGCAACTATCTGATGCTGGGCGATGCGTATACCTTCATCGACCCGATATTCTCGACCGGCGTGTTCCTCGCGATGCAAAGCGCTTTCGTCGGCGCGGACACGATCGAGACCTGCTTGGACAAGCCGCAGAAAGCCGCGGCGGCGCTAAAGCGCTTCGACGCGATGATGCGGCGCGGGCCGGGAATTTTCTCCTGGTTCATCTACCGCGTGACCACACCCGCGATGCGCGAGCTCTTCATGGAGCCGGCCAACAATTTCCGGCTGCAGGAGACTGTGATTTCGATCCTCGCGGGCGATATCTATCGGCAAACGCCGCTGCGCGCCAGGCTGCTCCTGTTCCAGCTGGTCTACTACGTCAAGAGCCTGTTCTTCCCCCGCAAAAGCCTGCTCGCGTGGTTTAAGCGCCGGCGCGCCATTCAGTCGGTCTAGGTCCGGCGATCTAGAGCAGCATCAGCTCGGCGCGGATGCTCTTGTCGAGGTTTTGGATCCAGCTGTTGTAATTGCGGTGGATCATCCCGTCTTTGGCATTGAGGTTCGTGCTTTCGCGGTACCTGATGCTGTAGGTCTTCGTGTCGTGCTGAACGTCGACCACCGCGGTGTGCTCGCGCAACGCGAGCCGGCCGCTGATCCGGCCGGGAGACACCGGCTGCATCTGCCAGCCGAGCCGCGCGCCAGCGCGCATGATCGCCGTGGTCACCTGCTGCGGCGTGACTTTCTTGCCGGGCGGCACGATGACGGGCGCACTCTCCACGTTCTGGATCGGTTGCGTGGTGGCGCAGCCGGCGGCGACCATCGCGGCCGCAATCAGGATGCCGACGAAAGTTCTCATGGGTCTCCCCGGTTTATTGGTGTTGCGACTCCGGGCGCATCATATCGCGCACCGCCAGGGCGATGAGCGGGGCGCCCACAAGTGTGGGAACTACCCAAGGCAAGAACGACGAGCGCCCCGGCTCGTCGAACAGCGTGGGTTTTGACTTTCACGAGTTGTATGTAGACAATGGCAACATACGCTCTTGGGGATATGTAGGCAATGTCAACATACCATCACGGCGATCTGCGAGCAGCGGTATTAACCGCGGCCGGCAAGCTGATAGAGAAAGAGGGACTGGCCGGCCTCAGCGTCCGCGAAGCCGCGCGCCGGGCCGGGGTTTCGCATAACGCCCCTTACCGCCATTTCCCGGACCGCGACGCGCTCCTTGCCGCGCTCGCGACGGAAGGATTCACCCGGTTGGGCAAGGCGCTGGAAGGCCGCTCCGGGCGCGAGCTCGGCGAGGCGTACGTTCGCTTCGCGCTGGCGCACCCGCAGCGTTTCCGGCTCATGTTCGGCGGACAGCTTGCGCTCGACCGATACCCGGAATTGCGCACGCAAGCCGACGCGACGCACGCACGCCTGACCGCAGCGTTTGCCGGACTGGGGGCCGAAGCCAAGTTCGCTGCTGCGGCTGCCTGGTCGCTGGTCCACGGCCTTGCCAACCTGATCCTCGACCGGCATCTCGAAAACAGCGAGGACTTCGTGAAGCGGGTGATCGGCGCGATCCGCTTTGCAGCGGCTAGTCAGCGTTCGGCGTAGGAGCGGAAAGCCTCCGCGCACGTCGCGGGATCGGCATGGCAGCGCAGCAGGCGGAAAGCCGGCCGCGCGGCGCGCGTGCCCGAGCCGTAGGCCTTCCACAGCTCGAGCGCCTTCGCCTTATCGCCGCTCGCGACGTAGCCGGTCAGCGCCACCAGCAAGAGGTATTCGCGCGCATCGGCGATCAGCGGCTGCTCGCCGCCGATGAGAGGGGCGGCGAGCTCGGCCATGCGCGCCGCGTTGCGCGAGCCGACGGCCTGGAACAGCGCGAGCCAGCGCCGCTGGAAGTCCTGCAGGCCGGCATAGCAGGCGCTGCCCATGATGCGCGCCCACACCGGCGCCAGGTCGTCCGGCAGCAGGTAGGGATTGAGCGCCTTGGCGACGCGCAGCGCGCTGTGCAGCCAGACATCGAGCTCGCGCGGCTCGCGGCACTCGATCAGGCGCAGCTTGACGAGCTCGAGATCCTTCTGCAGCTCCCTCGGCACCGACTCGGGCACCGGCGGCCGCGGCCGCAGCAGGAAATCGCGCGCGTACCAGGCGAGGCGCGTGTTCTCGACGCGCTCGAACGCATAAGCGCCCTTGAAGAGCGGGTTGACCGCGCGCCGGCTGCGGTCGCGCTCGATCAGCTCGAGCAGCGGCAGCTCGGCATTGAGGAGCGCCACGACGTCGGCAGCGCTCTTGTCCATGAAGCGATGGCGCGCCGCGTTCAGGTCGAGGACCGGCGCGTAGTCGGAGTTCGCGGGCATGCCGTAGCTCGCGAACAGCGGCTCGAGCGTGGCGCGGCTGCCGAGATAGCGCGCGTCGAGATCGCCGGCGGTCAGGACGTGTACCGTCCACAGCTCCTTCGCCACGCCGGGGTGCTCGAAGACGCTCGCCTGGGCCTGCAGCGGCACCGGCGCGTCGCCGGCCATGATCAGCAGGTCGTAATCGCTCGCCGCGAACACCGCGTAATGCGGGAACTCCGCGCCGAGCGCGCCGAGCACGGTGGCGACGAGCGACGCATCCATCTCGTAGAGCTGGATCCACTGCACCAGCAGCCCGCCGGGGTTGAGATGCTTGCGGATGCGGCGGTAGAACTCGCGCGTGAACAGGCTGGAGACGCCGCTCACCCAGGGGTTGGACGGCTCGGAGATGATCAGGTCGTAGGTGCGGTTGCGCGTCGAGAAGAAGCTCTTGGCGTCGTCGATCAGGATGGCGCCGCGCGGGTCGGCGAACGCGCCGCTGTTGCGCGGCATGAAGCCGCGCGAGGCCTCGGCCATCGCCGACTCGATCTCGACGGTCTCGACGCGCTCGATGTCGAGGCTCTGCAGCAGGGTGTGGGTGGTGAGCCCGGTGCCGATGCCGATCACCGCGGCGCTCTTCGTGCCGGGCTTGAGCGCGAGCGGCAGCGCGGCGGTGAGCACCATGGTGATCTCGTCGGTGCCGCGCTCGCCGGCCGGGTTCATGTTGATCGAGCCGTCGGACTTGCCGTTGGTGCGCAGGCTCGTTGCGTCGGAGTACTTCACCAGGTGCACCGTGGCGGTCTTGCCGTCCTTGTTGAACAGGATCGTGGCGTCCTGCGACGTGTCGAGCTCGCCGTGGCGGAAAACGCCGGCGGTCATCTTGTGCACGTCGAGCTCGATGCCGATCGCGACCGCGACGAACAGCGCGCCGCAGGCCAGGCTCGCATAGACAAAAGCCCTGCCAAGGTGAAATGACTTCAACAAGACCAACCCCAGCGCCACGTGGACGAGCGCGCCGGCGATCAGCGTGCCTTTGAGACCGAGGAGCGGGAGCCCGGCATGCACTGCGAAGAGCACTCCGCCGATCGCGCCGAGCGTGTTCGCCGCGTACACCTGGCCGATCGCCGCCTCGCCCGCGCCGCGGCGCAGGAGCGCGGCGGTGATGAGCGGCAGCGTCATGCCGGCGCAGAAGGTCGCCGGCAGCATCACCATCGCGGCGACCGCGGCGCCGGAGAGATTGAACAGCAGGTATCCGGTCTCGGTGCGGGCCAGGCCCTTGAGCAGGGTTTCCATGAGCGAGAACGTGACGTCGTACACCGGCAGCGTGGCGAGCGCGGCGAGGCCCATCGCCACCATGACCCAGGCGAGCAGCCGCACCGGGTCGGGCGCCGCATCGGCGCTGCGCCGCACCGCCAGGCCGCCGAGCGCGAGCCCGAAGATGAAGGTGGCGAGCATCAGCTCGAACGAATGCGTCGAGGCGCCGAGCACGAGCGAGAGCATGCGGATCCAGCCGATCTCGTAGATGAACGACGCGAGCCCCGTGAAGAACGCGATGGCGAGCAGCAGGCCGAGATCGGTTTTCGAATCCGACGTCTTTTCAAGAGAGGCGTGGCGCGCGGGACGAGCCAGAAACCAGACGACCACCGCAATCACGAGATTGAGCACGCCTGCGGTCCGCAGCGTGCCGGGCAGTCCCGCCCAGGCGATCAGCACGAAGCCGCTGGCGAGCACGCCCGCGGCGGCGCCGAGGCTGTTGGTGAAATAGAGCATCGCCACCGATTCGCCGGCCGCGCCGCGATGCGCGCGCACCAGCCCGGCGCTCATCAGCGGGAAGGTCATCCCGAGCAGCACCGACTGCGGCAGGATGAGCAGGCACGAAACCGCGAGCTTCGCGCCGAGGGCGAGCCACTCGTTGCCCAGCCCCGGCAGCAGGCGGTCGTACGACCAGTCGGTCACCGCGACGAACACGGGATGGAAAACCAGAGCGGCGATCCCGACCGCCGCCTCGACGATCGCGTAGACGGCGAGCGGATTCGCGAAGCGGGCCGAGCGGCGGCCGCAATAGGCCGCGCCGGCCGCCATTCCGCCCATGAACACCGCGAGCACCAGCGACTGGGCGTACGCCGCGTGGCCGAGAAAGAGCTTCAGGTAATGCGTCCAGACCGACTCGTAGATCAGGCCGGCAAAGCCCGAGGCGGTAAAGAGAACGTAGAAGGCGCCGCGCGACATCGGGAGCGATGCTAGTTTAAGAAATGGGGTTTCGTCTTTCCGCGTTCTACTTTGCGTTCTTCGCGTATGCCGGCGCGTACGTGGCGTATTTCCCGCTCTACCTCGCCGGCCGCGGCTTGAGCGCGGTGGAAATCGCCTGGGTGCTCGCGCTGCCGCCGCTCGTGCGCATCGTCGCTCCCGGTGCGTGGGGCTGGCTCGCGGACCGCACCGGCGCGCACCGCGCCATCGTCGCGTTCTCCTGCGCGGTGACCGCGCTGTCGTTTGGGCTCCTGCCTTTCACGGAGCACATTGCCGTGCTGATCGCGTTGATGAGCGTGCTCTCCGCGGGCGCGCTGCCGATCGTCGAGGCAATCACCCTCGCCTCGCTCGCCGGGCAGTCCGGCCGCTATGGGCCGATCCGGCTCTGGGGGTCGGTGGGCTTCATCGCGGTGGTGCTCGCCGGCGGAGAGTGGCTGGACTATCAGCCCGTTTCGACGCTTCCAGCCGCGCTCGTCGGATGTGCCCTCTGCACGCTCGCCGTGGCGCTCGTGCTGCCTGCGATCGACCGGCCCGCGCTTTCCCAAACCGCACCCTTGAAAATGAGCTCCGAAGTGCGCGCGCTCTTCGCCGCGGGGTTCTGCAACGCGGTCGCGCACGGTGCGCTGTACGCCTTCCTGACCTTGCATCTCGAGGCGCTTGGCTATAGCGCGACGACCATCGGCATGCTCTGGACGGCCGGCGTGCTCGCCGAGATCGTGGTGTTCCTGTATTTGCCGCAGCTTTTCCGGCGATTTGACCTTTCGAGCATCCTGGTCGCGAGTCTCCTCCTGGGGGTCCTGCGTTTCGCCGCCATCGGCTGGGCGGCGGGCGAGCTCTGGATAGTCCTGTTGGCGCAGTTGCTGCACGCCGCCACTTTCGGATCGTTCCATGCCGCAGCCGTCGCTGCGGTGCACCACGTATTTCCCGAGCACGCGCAAGCCCGCGGCCAGACGCTGTTTTCCGGTTTCACCTACGGCGCCGGCGCTGCCGCCGGCCTGGTGATCGCCGGCTGGGCATGGGAGGCGGCCGGTGCGCAGCTAGCCTTTTCGGTATCTGCTCTGGCGGCGCTGGCGGGCGCATTCTATGCTGTGCAGTTAAAACGGAAAAACCTTTGAGAGAGGCTGTCATGGTGCGCGCATTCCTGATCACTTTCGCTGCAGCGGCGGCACTCCTTTCCGGTTGCCAGACCGCTGAAACGACCCAGGCTGGCGTCGTCGGCGTCGAGCGCGATCAACGCTTCCTCGTATCGGCCGAGGAGGTCAACGCCGGAGCGCAGAAGGCCTACGCCCAGATGATGGCCGAAGCGCAGAAGAAGGGCGTCCTGGACAAGGACCCTGCGCAGGTGCAGCGCGTCCGGGCAATCACCAAGCGGCTCGTCGCGCAGACCCCGACCTTCCGACCCGACGCCGCCAAGTGGCCGTGGGAAGTCCACGTCATTTCGGTCGATGAAGTCAACGCGTGGTGCATGCCCGCGGGGAAGATGGCGATCTACACCGGTCTGATTCAGAAACTCAATGCCACCGACGACGAGATCGCCGCGGTCATGGGCCACGAGATCTCGCACGCGCTGCGCGAGCACTCGCGCGAGCAGATCTCGCGCCAGATGGGAACGCAGATGGGAATCGGCCTCGTCGGCGCGCTCTTCGGCATCGGCGATCTCGGGCAGAGCATCGCCGGCACGGTGGCCAACGTGACGCTCAACCTGCCGAACTCGCGCCAGGCCGAGACTGAAGCCGATCGCATCGGCATCGAGCTTGCCGCCCGGGCAGGGTTCGATCCGAACGCGGCGGTCAGCCTCTGGGAGAAGATGTCGAAGCTGGGCGGCGGCCAGCCGCCGAAGTGGCTCTCGACGCATCCGCCGCACGAAGACCGCATCAACGACCTGCGGAGCTACGCGCAGAAAGTGATGCCGCTCTACACCGCGGCCAAAGGCGGCTCAGCCGCAGGCAAATAACTTAAAATCCCATGCTTGGGAAAGACGCTCTACGACAAGCTCTGGGAGAGCCACCTCGTCCACGTCGAGGACGACGGGACGGCGCTCCTCTACATCGATCGGCATCTCGTCCATGAAGTGACCAGCGCGCAGGCCTATGAGGGCCTGCGCGATGCCGGTCGCAAGCCCTGGCGCATCGAATCGGTGGTCGCCACCGCCGACCACAACACGCCGACCACCGACTGGAGTCAAGGGATCGAGGGCGTGCGCGACCCGATGGCGCGCCTGCAGATCGAGACCCTCGACGCCAACATGAAGGAGTTCGGCGCCAAGGTGTACTTCCCGTATCTCGACAAGCGCCAGGGCATCGTCCATGTCATCGGGCCGGAGCAGGGCGCGACCCTGCCGGGAATGACGGTCGTCTGCGGCGACTCGCACACCAGCACGCACGGTGCTTTCGGCTGCCTTGCCCACGGCATCGGCACCTCCGAGGTTGAGCACGTGCTCGCCACCCAGTGCCTCGTGACCCGCAAGATGAAGAACATGCGCGTCAACGTCGAAGGACCGCTCGCGCGCGGCGTCACGGCGAAGGACGTCGTGCTCGCCATCATCGGCCGCATCGGCATCGCGGGAGGCACCGGCCACGCCGTCGAGTTCGCCGGCAGCACCATCCGCGCGCTGTCGATGGAAGGCCGCATGACGGTGTGCAACATGGCGATCGAGGCGGGCGCGCGCGCCGGCATGGTCGCGGTCGACGAGACCACGATCGAATACATCATGGGCCGCCCGTTCGCGCCGCAGGGCGCCGACTGGGAGCGCGCCGTTGCCTACTGGCGCACGCTGAAGAGCGATCCGGATGCGAAGTTCGACCGCGAGGTCGCGCTCGACGCGCGCGAGATCCGGCCGCACGTCACCTGGGGCACGTCGCCCGAGATGGTGGTGTCGGTCGAGGACCGCGTCCCCGACCCGGACAAGGAAAAAGACAGCCTGCGCCGCGAGGGCATGGAGCGCGCGCTCGAGTACATGGGCCTCAAGCCGCGCACGCCGATCACCGACATCAAGATCGACAAGGTCTTCATCGGCTCGTGCACCAACTCGCGCATCGAGGACCTGCGCGCCGCCGCTGCCGTGGTGAAGGGCAGGCGGATTGCAGCCAATATCCGCGCCGCGCTGGTCGTCCCCGGTTCGGGCCTGGTCAAGCAGCAGGCCGAGCGCGAAGGCCTCGACCGCATCTTCCGCGACGCCGGCTTCGAGTGGCGCGAGCCCGGCTGCTCGATGTGCCTGGGCATGAACCCCGACCGGCTCGAGCCCGGCGAGCGCTGCGCCTCGACCTCGAACCGCAACTTCGAGGGCCGGCAGGGCACCGGCGGCCGCACCCACCTGGTCAGTCCGGCGATGGCCGCCGCCGCTGCCATCGCTGGTCACTTTGTTGATATAAGAAAATGGACAAGTTCACCCTCCTGAACGGCCTGGTCGCGCCGCTCGACCGCGCCAACGTCGACACCGACCAGATCATCCCGAAGGAGTACCTGTCGTCGATCAAGCGCACCGGCTTCGCCCGGGGCCTGTTCGCCGCGTGGCGCAAGGATCCGCAGTTCGTGCTCAACCAGCCGCGCTACAAGGGCGCGACGATCCTGCTCGCGCGCAAGAACTTCGGCTGCGGCTCCTCGCGCGAGCATGCGCCGTGGGCGCTGATGGACTACGGCTTTCGCTGCGTGATCGCGCCCTCGTACGCCGACATCTTCTTCACCAACTCGTTCAAGAACGGTTTTCTGCCGGTGATGCTCGCCGAGGCCGAGGTCGAGCGCCTGTTCCACGACTGCGCCGCGTTTCCCGGCTTCCGCCTGGTCATCGACCTCGAACGGCAATCGGTTTCAACCGCCGGCAACGAAAAATCCTTCCGTTTCGAAATCGATCCTTTCCGCAAGTACTGCCTGCTGAACGGTCTCGACGAGATCAGCCTCACGCTGCGCCACGCGGACAAGATCCGTGCGTTCGAGGCGCAGCGCAAAACGCAGTATCCCTGGTACTTCTAGGATGAAAGTCGCCGTTCTGCCCGGTGACGGCATCGGGCCGGAGATCATTGCGCAGGCGCGCAGGGTTCTGCAGAAATTGAATCTCCCGCTTGAATTCAAGGAGGCCCCCGTCGGCGGCGCGGCCTGCGAGGCGGCCGGAGATCCGCTGCCGGCCGCAACCTTGAAGATTGCAAAGGAAGCCGATGCGGTGCTGTTCGGCGCGGTCGGCGACCCGCGCTACGACAAGCTCGAGCGAGCCAAGCGTCCGGAGCAGGCGATCCTCGGGCTGCGCAAGGAGCTCGGCCTGTTCGCCAACCTGCGCCCGGCGCGCGTGCACCCCGAGCTCGCCGAAGCCTCCGCGCTCAAGCCCGAGGTCGTGTCCGGGCTCGACATCCTGATCGTGCGCGAGCTGACCGGAGATATCTATTTCGGCGAACCCAGAGGCATCAGAAAAGTGGGTGCACATCGGGAAGGCTTCGACACGATGCGCTACAGCGAGCCGGAAATCCGGCGCATCGCGCGCGTGGCGTTCGAGGCCGCGCGCAAGAGAAGCAAGCGCGTCTGTTCCGTCGACAAGGCCAACGTTCTCGAGACCTCGCAGCTCTGGCGCGAAGTGGTGAATCAGGAATCCAAAAGCTATCCCGACGTGGAAACAAGTCACATGTACGTGGACAACTGCGCGATGCAGCTGGTGCGCAACCCGAAGCAGTTCGACGTGATCGTGACCGGGAACATGTTCGGCGACATCCTGTCCGACGAAGCCTCGATGCTGACCGGCTCGATCGGCATGCTGCCCTCTGCGTCACTCGACGAACGCGGCAAGGGGCTGTACGAGCCGATCCATGGCACTGCGCCCGATATCGCGGGCAAGGGCCTCGCCAATCCTCTGGCGACCATCCTGTCAGTGGCGCTGATGCTGCGCTACTCGCTCGGCCAGCCGCAGGCCGCCGAGCGCGTCGAGCGGGCGGTCACGAAGGTGTTGAAGGCGGGATTGAGGACCGCGGACATCCACACCCCCGGCATGCGCCGTGTCGGAACCCAAGAAATGGGCGACGCCGTCGTGGCGGCCTTATAAACTAAAGCCATGTTGAGAGTCGGAATCGTCGGCTGGCGCGGAATGGTGGGGTCGGTGCTCGTGCAGCGCATGCGCGAAGAGCGCGACTTCGACCATGTCGAGCCGGTGTTTTTCTCCACGTCGCAGGCGGGAGGCAAGGGGCCGGAGATCGGGAAAGCGACCGAGGCGGTGAAGAACGCCATGGACGTCGCCGAGCTGAAGAAGCTCCCGGTCATCATCTCGTGCCAGGGCGGCGACTACACGAGCGAGATTTACCCCAAGCTGCGCCAGGAGGGCTGGAAAGGCTACTGGATCGACGCCGCGAGCGCGCTGCGCATGAATGACGACGCGGTGATCATCCTCGATCCACTGAATCTGGAGCTGATCAAGGCTTCTCTCTCGAAGGGCCTGAAAAACTACATCGGCGGCAATTGCACCGTGAGCCTGATGCTCATGGGCATGGCGGGCCTGTTCCAGCGCGACGAGGTCGAGTGGATGACGAGCATGACCTACCAGGCGGCGTCGGGGCAGGGCGCGGCGGCCATGCGCGACCTGGTGGCGCAAATGGCGGCGCTCGCCGGCGATGCCCAGCCGCTGCTCGACGATCCCGCGTCCGCGATCCTCGACATCGACCGCGCCGTGACCGAGACCGTCAGGTCCAAGAATTTTCCTAAATCCAATACTGGCCATGCTCTCGCTGGCAGCCTGCTGCCGTGGATCGACAAGGATCTCGGCAACGGCCAGAGCCGCGAGGAATGGAAAGCCCAGGTGGAGGCGAACAAGATTCTCGGCCGGAACGGCAACGCCATTCCCATGGACGGCGTCTGCGTGCGCATCGGGGCAATGCGCTGCCATAGCCAGGCCATGACCATCAAGCTGCGCCGGCCGGTGCCCATGGACGAGGTGGAAGGCATGCTCGCCGATGCGCACGACTGGGTGAAAGTCGTTCCCAACCGGCGGGAAGAGACGCTCGCCGAGCTCACGCCGGCGGCCGTTACCGGCAAGCTGACGGTACCGGTGGGTCGGCTGCGCAAGCTCCCCATGGGGGACGACTACCTGGCGGCCTTCACGGTGGGTGACCAGCTCCTCTGGGGTGCCGCCGAGCCCCTGCGACGCATGGTGCGTATCCTTTTGGATGCCGGGGTGAAGCAGTAAAAATCAAGAAAGTTTCTCGATTTGCAGGCCTAAGACCATGATGTTAAGGTACTTGGTCCTTCTAAGAAGACTCAGGGGTGGGCAAGACAGTGGGCAGAGCGATCACCGTCGCGATCCTTGGAACCGCGCTAGCGCTCGCAGCGCCGTTCACTGCGCATGCAGCGGGCCTGGGCAGGATCACGGTTCTTTCCCCGCTCGGACAACCCCTCAACGCTGAAATCGAAATCGTCGCGTTGCGGCCCGGCGAAGAAGAAGGTTTGACCGCGCGGGTCGCGGGGCAGGAAGCGTTCGCCTCTGCAGGGATCGAGCCGAGCACCGTGTTGAACACGATGCGTTTCGCCATAGAGCGCCGCGATGGGCGGCGCATCCTTCGCGTAACCACGCTCCAGCCGGTCAACGATCCGTTCGTCGAGATGCTCGTCGAGCTGCAGTGGGCCACTGGGCGCCTGGTGCGCGAATACACCTTCCTGCTCGACCCGCCGGAGTACAAGTCGCGCGACGCGATCGCCGCAGCGCCGAAGCCCGCGCCCGCCGAGGTCAAGCCTGCCCCGGAGGCGAAGCCCGCCCCTGCCGAGCCGCCAAAGCCGGTCCCGCCGCTGGTCGAAGCCAAGCCGATCGAGCCGGCCGCACCTCAGCCACCCATTGCGGCCACCCCGGCCCCCGCTGCCGAGCCTGAGAAGCCGGCACCTGCCGCAGAGCCGGCCAAGGAGGAGCCCGCCAAGGCGGAGGCGGCGAAGGAAGAGCCCGCCAAGGAAGAGCTGGTCAAGGAACCCGAAGGGGCCGCCAAGACGTACGAGGTCATGAAGGGCGACACGCTGGGCAAGATCGCACGCGACAACCTGCCGCCCGGCATCTCCCTCAACCAGATGCTGATCGCGATCTATCGCGCGAACCAGGACGCCTTCATCCGCGAAAACCTGAACCTGGTGCGCGCCGGGCGCATTCTCAACATCCCGTCGGCCGAGTCGATCGGCACCGTGGACGCGGACGAGGCAAACCGCCTCGTGCGCGCGCACATGGCCGAGTTCCGCGAATACCGCAGCCGGCTCGCAGCGGTTCCGGCGACGGCGGAAGCCTCACCGGGGCAGCGTGAGGCTGCGGGCCCGATCGAGCCCAAGCCGGCCGCCCCCAAGCCGGCCGCGCCGCAGGACCAGGTGCGGCTCTCCAAGGCCGATCCGCAAAAGCCGTCTGCGCCGGGCGCGGCGGCGGCGCGCGGAGACGATCTCGTAGCGCGCGAGCGCGCCCTGAAAGAGGCGCAGTCGCGCATCAGCGACCTGGAGAGGAACGTCGCCGACTTGCAGAAGATGCTGGAGATCCGCAACCAGCAACTCAACGAATTGCAGAGGAAAACAGGCGAAAAGCCGGCGGCTGCCGCGCCGACCCCGACGCCCGCCCCGGCTCCGGCAGCGAAGGCGCCTGAAAAGCCCGCCGCCGAGGCGCCGAAACCGGCAGCGGAAGCACCGAAACCCGCGCCGACGCCTACGCCGACACCGGCGCCGGTGGCCAAAGCTCCCGAGGCGCCGAAGCCCGCCGCGCCGGCCGTGAAGCCGGCACCAAAGCCGGCCGCACCGCCGCCGCCGGAGCCGAGCCTGCTCGACGAGTTCCTCGACAATCCGGTGGCGCTCGCCGGGCTTGGCGGCGTGGTGGTGCTGCTGCTGCTCTACGCGGCTTTCGCATGGAGAAAAAAAAAGACCGCACAAGCCAAATTCCAGGATAGCGTGATCGGCGCCGCCGCGGCCGGCGCGGCGGCTGGGGCAGGCATGACCGAGCCGACTCTCGGTTCGTCGCCGTCGGCATCGACACAGCCCGCGATGAGCATGCCGCCGGCCGGGGTGGCGGCCGAAGAGGTCGACCCGATCGCCGAGGCGGACGTCTACATGGCCTACGGCCGCGATGCGCAGGCCGAGGAGATCCTGAAAGAGGCGCTGCAGAAGGATG
>Ga0208185_1000414_pt1 | contig 20243 bp, 17 predicted proteins | sample EasRivMeERMLT700_FD_187532 | JGI IMG/M metagenome (GOLD analysis project Ga0208185, IMG submission 187532) | Soil microbial communities from meander-bound floodplain in the East River, Colorado, USA - East River MetaG ERMLT700 (SPAdes) (version 2) | ecosystem: Environmental > Terrestrial > Soil... | reverse complement strand
AGCGCGCCGCGTGGCCGGCGTGCGCCTTCTGCCCGGGCGCTTCATGGTGATCAACCAGGCGATGGCGAGCCAGCGCGGCAAGGAGGCCGGCGCGCGCTACCTGCGCGCGTTCATCGAGGAGATGAAGGCCTCGGGCTTCGTCGCCAAGGCCATCGAGCGGCACAAGCAGCCCAGCGCCGTAGTGGCACCGCCGGGCGACCCGAAGTAGTGGATTTCTCGCTTTCCCCGGAGCAGGAGCGCATCCGGGAAGCGATCGGCAAGCTGTGCGAGCGCTTTCCCGACGAGTACTGGCTCAAGCGCGACCGCGAAGGCGGCTTTCCCGCCGATTTTCACCAGGCGTTCGCGCGCGACGGCTGGCTCGGCATCGCCATGCCTGAGGAGTACGGCGGCTCCGGCCTCGGCATCACCGAGGCCGCGGTGATGATGCAGGCGATCGCCGAGTCGGGCGCCGGGTTCTCCGGCGCCTCGGCGGTGCACATGAACATCTTCGGCCTCAACCCGGTAGTGATCTACGGCAGCGAAGAGCAGAAGAAGCGCATGCTGCCGCCGCTGATCGCCGGAAAGGAGCGCGCCTGCTTCGCCGTGACCGAGCCGAACACGGGCCTGAACACGAAAAAGCTCAAGACCAAGGCGGAGAAGCGCGGCGACAAGTACATCGTGTCCGGTCAGAAGGTGTGGATCTCGACGGCGCAGGTCGCCGAGAAGGTCTTGCTGCTGGCCGCTACGGGTTCCGGCTTGACGCTGTTCTACACGGCCCTGGACCGAAAATACGTTGAAGTGCGCGAGATCGACAAGATGGGCCGGCACGCGGTCGACTCGAACCAGGTGTTCTTCGACGGCCTGCCGGTGCCCGAGTCCGACCGCATCGGCGAGGAAGGACAGGGCTTCGAGTGCATCCTGGACGGCATGAACCCGGAGCGCATCCTGATCGCCGCCGAGCTGGTCGGGCTCGGGCGCTGCGCGGTGGCGCGCGCCGCGCGCTACGCGAAGGAGCGCATCGTGTTCGACCGGCCGATCGGCCAGAACCAGGCGATCCAGCACCCGCTGGCCGCGAACTGGATGGCGCTCGAGGCGGCGAACCTGATGGCGTTCAAGGCCGCGTCGCTCTACGACTCGGGGCTTGCCTGCGGCGCCGAGGCGAACGCGGCGAAATACCTCGCGGGCGAAGCCTGCTTCGACGCCTGCCAGCAGGCGGTGATGACCTTCGGCGGCTTCGGCTATGCGCGCGAGTACCACGTCGAGCGCTACCTGCGCGAGTCCTTCGTCGGGCGCATCGCGCCGGTGAGCCGCGAGCTGATCCTGTGCTTCATCGCCGAGCGCGTGCTCGGCCTGCCGAAGTCGTACTAGCAATGACCTCGTTCATGGCGTTCCTGCATCACCTCGCGGCGTTCGCCCTCGTGGCGGCGCTGGCCGTGGAATTCGTCCTCATCCGGGGCGAGCTGACGCCGGCGACGGCGCGCAAGCTCGCGCGCACCGACATGATTCTCGGCATCTCGGCGGGCGTGCTGCTGGCGGTCGGGCTGCTGCGCGTGTTCTATTTCGAGAAGGGCGCCGCGTACTATTTCCACAGCGCCACCTTCATCGCGAAGCTGGCGCTGTTCGTGCTGGTGGCGGTCCTCTCGATCTATCCGACGGTGAAGTTCATCTCCTGGCGCAAGGGCATCGACCCCTCGAGCGTGCCGGCGATCCGGCGCATCATCCACATCGAGCTCGCCGGCGTGGTGCTGATCGTGCTGTTCGCCGCGCTGATGGCGGACGGGATCGGCTTCCTCGGCTGACCTTCCGGCTCGGGGAGTCGGCGAGCGTGCCCGCGGACGTGGCACTGCCGAACCGCAATTTCATGAACCTGCTCGAGATGCCGGTGCTGTCGCCTTGAGGGCGGCGCACAGCATCGTGCATCCCACGTACAACAGATGACTCCTTTCGGAGAGGCAAGATTTACACCCGCAGAGCAAAACTTGCGGCGGGAATGGCGCTTGCTTGTAAGGCTGGCCCGTCATGAATCTCTCCGAACCGATCGAGCTGCTGCCACTGCCGGGCTCCGCGCAGATGGAGCCGGTCGGGCCGGCAAAGGCGCCGGCGCTGATGAGCTTCGATGCATTCTGCGCGCTGCTCGCCGAGCAGCCGGAGCTCCAGGAGCTGCAGCTGCAGGGCGCGGGCGAGCCGCTCGCGCATCCGCGGTTTTTCGACATGGTGGCCTACGCGACCGCGCGCGGCGTCCGGGTGTCGACGACGACAAGCCTGCTCACGATCAGCGACGCGCGCATCGCGGAATGCTTGTCGAGCGGGCTCGCCCGGATCGACGTCGCGCCGGGCGCCGCGGATCCTGCGGATTGCGACTATCTGCGCGCCGGGTCGAAGCTGCGCCGCGCGCTGCGCAACGTCAGGCGTCTTTCTCGCAGGAAAAAATCTGCTCCCGAAATTCGCGTCGTGCTGATGCTCCTGCGGAGCCACCTGCGGCACCTGCCCGAGCTGATTCGCCTGGCGCGCGCGCACGGGGCGGACGCGATCGCGTTCCAGCACCTGTGGCACGACGTGAGCCCCGCGCGGCGTTTCGTCGAGGCCGAATCGCTGCTGAAGGAGAAGCCCGACTTCCAGGAAGCGCAGGCGCTCGCCCACGAGCTCGGCGTGCGGCTCGAGCTTCCGCTGACCCGGCGCTGCGACCGGCCGTGGCAGGCGCTGCACGTCGGCGCATCCGGCGAGGCGCTGCCCTGCCCGAAAGCAAAGACCGCGCAACGCCTCAACCTCGGCAACCTGCGCCGCGACGGCGTGGTGCGGGTCTGGAACAGCGACGCCTACCGCGAGTTCCGCGAGCGGCTCGTGTCCGACAATCCGCCGGACCTGTGCCGGCGCTGCTCGGTGTATCAGGCCGCTCTCTGAGCCGCGCGGAGCAAGGGGCATTCCGGGCACAGGCCTTGCGTGCATCGGCACCGCAGTCCGATCGCAACTCAACCGACTCTCAAGGAGATCCCCCATGATGTTGAAAGTACTTACCGCCGCAACGGCAGCTGCGCTTCTCGCCCTGTCTTCCGTGGCCGTCGCCCAGTCCTCCGGCTCGACGTCCGGCACCGCCGGGACAACTGCGGGCGCGAGCGGCGCGACGTCGGGCTCCAGCGTCAGCGGCGGCGCGTCCGCCGGCGGCAGCGCGTCCGGCTCGGCCGACACGAGCGCCGATCTCAACAACAAGTGCCGTGACCTGATCGGCGATCAGCGCGAGAAGTGCCTGAGCGACGCGCGCAGCGGCGCGGGCGCCGGCGGCAGCACAAGCGGCAGCATGGGTGGCAGCACGAGCGGCAGCACGGGCGGCAGCTCGTCCGGCGGCATGTCGAGCGGCAGCACCACCAGCCCGACACCGACACCGGCGCCGGCCCCGACCACGCCGAGCACCCCGGGCAGCAGCAGCGGCGGCACCAAGCAGTAACTTGCTGAGCAGGAAGTTGCGGTTAGCCGGGGATGGCGTAATCCCCGGCAACCGCGCCTCACCACGCTTCGTCTCGGTGCTCCGAGCGCAGTGCTCCCTCAGTGCTCCGATAGCAACGAGCCCCAGCCGTACACCTTGTCCTTGATGCCGTAGTCGCGCAGCGCGTACCAGTACGTTGCCGTGTTGATCGCGATCACCGGCTTGTCGAGCCAGAACTCCGCTGCGGCGGCGACCTCGCCCATGGCCAGGTTCGTCCCGACCTGCACCACCGCGTCTACTTTCCCGCGGTTGACCCGAAGAATCGAGTCGCGCAGCGTCTCCTTCGATTCGTGGGCGATGAGGGTTGGGCTCCTGCACTTCAGCCCGACGAGATTCACCACCTCGTAGCCGCACTCTTTGAAGAAGCGCCGCACCTGGCGGTCGCCGACCGGCATGTAGGGCGTGATGACGCCGAGCCGCCGGATGCCGCGGCCGTACGCGCGCAGCGCCGCGCGGCATGCATCGGAGCCCATGGCGACGCCCCGTTTGGCAGTTTTCCTCAATTTCTTATGAAGGGCGGTCGAGCCGCGCAATCCGTCCCAGAATGTCTCCGCGGACATTCCCAGCACCACATAATCCGGATCGCAGGTGAGCGCCGCCTCGAGCGCCGGAAAGAGCGCGCCGCGGATCGCGTCCATCATCACCATGAACGAGCGGTCGTCCGTCACGCGCAGGTCCGGGATGATGAGGCGCGAATGGTGGTTGGTGACGCCCCAGGGCCGCATCGCGTCGAACTCGGGCTGCACCGAGGTGTTGGTCGACGGTGCGAGCACGGCGAACTTGGCGCGATGGCCGAGCGAGTCAGTCACAGCGCTAGAATGCCATAGTGAGGAGGCACCTATGAACCGCGATGAGTACGTGCAGAAGCTGAAAGCGCAGCTCGACCAGTGGAATGCGCAGATGGCGAAATGGGATTCGGCGTCGCAGGAGTTCAAGAACAAGTACCTTCAGCAGCTCGACGAGCTGCACGTACGGCGCGACCAGGCGATCGCCGAGCTCAAGCGGCTGCAGAACGCCTCGACGGACGCCTGGAAGGGCATGATGCAGGGCGCCGACGCGGCGCTGAAGAGCATGCAGGAAGCGTTCGACAAGGCGCGCAAGCAGTTCGACAAGAAATGAAGGTCGTCGGGCGGGGCTTCGCCTTCGAGGACCTGAAGGTGGGGATGCGGTTCCGCACCCACCGCCGCACCATCACGGAGGCCGACCTCGCGGCGTTCGTCAATCTTTCGTGGCTCACCGAGGAGCTTTTCGCCGTCGAGGAAGAAAGCAGGAAGCGCCTGGTGCCGGGCGCGCTCGTGTACTCCTTCGCCGAGGGGCTGCTCCTGCCGACGATGCAGGACACCGGCCTCGCCTTCCTCCAAGCCACGCTCGACGTGAAGGCGCCCACGCTGGTCGGCGACACGATCCACGTCGAATGCGAAGTCATCGAGCACCGCCTCGCCTCCAAGGGCGACCGCGGCCTGGTCCGTTTCTCCAACCGGGTCACGAATCAGAGAAACGAAGTCGTCCTCGAGTACAACCCTCTCCGGCTGCTGAAGAAGAAATGAGCGGTCCGCTGGCGGAAACGAGCGGCGGCCCGCTCGCGGGCCTGCGGGTGCTCGAGCTCGGCAGCCTGATCGCGGGCCCGTTCTGCGGCAAGACGCTCGCCGACTTCGGCGCCGAGGTGGTCAAGATCGAGCCGCCGGGCGAGGGCGATCCGCTGCGCAAGTGGCGCCGCATGCGCAACGGCGTGTCGCTGTGGTGGCACGTGCAGTCGCGCAACAAGCGCTCGGTCACCTGCGACCTGCGCCGCCCCGAGGGCCAGGAGATCGTGCGCCGGCTCGCGCGCGAGAACCCGAAGCTCGTCCTGGTGCGCATCTCGGGCTACGGGCAGAGCGGGCCCTATCGCAGCCGCCCGGGGTTCGCCGCAATCGCCGAGGGCATGGCGGGCTTTCGCCACGTCACCGGCTTTCCCGACCGCCCGCCGGTGCGGCCGAACCTTTCGATCGGGGACACCATCGCCTCGCTGCATGGGGTGATCGGCGCCCTCATGGCTTTGCACGCCGGCAAGGGCCAGGTGGTCGACGTGGCCCTGTACGAAGCCATGTTCAACTGCATGGAGAGCCTGCTTCCCGAGTACGACGCCGGCGGCTTCGTCCGCGAGCGCTCGGGAAGCACGCTGCCCGGGATCGCGCCGTCGAATCTCTACCCCTGCCGCGACGGCGCCTACGTGCTGATCGCCGGCAACGCCGACAGCCTGTACCGCCGGCTGATGAGCGCGATCGGCCGCGAAGACCTGCGCGACGACCCGGCGCTCGCGCGCAACGACGGCCGCGCCGCGCAGATGGAGCACATCGACGCGGCCATCGCTTCGTGGACCCAAGAAAGAGATTTGGTTGAAATTCTCGACCTCATGGAAAAAGCGGAGGTTCCCGCCGGGCGCATCTACAGCGCGGCGGACATCGCCGCCGATCCGCATTTCGCCGCGCGCGGCATGATCCAGGAGGTCATCGCCGGCGACGGCGAGCCGCTCAAGGTTCCCGGCATCGTGCCGAAGCTCTCGGCCACGCCCGGCGCCATCCGCTCCCCCGCGCCGAAGCTCGGCGAGCATACGGATCAGGTTCTGAAAGAATTGGGCTACAGCAGCAAGGCGATCCAGGAGCTGAGACAAAGCAAAATCATATGATCGACCACATCGACCACATCGTTCTCACCACGCGCGACAAAGACGCGTGCATCCGTTTCTATAGCCAGGTGCTCGGCATGGAGCTGGTGAAGTTCAAGACCCCGACCGAGGAGCGCCTCGCGCTGAAGTTCGGTGCGCAGAAGATCAACCTGCACGAATGGGGGAAGGAATTCGAGCCGCGCGCGCACGTCGCGGTTCCGGGCTCGCTCGACCTCTGTTTCATTTCAAGCATTGCTTTGGAAGAAGTGATCCGGCGGCTCCACGCCGCCAACGTCAAGATCATGGAAGGGCCGGTCGCCAAGACCGGCGCGCGCGGGCCGATCCGCTCGGTGTACGTGCGCGACCCGGACCTGAACCTGGTCGAGATCTCGGTGCCGGCGTAGTCAGAACACCGAAACCCGCACGCCGTTTCGCTCCAGCAGCTGCACCAGGGTTTCGGTGTGCTCGCGGTCGCGCGTTTCGATCAGGAACTCGATCTCGGTCGACTTGACCGAGGCCGTGCCGAACACGCGCTGGTGCTGCACCTCGACGATGTTGCCGCCGGCCTCGGCGATCAGCGCGGCGACCCGGGCGAGGCTGCCCGAGACGTCGGGCATGGTGACCCGCAGGCGCACCAGGCGCGCATCGCGCACCAGGCCGCGCATCAGCACCGAGGCGAGCACGCGGCTGTCGATGTTGCCGCCCGAGATCGGCAGCCCGACGCGCCGGCCCGCGAACCGCGCCGGATGCTCCAGCAGCGCGGCGAGCGCCGCGGCGCCCGCGCCCTCGGCGACGGTCTTCTCGATCTCGATCAGCGCCACCACCGCGCGCTCGATCGTCTCTTCCTTGACCACGAGGACTTCTTCCACCAGGGACTTGATGATCCCGAGCGCGGTGTCGCCGACGTCTTTCACCGCGATGCCTTCGGCGATGGTGTCGCCGCCGCACTCGACCGGAAGGCCGTTGAGGCGCTGGTGCATCGAGGGGTAGTTCTGGGATTCGACGCCGTACACGGCGATCTGGTTTTTCAAAGCTTTTGCGGCGATCGAAATTCCGGAGATGAGCCCGCCGCCGCCGACCGGCACCACCAGGACGTCGAGGTCGGGCACCGCCTCGAGCATCTCGAGCCCGACGGTGCCCTGGCCGGCGATGATCAGCGGGTCCTCGTAGGGATGCACGAAGACCAGGTCGTCGCGCGCGGCGAGCGCGCGCGCGTGCTTGCCGGCCTCGAACAGGTTCTCGCCCTCGAGCACCACCGTCGCGCCGTGGATCTGCGTGTTGCGGATCTTGGTGTTCGGCGAGCCCTTCGGCATCACGATCAGCGCGGGAATGCCGAGGCGCGCGGCGTGGTAGGCGATCGCCTGGGCGTGGTTGCCCGCGCTCATCGCGATCACGCCGCGGCTGCGCTCGGCGGCGCTCAGCGACAGCAGCTTGTTCAGCGCGCCGCGCTCCTTGAAGGAGGCGGTGAACTGCTGGTTCTCGAACTTGAGGAAGACCTCGGCGCCGGTGAGCCTCGACAGCGTGCGGCTGTGCACGCAGGGCGTGTGCTCGATCGCGCCGGCGATGCGCGCGGCCGCGGCTCGGATGTCGGCGAAAGAAACGGCGGATTTGGAGACCGGCAGCATGGCAAAGTCTACTTGCTGTCGTAGCGGCGCTACACCAGTTTCGGGCCGGCCCGATATACCGCCGCGGCGGCGCGCGGTAAAAAGGGGCCATGGATCGCAAGCAGGAGATCCTGACCAAGTTGGAACAGATCCAGGAGCAAGACCTGGACGGGAAGCTGGCTACCGCGGCGGCGTCAGCTGGCGCGACACCGCCGCGAGCAGCTCCTCGAGCCTGACCGGCTTGAACAGGTAGTCGGCAGCGCCGAGCTCCGCGCGCGCGGCGCCCTCGCGCTCGGCCACCGAGGTCAGAAAGATTACCGGCACCGGGGGCAGCGTCTTGTCGGCGCGCAGGGCGGCGATGAACTGCAAACCGTCCATGTGGGGCATCTCGACGTCGCAGATGATCAGGTCGGGAGGGTTCTTGAGCACCGCGTAGCCCGCGCCGATGGCGTCCTCGGCGAGCTCCACGGCATAGCCGGCGAACGACAGGTGCAGGCGCAGCAACTCCCGCATCACCTCCTCGTCCTCGACCACCAGAATTCTTCCGCTCACTTTCGGGATTATGATGCTCCTCCCGGCATGGAACTTACCCGCATAGCCGACCACGTCGCGCGCGGCGCCGACCCGACCGACGAGCAGTTTCGCCTGCTCGTTTCGAGCCTCACGGACTACGCCATCTATCTGCTCGACCTTTCGGGCCGGGTGGCGAGCTGGAACGCCGGCGCCGAGCGCATCAAAGGCTACCGCGCCGGGGAGGTGGCCGGCCGGCATTTCTCGCTGTTCTACACGGCCGAGGACCGGGCCGCCGGCAAGCCCGAGCAGGCGCTCGGCCACGCGGCGCGCGCGGGCCGCTTCCAGGGCGAAGGCTGGCGCCTGCGCAAGGACGGCACCCGCTTCTGGGCCGAGGTGGTGATCACCGCCCTGCGCGACGCCGGCGGCGCCCTCAAGGGCTACGCCAAGGTCACCCGCGACATGACCGCGCGCCACTTCGAGCGCGAGCGCGAGCAGCTGTTCGCGGCCACTTTCGACGGCGCCCCCAACGGCATCAACGTCGCGGACGCGACGGGGCGCTATCTCGGCGCGAATGCGAGCTTCCTGCGCCTGGTGGGCTACTCCGAAGCCGAGTTGCGCACCAAGACCATCTTCGACCTGACCCACCCCGAGGACGTCGGCGAAAGCTGGCGCGCCTTCGAGGCCATCCTGACCGGGGAGGCCGACCGGTTCGAGTTCCACAAGCGCTATGTGCGCAAGGACGGCGCAGTGCTGTGGGTGCACGTCAGCGCGAACCGCGTCGTCGACGAAGAGGGCAGGGTGACGAGGCTGGTCGCCCAGGTCGACGACATCACCCAGCGCCGCGCCGCCGACGAGCGGCTGCGCGAGAGCGAGGAGGAGCTGCGGCAAAGCCGGGCACGGCTGCAGGCATTTACCGACAACAGCCCGTCGATCATGTGTCTCAAGGACCGCGACGGCCGCTACCGCTTCGCGAACGCGAAGTTCCTCGAGCGCCATGCGCTGCGCGCGGAGCAGGTCGTCGGGCGCACCGACGCGGAGCTTTTCCCACGCCGCCAGGCGCTGGCGCTGGCGGCGCGCGACCTAGAGGTCCTCACGCGCGGGCAGGCGGTGGAGTTCGAGGAGCAACTCAACCTGGTCTCCAAGTTTCCGGTGCTGGACGCCGCCGGGGTGGTGACCGGCGTCGGCGTGGTGGTGACCGACATTACCGACCGCAGGCTGACCGAGCAGGCGCTGCGCGAGCAGCGCACGCTGCTCGCCGAAGCGCAGAAGGTGGCCGGCCTGGGCTCCTGGGAATGGGATCCGGAGAGCGGGCGCGTGACGTGGTCGAGCAAGCTGTACCACATCTACGGCGTGTCGCCGGAAAGCTTCCAGCCGAGCTTCGAGGCCTACCTCGAGCGCGTGCACCCCGAGGACCGCCAGAGCTCCGGCACGATGATGGCGCGGGCGCTGATGGACGGGCGAAGCTTCACCATGCAGGAGCGCATCGTGCGGCCGGGCGGCGAGGTGCGCCACCTGCGCAGCCACGGCGAAGTGGTGCGCAACGAGCGCGGCAAGCCGATCAAGATCCTCGGCGCCTGCCTCGACGTCACCGAGCAGCGCCATTCCGAGACCGCGCTGCGCCAGGCGGCGCAGGACCTGCACGGCCTGACGCGGCGCCTGGTGCAGGTGGAGGAGGCCGAGCGCCGGCGCATCGCCGCCGAGCTGCACGACCGCGTCGGGCAAAGCCTGTCGGCGCTGAATATCAACCTCGACATCATCCTAAAGGACGGCACGCTCGCGCCCCCGGCGAAACGGAGGCTCGAGGATTCGCTCGCGCTCGTCGACGGCACGCTGCAGTCGATCGAGAACGTGATGGCCGAGCTGCGCCCGCCGCTGCTCGACGAGTACGGGCTCGCCGCCGCGCTCGGCTCGCACGCCGAGGAGTACTCGCGGCGCACGGGCATCCTCGCCGCCATGGAGGACGCCGCGCCCGAGGCCGTGAAGGGCCTGCGCCTGGAGGCTGCGCTCGCGCTGTTCCGCATCGCGCAGGAGGCGCTCAACAACGCGGCGAAGCATTCGCGCGCCAGCAGGGTGAGCATTGAAATTTCCAGCACCGAAAACCGGCTGCTGCTCGCAGTGCGCGACGACGGCCAGGGCTTCGATGCGTCCGCGGCGCGGCGCGGACGCTGGGGCATGACCACGATGCGCGAGCGCGCCGAAGCCGTCGGCGGCCAGCTCGAGGTGCAAAGCGCTCCCGGCGAAGGCACGCGCGTCGTGGCCACGGTTCCCCTCTAGACCGTGCCGATCCGCGTCCTCATCGCCGATGATCACACCGTGGTGGCCGAGGGGCTGCGGCACCTGATCGAGGCCGAGCGCGACATCCAAGTGGTCGCCTGCGTCGGCGACGGCCGCGAAGCGGTGCAGCAGGCGCGCGACACCCAGCCCGACGTGGTGCTGATGGACCTCTCGATGCCCGAGCTGAACGGCGCCGACGCGACGCGCGCGATCCTCGAGCGCGACCCCAAGTGCCGGGTCATCGTGCTGTCGATGTACTCGCAGCGCGAGTACGTGCGCCGGGCGCTCAAGGCCGGCGCCGCCGGCTACGTGGTGAAGCGCTCGGCGGCGAAGGAGGTGGTCGAAGCCATCCGCGCCGTGCACGCGGGGCAGCGCTACCTCAGCCCCCGGGTGGCCGACGTGGTGCTCGAGGACTATACCGACGAGAAGCAGGACGACCCCCTGACGCGCCTCTCCGCTCGCGAGCGCGAGGTCCTGCAGCTCCTCGCCGAGGGCCGCACCGGCGCGCAGATCGCCGAGCGCCTGTCGCTGTCGCAGAAGACGGTCGAAACCTACCGCGCGCGCCTGGTGGAGAAGCTCGGCATCCGCGACCTGGCGGGCCTGGTTCGCTTCGCCATTCAAAAAGGCCTGGTTTCCCTCGACGAAGGTCCGTCCGGCAAATCCTGACGCGGTCTGTCCTGCGTTCCCGACTGACCCCGGTGCACGGGGTGTTTTAGGATGCCGCAGTGCCGCTGCCCGACCGCCTGTGCAAATCCTGATCGTCGACGATGACCGCGCGGCGCGGTACGCGCTGAGCGAAATGCTGTCGGACCTGCCGGCGCAGCTGGTGCTCGCCGAGTCCGGCGAGGAGGCGCTGCGCCAGATGCTGAGGCAGGATTTCGCGCTCGTCCTGCTCGACGTGCGGCTGCCGAAAATGGACGGCTTCGAGGTGGCCGCGGCGATCCGCAGCCTGGAGCGGCTGCGCCGCACCCCGATCGTCTTCATGAGCGCGAACGAGGACCGGCGCAGGCAACCGAGAGCCGGCGCCGACCCTTATTTCCGCAAGCCGCTCGTGCCCGAGCTCCTGCGCTCGACCATCGTCTCAATTCTGGCCCGGGGAGCGCTGGCGCCGTTCCGGTCCGCGGCAGATCCGCAACGTCCGGCGATACAGGGTCGGGCCTGAGAGGGAAAACCATGGACCACACCGATCTCGTCAGGAACCCGGGGCCGCACGATCACTTCGTGCAGCTCTACAAGGAAACCGATGAGCTCGCCGAAGCGGTGGCCGAGTACGTCGTCACCGGCCTGCGCCGCGGCGAAGCCGCCGTGCTGATCGGCACGCCTGCGCATCGCTCCTCTTTCCTGGCGAGGATCGACGCCGCGCACGCCGTGAGGCAGGGCCAGCTGACGCTGCTGGATGCGGAAGAAACGCTGGCCCGCTTCATGGCGAACGGCATGCCGCAGTGGAAAGCGTTCCACGAGGTCGTCGGTGGCCTGATCGCCGCGCTGCGGCTGCAGTACCCGACGGTGCGCGCCTACGGCGAGATGGTCGACGTGCTGTGGCAGCGCGGCGAGCGCGACGCCGCGATCCGGCTCGAGGAGTACTGGAACGAGCTCGGCCGGCTGCAGACGTTCTCGCTCTTCTGCGCCTACCGCATCGACCCGCTCGACAGCCAGGCATACGGCGGCCCGCTCGAGTGCGTGTGCAAGGCGCATACGCACTTCATCCCGGCGCGCGATTCCGCGCGCTTCGACCAGGCCGTGAAGGACGCGAGCCGCAAGGTTCTCGACCAGCCGCTCGCGCAGCTCCTGCTATCCCTCGCCGCGAATCACCGGCCGGTGACGCGCATGCCGGCCGGTCAAGCCGCGCTCTTCTGGCTCAAGCAGAACATGCCGCGGACTGCGGAAAAGGTTCTTAGGGAGCTGCGGGCCGAAGCTTCGCCAGCAGGTTGATCAGCTGGACCGGCTCGTACGGCTTCGCCACGTGGTGGTCGAATCCGGCGAGGGTGGCGAGGATCTTGTCGGACGCCTGCTTCCAGCCGGTAATCGCGATCAGCACCGGGCAATCGTCGCCGTAGCGCTGGCGCAGCCTGCGCGCCGCCTCGTAGCCGGTGATCTTCGGCATGCCGATGTCGAGCAGGCACGCGTGCGGCTTGAACTCGCGCGCGGCGTCGAGCGCTTCCTGCCCGCCGTGCACCGTGCGTACCTCGTAGCCCTCGAGCTCGAGCAGCGTCGCCAGCGTCATTGCGCCGTCGCGGTCATCGTCGGCGAGCAGCACGCGCAGCGGTTGCACCGCAACTGCGGTTTCTCTGTGCGCCGCCACGCTTCTCGGAAACTCCGGCATCCGGCGGCAGGATACACGGCATTTCTTGACGCGACTTCGGGCTGTAGTGTCCGCTTTCGTGCGGAAGGGAACGCGCCGGGGCGGGTACCGGCTCCCGCCGGGGCGGCCCGGGGATGTGTGTAGTGCTGCGCACTTTTCCGCTTATCCCTCGGGAAAATCCTGTCGCCGGGTAGCGACTGCACGCAGCTTGTAGTTGCCTTACTACACCAAAGTCGTGCCCTGTCTACGCGCCCTGCATAGTAAATTTCGACGGGTCGGTTCAAGAATTTCTTGAGGGGGTCGCACGTGAATCTTCCGCTGAAGGACAACGGAGTCTCGGTCGTAGCCCACGCCGAGGAGATGACGCAGATCTATGGCGCGCTGGTCGCCCTGCGCAAGGGCGACGCGTCGGCCAAGCTGCCGCACCAGGGCAGCACCGCGTTTTCCAGGGTCGCCGAGGTGTTCAACGACCTGGTCGAGCAGAACGTGGCGATGGCCGAAGAGCTCGCCAAGCTCTCGCAGATGGTCGGCAAGGAAGGCAAGCTCAAGCGCCGCGCCACGCTGCAGGGCGCGCGCGGCTTCTGGGCGCAGAAAATCGACAGCATCAACTCGCTGATCGACGACCTGGTGCACCCGACCAACGAGGCGGCGCGCGTGATCGGCGCGGTGGCCCAGGGCGACCTCTCCAAGACGATGGCGCTCGAGATCGACGGCCGCCCGCTCGAGGGCGAGTTCCTGAGGAACGCCAAGATCATCAACCGGATGGTGGACCAGCTGGGAGATTTTGCGGCGGAAGTCACACGCGTCGCCAGGGAAGTCGGTACTGAAGGAAAGCTGGGCGGCCAGGCCAAGGTGAAGGGCGTGGCGGGCGTGTGGAAGGACCTGACCGACAACGTGAACTCGATGGCGGGCAACCTCACCTCGCAGGTGCGCAACATCGCCGACGTGACCACCGCGGTGGCGAAGGGCGACCTCTCCAAGAAGATCGAAGTGGACGTGAAGGGTGAATTCCTCACGCTGAAGAGCACCATCAACACGATGGTGGACCAGCTGCGGTCGTTCGCCGCGGAAGTGACGCGCGTGGCGCGCGAGGTCGGCACCGAGGGAATTCTCGGCGGCCAGGCGCGGGTGGAAGGCGTGTCGGGCACGTGGAAGGACCTGACCGACTCGGTGAACTCGATGGCCGGCAACCTCACCTCCCAGGTGCGGAACATCGCCGACGTGACCAAGGCGGTGGCGGCCGGCGACCTTTCGAAGAAGATCACGGTGGACGTGAAGGGCGAGGTGCTCGAGCTGAAATCCACCATCAACACGATGGTGGACCAGCTGCGCTCGTTTGCCGCGGAGGTGACGCGCGTCGCGACCGAGGTGGGCACCGAGGGCAAGCTCGGCGGCCAGGCCGACGTGCAGGGCGTATCGGGCACCTGGAAGGACCTGACCGAGTCGGTGAACTTCATGGCCGGCAACCTCACCTCGCAGGTGCGGAACATCGCCGACGTGACCAAGGCGGTGGCGGCCGGGGACCTGTCGAAAAAGATCACGGTCGACGTCAAGGGAGAAGTTTTGGAATTGAAAAGCACCATTAATACGATGGTGGACCAGCTCTCCTCCTTCGCGGCCGAGGTAACGCGGGTGGCGCGGGAGGTGGGAACCGAAGGCAAGCTCGGCGGCCAGGCCGACGTGCAGGGCGTGTCGGGCACCTGGAAGGACCTGACCGAGTCGGTGAACTTCATGGCCGGCAACCTCACCTCGCAGGTGCGGAACATCGCCGACGTGACCAAGGCGGTAGCGGCCGGCGACCTCTCCAAGAAGATTACCGTTGACGTAAAAGGCGAGATTCTCGAGCTCAAGAACACCATCAACACGATGGTGGACCAGCTCTCGTCGTTCGCCGCGGAAGTGACGCGGGTGGCGCGCGAGGTGGGAACCGAAGGCAAGCTCGGCGGCCAGGCCGAAGTGCGCGGCGTTAGCGGCACGTGGAAGGACCTGACCGACAACGTGAACTCGATGGCCGGCAACCTGACGTCTCAGGTGCGGAACATCGCGGACGTGACCAAGGCGGTGGCGGCCGGCGACCTCTCCAAGAAGATTACCGTTGACGTAAAAGGCGAAATCCTCGAGCTCAAGAACACCATCAACACGATGGTGGACCAGCTCTCGTCGTTCGCCGCGGAAGTGACGCGGGTGGCGCGGGAAGTCGGTACGGAAGGAAAGCTCGGCGGCCAGGCCGACGTGCAGGGCGTGGCGGGCACGTGGAAGGACCTGACCGACAACGTGAACTCGATGGCCGGCAACCTCACCTCGCAGGTGCGCAACATCGCCGACGTGACGAAAGCGGTGGCCGCGGGCGACCTGTCGAAGAAGATCACCGTGGACGTGAAGGGCGAGATCCTCGAGCTCAAGAACACGGTGAACACGATGGTGGACACGCTGCGCTCGTTCGCCTCGGAAGTGACGCGGGTGGCGCGCGAGGTCGGCACCGAGGGCAAGCTCGGCGGCCAGGCCGACGTGCAGGGCGTGGCGGGCACGTGGAAGGACCTGACCGAGAACGTGAACTTCATGGCCGGCAACCTCACCTCGCAGGTGCGGAACATCGCCGACGTGACGAAGGCGGTGGCCGCGGGCGACCTTTCGCGCAAGATCACGGTGGACGTGAAGGGCGAAGTGCTCGAGCTCAAGTCCACCATCAACACGATGGTGGACACGCTCCGGTCCTTCGCGGCGGAAGTGACGCGGGTGGCGCGGGAAGTCGGTACGGAAGGAAAGCTCGGCGGCCAGGCCGACGTGCAGGGCGTGGCGGGCACCTGGAAGGACCTGACCGAGTCGGTGAACTTCATGGCCGGCAACCTGACCTCTCAGGTACGGAACATCGCGGATGTGACGAAGGCCGTAGCGGCGGGAGACCTTTCGCGCAAGATCACGGTGGACGTGAAGGGCGAGGTGCTCGAGCTCAAGAACACCATCAACACGATGGTGGACCAGCTCCGTTCATTCGCGGCCGAAGTGACGCGGGTGGCGCGCGAGGTGGGTACGGAAGGCCGCCTCGGCGGCCAGGCCGACGTGCAGGGCGTGTCGGGCACGTGGAAGGACCTCACCGAGTCGGTGAACTTCATGGCCGGCAACCTCACCTCGCAGGTGCGCAACATCGCCGAGGTGACGACCGCGGTGGCGGCGGGCGACCTGTCGAAGAAGATCACGGTGGACGTGAAGGGTGAAATTCTGGAGCTGAAGAACACCGTCAACACGATGGTGGACCAGCTCCGGTCCTTCGCGGCCGAGGTAACGCGGGTGGCGCGCGAGGTGGGAACCGAAGGCCGCCTCGGCGGCCAGGCCGACGTCCCGGGCGTGTCCGGCGTCTGGAAAGACCTCACCGATAACGTGAACTCGATGGCCGGCAACCTGACCTCTCAGGTGCGAGGCATCGCGAAGGTCGTGACCGCGGTCGCCAACGGCGACCTCGAGCAGAAGCTGACGGTGAAGGCGCGCGGCGAGATCGCGGCCCTCGCCGACACCATCAACAACATGACCGACACGCTCGCGACCTTCGCCGAGCAGGTGACCACCGTCGCTCGCGAGGTGGGCGTGGAAGGCAAGCTCGGCGGCCAGGCCAAGGTGCCGGGCGCGGCGGGCACGTGGAAGGACCTGACCGAGAACGTGAACGAGCTCGCGGCGAACCTGACGACCCAGGTGCGCGCGATCGCGGACGTGGCGGTGGCGGTGACGCAGGGCGACCTGACGCGCTCGATCACGGTCGAGACGCAAGGCGAGGTGGCGGCTCTCAAAGACACGATCAACGAGATGATCCGCAACCTCAAGGACACCACGCAGAAGAACACCGAGCAGGACTGGCTGAAGACCAACCTCGCCAAGTTCAGCCGGATGCTGCAGGGCCAGAGGAACCTCGAGGCGGTCGGCCAGATGATCCTGGGCGAGCTCGCGCCGGTGGTGGGGGCCCAGCAAGCCGAGTTTTATGTGCTGTCTCTAGAAAATGAACAAAGCCTGAAGCTGGTGGCGAGCTTTGCTTCGGGCGGGCAGGGCGCGCACGGCAAGCAGGTCGACCTCGGCGAAGGCCTGGTGGGCCAGTGCGCGATCGAGAAGCGCAAGCTGATGCTCTCGGGCGTGCCGGCGGGCTCGTTCAAGGTCAGGACCGGCCTGTCGGAGCAGGCGGCGGCCGAGGTGCTGGTGCTGCCGGTCGTCTTCGAAGGCCAGGTGCGCGGCGTCATCGAGCTCGCCTCGCTCGAGCACTTCAACCCCACGCACCAGGCGTTCCTCGACCAGCTGACCGAGTCGATCGGCATCGTGATCAACACCATCGAGGCCAACACCCGGACCGAGAACCTGCTCAAGCAGTCGCAGTCCCTCGCGGTCGAGCTGCAGCAGACCAACGAGGAGCTGCAGGAGAAGGCGCGCCTGCTCGCCCACCAGAACGAGGAGGTGGAGCGCAAGAACCGCGAGGTGGAGCTGGCGCGCCAGGCCCTCGAAGAGAAGGCCTCGCAGCTCGCCCTCACCTCGAAGTACAAGTCCGAGTTCCTGGCGAACATGTCGCACGAGCTGCGCACGCCGCTCAACAACCTGCTGATCCTGTCGGACCAGCTGTCGCGCAACCCCGAGGGCAACCTGAACGCGAAGCAGATCGAGTTCGCGAAGACCATCCACTCCTCGGGCAACGAGCTGCTTGCCCTGATCGCGGACATCCTGGATCTCTCCAAGATCGAGTCGGGCACCGTGGCGGTGGAGGCGAGCGAGCTGCGCTTCGAGGACCTGCAGCGCTACGTCGAGCGCACCTTCCGGCACCTCGCCGAGTCGAAGCAGGTGGAATTCAAGGTGGGCCTGGACCCGGCGCTGCCGAAAACCATGTTCACCGACATCAAGCGCCTGCAGCAGATCATCAAGAACCTGCTGTCCAACGCGTTCAAGTTCACCCACGTCGGCAACGTGTCGATCAGCGTCGCGCCGGCGGTCGAGGGCTGGTCGGCGGAAGCCGGCGAGCTCGACCGCACCGAGCGCGTGATCGCCTTCAAGGTGAGCGACACCGGCGTCGGCATCTCGGCCGAGAAGCAGCAGATCATCTTCGAGGCGTTCCAGCAGGCGGACGGCTCGACCAGCCGCAAGTACGGCGGCACCGGCCTCGGCCTCGCCATCTCGAGAGAGCTCTCCAAGCTGCTCGGCGGCGAGATCAAGCTGGTGAGCGCCCCGGGCGCCGGCAGCGTGTTCACGCTGTATTTGCCGCAGACCTATGTGCCCACGCGCACGGTGCGTCCGCGGCCGTCGCCGGTCGTTGAAAAGCCGGTTGTTGCCGAAGAGCAACCCATCGCTGCGGAGGAGCCGACCGGGCTGCAGTTCGCCAACGAGGCGAACGACGACCGCGACGACGTCCAGGCGGGCGACTACGTCATCCTCATTGTTGAAAATGACCTCGGCTTTGCGAAGATCCTGCTCGAGGCCGCGCGCGACAAGCGCTTCAAGGGCGTGGTGGCCTCGAGCGGCGCGGCGGCGCTGGCGATGGTGCGCGAGTACCACCCTGCGGTCATGACTCTGGACATCTTCCTGCCCGACATGCAGGGCTGGCGCGTGCTCGAGCGCCTGAAGGCCGACCTCTCCACGCGGCACATCCCGGTGTGCGTGGTGTCGACCGAGGAGGCGCGCGACCGCGCCCTCGACTCCGGCGCGATCGGGTTCATTTCCAAGCCGCTGGTCTCGAGGGACCTGGTCGACCGCGCGATCGAGCGCCTGAAGGGCTTCGTGTCGAGGCCTGCGAGACAAGTCTTGCTGCTGATGCCCGACGGCGCGACGCGCAGCGAGATCGTCGAGCGCCTCGGCGCCGCCGACGTGCCGATGCTGGTCGCGTGGTCGGGCGACGAGGCGCTGCGCCTGCTCAAGACGAGCCAGGTCGACTGCCTGGTGGTGGACGAGAAGGTGGCGGACCTCGAGCCGCAGGACGTCCTCGACGTGCTGGCCGAGCACCCGGTCACCCAGCTCCTGCCGGTGGTGTTTTTCGGCGGAAATCAGCTCCTGGCGCGCTGGAAGAACAGCGAGGGCACCTTTGCCCTGCGCGAGGCGCAGTCCACCGAGCGCCTGCTCGACTACATCTACTTCTTCCTGCACCGCAGCGTCGCGAGCATGCCGTCGACCGAGCGCGAGTTCCTCGAGAACCTGCACTCGGCGCACCGGATACTGGAGGGCAAGCGGGCGCTGATCGTCGACGACGACATGCGCAACATCTTCGCGCTCGCCACGCTGCTCGACGAGCAGGGCATGGAGATCTCCTCGGCCAACAACGGCCGCGAGGCGATCAAGAAGGTGCAGAGCGACCCCGACATCGACGTGGTGCTGATGGACATCATGATGCCCGAGATGGACGGCATCACCACCATCAAGGAGATCCGCAAGCTGCCGAAGGGCGGCGACCTGCCGATCATCGCGGTGACCGCGAAGGCGATGAAGGGCGACCGCGAGAAGTGCATCGAGGCGGGCGCCTGGGACTATCTCTCCAAGCCGGTCGACCGATTGCACCTGCTTGCCGTGCTGCGCGGCTGGCTGCACCGCTGAAAAAGGGGTCAGGACCCTTTTTCGCCGCCATGCTGGGAGCAAATACCGGAAGAGTCCTGAAAAAGGGTCCTGACCCCTTTTCCGGTAGAGGCCCTTAAGGCATGCAAGAAGAAAAAAGCCACATCCTGATCGTCGATGACCTGCAGGAAAAGCTGCTGGTCTTCCAGACGATCCTGGAGGAGCTCGACCAGAACCTGGTGATGGTGCGCTCGGGCTCGGAGGCGCTGCGCGAGGTGCTGGCGCGCGAGTTCGCGGTGATCCTGCTCGACGTCAACATGCCCGACATCGACGGCCTGGAGACCGCGCGCCTGATCCGGCAGTACAAGAAATCCGCGCATACCCCCATCATCTTCATCACCGCCTACGCCGACGAGATGCAGACGGCGCAGGGCTACTCGCTCGGCGCGGTGGACTACATCCTGTCGCCGGTGGTGCCCGACGTCCTGCGCCAGAAGGTGAGGGTGTTCGTCGACCTCTACCAGATGCAGCAGCGCACGCGCGCCATGGCCGGCGAGCAGGTGGCGCGCGCCAGGGCCGAGGCGGCAAGAATCGCCGCCGAGGAAACCACGCGCCGCTCCAACTTCCTCGCGCGGGCGAGCCACGAGCTCGGCGCCACGCTCGACCTCGAGCACGGCATGCGCCGCCTGCTCGAGCTGGTCGTGCCGGAGCTCGCCGATGTCGGCGCGCTGGTGGTCGACGCGGACGCCGACGCGCCTCTGGTTTTTCTGAGAACGGAAAGCGAGGGACGGCTTGGCACGCGCCGGGTGCCGGGCTACGGCGAGCTGCCCGAGAACCTGCGCGCCGCGCTGCAGCGCGTTGTCAGAGAAGGCTTGCCGCTCGAGGGCGAGACCGTCTGCTACCCGCTGCGCATCGGCGAGCGTACGCTGGGCGCGCTCG
>Ga0208185_1000413_pt1 | contig 20294 bp, 19 predicted proteins | sample EasRivMeERMLT700_FD_187532 | JGI IMG/M metagenome (GOLD analysis project Ga0208185, IMG submission 187532) | Soil microbial communities from meander-bound floodplain in the East River, Colorado, USA - East River MetaG ERMLT700 (SPAdes) (version 2) | ecosystem: Environmental > Terrestrial > Soil... | reverse complement strand
CGCAGGAAGAACTCGCGCTGCGAGCGGTCCATCTCCCCCTTGGCCTGGGAGGAGATCTCCTGCTGCATGGTCAGGACCTCGAGCTCCTTGGCCATGAGCTCGTGCACCCGCCGCAGGCGCTCCACCAGACGTCGGAGCCGAAGGCGCAAGGTCATCACCCTCTTGCGTCTGACCTCCGCCCATAATATCTCCGAGTCCGTTCTGCCGTGCCCATTGTTCAGGCGACGGAAAAGCCGACCTCTGTGCCTGAGGTACGAGTAATTGATTGTCATCGTGCGCCTTGCGAGCTTGCTGGTAGCGCAACAATGCCCCGAGCTTCAGTCTCGTTCCTTGGTTTCGGATGTCGTTGTCAAGCCTTTCCCTCTGGAACTGAAGACGATCAGCCTGCCGCGCAGCACCGCTTCCAGCATTCGCAGCGCGACTTTCCGCCAGTTGCGCTTGTGAAGCGCGGAGGTCTTGCTTGCTATCTGCCTCTTGCCGCTTGAGATCGGTTGCTTCACGGCGACTCCCCAACTCGCCCACAGAGCCAAGCGCCTGCCCAATGTGGCCCGTCGGATTTTGCCCAAATCCCATAGGCTGCATCATACTTACGCCGAATTGCATCATCGCCGCACGGTTATTCTCATTCGCCATCCAGTTCCGCCACTGACCAGCGAGGTCACTCTGCTGCTCCGGTGTCGGATTCTGCATCGGCACTAGTGCGGGAGGCGCTACCTCCAACGGATCTTCATAGGGGTCTGCCACGCTTTGCTCCCTTCATCGGCATGTCGGGCATGAGGGGCGAAGACGGCAAAGCGTCTCCTTCTGCATTGCCCATCATCTTCTTCATCAAGGCCTGCATCTCGGTCTTACTCACACCCTTCTTCGCTTCACGCCCCTCGTTTTCGAGATGCGTGTCACGGCCTTTTGGCTTCGCCATCGGTTTAGCGACCACGAGTACCTCCTAATAGTTGCCCAAGCAACACCGGCTTGATGTCTGGCGAATTGCCCATCGCCGCTGCAAGAAGCTGAACAAGATTGTTGTTCGCCGGAAGTTGGTTCGGCCGCATCGCAGCAGGTGTCGAGACGCGTTGGGCTTCGGGCGGAGGAGGCGCCTTAATGCCTTGCATCGCCTTGAGCAAATCTTGCGTTTTGTTTCCTTGCGCTTGTGCGCCGGGCGTACCTTCTCGCGGAGCACCTGCCCCTGAAAGGATCGGCTGAAAGCCTCCACCTTGTGCTATTACTGGCCGAGGTTGTGGCATCGGTACAGGCGCAGGAGTGCCATACCCACCATCTTCGCCCAAAGTAGGAAGGCTTCCCGCCGTAGGCTGCGGCAACGCTGGGCCAGCAACGGGACGTCGCCCACCCCCTGCCGGTTGAGGCATACCGACAGTTCGCCCCGGAACCTGCGGACCCATATTGCTAACGTCCAACGGGTTCACCATCGCCTGAGTAGGCTGTGCGTTCATCGGAATCGCTTCAGTCGGCAATTCTCCCGCCGCACTAGCATACGCTTGCGTTGGGCCTTCTGGCGGACGAGGCATAGCGAGGGGTGTATTCGCGCTAAACGCATCCGTTTCGGGCATTCCCGAAGGGTTCATGACAGGCGGCGGAACGCCTTGAGCGGCCATCTGCATGGCAATCGCTTCGGGATTGTTCGCCATCGTCGAGCCGAGCGCCATGGGGTCCATGCCGCCAGTGAGCATCGCTATAAGCTGTTCCGGGTCCATGCGTTACCTCGTAAGGAATGGAAGCAAGGCACCGATGCCTGCTCCTGCTGCTGTACCGATTCCAGGCATGAGGGCGGTTCCGAGCGAGGCGCCTGCCGCTGCACCGCCAAGCCCCTGCATCCATGGATTCTGCGTCGGATTGTTCGCTGTCGAAGTCGTGCCCGCATTCGGCATCGCACCCGCAGCGCCGATAAGTTCCTTGCCCATGAGCAGCGGGAGCATTTGTTCGTAATTCCACTTACTCGCGCCTTCGCCGAGGATTTGCTGGAGAAGATTCTGCCTCACATCACCGACCGCACTTGTGGTTTGACCGGGAATGGTGAGGTTCTGCGCCGTCGCCCCACTTAAGCCAAGAGCCTTCATCATTGCATCGACGCCGGTGCCGTAATTGCTAGAGACGATTTTAGCCGCAGTATCTCCTGCCGATCGACCAGCATCACGAATCGCTAATGACTCTGCGATGGCCTGTCGGCTTCCTCCAAATTGGCCAGCTTGAGTAGCCCCGCTTCGGACAGCAGGAAGTGCCCGTTCGGTAAGGTTGTCATATATTGGCCGGACAGCCGCGTCGATATGACCTTGCAGCCCCGGATTTGAGGCCGGACTAAGCACATCGCCACTCGTGAAGAATTTGCTGGCACCTGCCGCACTCCCGACTACGTCGCCTTGCTCACCCGTTTGGTCAAGGACCATCTCCTGCCCTTGCGTTTGAAGCGGGTCGAAGCCTGCAACAGTGCTTTTTGGATAGGCTTCCGGCGGATTGGCCGCAAAGTCCTTTAGGCCGGGCATGGCGAGCCTGTAAAGCTCTTTCTGCTCCGGCGTTAGATCAACACGAGTTGTTTGCGTCGGTTGTCCGCCACCACCACCCATTTTAATGTCCTTTCACGAGGCGCACAGGTCGCCGATACGTTGAGCACATGAACTCGCCACCATTCGCCTTGATGACCTTTTCCCATCCTCTTCGTCCAGTGATCTCTATTGCTTCGCATTCCATTCCAGTTGCGAAACGATCGACCACCATATCGACAAGAGGGAAGCTCTTTACTAGCCCATTTCCATATGCCCAGAAGAGGCGCAATACCCTCTTAGGGTGACTCACTATTTCTGTCATGAACACGCAATGGATGCAATCCGCATCACAAACAGCCCACATTTGCACATAATCCGTATAGACATTATGCCAAATCTCTTCCTTATCCCTAAACCGCAGCGTCCAAGTTTCCGGCGAATCATCGAGGCATTTGTTAATCTTGCCTTGATAGTGCTCCAGCTGCTTTTTGTCGAGCATGTAGACTTCAACTGATTCGCTCATAAAAGTGCTCGCAATTCTTCCACGGTCAAACCAAGAGTTCTTAACTTCGCCAACGCAGAAACTCGAAGTGCAGCCTGTTCTTCTCGCTTTACGGCCTCGATCTTAAAAGCCGTCCCATCTTCGAGCGCTCTTACCTTACCTCCGTCCGCTTGCCACGCAAGGAAATCATCCCACGCCTGAGGCGTGTCCCGCTCGCTAATCGCCTTGTGTCCCACTTCAGTAGTGTTAACAATAGCAGCGGTTTTGTCCTCATTACCCCAAGAGGCGGTGATGATCGTAATCATACCTTCACCTCCGACACTGTAAGGGTGGCGCTAGCAGCACCACCGAAGAGGGCGTTAGCTGTATCGCCATTCAGTCGCACCGCGTAGGCACCGCTGGGACCGACGCGAACCGAATAGGTGTGCGGCCCAACGCTTCCGGGCGTATCAAGAAAGTCTCCGACGACTGACAATTCGTCGTTGGCGCTAAAAGTCGCAACTTTGCCAGCCTGAATACAGGTCGTGCCTCGGAATATCGCCCAAAGTATTGCGCCGTTCGTCGTACTAGTAGCGCCGAACGCCGAAAACTCTACAAGCACTTTATTCGCCGCGTCCGCCAGCGTGACCGCTTGGGATAGAACTTCCGTTCCCTCCGAACTGGTCGGCGTGGTATTGTCAGATGGAATTTGCGTCGTAAGATGGACGTTAGTGGTGTAGTTGTCCTGTAAGACTTGTAGAACGATACTTGGAGGCACAGCCCAAGAACCATCTGCGCGAAGAAAATTTACTGTCCCACCACCGCTCGCCGGAGCTAATCCTTTTAAGGCGTCAGTGAAGGCATCAAGCAAGGTGGTTGCTTGCGTTCCGGTAAGTTCTTCTGGATCACCACTACTCGCAGTAATTCGCCCAAGGAATCGCGCCGTTGCTATATCGGCTAATTTCGCCAACGTAACGGCATTATTATCTATCGTTATAACCCCACCGCTTACGCTTATGTCGCCATAATCTCCATCCTCTAACCCATTAAGTTTCCGCCATGCACTATCGACGTATTCATATGTTCCTCGCCCACTGCCGGGGTCCCAATCACTTCCATCCGCCCGCGCAAGCATCCCTTCACGAGGCTTCTCAATCGCCACATGATGCTCTTGTAGGGGAACAAGTCCCGCCTCAGTTTGCGTTCGAGCGAGTTTTTGGAATTCACCTTCTGCCCACTTCACAAGGCGGCGCAGATTATCATCCTGATATTCTGGCCCTTGGCGCGGGAAGAAGTCTGCCATCAGTGCTGCCCGCTCAATTCGCCTTCAACCATATACCCATTGAGGCGCCAAAAGCTGGTTCCTACAATCTCAATCGCCATCGACACCCCATGCCCAATCACATCAATATACCGATCAGTGCCGGGCGTAAACGTCTTAACGGTTCCCCAACTTACACTTCCATTCGGATACGTCTGGAACCCAATTCTAACGCTTACGGCTGCCCCGTCCATTTTTAGCCAAACGCGGCGAATAACCTTATGCGTCGTGAAATCAACAATCCACTCACCATTCCGCTTTCGCCCCGCAATAGCGAGATTCTCTCTCTTAATCGTCCCGGTATACCCCGTTCCTAAAATCGTACTGCCTTCATCCATGAGGGCGAACTTGGTATCATCCGTATGAAGCGCCACAGTGCGTCGCCGTTGGCTGCTCGACCAAGGTAGGGTTTGATCGTCCCAGCTTCCCACTACTGTCGCCCAAGTGGTATCGCTCGCATTCTCGATCTCACCCGTAACACAATTCCTGAAGTTAACGGCGCGTTCTGTCAATGCTCCCATTTGGCCTTCTTTAAAGTTCCAAATAAGTGCCCTCGTCGGATTCGTCGCTCCGCTCTCTGGATACGCAAATCCCACTTCGTTATACGCCGGATTGCTCCACATAAAGCTATTAGCAAAGTTCGTCGTATCAATCTGGTTAAAGAGTTGTCGCCTAAAGCGTTTGTTCAATACGCTTTCTGTCTGGTTGCCATTATGGACGATAATATCGTCTTGCGTCGCCACCACATGGCGTGTGCCGTCGGGCGTCATTGCGACGCAGCGTTCGGCAAGTATTCCACTCGTTTCGAGAAAGCTATCGAAATCAAACACGAACGTCCCACCGATATAGCTCATCCGCCAAGTGGAACCTTCTTTATAGATATACATATGGCCGCGAAGCGCCATAGCATCACGAATCAAGCCCGCTTGCACGTCGGCGAGATCGGTCTGACCAGTATCTTTCGTGGCATCTGTAACGTCCCACGAATTCGGCACACTTCCCGGATCGGCAGGATGACTCCACATGACAAGGTGAGGATAAAGTGTTCCGCTCTTAGTGAGGTTAAAGGCGACAAGGTGATTTTGAAACGAGCGGATTACTTTCGCTCGATGGTTTGCGTCCCAATTCGGCAACGCCAAAAGCTTCGTGGCGACATTAAGCGTCGACCAATATTGCGGTACATCAACACCATTGTTCAAGATCGGAACGCCACCAAGAAGCGTTCCATTCCAATCCCGTGTATTACTCGCCGTATAGTTGACATCCACGGCGGCGGTTTGGCGAGTAATATTCGTGTGGTTTGTCCCATCCCACACATACGCCTTCGTGAGAGAGGTATAAAGCCAGAATATTGCATCGGCTCCGCTCTTGATCGGAAGCGCAAAGTGTGGCGCTACACCGGGCGTGCCGAAGACCTGTGTATGCCCAAGTTGCCTCTCAATTCCTCCATCCTTAACACGAACATTCTCTGCCGTCGTCCATGCTTCGGGCGGAATGCCATAGCCTTCGGTGTCCCGAATAAGCCCATAATTCCCAACATCATTGATCTCGATAATTGGCATTATCTTCCACCGGGGCGGTTACTTAGCACTTTATCAAGGCGATCTGTGATCTGCGTTATTGCACTCATGATACGATTTTCTGTCTGCTCAAGCACATCGCGTTGGACGTACTCTCTTGCGATTTGTTCTCGGTAGAGCGAAAAAGCTCCATTAAGCGCCATGAGAGAAACATGCGCTTCATCGGCTCGCCTGCTCGCATACTTTGCTTCCACCATAGCAGCCTCAGCGTGTGCGTGGGCCTTTGTAATTCGATCCGAAAATGCAAGCCAAAACGACACAACCGTCACACCTGCTGTGCAAAGTCCAAGAGCGGTGGCAATTAACCATTCTATTGTCATCGCTTCGCGATTTCTACAGTTCTCGCAAGGAGATAAAACCCACACACCATCCAGATGTATGACCACTCCTCAACAGAAAGTTTGTCCGTGACGCCCCATCCAAACCCGCGGTCCCAAACAATAATTTTCCACAAAATGTAAACCGCAGGAAGGGAAAGTAGCGTCCTCACAAGTTGGTTCATTCGCGAACCGGGCGCCTCGCTCACAAGCACATTTGCCCGCGCTTGAAGCGTCTTAGTTTCTTCTTCAGCCGTTATCTTTTTCTCCATCGTCTCCGCTTCACGCGCAGCGATGCGAGTTTTGGCGATGTCGCCAGAGATACTTTTTGCAGTATCCGCGAAACCAGTGAGGACTTTAAGGATGCCCGGAATAGCTGTAAGGAGGGCGATCATAGCGTGCGCTTCCTCGCGATCATGAGCACGACAGCGACGCCTGCCATCGCCACACCAATCGCCTTCGGATTGCTAAGAGCCTTTTCGAGATAATCTTGAATTGACGATAGGCCAACTGTGCCAACTAATTCGTCAATGTTTCCGATCAGTCCCGCTAGGATTAGGGTTATCTTCCCCCAAAGCATCGTCGCCGAGCCGGACGCCGCTTCCAACAGACACGCCATCCCACTGGACGCTTCGCTCCGCCCATAGCGGATAATCACGTCCACTAGGAAGTACGTCGTCAACGCCAGAAGGCTGAGGCCTAAGATTGCCCGCATCTATTGTCTCCTTCTTCCACACCGTTGCTTTGAGAACTATCGTTATTCCGACCGAAACCACAACGGCAAGGATTGCCCAAAACACAATAGCCTCAACGTCCCATCCTTGCTGAATACCAAGCGCAATCGTACCCCCACCGCTTCCGGTTCCTGTACTAACCTCTGCCGGAATTGCAGGACGATCTGCGGGCTTTTCCTCTATCGCGAATTCTCCCCGCTGCATCTTTTCACAGATGGGCATAATACGATTGAGCCACTGGCGCCTATCACTTAATCCATTCAGCCCACCATTCCACCGACGCACAATGCTCTCAAACTGACCTTCATCGGCGAGAAGATTTAAGGATTTCCATTGCCAGAAGGCGGCAGCGATGGCAGGTTGATGCTCGGCCTTTGTAGCAAGTGTTGGATTGCTTTCGAGATCGAGGCCTGTGCGGCGTCCAATTTCGCGATAACCGTCTCGTCCCGTAATCTGTGGGCCGCCACGACCAATGTAGCGTGAACCGTCAGTAGTTCCTGGACGGTTGCCCATGCGATTACCGTAAATTTCGTCGAACATTCTAAGTTGCCAACCGAGTTCGGTTCCGAAACGAGCGGCAACATCAGCTGCACTTCTGTATCGGTTGGGCCAGACTTGAGCAACTCTTGCATGAGAATACCCAATGTTTTCTGTGAGGTTGCGAATGGTGTACCCACCACACTCGTGAGCAAGATTGGCGAGGCACATAGCAAGCCGACGGGGATTGTCCAATATTCCCGCCGCTTTTAGTACGTCTTGTTTCGCGACGAAGGCGTCGATGATCGCCTGAGGCGCTTTTGGTAGGCATCGCCTCATACCTTCTTTGGTAAGGATAATAGGCATAGAAGCTCCTATCCAACCAACGTAAACTTCACATCCGCATACACTTCCGTGCCGAGCGAGAACGCCTTCCCTTGGGTAATAGTGCCGATCGAACCACTTGCGTCGACATATATCTGCACTTCGAGGTTCTGCGCAGCCGCCACTGTGAATTGTCCATGTAGACGAGGCATTACGACATGGCCGCTGGCTTCGACGTTTTGGCTATTGCCGTCTCGATTGTAATAGGTCTTGCCGGTTACAAGAGTCGTACCGCCAGTCGTGTTCCGCAAACGAAGCTGAGCGGCGAGGCCCAAATTACTACTAACCGACCCACCCTGATCGTAATGCGCTGGCACTTCAGCCTCAATCTCCCAAACTCCAGCAGGAAGCACAATCACATTGCTCGATACCGTTCCACCCACGTTATCAACATGTTCGGTATTCAGCCTAACGGTATTCTGCGTGACGTCCGTAAGCGTCGCACCAACCGTTCCAGAAGTTTGTTCGTCCTTAAGCCAATAAACCGAATTAACTATATCTTTCGGCGCAATCTTCCGAACAGCCGTTGCAGAAGCATCGTAAAAAGGAATAAAATCACTCGTGAAATCCGGCGAAGTTTCTTCTGTAAACCCATTAATGACCTCAAACAGAATCTCCAGCGTAATCTTATCCACCGTCGCAGCGTCGGCGTCATAAAGCACAAGTTCGTCGGCGATAGCCGGGGCCGTCTCGGCCGTGAAGCTAGTAATGATCTTAAAGAGGTTGGCGAGCGTAATCTTCTTTATTGTCGTTACATCAAGATCATAGATCGCAAGCAAGTCCCCGACCGCTGGCGCAGTAAGAGCAACTAAAGCGGCTATATCCACCACGCCCGTTGTAGCGTACCAAGCAGTGCCGCTCCAATGTACTTCGACAAACTGGTACTGTACCGCGAGAGTAAGACCGCTCACGCCATTTATCGTCCCGGCGAGCACCATCCCATTCGTCGAAGCATCAATCTTGATAAAGCGGCAATTCCACCCATCATCCGCCGCAGCCAACGTCGGAAGCGTCATCGTAGCCGCGCCCGCTGTCGCGTCGACTGTAATAATCTTGTTCAAATCGGTAGAGAGAACCGTGTAGTTCGCGGTTTTGGCGACAGCATCGGGGAGGCGAAACGCCTTATCCGCATTCGGAAATGTGGTCTGCAAAACCGCCTTGAGCAGGCGCAGATGGTCGTCACCTTGCGAAGTATTGTCGCCCGAAACCGGATTACTCGTATTGAGATCTCCGACGTATGTTGCTGCTTCTAGCCCCATTAGAGTCGGCTCCCCATGTGAAGCGGATAATTAGGCTGTTCGCGCAGAATATCTTCGCTGAACAAAGCCGCCCAACCTCTCGCATGACGCTCTTTGAAGCGATTATGGCGAGCTTTCATCGCCCCATCGCTCAAACCTATATCTTCGCAAACACTCATCCCCGCAAAGCCAATCATCGCCTCTGGCGCGTAGGCGAGCCAAGCATTTTCGATGTCGCTTGTAAGCGCATCGGCGCTTTTGTAGTAAGACCATGTGAGGCTGTAAGAAGCGTCCCGCTCGGGGTAGATCGCGACAGACGCTTTACGAAGATAATACGCAGTCGGCTTGCCCGGATCGACCGTGCTATTGTCGAGCGTTTGTTTCAGGCGATTGAGGTCAATAAACTTCTCAAGGAAGTTCCTCTCTCCCGTTGAGCTATCAGTATAATGAAGGCATTCGCCGTCAACTTCTCGCAAGAAGCCTGTCGGCAGAGCGATGTCGGCGATTCCGCTAGTAGCAGTAAGCGTTTGATCTTCCTCTTTCAAGAACCAAGGAAGCGATCGGCCTAGCTCAAAAGTGCGTTGCGCCTCCTGCAAGGCGCTAATGATCTCATCACTAAGATCAGACCTGAAGCCCAATCCGCGCTGTATGATCGTAATTGCTGCACTTCTAAGCATGAAAAGTTGGGGGAGAAGCTCACGCTGGAGCCACCTACGCTTACCTCTCCCCTCCCTCGCGCGCTAGGTTAAGTCAATAACAAGGAAGTCGAAGTTAACCGCCGCACCCGTCACACCGGCCCCTGCCTCTTTCGAGCCAAACGTAACAGTGATTGTATCCGTCGCTGTAACATACGCCGAAAGTAAGAGGCAATCGGTTGGCAACGCCGCCAAGGGAATAGCGATAATCGCATCGCCTACCGCCGGTTGGATCGAAAACGCCGAGGCGACGTTGACCGCAACCGAATCAATATTTTCCGCCACATCGTTCGCGATAGAAGGAACGGTAACAGACACAGGGGCCGGATTCTTGTAGAATCCCTTAATAGTTACGCGATCGGTCGCGTCGCTTCCGGCAGCAAAACTTCCCGCCAGCGTAGCACCGTTGAGCGCAAACCACGTCGTACCGTTGCAGTAAAATTCCCCATTCGACCCGCTGCCGATCGTAGCAATAGTCGTCGTATTGCTATCCTCTTTAACAGCGAGTGTAAAGCCTGCAACGCCGACATTGACGATAATGAAGGTTGCCCCTTTGCTTTCAGGAGGCAAAAGCACGGTGCGGTTTGCGCCGTCTGGATCGAGAAAGAGCAGTATCGGCGATCCATCATCGATCGTATACGTTCCCGCCAGCGTCTGCGACGCAGGAGTGTAACGAATCTTATTACCCAACATAATGTCGGATAAAACCGTACCTTCGATTCCTGAGCGCATAACTTCCTCCGTAAAAATGTGGGGAGGAGCATATTCCCCTCCCCATTCCCTTACGGGAAGTTACGCCACGCCTACAAAGAAGCGCCAAGCAGCGCCTGTGTAGACAACAAAGCAGACTTCGTTCTGCGTAAACGTACAGGCGGGCGTGAGGGCTGCGCTGGCACTATCTTCCAGCGTAATTACCTCTGCCGCATCCGCCGTATTCACGATGATGTAAAAATCACCGCTTTGGGGCGAAGCAGGAAGATTAACCTCCCTTGCACCACCACCTGGGTCCCACGCGAGCACATGCGGCGCGTCGGGCGGAATCGCCGTCGTGCCCGTAAGGGTCTGAATGCTCGTTCCGAGCCGATTGCCATTGAGCATAAGGCAATCCGCAATAACTGCTGCATCGAGATTTGAACGCATAGCCTATCCTTTCGCTATGTGGAGGGGGACCATTCCCCCTCCGGGCCAGCTTCCTTGCGGTTCCTGACCTGCTAGATTAGGGCAGATTACCTACGGTAAATTGCCCTATTAGGTCGCCGAGATATTCCCGAGGTAAGCACACGAGAGCCCACCACCGTCGAGCATCAGAGAGCATTCGGTTTGGATGTAACCCCTCCGAACGTCCTCATCCTTGTTCTGCACATCATCGTGCGTCTTCGTATCGCGATTCTTGAGCGACACGTACTTGATCGCCGCAAAATCGAGAATGAACGCCGCACTCTGATACCGCGGATGAACGCTCATCAACGGATGGCTCTTGAGCAGCAGCCGTCCCATCGGCATAATGAACTCTTGGAAGTTCATTCCAAACACCTTAATGGTGTTGCCGAGTTCCATACGGATGCCCGTCGTTCCTTGAATGACCTTGCCCATCTCGCTACGAGCCTTATTGCCCATGAAGGCAATACGGGTGTCGCCACCGCCGAGGTCAAAGTCGAACACCGGAGCAACCGCGTCGGCAAAGGTTGCCGCGCTCACCGCCGAACCGAACACTGTGGTCCGACCACCGTTTGCTGGCGTCGCTTGCGGAATGAACTCTCTCAATCCACCCAACGTCCGCTTCGGCTTGCCGTTGTCGCCCGTCGTCTCCGCACGCCTTCCGAACAGGAAGCTCAACTCAATCGCCATCGCGTGGTCGAAAGTTTTGCGCTTCTTGTCATTGCTCCACGCCGAACCTGTGCGTAGCTCGGTCTCGTTCGCCGTCCCGGTCAACTCATACGCATCTTTGAAGATTTGCGTATAGTTGTAGAACTTCGTCGGATTCCGGCTAACCGCTCGCGGGGCGCTCGTACCTTCCGCGTACACATTGCCAATCAGCGTCAGGTATACGTCGTTCGAGATCGACGCCGCCGTCGTACCAGCCGCACCGCGAAGGGCGGTAAAGCTGGTGTCGCTGTTAACCGTGACGACTTCGATGATCTCGTTATCATACGTCGCCTGATCGGTCTTTTCCACGAGGAGCAGATCACCCGGCTTCAGGTGCGTCGCCGTTCCATACAAGGCGGTCATAGTGGTCGAAGTCGGGTCAGCCGAATCGATCGTCACAACCGTGTCACTCGAAGAGAGTGCGCCGTTGACCTGAACCCGCTTGAGGTTCTGGCTTTCTGCCCACCAAGCGAACTCGGGGTCATTGACCGTCTTCTTGCCAGCTTTGCTGGTCAACCCGAAAATCGGCGAGGTGCCGTCCGGTGAGAAGAAGAGGATGTTTTCACGGAAATTCTTCGGGCGCTCATCGGTGCCCCAATTTCCCGTTCCACGCAGTCCAGCAATACCACTCATAGCACTTGTTCCTTTCGAAGGGTTTACCCTTCGTCGTCAAAGTCCTTCCCGAGACCACCCCAAGGGTTGTCCGGTTCTGGAGTCGATTTGACGACAGCGCCCGGCCTCGCCGGGACAAAGGGTTCTGATGCGGGTGGACGTGGAGGCGTCCTACCATTCGCTTGCGCCACGACTTGCGCCGCTTGTGCATTCGTCAAGCCATGCTTCGCAGCTACGCTCGCCCCCACCATTGCCCAGAGTTCCGCCTGCGTGACGTTCGGGTTGACCTGCCTAAAGGTCTGAGCGAACTGCACCACGTCTGCATGATGCTTGCTCTTATCGAGTCCGGTGAACTGCCCGTAGAAGGCGTTCTCGGTCTCTTCGCGCTTCTTAATAGCGCCAAGATGTTTCTCAATAAGTTGCGGAACGAGCTGGTTGATGATGTTGTGCGTAGCACGAGTAGCCTGATAGAACACTTTCGCGCCGAGCTTTGGCAGATTGCCCACAAAGTCCGTTTCGATAGCTTCCGCCTCTTCCTTCGTCATCGCGAACATATCCTGCGCGATCGCAGTAATAAGAGCATCTCGATTGGCGTCCATCGCCTCTACGAGATTCTGCGGTCCAGCCGGAGAAGGAGAGGCCGCTTGCGCGACAGGCTCCTGTTGGCCCGCAACCGGCGCCGGAGCTTGTGCAGCCGGCTTCGCCTCTACGGCTTTAGGAGCAACTACCTTAGTAGGCTCCGTAGGCGTAGCAGGCTTTACCGGAGGCGTTACCTCCACTGGCGCAGATTCTGGAAGGGCTTCAAGATCATCATAATCTTCGATGCCCAAGCCCGAGAAATCGTTCACACCATCACTGGTGCCTTCTGGCGACGGGGACGCAGCAGCAGAGCCACCTTCCGAGGAGGAGCCTGCATCAGCGCCCGAGGCGGCTGGCGCCGCAGGGGAACTCGAGCCTGCGCCCGCGCCCCCGTCATCGGGGGAGAAAAGGCGACGGTCAAACCATTCTGAATTCAAGTTCATTCACTTTCTCCTTCGTTAGGCGATGACTCACGAAGCCGTTTAGCTTCATCTAAGATACTTTGAGGTAGGCTTAGGGCCAACCGTAGCCCATTGTAAGCCCCTTTTATGTGTTCAATGGCCCCGTACCTCGTCATACCATCAAGCACACCCGAGGTATTACCGGCATCCAAATCATGACCGGGGCGCATAATGATCTCATGACGGGTAGCCAGCTGCGCTTCGAGGATAGATTGCATAATCTTCGCTCCGGGCGTAGCAAGCATAGCTTCGATTTCCCTCGCTTGCTTTAGAAGCTTTAGCTCATCTGCACTGAATCCCATGTTGGCTCCTTAAACGGGTATTGGACTCGCCGAAGTAGGAACGCCCCCGCTAGGCTGCATCCCCTTCGGACCACCACCGGGCTTCCCTCGCGTTGGCATCGCAATGAGATTTCCAGCGTCGACTTGCTGCGCCATTGCTTCTGGCGTTCCAACCTGAAGTTTAAACCTATTCACGTTACGCACACCGGCAAGGGAGGCGACCCATGCGAAAATCCTCCCCATATCATACTGCATCATTAACGAAGGCATAGAGCGCATCTGCATAAGGATGTCTTTCCACAGATTCGCCTGCGCAAGACGATCTACCGGCATAGTGCCATCAACCGGAATGAAGTCATAAAAGCCGGTGATCTGATCCGGGCCGACATCTAGAAATTGCGGTCCCGCCTCCAACGCAAGATCACCAACGATCCGAAGTTTTTTGCTCGCATCGAAATACTGTTGAGAAGTCTGAACAAGCCTTTGCGAGTGCTCACTAAAGCCGGTAGCACTTGCGTATTCCGCCAACGTCTTAAGGCGATTAACTCCGAAACCCGTCGACGTTCGGACTTCTGTCGCTGTTTTTCTTCCTCCACTTGAAAGTGCTCCCATAATTTGGTCGTTGACACCCGTCATCTTCTCGCCTACGCCAAACATCATCTGCATGTCGGCAACATGATTGCGCGTGAAGTCTTGCACCGGGATTTGATGCACGACCGAGCGAATATCCTGCCCATACGCCTCTGGCCTGAGGCGCCAAGTGAAGCCTGCCCCCGCAGTTTCGGCATCCTTCGCGACGACCTTTGAGGGGTCAATGATGAATTGATTGTTCATCGCTGCCCGCACATTGAAGAAGTGCGTGTTGATGAGCCAATCCATCGTATTCTGGATCGGCTCGACGATCGTGGGCAGACCACGGTTCCAAGCGCCATAGCCTTCCACCTCGGCCTCGAGAACACCGAAGGGAAACTGCCCATGCATCGCACCATGAGGTTGGGCGCCAATAATAAGCTCCTGATCGCCCGTTATCGTGAAAACCCATTTCTCTGGGAAGTCACTATCCCCAAGCTGCCACTCCTTCGGAATGAGGCTGACATGAACCTCATAGCTTGTTACGACGGCGGGATGCTTTTCGTCCCCATCATCAATGACCGGAAGATCTTCAGGCTTTTCAAGCTGCGAAGAACTATTCGATTTCGTACTATCCGCCCTCCCGCTCGACGCCTTATTGAGAAATTCCGTATTCATATAATACCCTTGCGCCTTGCGACGCACAATCGTCTCCCAAGAGAGCCGTTTACGGACGGCGCAGAACTCTCCCTCTTGAAACCTTCCCACTTGCACGCGAGGATCAGGCAAGAAGTCCCAAACGCTAATGTTACAAATCTTATTCCCTTGATAGCCGGGCAAACGCACGCGCGTCTGCTGCTTAATCCTCGCGATCCCTTCTGGGTCCATCGGGTCAGGAACTTCTTCGATAGTCGCGAACGAAATCTCTTGCCTGTCCCAATACTCCTCAATCACCCCCGTTCCATATTTGAGCATATCGTACATCCAAATGAAATAAGGAGCTACGAATTTGCCCACGTCCACTTGATAACCGATCAGCGCCTCAAGCGCCTGAACCTGCTGCTCCCCTTCGCCATGTCTTCCGCTAAACTGATGGATCGGGTTACGCGCAAAGAACACACTCGTAATATAAGTATGCGCCGACATAAGCAGCGCATAAGTGTAAGGCAACTGAATTGTCGTATAGGCGGGCGTGCCGAGATTCTCTCTTGCCGACCGCCTCGCCGCATCAAGATCGCTTTCAGGAATGTAGGCGAGGACAGAATCTTCCGCCTTACTCCAAGTGGTGTGTTGCGTTTGCTGCCCACTCAACGCGATCTTGAGGCGCGAAGCGAGCATCTTCACCACTCGTGCGTGAAGGGCCGACTCTTTCGGAATATTCTTAGTCCTGCTTGGCATTAGAGCCTCCTTATGGGCACGCCATAGATCGCCGGAATGGCAAAACCATGCTATTGTCTAATTCGGTTCCGTCCTCAGCCCCAAGTTCCATATAGGGGTTTGTGAGTTCCCTCACGCCGGTTGCGACTGTTTCGAGCAAGTCATCATGCCCCTTGTACCCAACTCCATAGGAATAGAATTGTTCTAGAAACTCTAAATGTTCTTTGCGACAATAGAACTTTCCTTGTGAACAAGGCCCATTTAACGCGGTAGTGATTCGCACGAACTTAGGCCGCTGATCGCCCGGCGCGTCTTTAAGCGCAAAGTACATTTGCTTCCGCACCATCTCCTGCTGTAAGAACCACTTGAGGTATCGCTGAGCCGCAATCGTTTCAAGAACAATGCGAGAAATGTTATACCTGCTACCAAGCTCAAACATAGTAGCAGCGGACCAAGAAGGACTATGCCCACGATGCACACGATAGTCCAAGAGATAATATGCACCATTAGCACGCGCAACCACCGCATGAGCTTCGAAGTCCTTATTGGCGAATTTATTACTGGCAAGTTGCCGATCGGAAGGCGGGGGGACTGGATCAATGACGAGCACGGCCTGATAGGCTTTCGGCTTCTCCTCATAGAACTTCACCCAAGAAGGATTGAACGAGAGCGTTTCAGCACTAACGAGCTTACATTCCATCTCGCGCGCAAACTTGGACAAACGGTTGGCAACAACGGCACTTCTCTTTTCGGCTCTAAGTGTTTCACTCGGATAGCGTTCCGCCCAAGAGCTTTCTTGCTGATCGAGGGGGAGGTCTTGGGTTTCTTTCGTCCAACACCCAAAAGTTTCGGTCGTCCATTCTGGGTCATTTTCCACCACCATGCTCACGTCGCGCGAATCAATCGGCGTCTGTAGCATAACGAGTTTAGCGTTCGGCTCTTCTGTAGCAGGAGCTAATGAATTCTTAAGCGAACCCAAAACGAGGTCTTTTACCTTCTCTCTCTGATCTTCCGTCGCTGCATTCTCATCGGTGACGACGTCGTCAAGAATAATAAGATCAGGCCGATAGTCGTCAAAGTTGATACCACGAATGTTGCCAGTGATGCCAACACCCATAACCCAAATAGGACGATCGTCAAGTCCATGATAAACCTCGATCTCATGCTCTTGCCACTTCTTACCCGGACGAAGGTTAAACACTTCAGCGAACCTTGTCCGCTTCGGTGTTCCGTCCGCACCAATGCGGGCGTCGATCTGACCACGAATCCACTGCACGCTGCGCGTCGCATGACTTTCACTCGCGCCGACATATAAGATCGTTCGGCTTAAGCCATAGGCGATTCGTTTTGCCGCGTATGCGCGAAGGCGAGTTGTCTTTGCCGCGCCCCTGTAGAAGCGTTGATTAATGAAGCGCTTCTTTGGATCTTCTAGCGTGCTCCACGCTTGCGCGGCGAACTTAGGCGAAGCATCGCGGAATGCCTTCGGAAAGAATTGTTTACAGAACAATTCCGTATCGAGGGCACACAGCTTAATGAGTTCCGCCATAGAGATTGTTTCGTTGCTCATCGTCCCATTAACCTTCCCATGCTGGCGATCATTGGATTATTATCGAACGTTGTTGTAACGCTCGGCGTATAGCTATCATCCGAGGCAACAACTTGGTGCAGCGAACGAAGGGTGTTGAGCTTCGTCGCCTTAAAGCGACAAGTGACGTAGCGCGACATCGCCTCCGGTGTAGAAGGCTGGACTTGCGCCGTTGAGTAATCCGCAGCGATGTTTTGCCGCAACGAGAGCATTTGCCGAATAGTGCTAGGCGTAAACCTTCCAGCGAAGTTCGGTCCTGCTTCTACATTAGAAACAAAACGTATTCCTTCGTTTTGCCAAAGCAGGGCGAGCTTGGCAATTCGTGGCTGCCTAAAGCGGCCAACAAAATGCGTATTCGTTTCCGCCTGCGTTTGCGTCGCAGTAAAGTCAGCTGCAATAGTTCGGCTTAACTCGGGGCGAAGCCTAAACGCTGTCGGCTTAAAGCGGCCGAGGAAATGCGGGTTAGGTTCCGTTTCTCGGAACGAATTATCTTGCGGCACCGCTTGTCGCGGAACAGCGGATAGCCTAATGCGTGTCGGTTGGAACTTCCCAAGGAAGTGGGTATTCGTCTCAGCTTGCGTCTGCGCCGTAGTGAAGTCCGCAGCGATAGTACGATTTAGTTCAGGTTGAAGCTTAAAGTTTGTCGGTTTGAAGCGACCGATAAAGTGCGGCGTAACATCGGGTTCGCGGAACGAAGTGTCTTGGGGAACCGCACGGTGCAGAAGCGGCAACGCCTTAATGGTCGTGGGCGAAAACCGACCAATAAAGTGCGTGTTCGTTTCAGGCTGTGTTACCGGACCACTATCGTCGGCTGCAACATTCTGCCGAAGGGCAATCTGTAACTGAAGGCTATACGGCTTATAGCGAGCAAGTTGGAAAGTGTTAGTTTCCGCATCTCTTTGTACGCCATCTTGCGCTTCTCTAATCCACAAACCATTATTGAGCTGAAACCGATCCGCCTTAAACCTTCCGATAAAATGTGTATTCGTTTCAAACGCAACAGTGGAAGTATAGTCTGCCGCAATGTTCTGCCGTAGAAGCTGTAACGATTGTAGGCGTGAAGGAGTAAAGCGTCCAAGGAAGTGCGGATTAGTCTCAAAAGGCGCTTGAGACGTATCGTCGGCAGCGATATTGTGGCGAAGCGATATGGTAAGGTTTAGGCGATAAGGAGTAAACCTACCCACGAAGTGGGTATTAGTTTCCGCAGTCCGCGCACTCTCGTCTTGGGCCTCATGATACTTGAGGTCAACATTAAGCTGGAACCGCGTCGGCGTAAAGCGCCCCGCGAAGTGCGGAGGCGTACTCGGTTCGAAAACGCTAATGTCTTGTGCTTCGTGATACTTTAAGGCATAGAGAAGGCTAAAGCGATTCGGCTTAAACCTTCCAATAAAGTGCGTATTAGTTTCAGGTTGAGTTTGCGCCGCGCTTGTGTCTTGCGCCGGGTGTTGACGTAGCTGAGAAAGAAGGTCAAACCTACTAGGCTTAAACCTTCCAAGGAAGTGGATATTTGTAGCAGGTTGGACGACAGGTGGTACGTCAGCAGCGGACGAAAGCCAAAGGCCTTTTTGTTGGACGAACTTATAAGGCTTAAACTTCCCGATAAAGTGAACGGGTGTAGAAGGTTGTGTTTGGGCGACGCTAAAGTCGGCGGCGATGTTATGCCGAAGGGCAGGAGTGAGCCTGTGGGGCGACTTCGCGGTAAAGCGACCTTGAGTAAAGGTGTTCGTCTCAACGGCGGCAGCAACGCTGCGAACCACATACTCGTTATATTTTAGCGTCCCGTTGTCGTTGACGACGTAGGGAATGACGTAGTCATTGCCGCGCAGATAAATATTGCCATCTTTTGAAAGATCAGCGGACACATTAGCCACAGTCCCCGTAAGGGCAAGAGCCTCGCCGCTAAACGAAGCCCCGTCATCGGTGGACTTAATAACGTACAAATCTGAGGCTGTAGAGCTACGGTATAGCGCCCAGACATCAGTGCCGTCGTTGAACATTCGGCAAGGATTTGCTACTCCAGTCGTAACGGTAGCTAGACTAAGAATTGTCAGAACGTCGTCACTGTCCTCTCTTACAGTGAGCATCCTATTGGAGGTTTGCGAACCGCCAGTTAGCACAAGTCTTATTGTGCCGCCGTCATTGTAGCTGATGCCGCTGCCAAGATTTCCATCTATGGCATTTATGTTAGCAGTAGACGAACTCGCAGTCTGAAGCGCGTTACCGCTAAGAACAAGCGTGCGATCTCGAAGATGGTTTTGCCCGGAGTCATGCCAGAAGAAATGCACGCGGTCTGAAGCACCGATAACCGCTTCCGGGTCCACGCAGTTAATCGTACCACCAGCATCGACCGCAATGTTTGTAGTCCATCCCCCGGCCGATGCCCGTCGCGCATAGACAATGCGCGAGTAACTCGTGCCCATGCTGGCAACACGCGGGCCGTTGTAGAGGATGACGACGGTAGTATCAGAGCGGACGACAACCGACACGCCCGGCGCGTCGACGTTCGCACTTGTCTGTGCGTTGACCCCCGAATGAACTGTTTCCGTCGTTCCCCATACGTCGGTCCCCAGGTCAAACGTTGCGTAAGCAACTTGTAGTTGGACACCTCCAACGTTCGAAACGACATGGATCACATCGCCGACTTGATACGCAGCAATTGCGATGGGGTCAGAGCCGCCATTTAGCTGCGGGTCGGTTCCAGCCTGCGAAAACGACGACGTTGGATCGGTTGCCTTCATCGCGCGGAGGCGAGAACTTGCCGAGCTTGACCGTCCAATAAAGTAAAACGCAGTCTGTCCCGCATTAACCGCTATATAAAAATCCGCAGTAGCCGTTGACCAAGCAGAACCGTTGTAAGTTAAAGCGGTGCCACCAGAGTAAGGGGCCGCAGAAGAACCAGCAAAAGCGAAGAAATGACTGGCGTCAACGGAGCCTGTACGAGAAAGAACGACACAATACTTAGTGGCAGCACTTAATGAGACTGACGAGAAATTAAATGTTGAGTCCGTGTAAACGCCGCTTCCTACATCGGCAAGTGTGGAACCAACAATGGTGTTCGTGGAAGTTCCTAAAGTGCTTCCGGTAGGCAGGCCGCTCCCGTCTGTAGCAAAAATATCAGCAGAAACATTGTCTACTGGCGACCCGCTTTTCTGAAGTTTAAGTTTAATATTAGTAACAGTTAGAGCGCCAACAGTCGTAAAAGCCTGTCCGCGCTTTTCGAAAGCAGCGGTTCCCATCGTAT
>Ga0208185_1000412_pt1 | contig 20295 bp, 23 predicted proteins | sample EasRivMeERMLT700_FD_187532 | JGI IMG/M metagenome (GOLD analysis project Ga0208185, IMG submission 187532) | Soil microbial communities from meander-bound floodplain in the East River, Colorado, USA - East River MetaG ERMLT700 (SPAdes) (version 2) | ecosystem: Environmental > Terrestrial > Soil... | reverse complement strand
GGATCTCGTGCGCAGCGGGCTGCTGACGCGCGAGGGCGAGGGCTTCCAGCAAGCGCCCGGCATCAAGATCACCGAGAAGGAGATTCGCTCGGCATGACGACGGAGCTTGATTTGGCGATGGCAGGCCAGTCTGATCGCATTAGACAGATAGCCGACTATCTCCAACGGCAGTTTCCGGGGCTGACGGCTAGAGAGGCGGTGCCGATTGCAACCCGTATCTACCAACTAGTCACGCAGGAGCCGGAGAAGTGAGCTACCGCCCGATCACCGACCTTTGGCTCCTGGCCCGCCCCAAGGTGCGCTACTACGGGGCCTACCCCAACGGCTTCCTGGAGCGCGCCCGGGCCCTGCTCGGGGTGACGCCCTACGATCCGATCCTGCACGTCTGCGGCGGCCGGGTGAAGGACTATCCGGCCAAGCCACGCGGCTTCGGCCCCTACGACAAGACGCTCGACGCGGACCCGGCGCTCGTCCCGGACTATCTCCACGACTGCACCGGGCCCCTGCCCCTGAATGTGCGCGGCGAGCCCTGGGACGCCATCCTCGCGGACCCCCCGTACACGGCCCTGGACGCCGCCCAGTATGCGAACCACCGCGCCTCCTTGCCCAGCCCCAACGCGCTGCTCAAGAGCTGCCTGGAGGCCGTCCAGCCCGGCGGGCGAGTGGGCATGCTGCACTACGTCCTCCCGCAGCCGCCCCGGACGGGTGTCCGATTTGTCGCCTGCGTCGGGGTGGTGGTAGGGTTCAACAATAAAATGCGCTGCTTCAGTGTGTTCGAGAGGGAGTGACGTGAAGGCGAAGCTCACCCGGGAAGAACGGCGCGTGCATGCGGTCCTGGAGTATCAGCTCATCAGCACCCTGGAAGCCGAGCTGCCCTTCACGGTCCCCGGACATGGCCTGGTGGGGGTGGAGCCCATCGTCATCAACGGCGTCCACCTCCGGGGCCAGGTGCGCTGCGCCTGCGGCTTCATGGTCTCGGCGCTGCGGGCCCAGACCGCCAAGGCCGCCCTGGAAGATCACCGGACCTACATGCGGGAGCGCGGACGCTGATGGCCAACGGGAACGGCAACGGCCACAAGCTCACCCCCAAGGAGCAGGCCTTCGTGCTGGCCTACCTGGGCGCGGCCAAGGGCAACGGGACCCAGGCGGTGCAGCTCGCCGGCTACGCAGGGAACCGCAAGGTGCTCGGCGTCACGGCCACCCGCATGTTAGCGAAGCCTAGAATCCGAGGGGCCATCAACGCGCGCATTGAGAAAGTGCAGCGGCCGGCGATTGCCAGCTTCGAGGAGCGCGACGAAATCCTCAGCGGCATCATGCGCAATCAGAACCACGACATCTACGCGCGCGTGGCAGCGGCGCGCGAGCTGAACAAGTGCCACGGCCGCCACTCGATCAAGATGATCCACTCCACGCGCACGCTCGAGCAGATTCTGGCCGAGAGCTGGAAGGACGAGTAGATGGACCGCTTCTGGATCTGGCTCGCCTGGCATCTCCCCCGCCGCTTGGTCTACTGGTGCGCGATTCGCGTGGGCACGCACGAGCCCAAGACGCTGACGCCTGACGAGTTCGCGGTCTGGGAGATGTGTGGCGACCGCCGCGTGATGGACGCCCTGCGCTTCTGGGAGAAGGCCTAGTGGAAGACAACACCAGCTTCGAGGTCATGGGCCGGCACGAGGAGACCAACCTGCGCGTGGCGATCGGTGAGAGCGATGATCACTGGTTCGTGTATGTCTGGGGCCGAGGGGACGCGAGCTGGCGCACGGTCGCAGGACCGATGACGCACGAAGAAGCGTTCCTCGAGGCCGAGAGTTATCTCGTCATTGGAGGCGCTGCGAATGATTAGCCTACTAATCCTGCTCATCGTCGTGGGCGTGCTGCTCTATGTGGTCGAGAACTACATCCCGATGTCGCCGCCGTTCAAGATCATCGTGCGCCTGGTCGCGCTGCTGATCGTGGTGATCTACCTGCTGCGCCTGGCCGGCATTGATGTCGCTGTCCCGCGCTGAGTGGGGGCTCATCGGGATGATCCTGGTCCTGTTCATCCTGCGCGAGCTGCTGCGTGAGCCCGGCCAGTAGGCGCATCAAACGCTGGCGCGAGGGACGCGGCATTCTCCAGTTCGTGGCCGACGAGCTGCACGCGCAACCCGACGCCTGGCAGGAAGAGGCGCTGCTGCTCTTCGCCTCCCCGCGCATCGAGGACCGGCGCATCAGCCTGCAGGCCTGCGCGGGCCCCGGCAAGACGGCGCTCGAAGCCTGGTGCGGCTGGTGGTTCCTGCTCTGCATGGGGGATGAGGGCGAGCACCCCAAGGGCGCAGCGGTCAGCATCAGCAAGGAAAACCTCAAGGACAACCTCTGGGCCGAGTTCGCGAAGTGGCAGGGGCGCAGCGAGATTCTGCGCAGCGGCTTTACGTGGACGGCCAATCGGATCTTCGCCAACGACCACCAGGAGGACTGGTTCCTCAGCGCCCGCGCCTGGCCCAAGAGCGCGAACGCGGACGAGCAGGGCAAGACGCTCAGCGGCCTGCACGCGGCGTATGTGCTCGCACTTATCGACGAGAGCGGCGCGATTCCCACCACGGTGCTGCGCGCGGCCGAGCAGGCGCTGGCGACGTGCAAATTCGGGAAGATCCTGCAGGCCGGCAACCCCATCAGCCTCGAGGGCATGCTCTACGCGGCGGCCAACACGCTGCGGCACCTCTGGCAGGTCGTGCGCATCACGGGTGACCCTGATGACCCCAAGGCCTGGGTGCATGCGGCGCGCGTGGGCCCTGAGCCGCTGAAGTGGGCGATCGAGCAGATTGCGACCTACGGCCGCGAGAACCCCTGGGTCAAGAGCTACATCCTGGGCGAGTTCCCGCCGGCCAGCATCAACAGCCTGCTGGGTATCGAGGACGTCGAGGCGGCCATGAAGCGGCATCTACTGAAGCCGAGCTACGACTGGAGCCAGAAGCGCATCGGGGTGGACGTGGCGCGCTTCGGCGATGACCGGACGGTGCTCTTCCCCAGGCAGGGCGCGGCGAGCTTCCGGCCGGTGATCATGCGGCAGCAGAACACGGTGGCGATCGCGGCGCGCGTGGCGATGTCGATCACGAAGTGGACGCGGACACCCTTCGACGAGGTCATCACCTACATCGACGACACTGGCCACTGGGGCCACGGCGTCTACGACAACCTGAGCACGGCCGGCTACCCGGCGATCCCGGTCGTAGTGAGTGACCCTGGCCTGAACCTGCGCTACAAGAACCGGCGCGCGGAGTGCTGGCTCGAGATGGCCAAGTGGGTGAAGGCCGGCGGGGCGATGCCGCCGATCCGCGAGCTGGTGGCCGAGCTGACGACGCCCACCTACACGTTCCTCGCGGGCAAGTTTGTGCTCGAGGAGAAGGAACAGATCAAGAAGCGGCTGGGGCGATCGCCTGACCTGGCGGATGCGCTGAGCCTGACCTTCGCGGTGCCGGACCAGCCGGCGCGCGAGGTGCGGGCGGCACGCGGCCGGGTGACCACGGTGCATGACGGCGACCCCTACGGCCTCGACCCGGGCAACACGATCCACGACTTCGACCCGGTCTGAGGGCTGTACGACCAGAGGTCTACTGTGGTATTGTCCGCAGCGTTCGGCCCTTCCCCCGGTTCACTCTCAATTAGTCGGAGGCTCCCTATGAAGCGTGTATTGCTCCTCGTTGCGGCGGTGTGTGTACTGCTGCTGCCCAGTCCTGCCCAGGCTGTGCCGCTTGATTGTTCGCTGGGCTGCGCGCAGCTCTACGGCGGCGCGATCTGGGTCACGAGCGAGCTGGCCCCCACCGGGACCGGGGTGCTCGAGCCCTTCCTGCGCATCCACAACAGCCCGACCGAGGATGGCCACAATACCGGGGCTGACAGCCAGGACTTCCTCAACGACGAGGTGGGCGGGACCTGGACCCACGAGGTGTTGGTCGCGAGCATGACTAACGTGGTGACGTTCAACCAGCAGACCTGGTTCGAGTTCATCCTGGACCTGGGCGAGCCGCCCCCGACCAGCCAGATCAGCCTTGACGCGCTGCAGCTCTGCACGGGCACGGCGGATGAGGTGCAGGCCAACGGCTGCCCGGACACGCCCTTCTACGACCTGGACGCGGGCGGCGACAACAAGGTCATCCTCGACTACGACCTCTTCGGCAACGGCAACGGGAAGGCCGACTTGTACTTCTACATTCCGACGACCGGCGTGCTGGATGGCGATGCCTACTTCTACCTCTACGCGCTGATGGGCCTGGACCCGAGTGCCCAGGGCAGCTTCGAGGAGTTCTCAATGGGCAGCCGGGGCACGGTGCCGACGCCGACGCCGTTCTGCCCGGTGCCACCCTGCACGCCGAACCCCACGGGCGTCGTGCCTGAGCCGGCGAGCATGCTGCTCCTGGGCACGGGCCTGGTGGGTGTCGCGAGCCGCCTGCGCCGCAAGAAGTAACCCAGCCCAAGTAGGTGGGTCCGGGGATTAACTGGCCGTCGTCCCCGGGCCTCCTCCTACAGCCAGTGTGGCTCCCGAGCTGGTGGGATTCGGGGGCGATTGCCTGTCCTGTGCCTGTGCCTGTCATTGCACGCGAAATCGTGTCATTCCACAGGGTTTAGCCCCGCTTTTCGTGTCAAAACCCCCTCAAACGATTAAGAGTGCCACTTGGTTCCAACTGGCGATGGTGTGGGTACACTCCAGCCCTACCTGGAGTGATCTTTAGGGACATATCTAGTGCCAGAAAAGTCAGGTGGTGTCCCTTGACAGGTGTTTACCTGTCACTTCTACCAGTTCCCCCCCTGTCTGAACGTGCTATAACCCTGAGCGCAGCCGCCGCACGCCCCACAGGCTGTGGCGTCAATTCTCTGACACCTACTGGAGGTAGACATGTCACCGACTCAGCCGCCTCGACCGCCGTACCCGGGCGCACCGGTTCCTCGCCAGGCCGCCCCACGTACCGCACAGCCCCCGAAGCCTACACAGCGTGCAGACACGACCGAGCCGCCGCTCGGGGAAGGCAAGCCCGAGCCGCCGTTCGCCGAAGAGCCCGACTACGGCGAGATCATGCCGAACTACCAGCCGACGCCGAACGATCCGCCCAAGTCCATCGCCGATGCGATCCCCCTCGAGGGTGCGCAGCCGAAGATGGGCACCGAGAACGACCCGGCGCGGCAGCCGGTGGTCCTGGCGCACGACGCCGGGCACGACGAGAGCCGGCGCGTGGATGGCCCGGGGCGTCCGCATCTGCCCAACACGGTGGCCTTCGCGCCGTTGCAGGGCGTGCTGAGTGACCCGAACGATCCCAATTCGGTGCAGGCGATCGTGCCGCCGGCCCGACCGGCCCGTACGAAGCCCTAGATGATTCGTGCGGCCACGCGTCAGGATGTGCCCCGCGTATGTCAGATGGCCGAACGGTTCCTGGGCTCGAGCGTCTACGCGGACGTGGCCACGCCAGACCCCGAGGCGCTGGCCGAGCTGGTCCACGTCTGCCTGAACAACGGCCGGGTGTTCCTGGCCGAGGTCGAGGGCGTCGTGGTGGGGATGCTGGCGGTGGCGCTCTTCCCCCATCCCATGACGGGCGTCCTGATGGGGGAGGAGCTGGCCTGGTGGATGGAGCCCGAGCACCGGGGCGGCATCCTGGGCCCCCGGTTATTTGCTGAGGCCGAGCGGTTCTGCCAGCTCGCCGGGGCCTCGCTGTTCAAAGTGGTCGCGCCGAGGGGCGCGGACCAGGTCTCGGCCTTCTACGCGCGGCGCGGCTACCTCGAGGTCGAGACCGCGTGGTGCAAGGCCCTCACCGCACAGGAGAGCTAGATGTTCTTCTCGGCCCTGTTTGGTCGCAAGAAGGCGGCGGCGGGCACGGCCCGGCTGGCTCCGGCGAGTCAGGCGGGGACGCTGAGCCCGGAAGCCCAGGCGATGCACGCGCGCGAGGCGGCGCGGCAGCAGGGGGCGAAGGATGCGCAGCAGTACGGGGCCACGCACAGCGTGCCGGCGGTGGCCCAGCAGGCCGCAGCGGCGAAAGCGGCGGGGGAGCCAGCCCTGACCATGCCCGAGGCCCCGGATGCGCTCAGGAGCGCCTCAGAGGCCCAGCTCGGGGGCCTGCAGGCGGCGATGAAACAGCGGCGGAAGTTCAGCTCGGCGGAAGGGGTGCTGGGCCCCAAGCCGGGCCGGCGCAGTTACACCAAGGCGGCCACGACCACGCTCAAAGCCGGAGGCGGCTACTAGATGGCAGAGGCTCCCAAGGCTCCGGTCGCGACCGAGGCCCGGTATCTGGGCAAGCGGGAACGCTACCAGCTCATCCAGAGTGCGCTCTGGACCAAGCGCAGCAGCTTCGATGGCCACTGGCGGGAGCTGGCTGACTACATCAACCCGCGCCGGGTGCGCTTCCAGCCCAGCGACAACCAGGGCGACAAGAAAAACAGCTACATCATCGACAGCACGGGCCGGTTCGCCGCGCGCACGCTCGCCTCCGGGCTGCATGCGGGGCTGACCTCGCCGGCGCGGCCGTGGATGACGCTCTCCACGCCAGACCCGGAGATGGCCAAGGTGCCGGCGATCAAGAACTGGCTGCACGAGGTGACCAAGCGCATGCTCGCGGTCTTCGTGCAGACGAATCTCTACAACGCGCTGCCGATTGTCTACGGGGACATGGGCACCTTCGGGACGGCAGCGGTGGCCATCCTCGAGGACGAGCGCGACTTGTTCCGCTGCTACACCTACCCGCTCGGGAGCTATGCGCTGGGCATCGACGAGCGGGGCCTGCCCACCACCTTCGTGCGGGAGTATCAGCTCACCGTGCGCCAGGTGATCACCGACTTCGCGGTGCGGCCCGGCAAGGGCATCGACTGGTCGGTCATCTCGACGCACGTCAAGGACCAGTGGGACCGGGGCAACTACGAGGACCCGGTGGACCTGGTGTGGATCGTGATGCCGAACGAGGACGCGGACCCGGGCAAGCTCGAGAGCAAGTACCTGCCCTGGTCGAGCTGTCACTACGAGAAGGGCGCGAACAGCCCGAATGTGCAGAAGGTCTTCCTGCGCGAGAGCGGCTTCCGTACGTTTCCGCTGCTGACACCACGGTGGGAGGTGGCCGCGCCCGAGGATGCGTATGGGACCGACTGCCCCGGGATGACGGCGCTGGGGGACATCAAACAGCTCCAGATGATGCAGCGCCGCAAGGGCCAGGGCATCAGCAAGCTCGTGGACCCGCCAGTCCAGGGCCCCTCGAGCTTGAAGAACACCAAGGTCTCGCTGCTCCCGGGGGACATCACCTACGTGGACAGCCGCGAGGCCTCCGGCGGGCTGCGCTCGGTCCACGAGATTAACCTGCGCCTGGACCATCTCACGATGGACATCCGCGACGTGCAGTACCGCATTCAGCGGGCCTACTTCGAGGACCTGTTCCTGATGCTGGCGATGCGCGACCAGCAGAGCAGCTCGGGCGCACCCCCCACCGCGCGCGAGGTGGAAGAGCGGCATGAAGAGAAGCTGCTCGCCCTGGGCCCGGTGCTCGAGCGCACGAATGACGAGCTGCTGGACCCGCTGATCGATCGCGTGTATGCGCTGATGGATCAGAGCGGCCTGCTGCCCGAGCCGCCCGAGGAGCTGGCCAACGTCAATCTCAAGGTGGAATACACGAGCATCCTCGCGCAGGCGCAGAAGCTGGTGGGCGTGCTGGGGCAGGACCGCCTGATCAACACGGCGCTGGCGGTGGCCCCGGTGATGCCCGACATTCTCGACAAGATCAACATCGACCAGATTGTTGACAACTATGGCGAGATGCTCGGCGTGGACCCGCGCTGCATCAACAGCACCGAGGACGCGCAGGAGAAGCGCGATGCGCGGGCGCAGCAACAGCAGCAGATGGCCGCCGCGCAGACGGCGAAGGACTCGGCCGCCGCTGCGAAGAGCGCGAGCGAGACCTCAATGGAGGGCGACACGGCCCTCAGCCGCATGCTGCAGAACGCCGGCGGGGCGCAACAGACCCAGCCGCCCGAGGTGATGTAGGTGGAGCAGGTCCCGATCCAGCGATCGGCGAGCAACCCGCGTGACGTGCGGGCGGGCGAGCGCATCACCAAGCGCCGGCAGGAGTTCAAGCGGGCGCAGTATCGCGCGCTGATGCAGACCCCGGCCGGGCGCTACGTGATGTTCGATCTGATCCTGGCCTCTGGGGTCTACGACAAGCTGTGGATTGGCAGCAGCGAGCTGCACGCGCGCGTGGCCGTGCGCGACTTCGGGCTCGAGCTGATGCAGATGCTGCAACTGAGCGAGCCCGAGCTGTATCAGCAGATGGAAAGCGAATGGTGGGCCCGCATGAAGCGCGACAACGCGGAAGCGGAAGCCCTGGAGATTCCCCGCACTCGTAACGGAGACCACGATGGCTACTGAGACACCAGCCCCGGCTGCGGCACCACCCCCGCCGGCTGCTGAGACCACACCGGCCCCGGCTGCAGCCGCGCCGGTCGCACCCGCACCACCCGCAGCAGCAGCACCACCGGCACCACCCGTACCACAGGGGGCTCCTGAGAAGTACGCGTTGGTTCTCCCGGAGGGCGGTCGCGTCGATATGAGCGACATCCCGCAGATCGAGGCCCTGGCACGCGCGAACAACTGGACCAACGAGGAGGCGCAGCAGGCTCTGAGCGAGCATGCCGCCAACATCGAGGCCCAGGCGCAGCGGTTCCTCGCTGAGACCAAGGCCGACCCGCAGCTCGGCGGGGTCAACCTCGCCATGACGCAGGTCAAGGCCAAAGCGGTCATCGATCGCCTGTTTCCCGAAGGCGATCCGGCCCGCCCGGAGTTTCTCGCGTTTCTCAACCGGGGCGGCGCAGGGAATAACAAGCAGGTCCTGCGCGCGTTCCTGCGCATTCACCAGATGATGGCCGAGGACCGCCCACCAGGGGGCACCGGAGGCGCAGGCGGGGATAAATCCCTCGTCGAGCACCTCTACGGGCCCAAGACGTAGGCGCTCGGCAGGAGTACGCACATGCCTGTTCTCTCTACGCAGAATCCGACGCTGCTCGACGTCGCCAAGCGATTGGACCCCACGGGGAAGATCGCGGCGATCGTGGAGCTGCTGCAGCAGACCAACGAAATTCTTCTCGACATGACCTGGCGCGAGGGCAACCTCCCGACCGGGCATCGCACGACCGTCCGTACGGGGCTCCCGACCGTCGCGTGGCGCTTGCTCAACCAGGGCGTCCTGCCGAGCAAGAGCACCACGGCGCAGATCGACGAACAGGCCGGCATGCTCGAGGCCTGGTCCAGCGTCGACAAGGACCTCGCGATGCTCAACGGCGACATCGGGGCCTTCCGCCTCTCAGAGGCTAAGGCGTTCCTGGAGGCCATGAACCAGGAGATGGCCCAGACGCTCTTCTACGGCAACGTGGGCGTGGCCCCCGAGGAGTTCACCGGGCTCGCGCCGCGCTACAGCTCGCTCTCAGCCGGCAACGCGCAGAACATCCTGAACGCGCTGGGCACCGGCTCGGACCAGACCAGCATCTGGCTGATCGTCTGGGGCGAGGACACGATCAGCGGCATCTTCCCGAGGGGCAGCCAGGCGGGGCTGATTCAGGAGGACAAGGGCGAGCAGGTCCTGCAGGCGGCCGGCGGCGTGGCCGGGGCGCAGATGGTGGCCCTGGTCGAGCGGTTCCAGTGGAAGGCGGGCATCGCGCTGAAGGACTGGCGCTATGTCGTGCGCATCGCCAACATCGACGTGCCCAACCTCATCGCCAACGCGGGCGCAGAGGCGAAGCTGCTCGAGCTGATGGCCAAGGCCACCCACCGCATCCCGTTCTTGGGCATGGGACGCTCGGCGTTCTACTGCAACCGGACGGTCGCGGAGTTCCTCGACATTCAGCAGTACAACAAAGTCAGCGCGGGCGGCGGCATCACGTTCGAGAACGTGGACGGCCGGCGCAAGGGCACGTTCCGGGGCATCCCGATTCGCGTGTGCGATGCGCTGCTGGAGACCGAAGCGCAGGTGATCTAGGTTCGACACAGCGCCTGTGTGTAATTCACTCAATCTCTGTGCTTCTGCAAGGAGGAGCTGACCATGATTCTCGATGCACTTCTCAGACTCTCGGCGGATCAGCAGGTCACTGCGACCGCCAACGCCACCAACGTCGTGGACCTGGGTGGGCCCACGCCCAAGCGCCGGGTGACGGTGGGCGAGCCGCTCTCGGCCGTCCTGGCCATCGGCGCACTCGGCACCACCACGGGCAGCTTGGTGGTCAACATCATCGCGGCCGACACGGCGGATCTGTTGACCAACCCCAAGGTCATCGGCTCGATCAGCCTGGCCTTGGCCGACATCAAGGTGGGCAACGTCTTCGTCATCGGCCTGAGCCAGGGCCCCTCAGGCGGCCGGTACATCGGCGCGTCCTACACGGTCACCGGCACGGTGGACGGCACGATGGAGCTGTTCCTCCAGCCGCTCAACATGGCCTCGATTGCGCCCGAGCACTACGCGGACGCCATCTCGGTCGGCTAGCACGTTCTCGGGCCCCGGTCAGCACCACTGCCTGGGGCCCTTTTCCCGAGGATTGAACGATGACGACACCCAAGAAGCCACAGGTCCCGGTGCGCCGCGCCCTGCCGCCCGAGGCGGCCCCCCGGCCCCAGGTCTCGCGCGGGGCGACGATCCAGCCGGTGCTCAAGGTCCGGGCCCTGCGCGCGGGCTACTACAACCACAAGCGCCGCCGCGAGGGCGACGTCTTCGTGCTGCGGCACGAGAAGGACTTCGGGACTTGGATGGAGTGGACGGACCCGGCCGTGCGCACCAAGATCACCGGAGCCCAGGCGGCGCTGACAGCAGCCACGGGCACGATCGCGGCCGAAAAGGCGGGCCTGGTGCCGCGCCGGCCGATCGAGGGCGACCAGTACGAGCTGAGCCCCGAGAAGGACCCCGACAACCTGCCCGAGGTGGACCCGAACATCGACCCGAGCGCGCTGTCTCCGTTGGACGGCGGCCAGGACTAGTTCAGTGGCCTACGCGCTGGTCAGCTCGGTCGTCGCGACCCCTGGCGCGGCAGGCGGTACCACGGCTCCGATCAACACGAGCGGGGCGTCGCTGCTGCTGATGAGCGTGCATTGGTATCAGCAGGCGGGCACGCCCACGCCGACTGACAGCAAGGGCAACACCTGGCTCCCGCTGACGCGGCGGCAGCTCAGCATCGCCAACCACCAGTTCTTTTACTGCCTGACCCCGAACGTGGGGACCGGGCACACCTTCACGGTCAATAGCGTCTTCGGCTACCCCGTCCTCCAGGTCTACGCCTTCTCTGGCGCGGGTGCGTTCCGGGTGCAATCGGGCGCGACGGTCACCAGCGGGACCTCGCTGGCCTGCGGCTCGGTGACCCCCACGCAGGCCGACAGCCTGGTCGTGGCGGCCCTCTGCGCGGTGTCCACGGTGGCGACCGACAGCATCAGCCCGGCGGGCATGGGCACCCCGACCACGCGGGCCTTCGGGGCAGGCACCAACGTCCAGGGCTCGGTCTCGGTGAACCTGGCCGCGCCGGCCTCCGCGATCAACCCGACCTGGAGCTGGACCCCGGGCGGCTCTATCGAGATTGTCGTGGCGGCGGCGGTGTTCGATCCGGCCGCGCCGACCACCGGCACGGTGCCGAATGTGGTGGGGCAGACCGAGGCGGCGGCGACGACCACCCTGACCGGCGCGGGCTTCGTCAAGGGGACGGTGACCACCGCTAATCACGCGACCGTGGCGGTGGGCTTGGTCATCAGCCAGAGCCCCGCGAGCGGGACGACGCAGACACTCGGGTCAGCGGTGGCGCTGGTGGTGAGCCTGGGGCCGGCGATGGTGACGGTGCCGAATGTGGTGGGGCAGAGCCAGGTGGGGGCCACGACGGTGCTGACCTCTGCCGGCTTCACGATCGGGACGGTCACGCAGGTCCACCATCCAAGTATCGGCGCGAGCCTGGTGATCAGCCAGACGCCGGCTGCGGCCAGCTCGGCGGCGGCGGGGTCAGCCGTGGCCCTCGAGGTCTCGCTGGGGCCTGCGCCGACGCGCCTCTACCCCTCGACGATCATCCCCAACGTCAGGATGGTCGGGGTGCCGAAGGGGAGCTGGAGCCAGGCCGGCGTCTATAGCGAGCTGGACAACCCGTACGCCTGGACGTGGCGGTTGTCGCCAGAGAAGCTCAACCCCGTCACCCGCGTGAATGCCGGTGTGCATGCCGCCTTCCGCTGGGCGACCAATCAGCAGGGCAACTACGACCTCTTCGCCGCCCGCTGGACCACGGCACCGCTGGCGGCGCAGACCATCGCCGGCACGCTCGACTGGTGCGCGCTGGACTACTCCTACTGGACGGGGGTCGCAGGCACGGCCGCCTGCAAGCGCAAGCTGCACATCTACCTCGCGCAGGGGCAGACGCTGACGCCGCGCGCGGTGCTGCTCGACAACTATGTCGAGCCGGGCACGATGCCGGGCTCGGGCTTCGGGAGCTGGCGCACGGTGAGTGCGACGTTGACGCCAGCCACGGCGCAAGCGGGCGACGTGCTGGTGATCGAGTTTGGCGCGCGGATTGTGTCGAGCCCGACACCGGTCCCGACCTATCCGCCGACCGACCACACGCACATCCACCTGAACGGGAACGGCACCAACAGCTTCAGCCAGACCACGCACCTCTATACGGCGAAGCCTGATGCGGTGGCCGGCGACAGCGATGCCAATATGGCCCCGTGGCTCCAGTTCTCGTCGGTGCTGAGCTTCCTGCCGCCGCCGCCCGCGCCCATCCACGGGACCCAGGCCGACCCGATCCTGATTCCCTCGACGTTGCCCTACGAGAGCCCCCTGATCGACACCAGTCAGGCTCCAGAGGCCGACCGCGCGATCTGGTTCGACTGGACCGCGCCGTTGGATGGCGAGGTGATGTTTCACGCCTACGCCTCGACCTACCTGGTCTACTTTCTGGTCCACGATGCCGTCGAGGGCGATATCGGCCTGACGGAGTCGAGCCAGTTCCGGCCGCAGCGCAGTCACACCCACACCCGGTTCATGGCCCGCGCCGGTACGACGTACCACATCAAGACCTGGACCGGGACCGGAGGCCTCTGCGCCCAGGACAGCGGGGGCCCGCTGGTGATTGCGGGCGATTACATCCCGTTGCCGGCCAAAGACGACCTCTACATCGCCAGCGGCATGCTGCTCCAGGTGCGCAACGGCCGCGTCGTGGCGGCGAGCGCGGACCTCTCTGGCTATGCCCCCACCGGCATCGGCATCGACTACACCAAGCGGCCGATCCAGGACCAGAACGAGGACGAGGCCGGAAACCCCCTCATTCATGCGGGCGAGCGCCTCGTCGTGGGCCTGCACAGCTTCGGGCTGCTCGAGGTGCTCGACCTGCCGACCCTGAACCACCACACGCCCGAGGTCACCTACATCGGGGACGCGCTCGGCAATCTCGACAACGTGGCGCAGATTCACGTCACGCGCGCCGGGCAGGTGGTCACCGCCGGCTTCGGCAACGGGTACCTGTATGTGGCCGGGCCTGATGGTGGGCTCCCGGCGTCGATGAATACGATCTCCGATGACCCGACGCTCGACGGCTTCCGGGTGGTCGATGCCACGCACGGGGATGGGCAGCCGGCGGCCCCGTTCCCGGTGGTGGTGCCGCAGCTCCCGGCGGTCGAGGTCACCGCGCCCTGGGCGATCGCGGTGGACGAGCCCAGCGGGGTGGCCTATTACACCAGCGGCAGCTTGTACATCGCGGTGGGCGGGCAGACCATCAAGCGGTGGAACCTGGCCACCCAGACCCAGCTCCCCGACTTCGCGACCGTGCCCCTAGACCTGTCGGTCATGGCCCCCAGCCTGCGCGGGTTGGCGCTGCTGCCTGGCGGCGAGGTCTTGGTCTGCAACGGGAGCCGGGTGGACCAGCTCTCGAGCGCGGGCGTGGTCACGCGCAGCTTCACGCCGAGCGTGCGCGAGGAGAGCCAGCGCCTGGTGGATGTGGTGCTGACCGCTGATGGCCAGAGTTTCTGGACGATCGATCTGACCACGACGCGCCTCTTCAAGTTCTCGCTGACGACCGGCGAGGAGACCCTCACCGCGCAGGCCTACGGGCACACGGGCGGCGTGGTGCAGATGGTGATGTACGACAACAACCCAGCGGAGCCGCCTCCGGTCGAGCCGCCTCCGCATGAATGTGAGTGCTGTGTGGCTACCAAGCTCTCGGTCATCAACGATGCCCTCTTCAAGGTGGGCGTGAGTCGCTCGGTGGAGACCCTCACCGAGCAGAGCCGTGAGGCGATCACGGCGGTCCACCACTTCGACAAGGTCCTGAAGGAGACCCTGCGGCAGCATCCCTGGGCCTTCGCGACCAAGTACGCCGACAGCCTCCAGGCGGTGCTGCTGACCGACCCGATGGCGATCCTGAAAGGCGGGCAGATGGTCGGCGGGCACGTCCAGGGTACGCTGCCGTCTGCGGCCGGGGCCGATTGGCAGTTCGCCTATCGCTACCCGGAGGATTGCCTCTTCGCCCGGCGCATCGTGCCGGCGACCGGGCGCACCGACAGCTACCACCCGATCCCCTTCCGGGTCGGCCGGCGCTGGGACGTGGACCCGGACGACGCCACGCTCTACATCTTCACCAACCAGCCCGACGCGGTGCTCGAGTACACGGCCTTCGTCGAGTGCGCGGCCAAGTTCGCCGATGCGCTCTTCGAGGACGCCCTGAGCTGGCGGCTGGCGAGCAAGCTCGCGCCGAGCCTGGCGCGCGACAGTAAGCTGCACGAGAAGTGCTGGACGATGTATCTGCACACGCTCGACACCGCTGCGGCCAGGACGGAAGGCGAGGGCCAGCAGCACCAGCCGGGTGACGTGGACTGGATCAAGGGGCGTCAGTAAATGCCGCAGACGATTGTCCAGCGTGCCTTCTCCGGCGGGGAGCTATCGCCCGCGCTGGCGGCCCGTGCGGACCTGGCGAAGTATCACCAGGCGCTGAAGGTCTGCCGCAACTTCCTCGTCAAGCGCAACGGCGGGGTGAGCAATCGCCCGGGCACGCAGTTCGTAGGGCCGACCAAGGGCAACCAGGTGGTGACCTTCGGCACCTACGTGTCCGAGGTGCCCGGGGCGAGCTGCCTGATCGAATGCGGGGACGGCTACTTCCGGTTCTACAACAACGGCGGCCCGGTCATGGACGGCGGGAGCCCTTACGAGATTGCCCATCCCTTCGGGGCCGACCGGCCGCGCATGGAGCAAAGCGGAGCGGTCATCACCCTCACGCATCAGAACCACCCACCGCACGAGCTGGTCCACTTCGACACGGCCGACTGGTTGATCCGCCTGGTCGAGACCAAGCCGGCGCTGCCCCCACCGACCGGCATCATCGGGACCGAGAGCGAGGGCCCTGGCGGGTCCCTCGAGTATCGCTACGTGGTGACGGCCGCCGACCGCGAGACCTACGAGGAGAGCGAGCCCAGCAGCCCGCCGTGGATCGTGTATCGCAACGATCCGCCGACCAAGGCGCAGCCCTTCACGCTGATCTTCGACGGCATCCAGGACGCGGTGAAGCTCAACGCGGCTGAGTACTACGTCTACCTGGACCCGTTCCGCAACGGCATCTACGGGTTCCTGGCGACGGCGGTCTGGGACGGGGTGGGCGCGTTCCACTTCCACGATATCGGCTTCCCGCCCGACTTTTCGCAGAGCCCGCCGATCGTCGTGCGCATCTTCGACGCCCCGAGCGACTACCCGGCGGTGGCCACCTACTACCAGCAGCGCCGGTTCTTCGCCAACACCGAGATCGACCCCGAGGGCGTCTGGGGCAGCCGCATCGGCTTCCCGGGCAACTTCGGGATCAGCTCGCCCCTGCAGGACGACGACGCCGTGAGCTTCCACCTGGCCGGCCGGCAGCGGCATCCGGTGAGGCACCTGGTGGGCCTGGAGCAGCTCGTGGTGCTCACCGGAGCCGGGGAGTGGGTGGTCTATGGGGACGGGGGCCCGCTCATCCCCACGGGCATCCAGGCGAGCCAGGTGGCCTATTGGGGCGCGTCCGAGGCGGTGCCGGTCGTGATTGGCCAGACGATCATCTACGTGCAGGCGCGCGGGCGCATCGTGCGCGACCTGGTGCTCAACGCCGGCCAAGGGGCACAGGGCCGGGACCTGACGCTGCTGGCCAATCACCTCTTCACGGCGCACACGATCGACGAGCTGGCCTACCAGCAGAACCCGCACTCGATCGTCTGGGCGGTCAGGAGCGACGGCACGCTCCTGGGCCTGACGTATGTGCCCGACGATGATGTCTGGGGCTGGCACCGGCACGACACGGCCGGGACCTTCCTCGAGGTCGCGAGCATCCCTGAGCACGACCAGGACACGGTGTACGTGTTGGTGGAACGGGGCGGCCAGCGGTACATCGAGCGGTTCGCCAGCCGGGACATCGTGGACATGCAGGACGCCTGGTTCCTCGACTCGGCGCTGGCCTACAACGGGCCGGCCACCTCGACGGTGAGCGGCCTCGACCATCTCGAGGGCCAGGTGGTGGGCGTCTTCGCGGACGGGCGCGTGGTGTTCAACGGGGACCCGGCGAGCCCCCAGGCCTCGAGCTTCACGGTGTCGGCGGGCGGGCTGACCTTGCCCGCGCCGTTCAGTCGGATTGTGGCGGGGCTGCGCATTGCGCACGCCGAGCTGCAGACCCTGGACATCGACATCGAGGGCGGGAGCATCCGCGACCGGCGCAAGCGGGTGCAGGGGGTCACGCTGATCGTCGAGAAAAGTTCGCAGCAATTCCAGGCGGGCCCGGACCTCGAGCACCTCTTCGACTTTTTCCCCGAGACCTGGCAGAAGAGCAGCGCGCTGGTGGACGACGCCTACCAGATGAACATCACCGCCACCTGGACCGACCACGGCCGGGTGGTCATTCGGCAGAACGAGCCCTTGCCTCTCACGGTGCTGGGTATCCTGCCGCTGTTGGATATCGGAGGCTAGAGCGATGCCCTTCTTCACGGCGCTCGCGATCGGGCTGGGGGTGGCCGGCATCGGCATGAATGCCATCGGCCAGGTCAAGCAGGGCAAAGCGGCCAAGGCGGCCGGCAAGGCCCAGCAGGAGGTGATGGAGAGCGAGGCCCAGCTCGCCGAATACAACGCCGACGTCGCGAAGCTGCAGGCCAAGGACGCGGTCAACCGGGGCGTCGAGCAGGAGGGCGTCTACCGCCAGCAGATCCAGCAGGTCATCGGCCGGCAGCGGGCGGGGTTTGCCGCCGGCAACGTGGACGTGGGGACGGGCTCGGCGGTCGATGTCACGGCCGATGCCGCCTACATCGGCGAGGTTGATGCCCTGACGATTCGCACCAACGCCACCCGGGAGGCTTGGGGCTTCGAGGTGCAGAAGGTGGACCTCTTGAAACGAGCCCAGATTGCGCGCAAGGGCGGGGTGATGGCGGCAGCGGCCGGGCGCGCGGAAGCGACGGCCCACTACATCGGGGCCGCCGGCTCGATCGCCACCGGGGCGGGCTCCCTGCTGGCGGCCAAGTACGGCTTCGGGGACAGTGGTGGGTACAACGACACCAGCTACATCCGCCGCGACGTGGCCCGCGTGGCCAGTAGTGGGAGGCGCTGATGCCTGTCGTGCGACCACAGCGGCGTGTCCTGACCGACCCGTTGCCTAACGTGCGGGCGACCGCTGCCGAGACCGAGCTATCAGCCGGCGTGGGCCTCGCCCGTGCGAAAGGGACGCAGGGCCAGGCGATCGCGGGCGTGGGCCGGGACCTGGGCGGGCTCGGCCTGGGCCTCTACCGGCAGGCGCTCGAGCAGGCCGACGACATCAAGGACCTCGAGAGCAGCAACGCCCTGTCCCGCATCGAGGCCGATCTGATGTACGACCCCGACACCGGGGCGCTCAACGTCCACGGCAAGGCAGCGATGCCGCTGATCGAGCAGGTTGGCGCGGAGTTCGAGAAGCGCGCGGCCGAGGTCGGCAGCACGATGACCACGGCCAAACAGAAGGCGCGGTTCTTTGCGGCCCGGGAGCGGACGGCCCTCAACATCAACGTCGCCCTGCGCCGGCATGTCTCGAACGAGATCGACCAAGTCAATAAGACCGAGTACGCCGCTTACGAGAAGAACCAGATCAGCGCGGCCATCCAGAGTGCCCACAACCCGCTGGAGGCGGCCGACAAGGTTGCGGAGCTGTTCAAGCAGATCGACCGGAACGCCCCGCGCTTCGGCTGGGACGGGGAAATGGTCGAGGCGAAGAAGGCCGCCGCGCGCTCGGCCGTGCATGTGGGTGCGATCACGACGCTGCTCGCCGAAGGCCAGGACCGGAAGGCCAAGGCCTGGTTCGAGGAAGCCAAAGCGAAGAACCAGATCGACGGGGACGCCCTGCCGCGCCTGACGGCCGCCGTGGAAGAGGGCAGCACGCGCGGCGAGGGGCAGAAGGAGGCCGACCGCATCATCGCCAGCGGTGGGGGTATGACCGAATGGCGCGAGGCGGCGAAGAAGATCGAGGACCCGAAGGTCCGCGACGACGTCATGACGCGCGTGGAGCACGAGGGGATCATCCGGCGACAGGCGCAGAACGAGCAGGAAGAAGCCAACAGCCTGACGGCCTACAACATCATCGACCGCACGCACAGCATCAAGAGCATCCCCCCGGCGCTCTGGACCTCGCTGTCCGGGCCCCAGCGGTCAGCGATGCGGGGCTACGCGAAGAACCTGGCCGAAGGCGTGGCGACCAAGACCGACCAGCGCACCTGGTATGCCCTGATCGACCAGGCGATGAACGATCGCCAGTCCTTCATCGACCAGCCCCTGCTCGACTACCGGCACAAGCTCTCCGACAGCGACTTCCAGCAACTGACGATGCTGAAGCTGAGCATGAAGAACGGCCAGGACAAGGCCGTCGAGGCGGCGCTCGATGGCTTCCGCACCAACCAGCAGATCCTCGACGACACCCTGGCGCTGGCCGGCATCGTCGAGAAGGAGAACCCCGAGAAGGTGGCCACCCTGCGCCGGATGGTCGAGGACCGGGTGGAGACCCTGCAGCGGCAGACGGGCAAGAAGGCCCAGAACGCGGACGTGCAGATCATCGCCGACGACCTGCTGAAATCCATCACGGTGCAGAAGGGCGGCTGGTTCAACTTCTTCCCCGGCGGCGAGCCCTTCTCGGATGTGACCAAGCGGGCGATTGACATCACGGTCGCGGACATCCCATCGACCGAGCGGGCCCAGGTCGAGGCGGCGCTGAAGTCCAAGGGCAAGCCGATCACTGACGCGGCGATCCTCAATCTCTACATCGCCAACCAGCGCAAGGCGGGGAACCTGAAGTAAATGCCTCAGAACCCCTACCTGCAGACGCTCGAGGAGCTGGAGACCCAGCCGGCCGGGACGCAGACCACGGTCCCGCGCAACCCCTACCTCGACACGCTCGAGGAGCTGGACAACGCCAGCCAGGTGCAGGCCCGGTCGGTCATGCGCGAGGCGACCAAGACCACGCCCGAGCGCGCCATCCGGGTGCAGCAGCTCAGCGAGTCCACCGGGTTGCCGCCTGACGTCATCGAGCGCAACTACGACCAGATGGAGCGGGAGTCGAAGGTCCGCGACACCGACTTCTCCAAGCTCGTGCGCGAGAGCCCGAAGCTCACCAACTGGCTGGGCCAGAACCCGGTGCATGCGGCCGTGGGCCAGAACGACCTCGAGAGCCTGGCGCGGGTGGAGAAGCAGCTCACCCTCTGGGGCTCGGTCCTGCGCGGGATCGACCAGGTGCAGGGCAGTGTCTACTCGGCGACCGAGTGGCTGGGGGAGGCGACCGGGGACCGGGACCTGGCCGCCAAGGGGCGCATGGGGCGCATCACCAACGCGGCCGAGTTCGAGGCGGCCGGCAAAGGCCTGGCGATCACCGAGGGCGACGTCAAGACGGCCGGGGACTTCGCGCTCTACCTGGGGCAGACCCTGGGCACGCAGCTCCCGGTGATGGCTCCCTCGATAGCCGGGGCGACCGCCGGGGCCTATGCCGGCGGCGCGGTGGGCTCGGTGGTCCCCGGGGTGGGCACGGTCGTGGGCGCGAGCATTGGCGCGGTGATCGGGGCGTTCATCCCCTCCGAGGTGATGGGCATCGGCGAGGCGCAGGCCGGCGTGAAGCAGAAGGACGAGAAGGCGGTGGCCCCGCTGTCGGTGTTCCTGGGCGGGAGCGCGATCGCGGCGCTCGACAGCGCCCTGCCGGGACATCTCGGCGGGCGACTGGTGAAGGCGCTGGGCTGGAAGGTCGCCACGGAGGCGGCCGAGAAGCTCCTGCTCAAGCCGGCCATCTGGGCCACGACCAAGACGGTGGGCAAGGCGGTCGTGAAGGATATGTCGGTCG
>Ga0208185_1000411_pt1 | contig 20296 bp, 16 predicted proteins | sample EasRivMeERMLT700_FD_187532 | JGI IMG/M metagenome (GOLD analysis project Ga0208185, IMG submission 187532) | Soil microbial communities from meander-bound floodplain in the East River, Colorado, USA - East River MetaG ERMLT700 (SPAdes) (version 2) | ecosystem: Environmental > Terrestrial > Soil... | reverse complement strand
AGAAGAAGATCAACATCGACGACCTCATCACCCACCAGCTCAAGCTCGAGGACATCAACCGTGGCTTAGAGCTGATGCGCGAAGGAAAGTCGATCCGCAGCGTGGTCGTGTTCTGATCCTCGTTCGCGCGGCTTCAGGCGTCGCCCAGCAGCTTGCGCGTTGCCTCGAGGGCCTCGCGCGCGACCTCCACCGGCGGCCGCGACCAGTATTCGGGATTCGGCGCTTCGTAGCTCAGGTAACCCCCGTAGTTCTTTTCCCGGAGGAGTTGGAAGACCTCTCGCCAGCGCACCGTCCCCAGTCCGGGAGGCAGGCGGTCGGTCGGACGTCTGGCCGCCGACGGCGTCCCTGCCGGGACGTCGCTGTACTGGAAAGCGAATATTCTCTCCGCCGGATAGGACTCGAAGCCGCGGCCGCCCCCGCCGCTGCGCTCGAGGTGGTAGGCATCGAGCAGCAAGCCGCAGTTCGGATGGTCCGCCCGCTCCACGACCTCGCGGCCCGCCGCGAGGCTGTTGATGACGGCGTGCGCCGAGTTGAACTCGAGCGCGAAGCGCACCCCGTGTGCTTTTGCGATCTCGCCACCGTCCCTGAAGTTGGCGGCGGCCTCGCGCAGCGTCCCCGGCGGGTTTTGCCCGGGCGCGATCATCACGAGGTCGCAGTTGAGCGCGACGGCATTGGCGCAGGTTTCGTCGAGCACCTTCAGCAGCCGCTTCTTCTCCTCCCCCTGGGCGAAAATCAACCCGTATTCGGTCCCCACGCACGCGACCTTGAGGCCGCTCGAGCGCACTTGCCCGAGGACCTGCGCGCTGGACATGCCCGCCTCGAAACCGCGGGTGAAGTCCACGCGGCGCAGCTCGACGGCGTTCCATCCGCCCTTCTTCGCGGCGTCAAGCGCGGCGGGGAGCGGCGTCGTGTCGAGCGTCCAGGTGTGCAGTGCAAGCCGGTCGCGCATCATCCATTCACCTCTTGTCGATCATTGGGGGCGGGCAGGTAGTATAAACTGCACGCGTTCCCCGTCCGGATATCCCGATCGACCATGCATGCGCCCGAGTTGCATCGTGTCGTCATCGTCGGTGGCGGCGCAGGGGGCATCGAGCTCGCGACTGGCCTCGGCGACTCGCTCGGGCGCAAGGGCCGCGCGCGCGTGACGCTGATCGACCGCTCGCGCACGCACCTGTGGAAGCCTCTGCTGCACGAGTTCGCGGCGGGCAGCATGGATCTCGACCACCACGCGCTCGATTACCTCGCGCAGGCGCGCTGGCACCACTTCCGCTTCCAGCTCGGGGAGATGGACGGGCTCGACCGCCGGCGCAAGGTCGTGCAGGTCGCGCCCACCTTCGACGAGGAGGGGCGCGAGCTGATTTCCCGTCGCGAGATACCCTACGACACGCTGGTGATGGCGGTCGGGAGCCAGACCAACGATTTCGGCACGCCGGGCGCGCGCGAGCACGCGATCAGTCTCGACACCGCGGCGCAGGCCGAACGCTTCCACACGCTGCTGGTGAACGCCTGCATCCGCGCCAATGCCCAGCCGGGGCCGCTCGCCCCCGAGCAGCTGAAGGTCGCCATCATCGGCGCCGGCGCCACCGGGGTCGAGCTCGCGGCGGAGCTGCACAAGACCACGCGCGAGCTGGTCGCCTACGGGCTCGACAAGATCAATCCCGAAAAGGACGTCCAGCTGACGATCGTCGAAGCGGCGCCGCGCATCCTCCCCGCCGTGCCGGAGCGGGTTTCGAAGGCGGCCGCCGAGCTGCTGCGCGGCCTCAATGTCCGGGTGCTTACGGGCGAGCGCGTCACGGAGGTGCGGCGGGACGGCGTCACGACCGCGGGCGGAACGCGCATCCCCGCGGAGCTGACGGTATGGGCCGCGGGCATCAAGGCGCCCGAGTTTCTCAAGGACATCGGCGGCCTCGAGACCAACCGCCTGAACCAGCTGGTCGTCAGGCAGACGCTCGACACCACGCGCGACCCGGATATCTTCGCGATCGGCGATTGCGCGGGCTGCCCGTGGCCGGGGCGCAGCCGGGACGTGCCGCCGACAGCCCAGGCGGCGCACCAGCAGGCCTCGCACCTCGCGCGCATGTTCGCGCGCCGGCTGGAGGGCAAACCGATCATGCCCTGGCGCTACCGCGATTTCGGGTCGCTGGTATCGTTCGGGGAGTACTCCACAATCGGCAGCCTGATGGGCGCGCTGTTCGGCGGCACGTTCTTCGTCGAGGGCCTGTTCGCGCGCTTCATGTACGTCTCGCTCTACCGCATGCACGTCTACGCGCTGCACGGCTTCGCCAAGATGCTGTTCGACACGCTGGCGAAGCTCATCACGCGGCGCACCGAGCCGCGCGTCAAACTGCATTAGCCGCGGAGCGCCGACAGGCTTTGCGGCGCACTGTAGAATGTCCGCCTGATTCCCTAAGAGTCCCTAACATAATGAAACGCGCGATGCGCTGTCACGATTTTGGCTCAGGGCGCGAAGCGAGCCGCAGCCAATATCTGGAATATTGGTAAGGTGAGCGACAAAGCCATGGGCCAAAACTCGTGCCAGCCCCTGGGATACCATTGGATAATCAGATGCCTGTGCCGGGGTTGCGGCCAAAATCGGCGCTGACTTTGTCGGCCGGCTTGGCCATATTCGGGATATGCCCTGCGCCGTCCTTCGCGTCATCACCAATTTTGGCTCGCAACGCACGCGTGTTTCATTATGTTAGGGACTCTAAGTCGTCGGGGTCCCGAGCGGACATGCTGGAACCATCTAAGATCCGGAAGCGCGCGTCCGGGATCGTGCTGTCGGTCTTCCTCCTGTTCACCGCAGCAGCGCCCGCGCAGCAACCCAAGCAGAAGCCGGCGGGATTGCCGGTCAAGGCTGCGCCCGTCGCCACGGGCACCGTCACGCATGATGTCACGGCGGTCGGCTCGCTGCTGGCCGACGAGTCCGTGATGATCCGTCCCGAGGTCGCGGGGCGCGTCGCGTCGGTCCATTTCAACGAAGGCCAGGCGGTGGCGGCGGGGGCGCGGCTCGTCCTGCTCGACGCCGCCGAAGTCCGGGCCCAGCTCGAGGCGAGCCGGGCGGACGAGCGGCTGACCGAGCAGCGCGCCGAGCGCGCGGCGGAACTCTTCAAGAAAAGCTTCATCAGCCAGCAGGCGCTCGAGGACGCGCGCGAAGCGCACAAGAAGTCCACCGCGCAGCGCCAGGAGAACGAGGCACGGGTTTCCAAGACCAAGATCCGCGCGCCGTTCGCCGGGATCGTCGGCCTGCGCCAGGTGAGCGCCGGCGCCTACCTCAGGGCCGGCGACGACATCGTGCGGCTCGACAAGATCGACTTGATGAAGCTCGATTTCCGCGTGCCGGAGGTCTACCTCGGCAAGCTGCGCCGCGACCAGCCGGTCGCGGTGCGGGTGGACGCATATCCCGGCGAGCAGTTCGCCGGGCGGGTGTACGCGGTCGAAACCACGGTGGACGAGAAGACGCGCACGGTTCTCCTGCGCGGGCGCGTCGAGAACCGCGGCGCGCGGCTGCGGCCGGGCATGTTCGCGCGGGTGACGCTGGAGCTGGGCGCGACCGCCAATGCCGCGCTCATTCCCGAGCAGGCGATCGTGCCGCGCGGCGGGCGCAATTTCGTGTTCCGGGTGGTGGACGGGCGCGCGGTGCTGACCGAGGTCGAGCTCGGTGCCCGCAGCCCCGGGCAAGTGGAGATCGTCAAGGGCCTCAAGGCCGGCGAGCAGGTTGTGACGGACGGCCAGATGAAGCTGCAGGACGGGGTGCCGGTGATGGTGGTGCCCGACAAGCGGCCGCCGACTGCATCCCCATCGGCGCCGAAGGGATCCTGATTCTCTTTCATCCCTCCAATGTTCCTGCCTGATCTCTCGATCCGCCGCCCCGTCCTCGCGACGGTGATGAGCCTCGGCATCATACTGCTCGGCGTCATCTCCTTCCTGCGCCTGTCGGTGCGCGAATACCCGAAGATCGACACCCCCGTGGTGTCGGTGCGCACCGTCTATACCGGCGCCAGCGCCCAGGTGATCGAGTCCCAGGTCACGCAGCCGCTGGAGGACTCGCTCTCCGGCATCGAGGGCATCCGCACGATCAAGTCGGTTTCGCGCGAGGAGGTCTCGCAGATCACGGTCGAGTTCGTCGTGGAGCGCGACGTCGATGCGGCCGCCAACGACGTGCGCGATCGCGTCGCGCGCGTGCGGAGCCGCTTGCCCGACGAGGTGGACGACCCGGTCGTGTCGAAGATCGAGGCCGACGCCCAGGCCGTCATGTGGCTCGCGTTCTACAGCGACCGGCACGACGCGCTGTTCATCACCGACTACGCCGACCGCTACATCGCCGACTCCTTCAAGTCGCTGCCCGGCGTGGCCACGGTCATCATCGGTGGCGCGCGCACCTACGCAATGCGCATATGGCTCGATCGCGACCGTCTGGCGGCGTTCGGCCTGACTCCGCTCGACGTCGAGAACGCGTTGCGGCGCCAGAACGTCGAGGTACCGTCGGGGCGCATCGAGAGCCGCAAGCGCGAATTCACCGTCCTCACCGAGACTGACCTGCGGACCCCCGAGCAGTTCAACAACCTGATCGTCACCGAGGCGCGCGGCTACCCGGTTCGGCTGAAGGACGTGGGCCGGGCGGAGCTCGGCGCGCAGGACGAGCGCAATATCGTGCGCGTCAACGGCAATCCCGCGGTCGGGCTGGGGATCGTAAAGCAATCCACGGCCAACACGCTGGAGGTGGCGCAGGCGGTGAAGGCGCAGCTGCCGCGCATCCAGTCGGCGCTGCCGCCGGGCATGACCGGATTCGTTGCCTTCGATTCCTCCCTTTTCATCGAGGCGTCGATCAAGGCGGTTTACCGGGCGATATTCGACGCGATCGTGCTGGTGACGCTGGTCATCTTCCTCTTCCTGCGCTCGTTGCGCTCGACGCTGATCCCGTTTGTCACCATCCCGGTGTCCCTGATCGGGGCGTGCTTCTTCCTCTGGATCTTCGGGTTCACCATCAACATCCTGACGCTGCTCGGCATCGTGCTCGCGATCGGGCTGGTGGTGGACGACGCGATCGTGGTGCTGGAAAACATCCACCGCCACATCGAGGAAGGCATGTCGCCACTGACGGCGGCGCTGCGCGGCAGCCGCGAGATAGCGTTCGCCGTGGTGGCCATGACCGTCACGCTCGCCGCGGTGTTCGTGCCACTCGTGTTCTCCACCGGCAACACCGGCAAGCTCTTCACCGAGTTCGCGCTAACCGTGGCGATGGCGGTGCTGGTGTCGGGGTTCGTCTCGCTCACGCTTACGCCGATGATGTGCTCGAAGCTGCTCAAGCACCACGCCCGGCACGGTGCCGTGTACAACGCGACGGAGCGGTACTTCGCCGCGCTGAACGGCGGCTACCGGCGTTCGCTGCATTGGGCGCTCCATCACCGCAAGGTGGTCATGGCGGGCTACGCGGTGGTCCTGGCGGCGATGCTGGGGCTCGGCGCGGCGCTCAAGTCCGAGCTCGCGCCGCTCGAGGACCGCGGCTTCATACTCGGCGTCATGCTCGCGCCCGAAGGCTCGACCGTGGACTACACCGACGGCTACGCGCGAATCTGGGAGGACCTCTACAAAGGCGTTCCCGAGATCATGAGCTATTTCGTGGTGGTCGCGCCCGGGCTGGACCGCCCCAATCCGGTCAATTTCGCGCTGTCCTTCGTGCGGCTGAAGCCGTGGGACGAGCGCAGCCGCAGCGCGCTCGAAGTCTCGCGCGAGTTGGGGCCGAAGATGTTCATGCAAATGCCGGGCGTGCTGGCGTTTCCCAACAACCCGCCTTCGCTCGGGCAGAGCTTCCGCAGCCAGCCTGTGCAGTTCGTCGTATTCGCGCCATCGTACGAGGAGCTCGACAAGCGGGTCGAGCGGATTCTCGCGCGCGCGCGCGAGAACCCCTGGCTTTCCAATCTTGACTCCGACCTCAAGCTCAACAAGCCCCAGCTCGCCGTTGAGGTGGACCGCGACAAGGTGGCGGCCGTGGGCGCGGAGGTGGACGCGATCGGGCGCACGCTGGAGACGCTGCTCGGAGGGCGCCAGGTGACGCGCTTCAAGCGCGAGGGCAAGCAATACGACGTGATCGTGCGGCTCGAGGACAAGGACCGCGTGCAGCCGACCGACCTCACTTCGATCTACGTGCGTGCCCGCGACGGCGGACTGGCGCAGCTCTCCAACCTGGTTCAGCTCAAGGAGACGGTCGCGCCCAAGGAGTTGAACCACTTCAACCGCCTGCGCGCGGCCATCATTACCGGGAGCGTCGCGCCGGGATACCTCGGCGAGGCGCTGGACTTCCTGGAGGCGGCGGCGCGCGAGGAGCTCGGGCAGTCGGCGCAGACCGCGCTCGACGGCGAGTCGCGCGAGTACCGTGAATCGGGCACGCAGCTTTACCTCATCTTTGTTCTGGCGCTTGCCTTTATCTACCTGGTGCTCTCGGCGCAGTTCGAGAGCTTCGTCTCGCCGTTCGTGATCATGCTGACCGTGCCGCTGGCCATGACCGGCGCGCTGGCGGCGCTCCTTCTGCTGGCCCTCACCTTCGGCGCCGGCGGCACGCTCAACGTCTACAGCAAGGTCGGGCTCATCATGCTGGTCGGTCTCATCACCAAGCACGGGATCCTGATCGTCGAGTTCGCGAACCAGCTGATGGAACGCGGCAAGGACAAGTTCGAGGCAGTCGCGGAGGCGGCGGCGCTGCGCCTGCGCCCGATCCTGATGACAACCGGCGCGATGGTGCTCGGCGCGATTCCGCTCGCCGTTGCGTTTGGCGCGGGCGCCGAAGCACGCCGGCCGATCGGCTGGGTGATCGTCGGGGGGCTCCTGTTCGGCACGCTGCTCACGCTCTACGTGATTCCGGCTGCCTACACCTTGCTGATCGGGCGGCGGCGTCCACTGATGGACGAGGCGCACGCCGGCGGCGCGCCGATGCATACGCCAGCCGAAAAGGCCTGACACCCCTCCTGGTTGATCCGCCGCACTTTCATCCCCATCTTGGGGAAATGCTGGACGAGGCCGGGCGGTCCAATTCCCTGCCGCAAGAAGGGGCATCGAGCGAATCCGCGCTGCTCGACGCGTATTCGCGGTCGATCACGCGCGTGGCCGAAACGGTCGGCCCTGCCGTGGTGCGGCTCGAGGTCCGGCGCCGGGTGCGCGGGCGCGAGATCGGCGGCAGCGGCTCCGGCTTCATCTTTGCCCCCGACGGCCTAATCGCCACCAACAGCCACGTCGTGACCGGCGCGTCCGCGATCGACGTCACGCTAAACGACGGGCAGGCATTTCAGGCGCAGCTGATCGGCGACGACCCGGACACCGATCTCGCGGTCGTGCGCATCGCCGGGCACAAGCTGCCAAGCGTCGCCTTTGGAAACTCGCGTGCGCTGCGCGTCGGGCAGCTCGTGGTCGCGATCGGTAATCCGTATGGATTCCAGTGCACCGTCACCGCGGGTGTCGTCTCGGCGCTCGGCCGCTCGCTGCGATCCCAGACCGGCCGCTTGATGGACGACGTGATCCAGACCGATGCCGCGTTGAATCCCGGCAACTCGGGAGGGCCGCTGGTTGCGACGAACGGCGAGGTGATCGGCGTCAATACCGCGGTCATCCTGCCGGCGCAGGGGATCTGCTTCGCCACGGCCATCGACACCGCGAAGGTGACCATCGGGCAGCTGCTGAGGCACGGACGCGTGCGGCGCGCGCGCCTGGGCCTGGCGGGCCAGAATATCCAGCTGCCGCGGCGGATGGTGCGGCATTACGAGCTGGCGCGCGATACGGCGGTGCAGGTCGCCTCGATCGAGCGCGGCGGACCGGCGACCCGCGCGGGGTTCGAGCAGGGCGACATCATCGTTGCCTTCGCCGGCCAGGTGGTCTCCGGCTTCGACGATCTGCACCGCATGCTGACCGAGGAGACGCTGGGAGAGCGCGTCGCGGTCGACGTGCTGCGCCGGGGGCGGCGGCAGACGCTGCAGATCGAGCCCGAGGAATCGCGCGAGCGACCCTGATTTCGACCACTGCTGAAGGAGACAGGAATGTTGACGGTGAGAAAGGCCGAGGAACGCGGCCACGCCAATCACGGCTGGCTCGACTCGTATCACACCTTTTCGTTCGCGGACTACTACGATCCGCAGGAGATGGGCTACGGGCCGCTGCGCGTCATCAACGATGACTCCGTGCAGCCGGGGCAGGGCTTCGGCACGCACGGCCACCGCGACATGGAGATCATCACCTACGTGCTCGAGGGCGCGCTCGAGCACAAGGACAGCATGGGCAACGGGTCGATCATCCGGCCGGGTAACGTGCAGCGCATGAGCGCGGGCACGGGCGTGCGCCACAGCGAGTTCAATCCCTCGCGCGAAGCAGGCGTGCATTTCCTGCAGATCTGGATCGAGCCCAAGTTCACCGGCGTGCGGCCGGGCTACGAGGAGAAGCAGTTCGGCGCGGCGCAGAAGAAGGGGCAGCTGCGCCTGATTGCCTCGCCCGACGGACGCGAAGGCTCGGTCACGATCCATCAGGATGCCTGCGTATATGCCTCGATGCTCGACGACAAGGACACCGTCTCGCACCGGCTTGCCCCCGGACGGCGCGGCTACGTGCACGTTGCGCGCGGTGCGGTCGCGGTCAACGGAGTCGAGCTGAAAGGCGGCGACGGGGCGAAGATTGCCAGCGAGAGCGAGCTGAAGTTCAGTGGGGCGAGGCAGGCGGAGCTGCTGCTGTTCGATCTGCCTTGACGGTCCCGGCTCATCGGGCATCGGTTATCATTCATCACGATATGGGGCATCTCGAGAACGGCGTCTGGCGCGACGGGCGCGAAACGCGCACGGTCAACGGCGAATTCGTGCGCCGCGACAGCCAGTTCCGCGCGCGCGTGACGGCGGATGGCTCGAGCGGGTTTCCCGCCGAGGCGGGGCGTTACCACCTCTACGTGTCCAGCGCCTGCCCGTGGGCGCATCGCACGTTGATCTTCCGCAAGCTGAAACGGCTCGAGCACGCCATCTCGGTCTCGATCGTGGACCCGGTCGTCGTGGACCAGGGTTGGGCGTTCGGCACCGGCGCCGGATGCGTGCCGGACACGGTGAACGGGTTGCAGTTCCTGCACCAGGTCTATGCGAAGGCCAAGCCCGACTACACCGGCCGCGTCTCCGTGCCGGTGCTGTGGGACCGGAAGACGGGCACCATCGTCAACAACGAGTCCTCGGAGATCATTCGTATGCTCAACGGCGAATTCGAGGCATTCGCGGGATCGCACGAGGACTACTATCCCCAACGGCTCCGCGGCGAGATCGATGCCGTCAACCAGGCGGTCTACACGAACATCAACAACGGGGTCTACCGGTGCGGGTTTGCGACCACGCAGGAAGCCTACGAGCGGGCGTTCGATGACTTGTTCGCCGCGCTCGACGAGATGGAGGCGCGGCTCGGCCGCTCGCGCTATCTCGTCGGCGACCGGATCACGGAGGCGGACTGGCGGCTGTTCCCGACGCTCCTGCGCTTCGACGCGGTGTACCACGGCCACTTCAAGTGCAATCTGCGGCGCATCGAGGATTACCCAAACCTGTCGAACAGCTTGCGTGATCTCTACCAGGTCCCGGGCGTAGCCGACACGGTGGACATGGACCACATCAAGCGCCACTACTACGCGAACCACCGCCACATCAATCCCTCCGGCATCGTGCCGAAGGGGCCGGCGCTCGATTTCACGGCGCCGCACAACCGAGCGCGCAGGTTTCAGCGCGGCGCGCGGGTGGCCTCATGAGCGCCTCGCGCCAGCCGGCGATCTTCGTCTCGCACGGCTCGCCGACGCTGCCGCTCGAGCGCGGCCCGGCCATCGACTTCCTGCGTCAGCTCGGCAACGACCTGGGGCGGCCTGAGGCGATTCTGATTGCCTCGGCGCACTGGGACACGGAGCGTCCGGCCGTCTCCACTGCGGAGGAGCCCGAGACCATATATGACTTCTACGGCTTTCCCCCGGAGCTCTATCGCCTGCGCTACCCGGCCCCCGGTGCGCCCCAGCTTGCGCGGCGGGCCAAGAAGCTGCTCGAAACGAGTGGCATGAAGACCGACCTCGATCCAGGGCGCGGTCTCGACCATGGCGCGTGGACCTCGCTCTACCTGATGTACCCGGATGCCGATATCCCGGTGACGCAGCTCTCGATCCAGTCACATCTGGGGCCCGCGCATCACGTGCGCCTGGGCGAGGCGCTCGCGCCGTTGCGCGACGAAGGGGTGCTGATCTTCGCTTCGGGCGGCGCGACGCACAACCTGCGCGAGCTGCACTACCACCGCGGCAGCCCCGTGCCGCAGCCGTGGGTCGCCGAGTTCAACGAGTGGCTGGCGCGCGCCGTCCTTGCCGGTCGCCGCGAGGACCTGATCGGCTACCGGGAGAAGGCGCCGCACGCCGTGCGTAACCATCCCACCGACGAGCACCTGATTCCGCTCTACGTCGCCGTCGGCGCCGGCGGTCCCGCCGGCGTTCCACAGCGACTGCACACAAGCATCTCGTCGGGCGTGATCAGCATGGATGCCTACCGCTTCGATTGAGTGGCCGCGGCGCCGTCAGCCGTCATTTCTTTTTCGTCATAACCAGACGCTCGACCGATGGAACAGATGGTGAGTCTGCTGGCGCAGCACGGGCTTGCGCTCGTGTTCGCCAATGTGCTGCTGGCGCAGGCAGGAATTCCGATTCCCGCTGTTCCGATTCTCGTCGTTGCCGGCGCTTTCGTCGCCCAGGGGCAGATCGCGCTCGCTCCGCTCGTCCTGGTCTCGGTGGTTGCTTCGCTCATCGGCGACACGCTCTGGTACGTCGCCGGGCGGCGCTACGGCTACGGCGTGCTGCGCACGCTGTGCCGTGTCGCCATCGAGCCCGATTCGTGCGTCAAGCAGACCGAGAACATTTTCGAGCGTTGGGGCGCGCCGTCACTGGTGCTGGCGAAGTACGTCCCGGGGTTCTCCACGGTCGCACCGCCCCTCGCCGGCACGATGCGTGTCGGGCTCGTGGCGTTCCTGGGCTACAGCGCGATCGCCGCCTTGCTGTGGGCAGGACTGCCGGTCGCGCTCGGCGCTGTCTTCCACGCGGAGATCGAACGCGCGCTCGGGTGGCTCGCGGACTTGGGAACCGGCGCCGTGATGGTCGTTGCGGCGGTCGTGCTGCTCTACATCGGCGTGAAGACAATCCAGCGCTACTGGCTGATCCGGTTTCTGCGCATGGCACGAATCGGCGCGCAGGAGCTGCGCGAGCTGATGGCGCGGGAACCCAGGCCCGTTGTGCTGGATGTGCGCTCGGGGATCGCCCGCAAGCTCGATCCGCGCCGCCTGCCCGGCGCGATTGCGGTGGATATCGACGCACCACGGCGGGCCCTCGCCGCGGTCCCGCCCGACCGCGAGGTCATCGTCTATTGCAGTTGACCGAATGAAGCGAGCGCGGCGCGTGTCGCCCGCCTGCTGATGGACGAGGGCTACCGGCACGTGCGTCCGCTGGAAGGCGGGCTCGAAGCGTGGGTCGCGGCCGGCGGCGAGCTCGACGCGCGTTCGTGGTAGATTGAAACTCATGTCGATCGATCCCTCTTTCGTGACGATCATCGAAGGGAGGACGCGCGACCTCGGCGGCTTCAGCGTGGGGCGTGTGCTCCCGTCCGCGGCGCGCAGGCTCGTGGGGCCGTTCATTTTCTTCGACCACATGGGGCCGGCGGCATTCGAGCCGGGGCAGGGGATCGACGTCCGTCCCCATCCCCACATTAACCTCGCCACCGTGACCTACCTGTTCGAGGGCGAGATCGTGCATCGCGACAGTCTGGGGTCGCTCCAGGCCATTCGTCCCGGCGCAATTAACTGGATGACCGCGGGCAGGGGCATCGTCCATTCCGAGCGCACCGGTCCGGAGCTGAGAAAGGCGGGGTCGCGATTGCACGGCTTGCAGCTCTGGGTCGCGCTGCCGCGGGCCAAGGAAGAGACCGACCCCGATTTCCGGCACTATCCCGCCGCCGCGCTGCCCGAGATGCGGAAAGGCAGCGCCCGCGTGCGCGTGCTCGCCGGAACGGCATATGGCGCCGCATCGCCGGTGCAGACATTGAGCCCGCTGTTCTACGCGGAAGCGATGATTCCGGCAGGCGGCGAGCTGCCGCTGCCCGAGGAGCATCCGGAGCGCGCCGCGTATGTCGTCGAGGGCACGATTTCCTGCGGCGAGGCGCTTGTCGGGACGGCGCGGATGGCCGTCTTTGCGCCGGGCCCCACGCCGCCGCTGCGGGCAGAGTCGCCCGCGCGCGTCGCGTTGATCGGCGGCGCACCGCTCGATGGCGAGCGGCATATCTGGTGGAACTTCGTGTCGAGCTCCCGCGAACGCATCGAACGAGCGAAGCGCGACTGGAAGGAAGGGCGCTTCGTGCCGGTGCCCGGGGAGACGGAATTCATTCTTCTTCCCGAGTCGTGATGCAGCTCGCCGCCCGGAGTGAGGTCTTGTCATGAACGAAGAGCAATTCCTGGTCCAGGCAACCGTGTTCCTCGCGGCGGCCGTCATCGGCGTGCCGCTGTTGAAACGCCTCGGCCTGAGCTCGGTGCTCGGCTACATTGTGGCGGGCGCGGCGATTGGGCCGTGGGGGCTCGCGCTCGCGGCCGACGTCGAAGGCGTGCGCGCGTTCGCGGAGATCGGCATCGTGATGCTGCTCTTTCTCATCGGGCTCGAGCTGCTGCCCGCGCGCCTGTGGGAGCAGCGGCGCGCGGTGTTCGGGCTTGGCGCCGCCCAGGTGGCCGCCACGGGGGCCGTGCTCGGACTGGGGGCATGGATACTCGGGGTCGCCCCGGGCGCCGCGGCGGTGATCGGCTTCGGGCTCGCGCTCTCCTCGACTGCGATCGGCCTGCAGATCCTGATCGAGAAGAAGCAGCTCTCCATGCCGCAAGGGCGGGGCGGGTTTGCCGTGCTGCTGTTCCAGGACCTTGCGGTAATCCCGCTGCTCGCGGTGCTGCCGGTTCTGGCGGATGGGCACGCCGGGGCTGTGCATGCCGCGGGTGGATTCTCTCCGCTGGTGACGGTGCTGCTCCTTGCCGCGGTCGTGGCGGCCGGGCGCTACCTGCTACGGCCGTACTTCCGCGTGCTGGCGGACGCCGGCAGTCACGAGGTGTTCCTGGCGGGTGCGTTGCTGGTCGTGCTTGCCGTCGGCGTCTTCATGCACCAGCTTGGCATCTCGATGGCGCTCGGTGCGTTCGTCGCGGGCATGCTGCTCGCGGACTCGGAATTTCGCCATGAGATCGAAGCCGATATCGAACCGTTCAAGGGCTTGCTGCTGGGGCTCTTCTTCATGGCCGTGGGCATGTCGGTGAACTTCGGGCTGATCGGCGAGCAGCCGCTCACGATCACCGGACTCGTCGTCGCGCTGGTCGCGATCAAGGCGGCGGTGATGTTCGGGCTCGCGCGCGCCTTCGGGATGGAGACGCGGCCCGCCTACGCCCTGGCGGTGGTGCTGTCGCAGGGCGGGGAGTTCGCGTTCGTGCTGTTCTCTCTCGCTGCGGGAGAGAAGCTGTTGCCGGCCGCGCTCGCCGATCTGCTGGTGGCGGTCGTCACCATCAGCATGCTGACCACCCCCTTCCTGGTCAACCTGCTCCATTGCCTGCCGCAGCCGGGGGAGAAAGCGGCCCCTGCGGGCGCCGCACCACCGGCGGAGGAGCATCCGGTGATCATCGCCGGCTTCGGCCGCTTCGGCCAGATCGTCGGGCGCATCCTCGCCACGCGCGGCATCCCCTTCACCGCGCTCGATCATGACTCCGAGCAGCTCGATTTCTTCGCTCAATTCGGAGAGAAAGTGTATTTCGGCGACGCGTCCCGCCTCGACCTGCTGCGCGCGGCCGGTGCCGACAAGGCCCGGGTCCTGGTGATCGCGATCGACGACATCGAGGCCTCGATGAAATGCGCGGGAATCGCGAAGCAATACTTTCCGCACCTCAAGATCTTCGCGCGCGCCCACAACCGCCTGCATGCGTACCGCCTGCTCGACCTCGGAATCAATCGCGTGTGGCGGGAGACCTTTCATTCGAGCACCGAGATGGCGGGGCGCGTGATGACCGAGCTGGGGCTGCCGGAATCCACGGCGGAGGAGACGGTGCGCATATTCACTCTGCACGACGAGCGTCTGCTGCGGCGGGCGGCGGCGCATCACGCCGACATGCCGAAGCTGATCGAGATCGCCCGGGCGGGCCGCGCCGAGCTGCGCTCTCTGTTCGAGCAGGACCGGCGATAGCTCGTTGACGACTGACGACTGATGACTGACGTAGAATGCGGCGTGTATCTATCACCCCGGAGAGAAAGCAGCCATGGACCAGCCCGACAGACCCGCACCGACCAATATCGCCATACATGACCTGCTCAAGCGCCGCTGGAGCCCGCGCGCGTTCGACCCCAACCGGCCCGTCACGCGCGAGCAGCTGAAGGTGCTGCTCGAGGCGGGGCGCTGGGCGCCCTCCTGCAACGGCGATGAGCCGTGGCGCTACCTGATCTGGGACAAGGGCCGCGATCCGCAGGGCTGGCAGAAGGCCTACGACTGCCTGAACGAGAACAACAAGAAGTGGGTCAAGAACGTGCCGCTCCTCATGCTGTCCTGCGCGGGCAGCGCGTTCGAGGCGACCGGCAAGCCCAACCGCTGGACGCAGCACGACACCGGCGCCGCCAGCGTCTCGATGGCGCTGCAGGCGGGCGCGATGGGGCTCGTCATACACCAGATGGGCGGCTGGGACGCCGACAAGGCGCGCGCCGCGTTCGCGATTCCGCCGGAATACACCCCGATGGCGATGATCGCGGTCGGCTACCAGGCGAGCCCGGACATTCTGGACGAGGAAACCAAGGCCAAGGAGATGCGGCCCCGCGGGCGCAAGCCGGTGGTCGAGCGCTTCTACGAGGGCGGCTGGGGCAAGGGGATCGCCCTCTAAGGGCGGGGGCGGAAGCCCGTGGACATCGTCCACGCCACCTTCTGGCCGTTCTTCCTGGGCGGACTGGTGGGCCTCATGTCCATCAGCAATCCGCTGTCGAAGATTCCGCTGTTCGTCTCCCTTACCGAGGGCCTGTCGCAGCGCGAACGGGCGGCGACCGCGCGCAAGGCCTGCCTGTATGGCTTTGGCCTGCTCGTGTTCACGCTGTTCTTCGGTGTGCTCATCCTGGAGATGTTTGGCATCTCGTACGGCGCGCTGCGCATCGCGGGCGGGCTGACCGTCGCGCTGCTCGGCTACCGCATGCTGTTTGGCTATGGCTACGTCGGGCTGACGGCGAAGGGTGCCAAAGGGAACATCGCGGTGTTCCCGCTGGCGCTGCCGGCCATCAGCGGTCCGGGCGCGATCGCCGTGGTGATCGGTATCTCGACCGAGATCGCCGAGCTCAAGACGACGGCGCTGAAGGCAGTCGCCTACGGGGCGACCGTGACCAGCATGCTCCTCACCTGCATCGCAATCTGGCTCACGCTGCGGTCGGCGCGGTTCATCTCGAGGGTGATGGGGGCGGATGCCATGGAAGCGATCACCCGGATCATGGGCTTCCTCCTGGTGTGCATCGGGGTGCAGTTCGTCGCCTCGGGCGTGCGGTCCATCATCGCCGGCCAGTGACGCCGCTGACGACGTCTTCCCACCTCGGCGACGCGCGCGCTTCGAGCGGCCGGTCCCACGCCTGATAATTGGATGCGTCGACGATGTTCACGGGCAGGATGATTTCCGCCGGGACCCGCTCGCCGCGCAGGTGCCGGATCGCGGCCTCGGTTGCGATCGAGGCGATCTTCAGCGCGTCGAAATCAACCGTGGCGAGCAATGCACCGTGCTTGATCGCGGTGATGGCCTCGGGGATGGCATTGACGCCCACCAGCGGCACGCGCCGGCCCGCCGCTTTCAGCGCTTCGATCGCGCCCAGCGCCATGACGTCGTTCGCGCACAGGATGCCGTCGAGCTGGCGCAGCTCCGCGAGCAGCTCCGACATCGCACGCCGCGCGGTTTCCTGCTGGTAATCCGCCGCGCGCGAGGCGGCGACGCGCATTCCCGGCGCATCCTTCAGCGCGTCGCGGAATCCGCGCATCCGCTCCTGGCTGGTCACCGCAGCAGGCACACCCTCGAGGATCACGATGTCGCCCCTGCCGCCGAGGTGCAGGAAGAGGTAAGCCGCGATGTCCCGCGCCAGCCGGTAGTCGTCCGAGCCGACATAGGACACGAAGCGTCCCTCCTCGAGGCGGTTGAGGTAATTCACGGTGGGGATGCGGGCGGCGTCGAGCTTGCGCACCGAGTCACCCATGGCCGTCGCGTGCACCGGCACGAATACCGCGGCGTCGGGCCGCTCGGCGATGGCGCGCTCGACGAGCGCCTGCTGTTGCGCGAGGTCATCGGGCTTATCCGGAACGTAATGCGCGATGCACGCGCCCATTCGCGCGGCGACGCGGTCGGCGCCCAGCCGGGCGGCGGTGTATGCGGGGTTGGTGCGGTTCTTCGTGAAGACCGCTATGACGGGTGCGTCCAGCGGGTTTTCTTGCTCGCGACGGCAGTCGGTCTCAGCGCATGTTCGCTTCGGCCGTGGTGCCGAGCGGAACCGCGTCCTGAACGTGCTCGTTCAGGAAGTTGAACTCGAGCTTGGTGCCAACCGGGTCGTAGAGGAAGACCTGGTAGCCGGCATTCTCGATGTTCTGCTCCTCGAAATCGATGCCGAGCCGCTTCAGGCGCTTGCGGAAATCCACCGCGCCTGAGGCTTTAAACGCGATGTGGTCCACGCTGCCGCTGTGCTTGTCCTTGACGAACGAACCCTTCGGGAAGCGCGCGCCGACGTGAATGATGGGATCCTCGCCGTCATAGAGCCAGATGCCGCCGAACGTGAAGTTGGGGCGGTAGCCGGTCTTGAGACCCAGCACATCGCCGTAAAACTTCTCGATCGCAGGCAGGTCCTCTTTCGCGCAACGGATGTTGAGATGCAGGAAGCCCTCGAATTTCATGGTCGTCCTCCAGTGCGGCGGGTACGGGCCAAAATCCTACCACAAAGTCATTAGCCAAAGAGATCACGGACGCAGGCACAAACACGACGATTCGTGCTCTGTGCCCTCCGTGTCCTCTGTGGCTAGTTCTGCTGTCGCTGCGCGACGGGGATGGGCTGAAAGCCTTCCCAGCCGCCGCCGAGCGCCCGCACGACGTCGGCTACCGCTGCGCGCTGTGCGAGTAGCGCGTCGATGCGGTTCAACTCGGCCTGCAGCAGGTTGCGCTCCGCGTCGATGACCTCGAGCTGCGAAAGCAGGCCGTTCTGGTAGCGGATCCGGGCGAGCCGCAGGGCGTCGGTCAGGGCGGCGACGCGCATGCCCTCGGCTTCGTACGCCTCTCTCGCGCGCGACTGCGTCGACAGCGCGGTGCGCACTTCGCGGAACGCTTCCTGCAGCGTCTTCTGGTAGCCGGCAAGCGACTGCCGCTGGCGTGCCTCGACAGCCTCGACCTCGCCCAGCAGCCGGCCGCCCTGGAAGATCGGCTGCGCGAGTCCGAACGCCAGTTGCCAGATGGCCGCGGGACCGGTGAAGAGATCCGAGAGCGACGAGCTCTCGCTGCCGAGATAGCCGGTGAGACCGATGCGCGGGAAGAGCTGGGCGCGCGCTTCACCGATGCGGGCGTTGGCGGCGACGAGCCGCTGCTCGGCCTCGACCACGTCCGGGCGGCGCAGCAGCAGGTCGGAGGGCAGGCCCTCCGGGATGACGGCGACGGCGAGACCGCCGCGATCCGCGGCAACGTCGAACGCGTCCTCCATGATCGCGCGCGGGCTGCGGCCGAGGATTACGGCCAGCGCCAGCTCTTCGGCGGTGCGTCGCGCCTGGAGCGGCGGCAGCAGGGCGCGCGCCGCCGCGACCTCCGCCTCGAGCTGCTTCAGGGTGAAGTCGTTGATCAGTCCCGCCGCGTGGCGCGCGTTCTGCAGCGTGAGCCCGTTGCTGCGCAGCTCGAGCGAGCGGCGCGTCGCCTCGACCTGCGAGTCGAGGGCGACGAGCGCATAGTAGGAACGCGCGACCTCCGAAGCGAGCGTGATGCGCACGGTGTAGCGCGCGGCCTCCGTCGCGAGCAATCCCGCCTGCGCCGCCTCGCTTCCCCGGCGCAGCCGCCCCCACAGGTCCACCTCGTAGGCCACGTTGAGCTGGGCCCGGTAGTTCGTGCGCTCGATCGGAGTGCCCAGTGGCAAACGCATGGCGGTGCGCTCGGAAGAGCGGCTGCGGTCGGCTTGCGCGGCCGCATCCACCGAGGGCCAGAACTGGGCGTCCGCGATTCGCAGCAAGGCGCGCGCTTCGTCCACGCGCGCGGCGGCAAGCGCGAGATCGAGGTTATTGGCGAGCGCCTCCTCGACCAGCCGGTCGAGCACGGGATCGGCATAGAGTGTCCACCAGCGATCCCGCACGCCCTTCACCCCTTCCGCGGGGGCGCCTTGCCAGGCGGCGGGCAGCTCGACTTCCGGCCGCCGGTAGTCGGGACCGACTGCGCAGCCCGCGATCAGTACCGCCAGCGCCGTGGCGGCAAGATTCCTATGTAGCATCTTCGCCCCCCTTCTCGACCGGATGCCGATGCGGCGCGCGGGTCGCGCGCAACGTCGCCTCGCGATGATGCCGGGCTTCCTCCTCGATCTCGGCGGTGCTGCGCCGCTCGGAGAGCCTGCGGTCCACGATCAGCTTGAAGAACCAGGGGATGAAGAAAATCGCGAGGAAGGTCGCCGCCAGCATGCCGCCCATCACGCCGGTGCCGGCAGAATGGCGCGCGCCGGCGCCCGCGCCGCTGGAAAACGCGAGCGGCACAACGCCCAGGATGAAGGCGAGGGAGGTCATCAGGATGGGCCGGAACCTCAGCCGCGCGGCCTCCACCGCGGCTGCGGCAGTGGAGAGACCCTCGTGGTGCTTCATCACGGCGTACTCCACGATCAGGATGGCGTTCTTCGCGGCGAGGCCGAGTAGCGTCACCAGGCCGATCTGGAAGTAGACGTCATTGGTGAGACCGGCGATCTGCACCGCGGCGAGCGCGCCGAACGTGCCGAAGGGCAGCGCCAGCATCACCGCCAGCGGCAGCGACCAGCGGTCGTACTGGGCGGCGAGAATCAGGAACACCATCAGCGCCGCGAGGCCCAGCGCGAGGATCGACGTGCCGCCCGAGCGCTTTTCCTGGTAGGAGGCGCCGCCCCAGTCGTAGCTGAAATCGGGCGGCAGCGTTTCGCGCGCGATCTTCTCCATGCGCTCGATCGCCTGGCCCGAGCTGAAGCCGGGCTGGGTTGCCCCAAAGATCTTGACCGAGGGCAGGTTGTTAAAGCGATCGAGCGAATCCGGACCCGAGGAATAGTTGACCTTCGCCAGCGCCGCCAGCGGCACCATGTTGCCGCGCTCCGAGCGCACGTAGACGGCGCCGACGTCGTCGGGCCGGTTGCGGTACTCCGGCTCGGCCGACATCAGCACCTGCCAGGTGCGGCCGTACTTGTTGAAGTCGTTGACGTAGAAGGTGCCGAGCGTCGCGGCGAGCGTGTTGTAGAGCTCGTCGATCGGCACGCCCAGCGACTTCGCCTTCTCGCGGTCGGTCTCGACGTAGAGCTGCGGCACGTTGGCACGCCACAGCGTGTTGACCTGGCCGAACATGGGGTCCTGGTGAACAGCGCCGAGCAGGGCCTGCGTGGCCTCGAACAGCTTGGCCGCGCCGCCCTCGCCGCGGTTCTGGATGTAGAACTCGAAGCCGCCCGCGTTTCCCAGGCCGAAGATCGGCGGCGGGCCGAAGGCGAGCACGAGGCCTTCCTTGATGTGCGCAGTTTTCATGAAGAACTCGCCGACCAGCTGCCCGGTCGAGACGTCCCGCTTGTCCCAGTGCGTCTGGGTGACGAAGATCGTGGCGGCGCTGTTACGGAAGCCGCCGCCGAGAAAGTCGAAGCCGGTGAAGGCGATGGCCGACTCGTTCGCCGGGTTCGACTTGATCGCGGCGACGACCTCGTTCACCACCTTGTCGGTGCGCTCGAGCGTGGAGCCGTCCGGCAGGAACACCGCGGCGATGTAGTAGCCCTGGTCCTCGTCCGGCACCAGCGACCCGGGCGTGGCGCGCCACATGCCGACCGTGATCGCCACCATGCCGACGAAGAGCAGGGCGGCGACGGCGCCGCGGCGCAGCATCCACGACACGCCGTCCACGTAGCGGCCGGTCATGCGCGCGAACCAGTCGTTGAACCAGCGGAAGAAGCGGCCGGGCACGCGGTGCTCGCGCTTGAGTATCAGCACGCACAGGCTCGGCGTGAGGGTCAGCGCGACCAGGCCCGAGATTACGACCGCGATTGAGATGGTCACCGCGAACTGGCGGTAGAGCTCGC
>Ga0208185_1000410_pt1 | contig 20327 bp, 14 predicted proteins | sample EasRivMeERMLT700_FD_187532 | JGI IMG/M metagenome (GOLD analysis project Ga0208185, IMG submission 187532) | Soil microbial communities from meander-bound floodplain in the East River, Colorado, USA - East River MetaG ERMLT700 (SPAdes) (version 2) | ecosystem: Environmental > Terrestrial > Soil... | reverse complement strand
CGAACGCCTCAACCGGTCCCAGAAATGCGGCGTTGCGCTTAACCAGCAGGTTGTGGAGCGCGTCGTCGACGTTGACCGAATGTTTGAGCGGGTTGTTCGCGGTCTGACGGTACATCGTCATGTCCATCCGAAACTCGTTCTTCAGGTCGCTACGGGCTCGCAGGACGTCGATGAGCCCGGCGACGACGACCCGCAGAATCTCACCGAAGCTGCGCGCCAGTTCAGGGGTCACGTCGATGTTTTCGAGCCCGGCCCCCAGCAGCACTGCGTGTAGATCCACGGCCCCACGCGATCGACTGGGAACATCTTCCTCTTTCGGTGGGGGCGCGAGTGGCGGAGAGGGAGCCGCGGACGGCGTCGCCGAGACGGGCCGGCGGTCTCGCCGCGGGGGTGGAACGCGTGAGTCCCCGAGCGCTTTCTGTACCGGCTGAGGCACCGCTCCGCTGTCGTCGAATGGGTCGAGTGGATTGTAGCCAGCTGGAATGAACGGTACGTTCTCACCTGGCGGCTGTTCCGATGGCGTCTCGATGTGCCCGGGGGGCTGATAGTGATCCTTCAATGTTGACTGACCGGCTAAGTCAGCCAGCTTGGGCGAATTGGGTCGCGATGGCGTCGGTCCGAAACCGAGTTTCTTCATCGGATCCAGTTCGTCGTCTGGTATCGGCTCCGGGAGATGATCGAACGGCGGGACGAACGGCTCTCGCGTAACCGCACTCGGCGGCGCGAATGGATTGTCGGACGAAGCCGGAAACAGATCGCTGATCGTTGAAGCTGCCTCTTTTACTGGACCGGTGATGGACGCGCGGATCTCATAGGGCTCGATGAAGATCCAATCGCCCGACTTCAGTGCGTGCGGCTGGCCCTTTACGAGCCGGTTGTCCTGCGAGTTGACGAAGACGCCGTTGGTACTCGTGTCCTCGATGTAAAACACCCCATCCCGGTACCGAATCAGCGCATGCCGGCTCGAAATATAGGGATCCGGCAAGGCCCAGTAATTGTCAGGCAGGCGACCGATAGTGCCGCCGGTTGCGTTGAACACCTTTCGGCGAATCGCGCCGAGCTTCTCCGCCTGCGGCCCGGTAATTTCGAGCGTGAGGATCATGGCCCTTCTGCGGCCTAGTTTACCGCCTGTGCCACGGCCTTTGCCGGAGCGCCCGGCAGTTCACCGTTGCGAGGCAGGGGTTGCGGCGCTCTTGGTCTCGGCCGCGCTCCCGTTGCGGAAGAAACTGATAAAGGTCGGCGTGAAGGCCCGAGGATCGGGCTGAAACGCGGAATCGATCTGCCGGCACGCCTCGACTTCGGTCAGCGCCTGCGCGAGCAACGACTTATCGGCCTCGCGCGATCGAAGGAACAATGCATAAGACGCAGCTGCGCGAAACAGATGAACGTGCAGTTGGAGCGGAGTATCCGTGGCGGATCCCCCCTCTGGATTCAGTACGGACACCGCCTGTTCATATTCACCCGAGAAGAACAGGCGGGCTCCCTCTGCAAGGGCGGCAGGTACGCCTCGGTCAGTGATCGTCATCGGACCGAATGCAGAGATCAACGCATTCAGCCGATTCCCGTTCTCGAGTGTCCGGCGAGTCACGTCGACGATGGACGACACGTCTTCTGCCTTCCGAGCGGTGTCGAATCTCCGGCGCACAGAAGAAACTTGACGCTGGACTGCCTCCCGCTCGGCGGCCATGTCAGGGCGCATCAGCGCCGGTCTCTCGGTTGCCAAGCGATCCAGCCTCGCGAATGCGCCATCGACAAACGCAAAGGCTTCGTTGGCACGAGCCGCGGCGTCGGTCAGTTGTCGCTGCATGGCGTCCTTTTCGAACCTTGTCAGCTCATCCAGCACTTGCTTGAGTCGAGTTGAGGCGTCCTGTGCGAACGCTCGCGACTCGCTCAGCCCGGACGCACTCGACGCCTTCACGCCTGCGCTGAGCCGATCCCGCGCACGAGTCACCCCGTTCCGACCCTCCTGACGCGCAGCAGTGAGCGATGGCGTCAGCGCCGCTTTCCTGTCGTCAATGGCGCGGTCGAACTCGTCGGCGGTCGCGATCATCTGCTCGACGTCCCTCGCCTGTCCCTGAAGGGACAGACGCGCGTAGACCGCTGCGTTGAGGTTCGCTTCGATTGTCACCAGAATGCGCTTCGCCCGCTCTGTGGCCGCACTCGCGTCATTGAAATCGCTTTGTGAACGCGACCTCGTGGCGGCTTCGAGACGTGTGCGGGCGTTCTGAATTTCACTGCTGGCGCGGTCGTATTGTTCCTTCACGTCGCCCTGCCAGAGGTCGATGTTCGCCGTTCCAAGCGTAGTTACTGTTCTAGCCTGGGCGTTCACGTCATTGACAGTCTGCGTTACTCGAGTCAGCAGCGGATCGTACTTGCTCGGAGGGAGTACGCCCTTCGCTTCGCACGAGACGTACCCGTTCTGAAGGATCGCCAGAAAGTCGGGGCGCGATCGAACGGCTCCCTGTTGCTCGGACCTGGACCAGGCGCCGACTGCGCCAACACAGTCCTGCAGGTTGAACAGTGCCTCTCCGAGAAAGTAATGCGGCAAATACTGTGTCCCGCCCTGTCTCAGAAGGCCGCCAATGCCGGACCGCACCATCCTCGTTGACTCTGCCGCGTCGTCTTGAATCGCCCGACGCATCTGGACCACCACGTCCTGCCATTTCCGGTCGCCGCGGGCATTGAGTCCAGCCTTGAACGCATCGTCCTGTGCGTGAACGGCAGGCGCAAAGACGAGCGTGAGGATCCACACCGCACAGGTGAGGAGCGCCGGCCGGCTCCAGCCGATCGGTGGACGGTTCATTGAGTCACTCCTCGACCTGCCGCGGTTGCAGGTGAGTTTCCGGATGCTGCCGGCGCGACTGCTGCGGAGGCGGCCGTCGGATCCACCGGCAGTGGAGGATCGGACGTTGGTACTGTCGACGAGGGGAGATATTGTTCGAAATATTCCTCTGGTGTGAGCATCCGGAAGCGTTCGGTAGGTGCGGTCGTCACAGATCCCACGTTTACTTGCACCGTGACAAGGCGCGATTCCGAGTCTGGAGGGGGCCCAACGAGACGTACGCGATATGTCCCGACCGGAAGGTTCAAGGACATCGGGGTCGAGGCTATTGAAGGAAGCGCCTGACGTGTTCCGTCTGCCGCTTCAATGCCCGTAATGTTCGCCCACGGAACCGCCTCGATCATCATCGTGCCCATCGGTGGCGCCGAGCGTGGGATGAGGATAACGCCTGCGATCGCAACCAGGGCCAGCATCACTGCGAGCGCAGTCCAGCCGACGATCATCTTTTCCCGCTTCGGCCGGGCGTCAATAGCCGCCTTAGCCGACGTGACGAGCGCGCCGATGGATGTGACGACGGGGCGGACCGACGTGCCAAACGCGCGGAGCCGAACACGCAGGTCCGTTCGAGGGCCCTTAAGGACGGGAGCGGTAACCTTCTTTTGCGGTGCGGCTGGCTTTTGCGGTACCGGTGGCGGTGGAGTTCGACGTACACCTTTTGCGATGATCGTTGGCGCGACGGCTGCACCTGCGCCAGCCGCGTTCCCAGTCGGCCGGGGAACGGGGGTGCCCGAAAGAATTGTCGGCGCGCTCTCACCGCTGCCGGCGCCCGTCTCTTCGTCGAGCCGACGCATGGCTGCCGCTTCAGCCGCAAGGGCCTTTGTCGAGCCTGGGTCGAGCTCCAGCGCCTCTCGAGCGAACGCGAGTGCCGCTTCGATTTCTCCTTGCTCGAGCGAACGCGTTGCCGCTGCGATCGCCTTGTCCACGGCGAGTGCCCGCTGGCGGATCCGCTCTTGCTCGACACGTGCGAGACGGAGATCGCGTTCGAGCCGTTTGACGTCCGGTGCGTCGGGGTCCAACGCACGGGCCTGCTGCATCAGATCCTGCGCCCCAGTCAGCGCGCCTCGTCCGAGTTCGCCGCGCGCTTCCAGGATGAGCGCACCGGCACGCTGTCTTGCCAGCGCCGTCTGGATGGTCTGTTCCAGCTCGAGCGCCTCGGCGTACGTATCGTCGATGGTCAGGGCCTGGACGCAGGCCTCGAGGGAAGCGTCGAGATCCCCGGCAGCCAGCAACAAGCGCGCCTGGACCAGCGACGCATCGATCTGCGAAAGGCGTCGACGGACAATCTCCTCACGATTCGTTTTGTTCGGGTCGGGTGGTGGAGTCAGCTGCGCAACGCCCACCGCGTTCTGTTCGAATCTCCTCTGCGATCCGGAGTCTCGCTTGATTCCTCCACCAGAAGGGGTGCTGCGCACCGTCGTTGGCGCAGTGGCATCCCAACCACCCGAGTCACTATCAAACTGACGGCGCACGGCAGTGATCGCCACACGGAGCGATTCTGCATCGGCGAATCGCTCCTCGGCGCTCTTCTTCAGTAGCCGCTCCACGATATCTACCAGCTCCAGATTGATGTCCGGAACGAGCTGGATGAGCGGCACCGGTTCGTCAGAGAGGATACGGTGAGTGATCGCTGGCAGCGTCTCGCCCGGGAACGCTTCCGCGTAGGAGAGCAGCTCATAACTCACCACTCCGATTGAGAACAGATCGGAACGGTAGTCGATCGTCCCTCCCAGAATCTGTTCGGGCGCCATGTAACCTGGCGTCCCAATCAGCGCTGTCGCATGTGACGCGAGCGATCCGAGCATTCGGGCGATTCCGAAATCCAGGATCTTGAGCCTGCCTGACCGGTCGATCATCAGGTTCGTTGGTTTGATGTCCCGGTGAATGACGCCAACCCGGTGGGCATACGCAACGCCGGTGCACAGCTCCTCGATCCACCTCAGCTTTTCAGCGGGAGACACAGGTGCCTTACGCCGAATGATCTCGGTCAGCGTTTCGCCCTGGATGTACTCCATGACGATGTACGGCTGCGAAGAGAACTCGCCGTAGTCGTGAGTGGTGACAATGTTCGCGTGATTGAGCGCCGCCGCGGAACGAGCCTCACGAGTGAAACGCTCGACGGCGTCCGGCAAGTCAAGATCGCTAAGAAAAACCTTGATCGCCACCATCCGACCGAGGACCGGGTCGTGCGCGGCGTACACGGTCCCCATCCCACCGCGTCCCAATCGGCGCTGAATCTCGTAACGTCCGACTTGGGTACCTGGTTGCAGCATTCAGCCGCGCTCCTAGCTCGGGCGTATGCGTCGTCGCTATGCGCCGGGGCGATTGGCCGGCGGGCCGGTACTATACTGCTAAGGTAGCCGACCTGCCAACTGTTGTGGTTATCAGCCCTACGAGGGGGCTCGGCGCGACAACTTAGGTGTTTCCCGCGGGTTAGCGAGCTCGCCTTGTCAGTGATAACGCCGGCGGAAGAAACTCCTTACGCGTGCGCTATCCATTGCGCCGCCAGATCCAGAGCGCTACGACCGCGCCAAGAATCAACGGGGGTATTCCGGCGATGAATCCGACGTCGCTGTTGTACATTTCGCTCCAGACGCCCAGCCAAATGCCAACAACGAGGAACGGTACGAATGCCGCAATCGTCTTTCCGCGTCGCGCCGGAGCGCTCGCTTGTGTTAGCGGGACCGTCGCAGTGGAGTCATTCGCTGAGGTCCTCGACTGACTTGCGGCGGGAGCCCCGATGGGCCGTACGCGTGAGGACGACGCGTCGGTTGCGAGAATTGCAGCGATAGACTCCGTCAACTGATCGAACTCGTTGGAGTCATCGCTGGCGGGCCATCCAACGAGTCGAGCGGCCTGCAGACGGCGAAACCCCAGCGGCGGCGGGACATCTTCGATCAGGGCCGGAATGAGGACGTCCCGCTGGGCCGCATCCTCGGCCTCTTCCCTCACCCACCTCGATTCAACCGACGCTTTGGACCACAGGACGACAACGCACCTTGCGGCCCGAAGCGCTTCACCGATTACCTGGTCGAACATTTTCCCGGGCGGGATCGTTCGATCCCAGAAGACAGTCCAACCCTTGCCCTTGAGCGCTTCGGCAAGGGCCATCGCCCTCTGGCGGTCCTGACTCGCATAGCTGAGGAAGACTTGAGCCATCGTGGGAGTTACGCACGGGTGCGGTGCCACAGGATCGATGTCGCGACCTTCTGGCGCCTCCACCGCTCTGGGTGCAACCTGCGGAATCTTATCGTGACGCTCGAGGAATTGAACGCGATGACATCGGCGGCTTGTTGCGTCGTGAAAAGCACAGACGTGCCCATTTCTGCACAGATTGGCTCATCGGTTGCTTAATAGTCGTTCCGGTCGCCATGAGGTCGGAATGTCGAACAAATCGCGGCTTCGCCCCGCAGTTTAAAGCGATAACGCCGCTTTTTGTCTGCTGATCGGCCGTCTTTTGTCGCGTGTTCCGGGATCCGCTCACGCGCGTGTTCGGTCAACCCTCCGCGACCCATCGAAGTCAATTGCGTCCGCTGACGATCGACGGCAATGCCCGAGAACGAATCAACACTCACTCTACAGATCCCGCCGGGCTGTCCTCAGTGCGCCGCCACGGACCGCGTGAAGCTAGAACCCCTCGTCCTTGGGAATGTCGTGATGCTGCTGTGGCGATGCGCAGAGTGCAACAGCTACTGGCCAATCCAGCCCCGCCAAGCGCCTCCTGATTCCGCATCGGCCTAGCGGTTCTTCTCACGTTCGGCTCATCCTGGCGAGCGTTCGCAGTCTCGGTCCTGCCAAGCCCTCCGCCGGACCACCTCGATTGGCACTCTGATCTACGTGCTCATCGTATTCTGCCGTCGGAGTACGTACTGCTCATTGGGCGTGAAGCCGCCCGGACGCTCGGCTCCGATGGGCGTGCCGGGCGTAGTAAATCGATTATCCTGTCGCTTCGAGGGACGCCCGCAGCGATTGGAGCACACCGGATGAGACTCAAGACCGTGGCCCTGATGTTCACACTGCTGGTAGGGGGGAGCCCCGCCGCGGCAGCGACCTATCCCCCACCGGTCGAAGGCGACCACATCGTCAAGAACTTCAGGTTTGCGACCGGTGAAGTGCTGCCGGAACTCCGGATTCACTACCGGACTATCGGCACACCGCAGCGAGACCAGGCAGGGGTCGTCCGAAACGCCGTGCTTATCCTGCACGGCACAAGCGGAACCAGCGCTGGGTTTCTCGAGCCGACGTTTGCCGGCCAGCTCTTCGAGCAGGGACAACTGCTCGATGGCAATACGCACTTCATCATCCTGCCGGACGCGATCGGCTCCGGGCGGTCGAGCAAGCCGAGCGACGGTTTGCGGGCGAAATTTCCGCATTACGCCTACGCGGACATGATCCGGGCGCAGCATAGCCTGCTCACGGAAAAACTGAATGTGACGCACCTTCGACTGATCCTGGGCACGTCGATGGGCGCGATGCACACCTGGATGTGGGGCGAGACCTATCCCGATTTCATGGACGCGCTGATGCCGCTGGCGAGCAACCCCGTTCCGATCGCGGGGCGCAATCGCATCTATCGAAAAATGATTATCGATGCGATTCGCAACGATCCCGAATGGAAGAATGGTGAGTACACGACGCAGCCGAGAGGCCTGATCACCGCGCTCTACATGTCGATGATGGCAGGCAGCTCACCTTTGCAATGGCAGAAGCAGTATCCAACCGCGGCGGCGACGGACAAGTTTCTCGACGATCAGGTCCGCGCGGGCCTGGCCTCCGCCGATGCCAACGACACGCTATACCGGTACGACTCGTCTCGCGATTACGACCCGTCCCCCCGGCTGGAATCAATCAAGGCGCCCTTGCTTGCCATCAACTCCGCCGATGATTTCGTGAACCCACCGGAGATGGGAATCATGGAGCGCGAGATCACACGCGTAAAGCGCGGTCGCTTCATCCTGGTTCCCGCCAGTGACCAGACCCGCGGTCACGGCACTCATTCGATTCCCGTGGTCTGGCAACGTCACCTTGCCGAGTTGCTTGCGACGTCTAAAAAGTGAAGAAAGGACCCGGGATGAAACAAATGCTTGGCGTTGGTGTCGCGGTGTGGCTCGCTATGTCCATGGCTGGAACCACAGCACAGGTCGGGAGCGCAGTCTCGATCGATAACGACGACATCGGCGGCGTGGTCACCAGCACAAAGGGTCCGGAGGCCGGGGTCTGGGTGATCGCGGAGACCGTCGACCTGCCCACAAAAATGAGCAGGACCGTCGTGACCGACGATCAAGGCCGCTACGTGGTACCCGACCTGCCGAAGGCGAATTACAACCTTTGGGTGCGCGGATACGGTCTCGTGGATTCGCCGAAGGTCCAGAGTGCGCCGGGCCGGACGATGAACCTCACGGCAGTCATTGCGCCGAGTCCGCGCGCGGCGGCCGAGTACTATCCGGCGAACTATTGGTACGCGCTGGTCAATCTGCCGGATAAGAGCGAGTTTCCCGGCACGGGTCCCAACGGCAACGGCATTTCGCAGGCGATGCGAAGCCAGGCCCAGTGGATTAACAACATCAAGACCACCAGCTGCACGCCCTGTCACCAGATCGGCAACAAGGCGACGCGGGAGATCCCGCCGAGCCTGGGCACCTTCGATTCCTCGATTGCAGCATGGGATGCGCGCCTGAAGTCGGGCATCGACGGCGGCGGCAACATGTACGCCTACACGAACCGGTTCGGCAAAGAGCGCGTGTTGAAGATGTACGCGGATTGGACCGACCGCATCGCCGCCGGCGAGTATCCGCGGGAGGCGCCGCCGCGTCCACAGGGCGTCGAGCGCAACATCGTCGTGACCCAGTGGGACTGGGCTGACGCGCGCGAATACTTCCACGACTCGGTGGCCAGCGACAAGCGGAACCCGCGCGTCAACGCGAACGGTCCGGTGTACGGCGTGCACGAGATGAGCTCGGATCACATGAGCATCCTGGATCCCGCGAGTAACTCAGCGAGCCAGCTGACCATTCCGGTGCTCGACCCGGCAATGCCTCCGGTAGCGACACGGAACGGAGGACCTTCGCCGTACTGGGGTGACGAGGTCTACTGGGTCAGCCGAGTCATCACACACAGCAACGTGATGGATCAGAAAGGGCGGCTGTGGAACACGTCGCGGGCCCGCCCGCCAGCCAATCCGGCGTTCTGTAAAGAGGGCTCCAGCCACCCCTCGGCGAAGCTGTTCCCACTTAATACCAGCGGCAGGCAGTACTCGGTCTACGACCAGAAGACGAAGAAGTTCACGATCGTGGATACCTGCTTCGGCACGTTCCACCTCAACTTTGCCCACGATGCGGATAACACACTCTGGTCCGGTGAGGGTGGTGTAGCGGGTTGGGTCAACACGAGGATTCTCGACGAGACCGGCGATCAGCAGAAAGCGCAGGGTTGGGCGCCCCTCATTCTCGACACGAACGGCAACGGCAGGCAGGACGCATGGGTGGAGCCCGACGATCCGGTCGATCCGACGAAGGACAAGCGGATCGAGGCGAGCTTCTACGGCATCGCTGTAAGTCCGGTCGATGGCTCCGTCTGGGGGAACGTCAACGCCTTCCCCGGCGCCGCGGTCCGCGTCGTTCCGGGACCGAACCCGCCGACGACGACGCTGGCGGAAATCTATGAGGTGCCGTACGGACGGGTTCCAGGTGCCGGGTACAACCCCCGCGGAATGGATGTTGACGCCGACGGCGTGTTCTGGACAGTTCTGGCAAGCGGGCACTACGCCAGCTTCGACCGGCGGAAATGCAAGGGGCCGCTCAACGGGCCGATGGCGACCGGGCAGCAATGCCAGGAAGGCTGGTCCTTCTACCCGGTGCCGGGGCCGAACTTCAAGGGCAACCCGGAGTCAGCCGCCGCAGATTCCAACTATTACAACTGGGTGGACAAGTACGACACGTTCGGGCTGGGCAAGAACATTCCCATTGCCACCGGCAACCTTTCAGACTCTCTGCTCTTCCTGCGCGACGGGAAATGGATTACGTTGCGCGTCCCCTATCCAATGGGATTCTTCGTCAAGCAGATCGACGGTCGAGTCGATGATCCGAGGGCGGGATGGAAGGGGAAGGGATTGTGGACGACCTCTGCCAACCGAACGCCGTGGCACCTGGAAGGCGGAAGGGGCACGAGGGCCAAGGTGATCAAACTGCAGCTGCGTCCGACCCCTTTGGCGAAGTAGGACGCCGGCTGCTGGCTCGGAGCCGCGCATGCTGTCTCAGGCCCGGGAACTCGAGTTCCTCAAGCTGCTCGACAGGTTGTCGAGACAGCTCAAGCACATGCAGGATCCGCAAAAAGCGCTTCGGCAAGCGCTCCGGGACACAAGCGAATTCCTGGGTGCCCGCCAGGGCTGCATCGCCGCAGTTCAAAGCGGCCGGCCGGCGGCGAAGCTCCTCGTAGCAATTCCAGACGATACCCCGTGGGATCTGGATCTGCTCGCACGTTTCATACGATACGAGCATCCGGCGATTGGTAGCGAGTTACTGATCAGGCCCCTGCAGCGCCGCGGAAAAGGATGGGCGGCGATGGCCTTTGTGCGCCCGGAACGTTCGTACGACAAGGAGGACGGGCGTCTTCTCACCCGCATCGCAGCACTCACGTCTGAAGCCATCCAGTCGATGGACCGCGAACGCATGCTGGGCGTTCGCGATCGCATCGACAGGAAAATCATGGAGCAGATCCATCCGGTCCATCCGAAGGATCTCTTCTACCAGATCCTGGATGGGCTTCGTTCTCTCACGCGCTACGATCATTCGTCGGCATTGTTGATCCGCGAAAGTGGCGACGATGGGCTCCAGTTGGTGGCGGAGCAGATAGCCTGGACGAAGGCGAAGAGCCAGCGGATCGGCCTCCAGCTCACGCTCGACGACGACGTGAGAATGATGCTGCAGTCGGGACAAATACATGGCTTCGATCGACGCGGCGAAAACTGGCACGAGTGGACGGGGCGACCGGTGGCGCGCCTGGCCGAGTTGCTCGATTACAACGGCCGGGGCAGCAGCGGCGAGGATCTGAGAGAAGGCTCCATTCTCTGCGCTCCGCTGGTCACGCGAGCTGGCGTGTTCGGCGTTTTGAAGGTCGCTGCCCGAAATCCGGGGAGGTTGACGCCGTACGACGCGGAACTGGTGGAACACTTTCGATCCCAGGCCGCGGTCGCCATCGACATCCTGAATCGCACGGAGTCGCTGGAAGCGAGGGTCTTGACCGCCGAGCGGAAACACGCGATGGCGGAACTGGCTCGAAGTGTGGCGCACGATGTGAACAACGCCCTCGGATCAATGCTGCCATTGATCCAGCAGATGCAGGACGATCTCAAACAGGGCCAGCTGGACCCTTCGGTCTATTCGGAAGACCTCGAGCAGGTTCAACGGTCCCTGCAGGTCTGTCGTCGCATTTTTGGCGGGATGCTCGCCTTTGCGAGAGGGAGCGCTCGACGGACCCGCAACGGGCACGTGCGAGCAGCGTTCGAGATCGCGCTGTCCATTCTCAAGAACGGGATGGATCGTCGTGGAATCAATCTGATCGTCGGAATTCCCGATGATCTTCCCGCGGTCGCATGCGCGCAGAGCGATCTGGAGCAGGTCCTTCTCAATCTGCTCACCAACGCGCGCCAGGCGAGTCGCCAGGGAGGCGACATTTCTGTGCACGCGGAGCCCGATCTGAACGGTGTGAACATTTCGATCGGGGACACCGGATGCGGAATCGCTCCTGAGAACTTGCCAAAGGTACTCGAGCCGTTTTTCACGACGAAGGCCGACGGCAACGGCCTGGGGCTGGCGATCTGTCGCTCAATTCTCTGGGAAGCCGGAGGAAGCATCAGCCTCCAGAGCGAGCTCGGCAAGGGAACCCATGTCGACGTCGCCATTCCGTTTGCTTCAGTGCCGCAAATGCCGCAAATGTCCCAGGCATGATCAAGCAGTCGCGCATTCTGGTGGTGGATGATGAACCGGGCATGCTCCGCGCGGTCGAACGGGTGCTGAGCGGCCCACATCGAGTCATCGGCACCGGATCGTCGACCGATGCGATTTCCCTCGCAGTGGAGTTCAAACCTCAGCTCGCCATTCTCGATATCCGTATGCCGGAACTTGATGGGTTCGAACTGATGGCCCGCCTGAAATCTCAACAGCCGGAGCTCGATGTCATATTGATGACGGGCAGCCTTGAAGATCAGGACGAGAAACTGATCCGATCCATCCGCGGACATGCTTTCTATTTCATTCAGAAGCCATTCGATAAAGAGCTGCTGAAAACGCTCGTCGAGCGCTGTCTCGAGCTTCGGTGGCATCGCGAGGAAAACCAGCGACATGTGGAGCGGATGAAGAATGAGCTTTCGGCCGCCCGCGTGTTTCAGCAGGGACTGTTACCAGCGCCCGAAGTGGTCACGAAGGGACTCGCGATCTGTTGCCGGTACACGCCCTGCTCAGAGCTGGGCGGCGATCTCTACGACTATGCCGTGGACCGCTCGGGACACACCGCGCTGCTCATCGCCGATGTGTCGGGGCACGGTGCCTCGGCCGCAATGCTGACCGGCATTGTGAAGTCCGCATTTCGCGCGTCGCATGTGGACGACTACGAACCGCTGTGCGTAGTGGACCGGGTGTGGAACACCCTGATGGATCTCGGTTCCGAGCGGTTTGTGACGCTGCTGGCGGCTGTTGTGGCAGCCGAGGAGCACCGGCTGGTTTACGTCAACGCGGGTCATCCGGCGGGCCTGCTCTGGGCAGACGATCACCGCACCGCACGCCTTGAAAGCACGGGCCCGATTGTCTCGCCGGCGCTTCCCGCGTCACGATGGGAGCGGCTGATTGTACCGATTAAAGAAGGAGATCAACTCCTCTTGTATACCGACGGCATTTCCGAAGCCCTGGTTGGAGACAATGAGTTTGGAGAGAATCGCATCGAGGCGGCGATCGAGCGACATGCCGGCGGCGGTGGGCAATTACTCGATGCCATTCTCGCGGACCTGGCTCGTCATCTCGGAAGTCATCCTCAGACAGACGATCTCACGCTTATGACCGCCCGGGTGCTTCGAATCCAATAGTGAGATAGGGAGCTCTAAACTCCCAATCACCAACTCCCAACTCCCAAGAAGAATCGGGCCCTACGCCTTGGGAGTTGGAAGTTGGGTGTTGGGAATTGAGTTCTACACGACCTTGCCCATCGCGGCGAGCCGCGCTCTCCCGCATTCCACGATGATCGACATGAACCGGCCGAACCGTTCGGGGCCATAGAGGTACGGGTTCGGGCCGTTCGGGTCGCGCCGAATCGTCTCGAGCTGAGCGAAGTCGTCCTGGAGACCCTGCGCGTGCATGTTGACCGCGGCCTCGACTTTCAGCGGCCGCGCGAAATCGTTGAAGACGTGCTCGAACTGGCGCAGGGCTTCAGGCGTGGGCATCTGCGATGCGCCCATGACGATCACCGCATGCGGAGTGCCTCGCAGCTTCACCGGCACGATGACTCCCATCGTTCCCGGCGTGTGGCCCAACAGGTGAACCAGCGTGAGGGTCGTATCGCCTAGTGTCAGCTTCTGACCGTCGGACGCTTCCATGTCAGGCGTCGCCAACGGCCGCTCCGGCCGCTGGGCGGGTCCGACCAGGGCCCAGTCCGCAGGGTTCATCAGCACCTTGGCGCCGTACGTCTTTTGGAAGTACGACGCGCCGCCGGTGTGGTCAGTCTGTCCCGGATGCCCGTGGGAAATGACGATGAACTTGATTTGCGCGGGGTCGAGACCCACCTTCTTCATGCTCGGGACGAGGACGTCACGCGCCTCTTCCGTGCTGTTCATCGTGTCGATCAGGATGATCCCCGCGCTGGTCGTGATCGCCCAGGCATTCTGAGAGGTCATCCCGATGAAGTACAGATTGTCAAAGACCCTGGTCGGTTCGATGACGGTGTTCGGGACGGGTGGGAGCCCCGCCGCCTGCCTTGCGAGCGCGAGGCGCAACGGTCCGGTCGCCGTGCAGAACATCTTTGCCTGAGGAAGGAGATCCGTTCCCGCGAGCTTCATCGCGGCGGCGACATGCCGCTGCGCTTCGGCCGACTCCGTCCATTGTTTCTCGGTCGGAACGGTAGGATCGCCTGCTTCGCCGCCGCGTCCGCCCCGACCGCCGCGTCCCTGGGCCTCGAGGTGCGGCTGCATTGCGGCCGTCATGCATACGGCAACGGCCATTCCGGCGACGCACTTCTTCAACATCAGATCTCCTCGTCCTGCGTTTTTACGGTGCCGGCGTTTTTGGGGTAATCGCGATGCCTTTCAGCAACGGCGCGTCAGGCTTGAGCTCGTCGTGACCGGCCGGAAACTTGTTCACCTGCAGAAGATACGCGACGATGTCGGCGTATACCTGGGGACTAAGTTTTCCAGGGTCGTCCGACGGCATTGTCGTCGAGATCGTGTTGAACATGTCTTGCATTGAGAAACCCGCCCATCGCAAGACGAAGTCCTCGCCTTTCAGCGCCGGGGCCAAATCGGCGCCCTGCAGGCCTTCCATGTGGCAACTGCTGCAGCTGGTCACGTACAGTTTCTTGCCGCGGGCAGCCTGCTCATCGCTGAAGACGCCGTCCCACACGCTCTTCGGGGCTTGCGCGGCGACTGGCCTGACGATCGACCCTGAAACAATGGCGATCGTCACCGCGATGCCTGTTGTTGCGGCGATGATTAATCCCGCCCGTAAGGTCATCGTGTGTCCCTGATGGGCAAGTTCATCAACTCAGAATAGTCGAAGAATTTCCTCGCGTCGAGCGGATCGCCTCCCACTACGGCTCCCGTTTGAGCCGCTCGACCTCGGCGAGCACGATGCCGGGACGGACGCGCGCGAAGGTCTGAAGAAACCCGATCTCTCCTTCGAATTCCTCGTTCGAATGACTCTTGCGACTGTCCGCGTACGCCGCTGCGCGAATGAGGTCCGCTCTTGCCACAATCTCTTGTTCCAGCCATCCGTTCTGACTGGCAACACCGGCGCAGGTCTCGAGCGCCTGCAGATAAAAGGCGCGCAGGTCTGGATGCTCGAGCAGACGGCGGAGCAGAACGTTCTCGTCTGCCCGCAACATGACCGAAGACTCGATCGTCTGGAAAGATCTATCGCGGTCCCAGGGCAGGAAGTAATGACGCGTTGATCCGGTTGGCCGATAGACGTAGAAATTGTTCATCGTCCAGAAACCAAGCAGACCGTCGAGCTCGGACACGAACGTTTCGACAGCAACGTGCGTGAGGAAACCAGGTATGTCCAGGTAACGTTCTACCGACTCGCGCCATGTGGCCGACTCGGGCTGGTTGACCTCCAGAAAGAGATCATGGAGCGGCGAGTACAGAGACGTGTCGTCCTCGAGTGCATGGCTCTCTGGCTTGAATCGCACCTTGTACGGCTGGAGAGACTGCCCCAGGAACTCGCCGGCGAAGGGACTCTGCCACTGGTACTCGAACACATATCCGCCGGCATCACCGAACGCGCGAGACAGAAAGTCGGAATCGATCGCTTCGACGCTGGTGTAGACGCCCTGGTAGACATCGTTAATGAAGAGCCGCGTAAAGGCTTCGCGCGGGGCCGGCTGACCGAGCTTCGTAAAGAGCGCCATCGTGACGCTTTCGCGGACGAGCGTCGCATCCTGCCAGAGATTGTCGAGCATCAGCGATTTGAGCCCGAGAAAGCGCTGGCCGTCCACATAGCGATCGAAGTCGATTCTCAGCGCCGGCTTCACGGGGTCGCGGGTGGCATGGCCGCGCGACCGGATCGCCACGCTGCGCACTCGTATACCACGCCACTCGAGATCGGCTTGGTAATACGTGTTCTCCTCGAAGGTGTCCCGCAACTGCTGCAGATCCCGGGAGTTCATGAACAGTCGCAGATCGTTCAGTGTGCCGGGCTCGAAAAGGTCGTTTGTCGTCTGTGCGGTCGCGGTCGAAGTCACGGCGAGGATCGCTACGACGAAAAGACGCGTTGCGAAGAGTTGGGCTCTCATCAGTGCTCACATGGCAAATCGGAACCGCACCACACGACTCCAGAACGAGGACGATGTGCCGTCGACGAATGGACCTGAGGCGAAGGCTCCCGCAGGAATCGAAACGGTGTCGCGCACGAGGTTGGCTTGCACCCTCACCCATCGGTTCGGGGACCAGCTGACACCGAGCGTGACGACGCGATCGCTGTGCGGCAGGATTGTCTCTGCGCGCGGGCCCCTCGACGGCAGTCCGGTGCCTATGCTGGAAAGGCGAACGGCCTCGACGCGCCCCGCAATTTCAACGGAACCGAAGCCGCCGCCGAAGAGCGGACGTCTCGGCTCGTCCGCGCCTCTGGTTTTCTGCTCTCCTGTGACGAGCCACGTACCGTGCACGTACCACGCGGTCGCGACGAGCGGTGGCAGGTCCGTGTCCTCGACGCTTTGTCCACGCCGTTCGTTCGACAGGCGGACCAATTCAGACTGCATCGAGAACGGCCCTGGGCGCCAGCGCATCTCGAGGCCGACCCGCTGACGCGTGCCCTGGACGGCAAACTCCGGACGAAAGAACGGCTGGCCGAACGCCGTGTCCCCGCGAAGATCGGCGATCCCCGCCGGGACATCGCTCGACGTGTACGCGACGCCAGCCTGGAAATCTTCAAGCACCGACGTAAACGATCTGAAAGGCTGCGCGACCAGTCGGGCTGCGGCCGTCCAACCTCCGGACACGCGCTGCGTGTCGTTGCCACGGGCGTTGTCGCCGTCACGAGCGAATAGGCCTAATTCATAGTGCAGCGTTCGAACGCGTCCGTGAGCCATAACTCCGGGATCGCGACCTGGTGACAACGCCGCTGCCCGGGAGCGGTAGACGAAATCGAGGTTCGCGGAGCTCGTGTTCTCGTCAAGTCCGAAGGGCAGCTTGAACTGTCCCCCCTGAATGTCTACGTGGTCGAACCCGCGATAATTCACATACACATCGCGCCATCCGCGTGCGCTCGCGAGCTCGCGTTCGATCTGAAAGTCCGCCACGCGGGCGATGGTCCCCGTCGCACCCACGCGGCGCCTGGCGATATCGAGGCGGGACGTGTCGCTTTCCTCGAGCGATGCGTCGGAGCCGCGCACGTCGCCGATGAAGCGTGCCCGGACGTCAATGCGCACGAGGTCCCCGTAACGCACCGACGGACGGTTCTCCCAGGAGAGTCTCCACTCCCGCTTCGTAGCGTCGCTCGACGCTTCTTTCGTGGTCGTGTCGGTCTTTTCCGGCTCTTTTTTGGTCGTGTCGGCTTTTTCTGGCCTTTCGGCTGGCTGGGTCGTCGTCTCTTGCGCGGAGCTGGGATGGCTTAGGAAGAGCGTCATCACTCCAATCACAGCGAGCGCCTTGCAGATCACATACACCTCAAGTAGAATTCGCCTTCCCACTCAATCGAAAGGGTTTCGGCGCACGATTGGTCAGTTTGGGCGCAGGTGTCTGCCCTTCGCGCCGCGACTGAATGTCAGCATCCGGAAAGCAACTGCATTGCCACAGTTACCCATATCGACCGGACGACTAGCTCATCGGCTGGTCGTCCTGACGTTCGTTGGCGCGTCTCTCTCCTGCGGCGGCAGCGAGATCGGTTCGGTGAGTCCAGCAGCACCTTCCTTGATTTCGAGCGTTGCAGCACTGTCGACGAGCGCGCTTGGTCCGGCACCTGTGCTGGTGGGCGCAGGCGACATCGCCCGGTGCGACCTGTCTGGTTCGGAACAGACGGCAAAGCTCCTTGATGGCATCTCCGGCACTGTGTTCGCGGCTGGCGACAATGCGTACATGCAAGGCAGTGCGAGCGACTATCGCAACTGCTACGACCCTACGTGGGGACGGCATCGCAGTCGCACGAGACCGGTACCGGGAAACCACGAGTACCAAACGGCCGGCGCCGCGGGGTACTTCGAGTACTTCGGCGCAAGTGCCGGTCCGTCCAGCCTCGGTTACTACAGCTATACGCTCGGGACATGGCTCGTACTCGCGGTCAACAGTGAAGTGCCGATCGGCGTGGGCTCTGCGCAGCTGCAATGGGTCCGCGATCAGCTCGCAACGAGCCAACACCGATGCACCGCGGTCTATTGGCATCGCCCTCTGTTCAGCTCCGGTACCAACGGCCCGAATCCGGACATGCTGGAGCTGTGGCGCGTCCTGTACACGATGAACGTCGACATCGTGATTAACGGCCACGACCATGTCTACGAACGTTTTGCCCCGCAGACACCGGAGGGACGGCTCGACTCCGCCAAAGGCATACGGCAGTTCACGGTCGGGACTGGCGGGAGCTCCCCAACCACAGTCAGGCGGGCCGCGCTCAACAGTGAAGTCGTCGCCAGCGTCTGGGGGGTTGCGGCGTTCACCCTGCAGAACGATGGATACACGTGGGCGTTCATCCCAGTACAGGGCGAGGCGTTTACAGATTCTGGCACTGGTGTATGTCACTAAGTGCGCTCGCGGGGTCGCGACGAAACGGGCATCTCACCGTCCGGTTCGCGAGATCGGGGCGTCGCCTTCGTCCTGCGCGAGCTTAGCTGTCAGGTCCCGCACGATCGCTGCCGCAACCTCTTCCTGAGTCGCGAGGACGTCCTGGGTCGCACGCTCATACCGATGTGCCCAGACGTGCTCGTCGCGAAAGGCATCGATCAGCAGCGCAGTAATCCGCATCCGCCCGTTCGCCTGCGTCACCGATCCTTCCAGGATGTAGTGAACGCCAAGCGACGCCGCGATCTCCGTGGCGGCCCGCTTTTGTGCCGCGACGCTCGCCGCCGACGTCCGTGAGACGACGTGCAGCCAGCGAAGCTGCGCGAGGTCGGTGGTCAGCACTTCCGTCATGCTGTCGGCGACGTACTGCTGTCGGTCTCCCGCTGAGAAGTTGAGGAGGGGGAGTACCGCCAGAGAGAGATCGTCGTGGACGGGCTTCGATCTGACGGGTACAGCCGCCGAATCGGCGATGATGGGACCTCGTGCGCTGGGAACGCTGGCCTGTGATCGCGGCTCGTACTTGTAAAGGAGCATCAGGCCAAGCCCGATCGTCGCGGCGGAGCCGACGAACTGCGCGACTACTCTGCCGACGAAGGCAATCCAGACCGACCGTACTTTGCGCTTCTTGCCTTGTTTCTCATGCGGGATGTCGGTGCTCTCAGGCTCTTCGTTCGACCCGCTCAATGGAGACTCACCCATCAAATCCTCTCTGCGATCTGGGCCTAATGGACCAGCTGAGGCCGCCAGAATTGCAAAGAATATTCCTCGCGCCGCAAGGTTCTCTCAGCGCTGACGCCACGGCTGTAACTTTCCTGCCTCTGGCGCCATTGTTCTACCTGAGGAAGCAGCGAGCTATGCGCTTTCGGCACACAACTGCGCGAGCGGGTCCTTCGGCGGCCGTCGTTTACGGGATCGCAATCCCAGCGAGGATCTCTCGGCCCGACGCTATCGCACGGGTGTAGCCTAGTGCCCATCAAAGACGTGAAATCGGAAATTTCAGAAAAGGGAGATAGAAGATGAACGAATCCGGCGTCACGCCCTTCGTACGAATCCCATGCGGGACAATGCGGCGAACACTGCTCGTCATCCCCGCCATGCTGTTTGTGACGGCACAGGCCGTGACGCGTTCCCAGTCTGGAACCCCTCAGCGGCCCGCCGTCGACATCACCAACGCCGATATCCGCGCGACAATCAAGACCGCGCCGACCGATGCCGTCACAGATCAGCAGATCCGTGTCGTCGACATCGGCACATACAACGTCGCGGTCGGCGTGCTGCATCGCGCGGCGAAAGCGAAACAAACGGCCATCTCTCACGCGCAGGTGACCGAGGTCTATCACATCATCGACGGGGCCGGAACGTTCGTCACTGGCGGCGAGATGCTCGAACCAACGCCCTCACCCTCCGACGGCAACACGGTGAAGGTGCTGGTCGGTCCGAGTACTGGCGGGACGTCGATCCGCGGCGGTCATAGCCGCAGGGTCGGACCGGGCGACGTGATCGTCATTCCGCCTGGCGTCGCCCACTGGTTCAGCGCCGTCGAGAGCGACATGAACTATCTCGTTGTTCGCATCGATGCCCAACACGTACTGCCCGCCGGCTACGTCAACCCCGCGATCGCTCGTAGCACAGCGCGCTGACTGGATCGAGCACGTCACGCGGGCGGAATCGGTGCGCGGAGGAGGTTCTCTCGGCCGACGGCGCGGTGCAAGTTGAGGCCGCCCCGCGTCCATGGCGTTCGGGGGCGGACTACGTCCTGGAGCTCGAGGCGATCATCGAGGCCCCCGAATACTGGCTGATCCGAGCACACAATGCTGCAAAGCGTGACAAGCGAGGTCCAAGGGCACTCAGGACAGTGCTCGATTGGACCCCGAGATCGGCGTATACTTTCGAACCGGCGGGAAGCGATTTCCAGGTAGCCTTATCTTCGAAGGAGAGACCGATGGGTTCGAAACGACCTGATCGAAGGGAATTCCTAAAAGGCGGCGCCGCGTTGGCCGGTGGTTTGACCTTGGGAGCAGT
>Ga0208185_1000409_pt1 | contig 20369 bp, 34 predicted proteins | sample EasRivMeERMLT700_FD_187532 | JGI IMG/M metagenome (GOLD analysis project Ga0208185, IMG submission 187532) | Soil microbial communities from meander-bound floodplain in the East River, Colorado, USA - East River MetaG ERMLT700 (SPAdes) (version 2) | ecosystem: Environmental > Terrestrial > Soil... | reverse complement strand
TGCAATGACAGCTCAGATCAGAGCTAGATTACATCAACCTATTGAAGGTGATCCAAATGGAAATAGTCTTGCATTCTATATGGGTGAGGATGGTGTAAAGACTGTGACAGATAATGCTCTTAATGTTCATAAATCTTATTCTAAATTATTAGGTTCAGAGCAATTTGGTATGGCTACATACATGAAGTCTATGACTGAAGCTATGAGCGATAATAATAAGATGCGTTTAATTAAAGGTATTCCTTCGTTGCAAGATATAGAAACCATTCAAAAGATGGCCGGACCACATGCCAATATTATAATACCAGCAACGCTAAAGAGTAATGTTTCAACAGAATATGACTTGGCTGTATCTGCTAATCGTGTTCGAACTATGTTAAGACAACCCGATCCTGTTACAGGAAAGGTATTAACATTAAAGGATCAAATCGCAGAAGCCAATGATACTGTTCTAAGAGACCCTCAAGTTTCTACTGAAAATAAAAGAGAAGTAATTGCTAAATTAGCTAATGCTTATCTTAGACAGATAGAAGCAATCACAGATCCTAAAGATCCTTTCAAGAAGGAATATATTGAAACTGCCTTCAGTCCTGAAGGTCTAGGTCTAATTGGTAACTTAGAACCTGCTTCTAAAGCTAAAATCATTAACCGAATGCTAGACAAGAAGGTTACTGAAGCTGTCTTTGCCGTAGGTGGTAATCATTGGAATATGTATTCTGATTGGGCCAAGACTTCTATAACTCAGGAACATTTGACTCCTGAGTTAGGGGCTATGAGCAGATGGGTCAAGAACAACAGCTTAGAGTGGAACTGGGATAAGGATAACTATAAGTTCATAGTAACTCCTTCTGCAGAGCCTTCTAAAGGTCCTGTACAAGGTCCTAGACTGACCTTAGGCACTGTTCAAAGTATGTTGGACTCAAATCTTAATAGTGTTCTTGGCAAGTATGTGACTATCTTACAGAAGGAAGGTAGGGATGTTAATGCAGAACTATTCCAGATCTTCCGTGCGGCAGGTGCCGGTACAGATGTTACCCCGCTCCTACAAGCTATGATTAACTCAGCTAAGAAAGTAGAGAAACCATGATCGGTTCTGAGTCAGGAACACAATATGAGACAGAATTTGATGCTGTAATAGACTCCTATCAGAGGGCTAATATCCAGAAGGATATGTCTATTCCTCTTGATATGACTAACATTACAGAAGTTGAATCTTTACAAAAAAATAAGGACTCTAATGACTATGGTCAGGTTAATAGAAAATTTAAAGAACAAGGTAATACTGCTGTAGATCCTTCTCAAGATCTCTTCGAACATCGTTGGTATAAGCCTCCAGAGATGTCCATCGAAGAAACAGAAGCCTACGAGAATTGGATGAGTAAGATTCCTAAGATTTTACGTAATAAACGTTATTCTCTTGATCCTATGCCTAACATACCATCGCCACCTATAGTTCCTAAGGAATGGCCTCCACATCCAATTAATCCTACTAGGGTGTCTGATGCTTCTCCTGATCCTGTAGAAGCTGGACAGCAGACTGCTATGCTTCGACAGAGACCTGGTCTATTACAAGATCCTTTAAGTGCTGAAGTTGAACAGAATGCTACAGGGTTTAACCCTGGTAGAGGTGGCGCCTTAAGTATTTCACAACAGGGAGTGCAATCCTTTAGAGAGCAAACTACAAGAGAAGCTAGATCTGCTACAGACCGTGGCATGGCTGCAGTAGATAGAGCTATTGAACAGCTTAAAGATCATGCTAAAGTTGCGCCAAAGGCCACTTCGTTCTCTTTAGAAAGAACTGGGGATCGTCAAGGATATCGTAACCATTCATTCAACGTCAATGACTTAGAAGGTAAACCTGCAACTACGTTAAATATATCAGAACGTAGAGGTGGAAAAGAGTTACACGTAGAATGGATTGGTATGGATTTGACCGGTAGGGGTCCAATGATTCGCTCTAACCCTAACCAATTAGGTCATAAAGCAATGAAGGACGTGTTAAGAGCCCTTAAAGAAGAGTTCCCTAATGCTGAGACCATCCAAGGATATCGGGTATCAGGAGCAAGAAGTAATACAGGTAAAGGTGCTGCTGAGGCTGTAATACGAATTAGACCTCCTAAAGAAATTGACCTAGAAGAAGGCGATTTTGTTAAGTTTACCCAGTAAGCATTAAACATTAACGTAGACACAAAGAAAGAGCCCCCGGCTTGACGCCAGGGGCTCTTTTAGTTTGGGTAGCGCTCTGTCAGACCTCGGGAGGGCTGTGGAGCGATGGGGAGGAGTACATCGCGTCCCTCCGTAGCCTGATTCTGTTATCACGCAGTAGCGAAGTCAGTATCCTCGAACTTGGTGAGAGCCTCCAGACCCTCAGCGGGGGTACCGACCGAGATCACACGATTGGTAAGTTCATGAGCCCGATCAATACGCTGTCGGGCAGCCTGGAAGCCAAGCTCATCCTTCGGCTTGTCTGGGTTGATCCACTTGAAATGGATCATAGCGTTGTAACTCCCAAAGCCGCCGTTCCAGGCCTTTGGATCACGCCACGTGCCATCGTCGTTGAGTGCGTGCTTGAAGAACTCGAACTTACCCTCCTTGATGTACTCGACCAACGTCTTGGGATCGACAGGGAACGGGACATCGTTCATGTTGAACGTCTCCCGAAGTTCGTCGCCCTTACGATAGTAGACACTCCACAGAGAACTCCGAAGGAAGTTGGCCTTACGCTCTTCAACAGACTGACGCGCGTCCTCATAGTCAGGCAGTTCTGCTTCGAAATCGAGATACATTTTCTTCTCCTGTTTCTTATTGGGTGCTTGAGGCACCGGCAGATTTCCGACTAAGGAGTCGATAACCTCAGTCGTGACTACTGTACCTGTCGGTAAATAGCCTAAGGAAATCTTATCTTCGTAATCCTTTACAGCGCTATAAAGTTTAACTAGACTCATACCGTCTTCCCAAAGACCGTTGTCTATGGCAAAGCGTTTTGTCTTTTTGTAAGTTCTCATCTAAATCTCCAATGGGAAAGGGGCGGTATGGGGAACCTTCGCGCCGGACCCCACCGCCCCAATCAAAAGTAAGAGCTTCTCCGTTGGATTTGCCGTCCAACGTTCCTTTCTTACTGATCGTTACTAGGCAGGTCGGGCAACTTCTGGCTGCTTCGCCGCCTTTTGTTCTTGCTTACGCCGGAGCTGGTCTGCTTCGGGCTCGGTCTGAACAGTTTCGTTAACCAATTCATTCATATCTTTTCCTTTATGTTTATGTGTTTAATGTTAAAGATCAATTTCATTTGTCCAAGCATACCACCAAAAGCTTCCTTCTACAACTTCTCCGTCACAGATTGGATTAGTAGCAATACCTAAACAAATTAAACATTCATTTAATAGTTTCATGATCTTTTAGGTTGTCTTATTCTATTTGAATGACGACTTACAACCCTTGTCTTTACACTCTTAAGTCGTCCTTTACGATGACTACCAAGATGGTCGACCTCTTTGCCATCGCCTTTACGAACGAGTCCTCGTTTAGCAGCTTCCGCTCTAGCACGATTGCGATCAGCCCTTCGCTTTTTCTGCTCAGGCTTAGCGTGGTACTCGTCGTATTCTTTTCTGTAATTACGTTTCTTTCTGGCCATTAAAATCTAAGTACTTCCACCCCCTTTCTTAAAATCACCTCTACTGAGATGACCTTGTCCTGGGCTACGTAGCCACCAGGATAATCTAATTTAATTGACTTGATCTCGGCATCTTCTGGTATCGTTCCTTTTGCTACCGACTGAATACCAGCGGCAATCCAAGCTTCGATGTTAGACCAAGAGATCTGCAGGTTTACCGTCTCTAACTTTTTGGAGGACATCTTTTGTCTCCTGGTCGTGGATACGGTCTTTGAGGAGTCGCCTAATTTTACTGGCGTTGTTCCTCTTTGCTTGTTTCTTCTCACGAAGTATTCGTCTTTCTTCTCTATTTGTAGGATGGATCATTTTAAACCAATGGAAGTATGATATATTCTTGTTCTACAAGATACTCTAGAACTTCCTCTTCTGTCAAGTTATTTATTTCAAATATCTCAGAGAGTGTATATTTCTCTAAGACTCGTTCATAGTCTACCAGATACAGATTAGTCTTCCTCCTCCATAGATATGCATGTAGTTAAGGAACCATAGTCCAAAACCCATGAGCATGAAGATAAAGAAACAACTAAAGAAGCCGTCCCACCAAGTGCGCATGTTTATAATCCTTTCAGCCAGTCTGTAGGGATGGTCCCTACGGCCCATTTTATTCCAATCTTTTCAGCCCATCGGATGTTGGACTTTCGTTTTTCGTAGAAGACAATTCTAAGATCAATTTCCGGGTGCTGTCGTCTAACCGCAACCATTTTCGCTTTAGAGGCCGGTCGAAGATATCCTTTGCATTCAATGTAGATTTTACCATTAATAGTCTCAACTATAAAATCAGGTATGTAGTGTCCAGCAAGAACATAAGGAATACGTTCACATTCGTATTTGAACTTAAGCTTACTTCTCTTGAGTTGTAGGTTAATCCTCTTTTCGAAGAGATTTTTGAATTTCTTTTTCAATTTGTTTTCTTAGATTAAAACGGTCCTACTTCTATGTAATGTACTTCACCACGGTTACTCCTGACTTTTGTAAGTTCAGGATGTTCTTGTCTTCGATCAGGCTTAACACCTTTCCAGGAGACTGCGTTCTTCCTTTTCCAAGCTCGATACATCGACCTCTTCTTGGGAGTTCCGTGCTCTCTACGCTCTCGGACAATGTTCATCGTACTCTCCCCTTAATTATACACTACTTTTCCGTTCTTGTCAACCTCTGTGATTGGACCATCTTTGTTAAATGGACGTTTTACTACTTTGGTGAGATAAACAGGTCCATTTGCATAGAGGAATGTTCTAAGTCCAGGATGACAAGTATGCTTGAAAGACGAATAGCTAGCCCTAGTATCGAGTTGCAGGTTACCTGACGCTCCAACCGTGATTGTTCTGCATTCGCAAGCAGGCGGATTTGGAGCAGCAATAATCTCCTTGTATGTTCGAATTCGATCTCGAAGCGTTCTTGCTCGCGCATCTGTGACCTCATGAGGATATAGGCACATATGGCCTAGTTGCTTATCTACAACTAACAAGTACCCTTTGTCCTTCACTCTTACAAGAGGATCATTCGCAGAAGCCAGTACATAGCCGTCCAATTGATCAAGGTAGCCAAACAAATCATCGAAATGACCACTTTTGAATTTTGTAAAACTAATACTTGCAGAAGACTTAACGTCGACATTACACCCGTCAATAACACAATCGCGGTGACCAACAATGTCGTCCAGAGTGAGTTCATCTTGCTCTCCTGTTACTTCGTGTCCTGCTCCACGTGCAAATTCAATAGCCAGTGCTTCAGTAAGATGGCCAAGCGAATACTTAACCTCGGCCCAGTGAGGTAATACCTCAGCGTTCTCAGGCTGGTGGATGGAATGCCAAAGTGCTTTAGGACAGCGCGGTCCCATCTGGCTGAGACGGAGTCTAGGCGCTTCTGTTCTCTCTGAAAACTGTCCTTGTATACGACTAACAACTCCTGTGGCGAAAGATTGCGCGTTGGTGTCATTTAACCACCCTCTAGTTTTCACTAAGGTTTGGATATCAGGTATTAAAGTATCAATTGTTTTCATAATTAGTTAACGGGTTCCTCCTAGAACCCGAAGATCTTTCGTGCGATGAGAATCTCGAGGACGAACATCAGGTGTGTGATGATCAGAAACCACATGAAACTTCGAATTGCATTCCGAAGTCTTTCATGTCGCTTCTGCATGAACTTCGCGGTCTTGGCCTTGATTACGTCTTCGTACCTAGCGTGCTCTTCATCATACTGTTCGATGGAGTCTCGCAAGGTGTACCGGCGTTTCGCCCGCCTGCAAATAGGCGGAGCCATGAACTCAATACGGGGTCTGTTTTCCTTCATTTAGATCTCCCGTGCTATTATGTACAAAATATGGAGCCTTACCCCCAGAGAGCAACGAACCCTCTGGGGGCGGCTCTCTTATTGTTTAAGGAGGCTGTCGAGAGTAGAAAGGATGCACCGACATGCTAACCTCCGTGAATTGATGATGCTTTCGTTAAGCTTCGGGGTTGCGGCCTTGCCCTCGGACAGAAGTCTTACGGCTCTATGTTCTGGTGCTTAGCAGGAGTGTTGCCACCGATGTAACCAGCAGCTTACTTGTGCTTAAAGAGCGCCTAGAAGGCCTGCTTCAGTTCATCCATTCCTCAGGAGTCACCTTGCTGTCCTGAGCGACGGACACAGTAAAGGGGCAAGTTTACTTGGACCCTACTAGGCTTGTTGTCCGTTCGGTTCGGTTACCCTTCCTTCAGAGGGAAGGTTGGCCCACAAACCAAGTGTCTCGGAATCTGAACCTCTGCCGAATCAGCAGTGCGTTTGCCATATTTCGCCACTCATCTCAGTTTCTAGGATACTCCTGAGCATGAGACAGGAGTCGAACCTGTATAGTTCAGATATTGTGTCTAGTTCCTGTTTCACCTAGAAGGAGGGGCACTCCCGTTCCGAATCGAACGGAACATTGGAACATCGACGGGATCGTCTTTGCATTACGATCTTCCCTGTACTCGCACCTTCACGACTCTGGGGTCGGGCTTGCACCGACATTGGCTACCATTCACGGTAGCTGCATGACTCGGGTTGTAAACCCTAGGCCCACCGCCATCCTTATTAGGGAGTTGGCTTGTCTTGGGGGAGGATTCGAACCGCCCCAGGCTCTTATTCTGCCACCCTCGGTCTATGAGCTTGAGCAGGACTTATGCTGCCTAAAGATGCTCGATCCAACTGGCTATCCACTGACCCACCAGGAGACGTGTCTTTAGGGCTTCTACGATGCTACACCGGGCAGTTAGCCCGGTTGACCTAGGGCTACTTTCATCCTCGTTTGCTTACCCACTCTCTCACGGGCACCCTTGCTAAACAGGGACTCGAACCCTTTCGTGAGCACGAACGTAGGTGAAGCGGGCTGATCTCGTCTGCCACCGGACAGGATTACATTGTAGCTTGTGGTCCTGGTCGTTGCTGCTCTATTTTAGTCACCACCGACAGCTAGGCGGATTGTCCATGCTTCCATGGACTCTGTGACCCCTTTCACAGGGTTGTTTCAGGTGAGCATCTCTACCTGCGGACTGGACCCGTTTCCATCCTTTGGAGGGGATGTTGAGGTCAATACGCCATAGTTGCCCGATGGCTCTTCCTTCCTGGCGTACTCCTCTTGTCTTCCGGTTACCAAAGCGGAAGATGCTGCTGCGAATTCAGGTTCGCAACTTCCTGATCTCCCCCTTTCCCGTCCAGGCTTTTCACCTAGCTTCACCATCCGGTAGACTGCCGGCAGCGTGGGAACGTTGGGACTGTTGAGATATGTTGAGGACTGTTCACCGTCAGCCTCGCGGTTTGACAATTCGCTAATCAAATATTTGGTACTTGTAACCTTTTTTATTACAGTAGGAGATTACATTCGATATGAACCAAGTATCCATATACTTAATGATTGGTGCAATTCGGATTATTACTTCATTTTCGTAAACAATACCTGCTACGAAGTGAGGAGCTTCAATCCGGATTAACATGGATGTCCTCCTGATGAATTAATGCCCGTCGCGTCGGTACACCATCAAATCGTACCTTGTAGTGCTGACCACGGGCTCTGTGTGCTTTATACGACCAGTACACACAGCTTTAGTGATTTAAAATAGTTGTTTTGGTTGGCCATCTAATCCCTGTACTGCTTTCTCCTGTTCTGGTGTATAATCTTCTCTGGAATATGGAACTAAGTTATCTACTCGTACTGCCACTAATCGAATCGCTTTGCCCATTCCTTTCTTAAATGGTTTACGAAACTTGTAGCATTCCACCTTAACGGTGACATCCGAACCGTTACCTATCAGCTTATCTTTAGATAAAACCTCTCCATCAGCATCAAGAACTTCCGGAGGAGTCATGTGTTCATCACCCCTACCCCAGTTCTTAACCATAGGTCTCCTAAAGGTAGCGAACTTACCGTCCTCATCTTCCTTTAATTCATTAAGGATACCTTCTACATCACCCTCCGGTTCCTTTAACTTATTAAATAAATCAATGGACTCAGGTTTCAAGTAAACCCTAATATTCCAATTCTTGAATTCAAGGTCAGGTTGTTGAACCTTAGCCCAACTAGACTTCCCTTGAAAATAATACCACTCTACGTTTCTTGCAGGCATTATAATTCTTCAACTCCTTTTATTGTAAAACCTCTAAAAATCGGATCTACCTCAAATACTTCCATTACCAAATCTTCTGCTGCGATGGGATTAGAAGCTTCAATCTCAACATCAACGTTGACTACGTAAATCATTTAATTTCTCCTTCAAAGGATTGAGATAGTTCTAGAGTAGAGATATAAAGACATTTCTCCCTAATGTAACCGTATAGAAGATCTTTGCTCTTCTCTTCATACCAGTAATAGCAGGTAGCAAGCTTTCTACCTGTCTTTCTATACGCTAACCAATAAAATTCCATTTCATCTTCAATCTTACCGACAGTCATCTCTGGACCGCCAGATTTGAGAAATACCAAATCACCTTCTTTAATCATTTTATCTCCTAATGTGTTTTGTACCAATTTGTTCCAATCGTTAACTCCTGCGCATCGTCATTCCAGTAGCTCCCTGCCATGGGGCATTTCAAGTTGTAATCCCTTCCTGCTTGTACAATAGCCTCTGCCTGTATATTAGCACATCTAATGGCAAAGTCCATATCTTTTATTATTTCAGACTGTAATTCATCATGTACTATATCTACGAACATCCACCTCTTGAGTTTCTTATCCATTGCGAGTTGATCATCTGAGATGATTGAAGCTCGTTTAATGATAATAGCTTCGCCATTTTGGAGATACCCAGACATACATAGATGTTCCCGATCGCGCTGGGTCTCACCTGGGATGGGAACAGATCTTCCGTCCAATCCGATAAAATAGCCCCTCCGTGCATCGCCTGGAAAGACTGTCTTGCGCATTCTGGCGAGTCCGGTATATCTCTGCAATAGACGATCAAGGCTCTCCTTCGCCTCGGATACCGAACATCCAAGTATTTGAGCCAGTTTGCCCATTCCACCACCGAGTAAAAGGGCGTAGACAAATCGTTTGGCAGCTTGTCTAGTTGTACATACACGCCCAAGAATTCTCTGGTTAAGCGAATGTGGATCGGTCTTGTTTGCCTTCCTTCCGTTGACAAGAGCATCTGTGAACTCCTTGTCATCTATGTAATGGGCAAATATTCTAAGCTGAATACCTTCTGCATCGACGCCCACCAGAAGCCTGTCTTTGGGAGCACACCACAGCTCTCTCATCTCTTTCCCAAGTAACTTCTTGGTTCCGTCTTCTTTGTACTCGCGGGGGATGTTAGCTGTGTTAGGCTTCTGGTGAGCCATTCGATGAGTCCAGGCTCCTATGCCGACGAACTTACCGTGTATGCGGTTATCCTCCTGTACCAAGGCCAACCACTCTGTTAAAGTTCTGCGGCGTGACTCAAGCAGGATGCGTTTGGCAAGGAGCCTAGCTGGTTCCGGAGCAATCTCCGGTAAAGTACTTAAGTTAGTTTCGTTTATCTTCCAACCAAATTTCTGTAGCTTCAATAGTTTAGATTGTAGATCGCTTTGTAGGGCGGCGGTACGTGTGCTTTCCTCAGAGCTTCTACTGCCCTTTCGAAATCTGTTTGTGTTAATTGCCCGCTCGGTGTCGATGTGGGTGACTGTTTTGTCTTCAGGCTGCCATCCTGCTTCATTCAATACCTCAATTAATTGTTTATGAGAGCTTGGGTTAAAAGGTTCTAATCTAGTGTGTCGGTAGGTTTTTCCACTTTCATATTTATGGATTTCGGAGTGGAGTAACCGCGGCACACTAGAACGGGAGATAGTCCCAAACTTGGTTGATTTGGGAGTAAATTCCCTAATTAATATCTCTCTAGGTGGAAATGCTTTAAGTATCTTCTCATCTAATTCAGCTAATTGCTTTGTAACGGTATCCAAAAGAGTAGTAGCACCTGAACTATTAAAACCAAAGCCGTTATTATGTAGATCGTTAACGACCATTTGAAATCTCTGCTCCATAGCAATTGCAGATTTCCAATCAGGAGAATTAATAACGTGTAGATATTTAAGAAAGATACGATGAGAAATGTCAACGTCTCTAACACAGTAATCCTCCATCTCTTGGGACCACTTAGTCCAATCGTTAAACTTTCCCTTCTCTAAGCCAAACTCCTTTCCGTACTGTTCTACGGAATGTCCTCCTTCTCGGGAATAATCAACTAACCTGCTTAGAATGAGAGTGTCCCAACAATTATCCAAAGGAATAGAAGGGAGACACCCAAGAGAAACAAGCACAGGAAAATCGTATTCCAGGATGTTGTGTCCAATCCATTGTGTGACATTTTTGCTAAAATCCTTAAATTCTTTAAGCAATACTCGATCTTCTGTAATGTTCCTAAAGATATGAACTTTACCTGTATCCACTTCTTTGCACACTACTAGCCAAACACTAGTAGGTTTATAAAGACCATTACATTCTATGTCAAATACTACTTTCAATAGGTAATCCTATAATCTCAAAGTTATACCAATACCAACCATATCGTTGGGGCTGATCGTCTGGGGTACAACTATGGAACCTGAGGATGGTCCCAGGCTCCATGTCGCACATTCCCATGTCTGGTGATGTCACGCTTTTCATGTCACGTACTTGGTCAACGTCTGACTGTAGAACAGACGATCCATCTCAACCATACGCTGGGCTCGTTCGTTAGGATCATGACGTAAAGTCCGCACCGTAGCACGAGCTTCCAACATGTTACTCCACCGTTCCTTTCGGATCTCCGGTGGCTGGTTCAAGCCGATCACCGTCATCATTGGCGATCTCCTTTTCTTCTTGTTCTTTAATTAAATCTTCTGTAGTTATAACCATAACTTCATGAAAAAGACTATATCTATTACAGAACCTTACAGAGTTGACAGGTATACGCTTAGGTCCTAAAGGACTTTCCATCTGTAAGATTACCACCTTTCCTTCCCTTCTGTCAAGTCTAAATAACTCTAGGACATGAGAAGGATAATTAGGACTATCTACTTTATGCTGAGCGTAGAATACTGTACCTAACTCTAAGTTACTTAACCAATCAGAACCTGTAGACGGAGGTTCTTTCCCTCCTGTTATTAATTTCAAATCAACCACTTTATTTTCCTCTTCTTGTTCGTTATTAAATAGTAGGGCTCCTTTCGACATGGTCCACTCCTCATAGAATGCCCCTAGGAGCCATTAGGAAGCTCACTGGTGAGTTATTTTATCTTTTAGGTAGGTAGGTAGCTCTCCAGGGTACTTTCTATGCTTTTCACCCCTTTTATTGATGTATGCCTCTATTGCTAACAATAGGGCTTCATCTAGAGATCTCTTTAGTAGGGGTTCTTTTGTCCGTGCTCTGGCAGAATTCAGCTCACGGATTATCCTGGATAGTCTTGCCAACTCACTACACATGGCTACGCACTCCTACACTAGAAGCGACCTTTGAGCTTACCACTCTCATCCCGATCCATTAAAGATTGAGGTTTGTCAACCTTAGGACTGGTAGTATAGCTTACCCCGTCGGGGTACTTGCATGGATCAAAATTAAGAGAATAACCACATAGATGGTTGCAATACCAAGCCCCAGGATAAGGACTGTTTGCAGAGGTACAGAGGTAGAAGCCTTGATCATGTCTGCACATCCGATTTATCTTCACCATCTTGCCACACCTTCTCTTGGGAGAACCAGGAAGCTCCTTGCTTCCGTAGGTCTCGTTTAGCCATTCGAACAGAATACCAACCATTGTTGGTCTTGTGTCTGGCCTTCGTTTGGGCGACGAAGGATCCGTCTTTCGAAAAGCCCGTCAAAAGAATGCATTCCGGAAGGGTCCTCTTCTTCCGATTGAGGTTGGTAATCTGATACATCCAACCTACAGGAGCAGGACCGTACTCTTCCATCCATTTGTCACAGACATCTCTAGTCTGGTTCTCGACGAAGTGTAGTTTTCTCTCTCCCTTCGGGTTCGTTATTAGTACGTTGTGATTGCCCATGGCTCTCTCCTGATAAACTAATTCCGAAGCGCACTTTCAGAATTGTCCAAACATTCCCGCCTTCTTCTAGCTGAATAGTTACAGCTTGACAGAAGACACACTGACAGAGCCCTAGGCTTTGACATCTAGGTGCGTACTTGAAGAGGCAGAACATTATAGCCTCCTACGAAGTATTTCAGGCAGAGGTTGTTCGTCTCCAACTAACGTGTAGAAACTGTTCTCCGTTTCCACCACATTGTCGATACGATTGACGACAGCCGAGGTCCTGATCCAATTGCTATTGACGAAATCAGGATGGCCCACAGGATGTCCGAAGATGACGTACTTATTGGACTTTGGGGATTTCCAGATGAACCAACTATGGATTTCACCCTTGTGTGGCTTTTTCATCACAGCCTCCAGTCGATGTGACCTTTCCCTAACCTAACTAACTCACCATTTACTCTGGTGAATATTCTAGAACCGAAGAAACCGTACTTCACACCCATCGGAGAAGGGTGCGACGTATGTATGATAGGGCTTAAACTGATGAATTTGCTAAACTCTTGAGCCTTACGACCAAGTAAGACAAAAACGATATGTTGTTTGTCGAGAAGCTCAACTATCTCTTGGGTGAGAAATGTCCATTCATCCCAATGGTGTGAGCCGGGCTTGCCTGTGGCACAACTGGGAAACACGTTCCACAGCAGTACTCCCTGCTCACACCACTTGGAAAGGTCCCCGCTTTTGGGGGCGGGGTAGTGTAGATCGGACTCGTATTCCTTAAACAGGTTTACGAGGGAAGGAGGCCAATCTACTTCTCTGGTAGAGGAGGGGACGCTAAAGGCAATCCCACTGCAGTGCCTACGTTGTGGATATGGGTCTTGACCAAGTATCGCCACTCTGCAGGACTCTGGACGTACAAGCCGAAGACTAGCAAAAAGGTCAGAACGAGCAGGATTGTATTGAGTCTCATCTTTTAGCCTTTCCTTGATGACTTGCCATTCACCACTCTGCCAATAGGCTAAAGAATTCCAACCATTTGTCTCAGAAAATCCCATTTAACAATTACCTTTAATTGTGTACAGCAAAGCTGTTAATCCTCTACTGTTAAATCATTTCTTCTAAATAAAAGTTCTAAGTCTTGTGAGTGTTCAATATCAACTACCAATATTGGATTATCAATATTTACAAAGAAACGTACCCTTAGAAAACTTGTTCCTTTTGCAGAGACCCCTTCGAATATTGCACGATCTCTGGTTTTAGTTAGTTTGATATCCATAAGCCTCTCTCCTCACCTTCTTTCGATACTGATTGATTACCATCGCACGAAGGGTGAACGGTAGTTCCTTGTCACGAAGACAGTAGGCATACAGATATTGTTCAACTTGTTGTTGTCGGAGTGCGAGTATTATCGTCGGTATACGTGACATTGTCTACCTCTGTATATCTTTGTGTCCAAGTATCAAACGAATAAGATCCGACTGGTCCAGAATTACTGCAGTATCTCCCGTATGGGATGCTAATACTGACAATATTTCGTATCTTTGGGTCTGCGTTAGCGGGGTCTCTCGTGAGATCGATGCGAAGATCACATAGTTTTCCAACGTACCTACTCCCTCTGGTCTGTCCGAGATCGTTGACATGTGACACTATGATTAGGGCGAACCCTAACTCTCTTGCCATCATTGAGGATTTTGTGGAGAGCGCGTCGAGTACAAGACGCTCACGATCGTCTCCACCACCAAACACAGCCATGCCAGGATGGTCGAAAAGAACATACTTGCAAGAACAACCAGCGGCAAGAAATCGTATGGTGTCGAGAATTGCCTCTGGATCATCACTCCGAGTATGAGAGTAAAGATGAAGACGGTCATCACGGCCAATGACTGAATTGACAGCCGTAATGACTTGATCTTGGGACACACCACTGTCCGGAAGATGGACTGGTCTCCCAAGCTCAATTCCAGCAATCGCTTGAAGCGTTCGCCGCTTTGTTTCTTCAATGAAGAGGCCAGCAACTGCATCGTCCGTCTCCTTCAAGATATTGTGAAGCAGAAAGTGCATGAACTCTGTCTTGCCCACTTTCTCTTGGGCAGTTACTAGGACTACTTCTCCCTTACGTATTCCGTAAGTCATCTCGGTTAGCCTTCGGAAGGGATACGGAAGACCCCACTTAGGTTCTCCTTGGAGTTCCTTGGCGAAGTCTGAGAGAGAAGCGGTGATATTTTCTGGGAGATACTTCTTGGAGTTCCACCAGATACGCTTTAACTCTTCTCCTTCTCCCGCTTGAAGATACTCATTGGCATCTTTGCGAGAGGTAAACTTTACATCAAAGACTTTATCATAGTCAAAAAGCTTGGCCACGCTTGCCGTAGCATCTCTGCCGACGGGGTCGCCATCAAATGCGAGATATATCCTTTCGTAAGAATTAAGCCAGGATCTAGCACTAGTACAGTCACGCCAAGCACTAGAGCTGCTTTGCACGCTAACCACAGGGCCATTAATAACCTGGTGAAGGGAGAGAGCATCGAGTTCTCCTTCTGTGATGGTGATGTACTTGTGTGCTCCTGGCGTGAAATGGTCTGAACCAAATAGTCCGTTGCCTGTCGAATGTCGTCCATCTTGTCCAACTTGTCCTGGAGCATTAGTTGGCTCCCAATGAAATAGCTTTTGGTCAAGACTTCTGACTTTGTATCGTCCGTCGGGATATCGATATCCAATGGAGATTGGTCTACCTTCTGGGTCGACTTTAGTTCTGACATCGTATGCCTCCATTGTGGCTCTAGTCACCCCCCGCCATGGGAGGTATTCATATGTAAAAGACAAATCAATAAATTCCTCAAGGCTAGGTTTAAAGTAATTACATGAGAAGCAATACCCATGCCCGTCCTCGTAGATGCAGTAAGCATCAGAAGACGGGCACTTAGGGCATGGAATGTGTTGTTCTTTCAGTTTAGAGGGTGTCATCCAGGAAACGTCGCCAGTTCAGGATACGGATGGTCCGACGATTGCGCTTCTTCACATGCTTTCGCATGTTCTCTTCTATGATGCCTACCGATCCATATTCATGGAGAGGAGGACAGAAGCAGAATCGATTGTGGAGGAGGGGATTGGGATCGATCACTCGTTGGGGCTGTCTGATCCCAGGGGAGGCAGGAAGAACCTGATCCATGATGGTGGAGTACTGGAAGTGTTCCTCCAGGATAGTCTTGCGACTGATATAAACCCAGGCTTGTGTCTTGGTCATCTGTCCATTGAGATGGACGAAGACAGTCAAGAACTTACGATCTGAGTTTACACCAACCTCTCGACGTTTGTCAAGCTTAATTACTTCATCGTCGGAGAGGTTGTAGAGGACACCTTCTGCTCTCGCCTTAGGCATGTGAGATGCACGAATGGCGTACATATCGAACGAATGTTCGGTCACATGTTCCCAGAGCGATAGTTTCTCCACTGTGTATGCCGCACAGATCACAGGATACGACATTGGAGGTCCGAAGTCCAGGACTTTATTGGGGACTTGCAAGAGCACTTCGAGTGTGATATTGTTGTTCATCTAGTAGCTCCCGTAGTAGTTCAATGAACTAACAAGAAGAAGTCCTTAACGCCCTTATGTGTATATGAAAGTAAAGAAAGAGAAACACTTACTCGAAGGTAAGCTAAAGAGAAAGAAAAAACATTAATATAGCACATTTTTACTAATTTGTCAATAGGAAAAAGGGGTGGGAGCACCACGGCCACGTGATATTCCCACCCAGTTACCTGTCCCGAACGTGATTAGGACAGGGGAAGGGAACACTACGCTGCCTTAGCTCTCAGCGCTGCCTTCTCTTTCATCGTGAGGGCAGGCTTATCAACATTGGGATTGGTACCAGTAGCGACTGCTTCTTGCGCAGGCTTCTGACCATACAGGCCGAGCAGTCTGCAACAAGCTTCTTCAAGTAGACAAAGGACCGTATGGGTTCCTACTTCGGAGCCCAGCTTGAGTTTGGCGTTCCTCGACATGTACAGGAACGTTTCGAACCCCTTCTCGCCGAGCTGTAGCGAAGGTGCCGGCGTTGCCTCTGAGTCAGCCTTGAGCTTTTCCAAACTCACTGGCTTACTGAATACCCCAGCCTTCATCAGTTCGAGGTATCGTTCCTTCTGTTTGGCAGGGATGTGCATTGTCATCTCTACCTCTGGCTTCTTCTCTGTAGGTACAGGCTCTGTAGGCACAGCCGGTCCCTGTTCGTGCTCTGCTTCCTTGGGCTTGGGATCACCCATTAACTTAGATTTGGTACCCCAAAGGAAGGAGTTGGGTTGTGTATCCTTCTCGAAGTCCCAACCCTGGTAGAGGACTGCAGCATCCACAGTCCCATCCGACTTCTTTGGTGTGTCCAGTTTGCAGTGGCTGTTCCAGAAGGTCTTCCCTTCCTTGAAGCTCTGCGTTCGGGGAAGCTTGACCCTAAGACGACCGTTCGATATATAGAACCGAGGGTCTTTGAGGACCGGAGCAAACTCTTCTTCCGGTGTCTTGGGCTTCTTCTCTTCCACTTCTTTGGCAGGGGTGGCTGTACCCTGAATAGCTTTGGCGCGGAGAGCAGCCTTCTCCTTCATGGTCAACGGCTTGTCTTCGGTAGCAGGAGCTTCGACCTTTGTCTCAGGCATGAAGCCTAAAGTCTTGGTGGCGAACCCCCATTTCCATTGACCTTGTAGGGTATTCTCGGCGAAGGAGATTGCCTGACCCTTGCAAGGTATCAGGATGACGGTACCACGAGGAGCAAGATGATCCGTCATCTCAATCTTGGTTCTGTCCTTCGCGAGATTGGACAACATTCGCTCGATGTCGCTGTCCAACACATCAGCGAGAGCATCGATCTTGGGCTGCAGATACTGCTGGACCAAGCGAAGATCGTTGGTGTTTTCCTTGTCCTCGGCATCGTCGTACTTCTCGAAGATGCCTTCGGTCATGGCCACCATCAACGTAGTCTTCTCGTCGTCCTTTCCGGACGACATGAGTTCGAAGGGTTGAAGGCTTTCGTAATTGATTTCACCTTCATCAGCTCCGGTCAGGTGGTAGAAGATCCTGTCGTCCTTGTAGGCTGTCTCCAACTGATTGATTGCAGCTACAAGGTCATCCTCATCACCCGTGAACAGTCCCCAATCAATTCGGGAACCTTCCTGGGGTGAAGCATAACCAAGGGCAGTAGGATGTTCTGCTAGAGCCTTGGTTTTGAACTCTTCCGGGATTTGTTCGCCGGGTTCCCGGATAATCAGTAGCTCTCGTCTCATCGCGAAGCTCTCCTTTGTTTGTGCGATGTTAAACCTTCTTCAATGCACGAAGTACCTTCTCCTTTTTGGTAGGTCGGCGCCTCCTGAGGTTCTTCAGTCCTTCTCCAATGTTCACGCCCATAGCATCTAGGCGTTGTCGACTAGCGATCAAAGCGCTAATCAAGTTGAACTTCTTTCGGGGAAGCATGTCGGGCAACCCCATTGCTTTGGCAAGTTTCTTATTGTATTTGTGCCATACCTTGGCGGTAAGCTTACCGTCATGGCAGGCGTCTTGTAGAGCAGCCGATACAATGTCGGCTACTTTCTTTCTCTCCTGCTTCTTCGCCATGACTCTCTCCACATGGCGGGGGTCATTCAGCCACAACAGGTAGCTGATGTAGATAGCGAACGCAGCAACGAACGTCCACCCGACCACGAAACCTATATCTTGATTGGTCATGACTCCTTTTCCCTTTTCTTCTTCGGGACTTGAAGTTGAGCCCTCCACACTGACTTAGCGATGTAGACCCAGCCCTTCTCTTCGACGAAGATCAACGCTTCCTTATCGGATAGACGTTTCACTTCCATCGTCTCCAAGTTTTGGATGCACTTCATAAGGATCCTCCTTCCGTGCATTTGGCCCTATCATAAAGGCTTATCTTCCTTCTTCATTGCGGTAAGAATTTCTTCTAGCACCGTAATCAGGCAATAGAAGCCCCACCACAAGATTAAAAAGATGAGCAGCAGTACGGCCTCGATCATCACTGGCCCTCCGATCAGAATGGTATACCCACCTAGATTTGAACTAGGATCTCACGATTATCAGTCGTGTGCTCTACCATTGAGCTATGGGTATCTATGTGTCTACCGTTCCACCACGTGCGCGCTTGATTACTAAAGTCTTCTTACCCACCACTAAGGTGCGGTAACCAGGCTTTAGTTGTCTTTCAGCTTTACATTTAGGACAATCGTAAGATACTGAGTACCAGGCGTCGTCCTTCCAGAAACCTACAGTAGTCTCATGACCACATTTAAATCTCTGAATCATGTGTATCTCCTCAAATAGGCATAAAAAAGAACCCTGGTGGGTAGCTGCGGAGGTGAACCATAGACGACTTACGCTACCACACCAGGGCCTCCTAAAAGGTGGGAGAGGAGAGGTCGCCCACCAGTTAGATTTGAATAGGTTCCGCTAGTCTCCAAACTATACGATTGCTGTAGTATCTCTCCATTGCTTCATTTCTACCGATGTATGTCATGGAGATACTGCGGATACCTCTAGTTTCTTTAACGAATAGATATTCATTACCACTAAAGAAAAGATTTAATACATATCCTTCGGTCTTCTTTATCGCCATACAGAAATATTCACTCACACCTTGGCTACGCATTTGGCTCTGCCAAATACGATATAGACCGAACAAGTCTTTACCTTCTACAATCATTAATTCATGTTTACGGTCCTTTGTCTTACCTGTCTCAGACCGTACCCACACTTCTTTACTAAAGTCATAGGTGGACAGACCACGAGTACGTGGAACATCTTCCATAAAGTTATTATCTAACCTAGGTTCCGTATTGGGACCTTGCCCTGTAGTAGCCTTAGATCGCTGCAAGTTGTAGGCCGCAGCCTTGTTGTGGTCAATACGTGGAGTAGGAATGTGCGAAGCTGAATACTTTGCAGGGAATAGACGCTTGGGTCTTCTTCGCTTACTCATGTCATCCTCTCCTTGACTGAGATTAAATAAAAAGAGGGTCAGGAGTATGTCCAAATCTCCTGACCCCCGCGCATCCCACCTGATGCGCTACGCCACGGGTGCCGAGTCCGTGACGATCTCGTAGCCATCGACCTTGATCTGGTCGATCAGCTTCACCAACTCGTCGTCGTCGTCGTCAGTCTGCAAGGCCAACGCGACGATCAACTTCTCGTCATCAATCTTAGGGTCCTCGCCCGTCATCATCGTGTACGTCTCACGGGCAAGTTCCAAGTCCTGGTCGCCGGTGGCGATCAGTTCTTTCATAGAATCAATATCAACTTGTCGAACTCCCATTGCAGGCATGTCTTCTCTCCTTTCGTTGGGGGTGCTCAAATGAGCTAACTTAACGTGCGGCCAGTTCGTCAGCCTTCGCAGAGAAGGCTTTTGACTCCTCCGGTGTAACCGCAGGGTCATTGGCCTTGGCACGGAGTTTACGAATGACGGCTCCGTACTTCTTCTTATTGGCCGCAACACGCTCGGCCTCTGCTTTCGCTTCCCGTGCTGCAATGCGACGGGCAGCGCCAGTTTCTTCCATCAGAGACTTCACGTATCCGGGCTTCTTTGCTCGGATACAGCTAGAGCCATCGTATAGCTGATGGTCTTCCAGACCAATCAACCGGATATCACGTTCCGGTTCAATCAACGGAACGGCGGTGACCTTGATGAACCGGTACCAATTGTGTGGGTCCCGGTACTGGTCTGAGTTCCAATTACTTAACATCGTCTCTCCTTTCGATGTTCTGGGAAGCTGGCTTGCCTCTCTCAGTATCTAAGTATACCAAAGGTTACTACTTAAGTCAAATGCAACCCGGCCTTTGTGGGACCGGGCTGCTAGTAAGGCTATGCCGCTATAAAGAAGTTCCTGCTTTCTTTGCTTTCTTAACTACAGCCCAAAGTTGATCAAAACGGATCACATCGGCTTCATCCAATACATCTAGCCACTTCATTTTGAAGCAATAGATGTTGAGTTTGTTATGCCGAAAGTCTCCATCTCGACGTATAAACCGAACTTTGATCAACTCCTGAATATCGTCCAACATAACGAAGTAGGACTTGCCTTCAATCACCACTATTGCAATCCGTACCGCCGGAGGCTTTAACTCTTTCGGTCTCTCGGGCTTTTCCATAAAGGTTTTGCCCAACGAACGGAACGTCTTAGGCCGCATGATAGGACTTAATTCGCACATCCGCTCGTGTTTCAATACCTCCCTCCTAGGAAATAGGCGAAGGCAATAGGTGCATTG